>Ga0308158_10001140_pt1 | contig 30427 bp, 25 predicted proteins | sample PhyBR2_FD_201038 | JGI IMG/M metagenome (GOLD analysis project Ga0308158, IMG submission 201038) | Phyllosphere microbial communities from UC Gill Tract Community Farm, Albany, California, United States - DLSLB.R2 | ecosystem: Host-associated > Plants > Phyllosphere > Unclassified | place: USA... | reverse complement strand
CGGCCGAAGCCTTCGAAATCGTCCTGAACATCGCCTCCGTCGGCATCATCATGACCTGGGCCACCATCGTCCTCTGCCAGATCCAGCTCAAACGCTGGGCCGACAAAGGCTGGGTCGAACGCCCCTCCTTCCGGATGTTCGGCGCCCCCTACACCGGCTACCTCTCCCTGCTCTTCCTCGTCGGCGTCCTCATCATGGTCTTCATCGACTCACCCCTGACCATGCTCGTCACCGCCATCGCGTCCGTCCTCATGGTCCTCGGCTGGTACGCCTGCCGCCACCGCATCCGCCAAATCGCCGAAACCCGCGAAGGCTTCACCGGCAAAGCACCCGTGATCGCCAACCGGACGCCCATTTCCTGACCACAACGCCTGCAACCCTCCGAGCTGAAGAAAGACCATGACACCAGAGCCGCAGCCCACCCTGACCACCTCCCGTCCCCAGCCCGCCGCCGTCGTCCACCACCAGGACCGTGTGGCGCCCGCCCTCAAATCCGCCGGGCACGTCATCGTCGATTCGCTGGTGGCCCACGGCGTGGAACGCACCTACGTGGTTCCCGGCGAGAGCTTCCTCGACGTGCTGGACGGCCTGCACCAGTCCAGCATCGAAACCATCGTCTGCCGGCATGAGGGCGGCGCTGCGTACATGGCGGAGGCGGACGGCAAGTTGCAGCAGCGCCCGGGCGTCGCGATGGTCACCCGGGGGCCGGGGGCCGCGAATGCGCATGTGGGCCTGCACACCGCCTGGCAGGACTCCACCCCCATGCTGCTCTTCGTGGGCCTGATCCCGTTTGCCCACCGGGACCGGGAAGCGTTCCAGGAATTCGACATCAAGTCCTGGTTCGATACCGGCGCCAAGCGCGTCATGGTCCTGGACCATCCGGAGCGGGCCTCCGAAATCGTGGCCGAGGCCATGTTTGCGGCGATGAGCGGACGGCCCGGGCCCGTGGTTGTCGGTCTTCCGGAGGACGTGATCCGGCAGCAGGTCAGCCCGGTTCTCCACCCTGCGATACCCGTAGCCGCTGGGGGCCTGAGCGGCACGGACTCCGCGGCGCTGAAGGCGGCCCTGGCCGAGTCCAGCAAGCCGCTCTTCGTCACCGGCGGCAACGACTGGACGCAGGAGGCAGCCGGGCAGCTCACCGCCTGGTTGGAGCGGCACCACATCCCGGCCGCCGCGGAATGGCGCACGCAGGGGACGGTGTCCTTTGATTCGCCGTCCTACGTGGGGCCCATCGGGTACGGCCGGCCGCGCCCCACGTATGACCTCCTGGAGGAGACCGACCTCCTGGTGTTCGTGGGCACGGTGCCGGGAGATGTGATCACTGACGGATTCGTGTGCCGCCAGGACTGGAGCAAGAAGAACTTCCTGGTGACGGCGGACCCGTCGCTGCGGGGGCGGTCCGGACCCGTGTCACGGCAGATCCTGGCCAAACCGGACGCGTTCGTCCGCGACCTGGCGGGCATTGACCTGCCGGTCAAGGAGGAGTGGAAGGACTGGACGGCGAGGATGCGGGGAGAGCAGGAAAGCTTCGCGGCGCTCCCTTCTGCGGTGCCGGCTCCGGGCCAGGCGAGGATGGACACCCTGATGGCCAACCTGGTGCCCCGTCTTCCCGGGGACGCGATGGTGACGTTCGGGGCCGGGGAACACACCAACTGGGCCCACCGGTATTTCCCCACCCGCCGGTACGCGTCCATGATCAGCGCCCGCAACGGCTCCATGGGGTACTCAGTACCGTCCGCGATCGCCGCTTCCCTGGCTGAGCCCGGGCGGCGGGTGGTGACCATCGCGGGGGACGGCGAGTTCCTCATGAACGGGCAGGAACTCGCCACCGCCGCCCAGTACGGTGCAACGCCCCTGGTGGTGGTCATGGACAACCAGGAGTACGGCACCATCCGCACGCACCAGGAACGGCACTACCCGCAGCGCGTGTCCGGAACGCAGTTGAAGAACCCGGATTTTGCGCTGATGGCCAGGGCTTTCGGCGGCTTCGGCATCACCGTCACGGAGGACCGGGACGTGCCGGCCGCCCTGGATGCCGCGCTGGCGGCCATCGACGATGACGGGGTGTTTGCCCTCATCCACCTCATCGTGGAGCAGCGCGTCAAGGCGTACTGAGGCAACGTGCCGCTGCTGCGGCAGGCTTCATCCGGTGACGCGGACGACGGCGGGACCTCCCGCCGTCGTCCGTTCGGGTTTAATTGCCGGTCGGCGGAATAGAACGGCAACTGCTGTAGTTGAAGCTTCAAGTAAGGGCATTTCAACGAAGGACTGCAGTGAATTTCCTATCCCGCCTCTTTGGAAAGAAGAACATCATGACTGACATCACCATCATTGGCACCGGCAACATGGCCCGCGGACTTGCAGCCCGCGCCGTCGCCGGAGGCAACAGTGTCCAGATCCTGGCCCACGGGGACAAGGCCAAGGCCGACGCCCTGGCCGCGGAATTCACAGGCCAGGTGAGCACGGGCGTGCTGGGCGACGCCATCACCGGTTCCATCGTCATTCCGGCGGTATACTTCGACGCCGCCAAGGACATCGTGGCCCGCTACGGCGACAGCCTCGACGGCAAGGTGTATGTGGACATCACCAACCCGGTGGACTTCTCCACCTTTGAAGGCCTCTCCGTTCCCGCCGGCAGCTCCGCCGCGGAAGAACTGCAAAAGACCACCGGAGCCAAAGTGGTCAAGGCGTTCAACACCACCTTCGCCGCCGCATTGGGTGCGGGCAAGGTGGCCGGCCAGCCGCTGGACGTCCTGGTTGCCGGCGACGATGACGACGCTGTCGCCGCCGTGGCCGCCTTCGCTTCTGCCGCCGGCCTGACCCCCATCATGGTGGGACCGCTCCGCCGCGCACGGCAGCTGGAACAGACCGGTTTCCTGAACATCCTGCTCTCAGCCAATGAGCAGCTGCCGCAGTTCCAGTGGAACTCTGCCCTGAGGTTCGTTCCCGCGGCGTAGCCGGGAAGGTATGCAGCTGGAAGACAAAGGGAAGGCCGGCACGAATGTGCCGGCCTTCCCTTTGTCGCTTTCCCCAGGCTACAGCCGGTCCGTCCGGTCCTCGCCGCCCTTGTGGCCGGCCCCGCGGAGGTTCTCCTGGACCTTTCCGAACAGGTCCTTGATGGTGGATTCCGCGTTGGAAATGACGTCCACCGGCACGTAAACCTCATGGGTCACGGGCAGATCGTATTCGTCCTTCAGGTGGGTGCCGTTTCCCACTCCCGCCAGGGACAGGTAGACCATGGCTTCCGTCCGTGCGATGCCTGCGAGCTTCCCGAAGACGACGGTGAACTCGTTCGACTGGAAGCTGATTGTCTGCCCAATATGGCTGCGGCCCAGTTCACCGGCGTGAACGACCTTCTCCGACTGGCTTCCGGTGTAGTCCATGAACTTCTCCTTCGATCGCCAACACGTACGCTGGCAGTCTAACGCCGCCCTCAACGCCGTCACAGGCCCGGAGAGCTTCCCGACAGTTCCACATCACCAGGCGCAGCAGCCAGATCGTGTACACCGACAAAGCGCCCTTGAGCCCTGAGCTCCCCGACACCCTTGCCCTGTCCGCACCCCTGCCGGACAGTGCCGCGCAACCCTGCACTTCCCGACGCCGCCGACCTGCGAAAGCGGCCAAGCGGACTGATATCCCAGGTCGCCGCCGACGGCCAGGACCCGCACGACCTGAAGGCTCCCGCACCCTCGATCACCCCCACTGCCGCGGCGGCCGGTGACGCGGCAACCGGCAACCAGTTACGACGCATTTGATGCCCGGATCATCACGATCCGGGCATCAAATTGCTGCCAGTGCATGCTGCATCGTTGACGTGGGCAACGGCTACCGCGAAGGTGGTGCCATGAGGTCTCAGAAAATTTCCCAGGGGTTTGCCATGACGACGGCGATAGCAGCGTCAGCACTGCTGCTCACCGCATGTGGTCCAAGCCAGCCGCAGTCCCAGACGACCACGTCGCCCGCCACCCGGCAGGCCAGCCAGTCCCCCACGGGAACGGCGTCCACGCCGCCTCCGGCATCGTCGGCGCCCGCCAGCTCCACCCCGGCCTCCCCCGCCCCCGGCACCACGGCGGCAGGGGAACCCGGCCTGTGCAAGGCGGCAGGGCTCACCGCCGCCATCGATGCATCCGGCGGCGGCGCGGCAGGCAGTGTCTACATGAAGCTCAACCTCACCAACAAGGGTTCCGACCCCTGCATCCTCCGGGGATACGCTGGCGTCTCCCTGGTGGCGGACGCCGCCGGGGCCCCCATCGGCGCACCGGCCACGCGGGACGATTCGGCCGGCGTCGTGGACGTCCTCCTGGCTCCCGGCCAGACCGGCACCGCCGTCCTCCGCTACACGCAGGCCCGAAACTACCAGGGCTGCATGGTCGTGGACGCCGCCGGTTACCGGATCTACCCGCCGGAGGACACCGACTCACTGTTCATCCCGAAGCCCACCACGGCCTGCAGCAACGCCGAAATCACCCTGCTCAGCATCGGGGCATTCCAGCCCGCCTGACCGCTTTGCCCCGCAGGAAGGCCCCGTGACACAAAGGCGGCCCGGCTATCAAGCCGGGCCGCCTTTGCGTCCGGTTGGGCCGGCGTCGGCAGTGCCCAGGAGCAGGGGGACGATGTCGTGCTTAAACCCCAATATCATAAGTACACTTAGCAAATACGCCGCGGATAGCAGGGGTGCATAAAGGACCCATCACGAAGCTTGTGAGGGTTGGGGACCGAAGGCAGGTTGGACTGGCATGACGTCGATTTGGCTGGACCGCAGGGCTCCCTTTGCCTCTGATCCGTTCGAACCGGATTCGAGGTACGACACCGTGGTGGCGGGTGCAGGGCTCACCGGGCTGGTCACCGCCCTGCTGCTGGCCAGGTCCGGGCAAAGCGTGCTGGTACTGGAGGCCCGCTCCCCGGGCGCCGTGACCACCGGCAACACCACCGCCAAGGTAAGCCTGCTGCAGGGCACGTTCCTGTCCCAGCTCGCCCGCCAGTATTCGCAGAAACAGGTGCAGGCGTACGTGGACGGGAACAGGGAGGGCCAGGCGTGGCTGCTGCGCTACCTGACGGAACAAAACGTGCCCTTCCAGCGCCGCACTGCCTACACCTACGCTGCGTCAGCCCAGGGCACCGAGAAGCTGCGGGAAGAGATGAGCGCCGCCGGCACCGCGGGACTGGACGTGGACTACGTGCGCGACGCCGGCCTGCCGTTTCCCGTCCACGGCGCCGTCCGCCTGCGTGACCAGGCACAGATCAACCCGATGGATGTCCTCGACGCGCTGGTGGCGGACATCCGGAGCCGGGGCGGGCGCATTGTCAGCGGCGTGCGGCTTCGCGACGTCACCGGGGACGCGCCCTCCGCCGTCCGGACAGACCGGGGCAGTGTCAGGGCGGACAAGGTAGTGCTCGCCACCGGTATCCCGGTCCTGGACCGCGGCCTCTATTTCGCCAAGCTGAAGCCGGCCCGTTCGTACGCGGCAGCGCTGGAACTGCAGGAGGACCAGGCGCCGCCGCCGGGCATGTACATTTCCGTCGAACAGCCCACCCATTCGCTCCGCGACTACGAGGTGGGCGGGAAGAACCTGCTGCTCGTGGGCGGGCACGGCCATCACGTGGGCAGGACGGACTCCGAGAAGGCGCACCTCGCCGGGCTGCTGGACTGGGCGGGAAAGCATTACCCCGGCGCTGCCACCACCCACACGTGGTCCGCGCAGGACTACATGCCCACCAACCTCATGCCGTTTTTCGGCAAGCTCCCCCGGGGCAAGGGCCAGATCTACTTCGGCACCGGCTACAACAAGTGGGGAATGACCAACGCCGTCGCCGCAGCGCTGGGCATATCGGCTGACATCCTTGGCGGCCAGGTGCCGTGGGCTGACACCATCCACCACCGCGTCACGTCACCGGCCGGCGCGTTCTCCGCCGTCGCGCTGAACGCCGGTGTGGCAGCCAGGCTGGCCTCTGACTGGGGGAAGGTGGCCGCCGAGGGCCGCAGGCTCGATGGCTTGAAGCGGGGCAAGGACCGGGCTTCCTGGCCCGCTCCCGGGGAGCCGGCCACTGCCCCGGCCGAAGGCCAGGGCAAGGTCTACCGCGACGGCAATCGGCCGGTGGCAGTGTCCATCGTTGGTGGAAGCACCTGCAGGTTGTCCGGGGTCTGCACCCACTTGGGCGGCATCCTGCACTGGAACGACAATGAACAGACGTGGGACTGCCCCCTCCACGGCTCGCGCTTCACGAACGAGGGCACGCTTCTTGAGGGCCCTGCCACCAAGGACCTGCCGCAGGCTGGGACGGCGTGAGCGGGGCCGCGTTACGCGGGACATCAGTAAGCGGCATCCTGGGTTGGATCAGGCCGGTTTCTGCTGGGGGCGGAGCCGGGGCCAAACGCGGAGTTGGGTGTCGGTGCCTTGGGGCATGATGGAGGCATGAACCAGGAACAGCGTCCTGCCGGCGGTAGCGCCTCCGGTACGGCTGCGCCCATGGGCCAGTTCAGCCGGCCCACCCGGGACTGGTTCCTCGGCGCGTTTTCGGAGCCGACGCCGGCGCAGGCCGGGGCCTGGAACGCCATTTCCTCCGGCTCGCATGCGCTGGTGGTGGCTCCCACCGGCTCTGGAAAAACCCTCGCGGCCTTCCTCTGGGCGCTGGACCGGCTGCTGGTCTCAGCGTCCCACGCCCCTGAGCCTGCCGCTGCGGAGGTGCCCGCGAAAGGCAAGCGCGCCCGGGCGCCTAAGCGTAAGACCCGAGTCCTCTATATTTCGCCGCTGAAGGCGTTGGGTGTGGACGTGGAACGGAACCTCCGGTCCCCGCTGATCGGCATCACGCAGACCGCAAAGCGGCTTGGGCTTCCCGCCCCGCTGATCACCGTGGGGGTCCGGTCCGGGGATACTCCCGCAGCGGAGCGCCGCGGGCTGCTGAGCAACCCGCCGGACATCCTCATCACCACCCCCGAATCGCTGTTCCTCATGCTCACGTCAAAGGCCCGGGAGACCCTGGCCGAGGTGGACACCATCATCATCGACGAGGTCCACGCCGTGGCCGGCACCAAGCGTGGAGCACACCTTGCCGTATCACTGGAACGGCTGGACGCGCTCCTGCCCAAGCCTGCACAGCGCATCGGGCTTTCCGCCACGGTGGAGCCCCGGGAACTCGTGGCGCAGTTCCTTGCGGGTTCGGCTCCCGTGGAGATCGTCGCGCCGCCGGCCCGGAAGAACTGGGACCTGACGGTCTCCGTCCCGGTGGAGGACATGTCGGACCTGCAGGGCGCCGCCGGTGCCTTCGATTCCGGTCCCGCGTCCGGGCTCCAGCCGCAGGCGTCCATATGGCCGCACGTGGAGGAAAAGATCGTGGACCTGGTCCTGGCCAACCAGTCCACCATCGTCTTCGCCAACTCCCGGCGCCTCGCCGAACGCCTCACCGCCCGGCTCAACGAGATCTACGCAGAGCGCCAGCTGGTTGCCGTGGGCGGCGGCTGGGACGGACCCGGCCCGGAAGGGCAGTCGGCCGCGCCCGGCACTGCGGATGGACCGGCGTCGGGCATTCCCGCGTCAACCGCCACACCGGCCCACATGATGGCCCAGGCCGGAAGCTCCGCCGGCGCGGACCCCGTACTGGCCCGCGCCCACCACGGTTCCGTGTCGAAGGACCAGCGCGCGCTCATCGAGGACGACCTCAAGTCCGGACGGCTGCGGTGCGTGGTGGCAACGTCGTCCCTGGAGTTGGGCATCGACATGGGCGCCGTGGACCTGGTGGTCCAGGTGGAGTCGCCACCCTCGGTGGCCAGCGGCCTGCAGCGGGTGGGCCGCGCCGGTCACCAGGTGGGCGAAATCTCCCAGGGCGTCCTCTTCCCCAAGCACCGCGCTGACCTGGTCCACACGGCCATCACGGTGGAGCGCATGCTGGACGGCAAGATCGAGCGGCTCAGCATCCCTGCCAACCCACTGGACATCCTGGCGCAGCAGACCGTGGCTGCCACGGCGCTGGGCAGCATCGACGTGGAGGAATGGTTCAGCACCGTCCGGCGCTCGGCGCCCTTCGCGTCCCTCCCCCGGTCGGCCTTCGAGGCCACCCTGGACCTGCTGGCGGGGCGGTACCCGTCCGACGAATTCGCCGAGCTCCGGCCAAGGATCATCTGGGACCGCAACGCCGGTACCATCGAGGGCCGGCCGGGAGCCCAGCGCCTGGCCGTGACGTCCGGCGGCACCATCCCGGACCGCGGCCTGTTCGGCGTCTACATCATCGGCACTGAACAGGAGGGCTCGGCCTCCCCCTCCGAGGACGGCAAACCGGCGCGCGCACCCAAGGGCGGCCGCCGCGTGGGCGAGCTGGACGAGGAAATGGTCTACGAGTCACGGGTGGGCGACGTCTTTGCCCTGGGTGCCACCAGCTGGAAGATCGAGGACATCACGCACGACCGCGTCCTAGTCTCCCCCGCGTTCGGGCAGCCCGGCAAGCTGCCGTTCTGGAAAGGTGATTCCCTGGGCCGGCCGGTGGACCTGGGCCGCGCGCTGGGCGCGTTTGTCCGCGAACTGTCCGCGTCCGACGCCGGCCCTGCCACCGAACGCTGCAAGGCCAGCGGCCTGGACGACTTCGCCGCCAACAACCTCATCCAGTACCTCACCGAGCAGAAACAGGCCACCGAGGTGGTTCCCAGCGACACCACGCTGGTGGTGGAACGCTTCCACGACGAACTGGGCGACTGGCGCGTCATCCTGCACAGTCCGTTCGGCATGCCGGTGCACGCGCCGTGGGCCCTGGCCGTGGGGCAGCGGCTCCACCAGCGCTACGGCCTGGACGGCTCGGCCATGGCGGCCGACGACGGCATCGTGCTGCGGGTTCCCATGATGGAGGACGAGCCGCCGGGCGCGGAGCTGTTCCTCTTCGATCCCGAGGAACTGGAACAGATTGTCACGGCCGAGGTAGGCGGCAGCGCCCTGTTCGCCTCCCGCTTCCGCGAGTGCGCCGCACGTGCGCTCCTGCTGCCCCGCCAGACCCCCGGCAAACGCCAGCCCCTGTGGCAGCAGCGCCAGCGGTCCGCGCAACTGCTGGACGTGGCCAGGAAATACCCCACCTTCCCCATCGTGCTGGAGACCGTGCGCGAATGCCTCCAGGACGTCTACGACCTGCCGGCATTGAAGGACATCGCCGCGTCCGTGGAGCGGCGCGAACTGCGGATCGTGCAGACCACCACGCAGCAGCCCTCGCCATTCGCCAAGTCCCTCCTCTTTGGCTACGTGGCACAGTTCCTGTACGAGGGCGATTCCCCGCTCGCGGAGCGGCGTGCCGCCGCCCTGGCGCTGGACTCCACGCTCCTCAACGAGCTGCTGGGCCGGGTGGAGCTGCGCGAACTCCTGGACGCCAAGGTCATCGACGCCACCGAACGCGAGCTGCAGCGCCTTGCCCCGGACCGCCGTGCCCGCGGCATGGAAGGCATGGCGGACCTGCTGCGGCTGCTGGGCCCGCTGGATCCGGAGGAGGCCGCTTTGCGGCTGGAACCTGCCGAAAGCCCGGTGGTTGAGGCCGCCGAACCCGCGGTCAATGAGTCCGCCGAACCGGTGGTTGAGCCCGTGGAGGCTCCACGCGCCGAAACCCGCTCCGCCACCGTGGCGGAAGCGGCAGCCCACCTGGCCGCCCTCCAGCGTGCCAACCGCGCCATCAAGGTCAACATCGGTGGCGTTGAACGTTTCGCGGCGGTGGAAGACGCAGCCCGCCTCCGCGACGCCATCGGCGTGCCGCTGCCCATGGGCGTCCCGCTGGCCTTCATTGAGCCGGTTGCCGATCCCCTGGGCGACCTCGTCTCCCGGTACGCCCGCACCCACGGCCCCTTCACCGCGGCGGAGGCAGCGGCCCGCCTGGGCCTGGGCGTGGCAGTGGTGGGCACCGCGCTGAAACGGCTGGCGGCGGACGGCCGCGTGGTGGAGGGCGAATTCCGGCCGCACGTCACCTCAACAGGCGCCGCGCACCCGGCCCCACCGCAGGACGGGCCAAAGGACGGCACCCAGGAATCTGCCCGGGAGTCCGCGCAGGAATCCGGCCTTGAGGCCGGTAGCCAGGCAACGGAGGAGCTGCCCACCCCTGGGGCCGGCTCCCCTGCCGGCACCACGCACACCATTGCCAGCGAATGGTGCGACGCCGAGGTGCTGCGCAAGCTCCGCCGTCGTTCGCTGGCCGCCCTGCGCGCGGAAGTGGAGCCGGTGGATGCCGCCGCCTACGGACGCTTCCTGCCGGCATGGCAGCATGTCAGGACCCCGGGCGGTGGCCGCGGCCAGCCCTCGCTGCGGGGACTGGACGGCATCATCACCGCCATCGACCAGCTCTCGGGCGTGCCCGTTCCTGCCTCGGCCTGGGAACCCCTGGTGCTGGCCACGCGGGTGTCCAACTACCAGCCGGCCATGCTGGATGAACTAATGGCTGCCGGCGAGGTCCTGTGGTCCGGGGCCGGCGCACTTCCGGGGAATGACGGCTGGATCAGCCTTCATCTTGCGGACTCGGTGGAGCTGACGCTCAACCCATCACCCGAGTTTGAACCGGGGGACGCCGGCCAACGGCTCCTGGACCACCTGCGGAACAACGGCGGCGGGTACTTCTTCCGCCAGCTGACCGAGGTGGCCGGAGGCATGGATGCCGTCCTCAGCGACCAGGAAGTGGTGGCTGCCCTCTGGGACCTTGCCTGGGCCGGCAGGATCACCGGGGACACGTTCGCCCCTGTCCGGGCACTCATTGCCGGTGGCCACACAGCCCACCGCCAGGTGGCCCGCGCACCCCGGGCCAGGGCACCGCGGCTCAGCCGCCTGGGCCGTTCCCATGGCACCGGCCTGATGGGGTCCCCCGGGCTGGCCGGGGGCCGGTACGGATCGCAGGGGGCCTCCACCCCGCCCACCGCGGCGGGCCGCTGGTCTGCCCTGCCCGAGCCTGAACTCGATGCCACCATCCACGCCCGTGCCACCGCGGAACTGCTGCTGGACCGTTACGGCGTGGTCACCAGGGGCTCCGTCATGGCTGAGCAGATCCTCGGCGGCTTCGGACTCATGTACAAGGTGCTGGCACGGCTGGAGGAAGCCGGCCGCTGCCGCCGCGGCTACTTTATCGAGCACCTCGGCGCCGCCCAGTTCGCGGTGCCGGCCACCGTTGACCGGCTCCGTTCCTACTCGGAGGACACCCAGCTGGCCAAGGCCGAACCCGTGGCCCTGGCCCTCGCCGCCACCGATCCCGCCAACCCGTACGGTGCGGCCCTCCCCTGGCCGGCCCTGCAGACGGACGCCGGTACCGGCCACCGGCCCGGCCGGAAGGCAGGGGCCCTGGTTGTCCTGGTAGACGGTGCGCTGGTCCTCTACGTGGAGCGCGGCGGCAAGACCCTGCTGGCCTTCAGCGAAGACGACGCCGTCCTGGCGGCGGCAGGTGCGGCGCTGGTGGGTGTGGTGACGCGGGGAGCAGTGGACAAGCTGATCATGGAGAAGGTGAACGGGCACGGAATCCTGGACACCCCGGTCGCCGTCGCCCTCAGCTCCGCCGGCGCTTACTCCACGCCGAAGGGACTGAGGATCCGTGCCTGAGGGGGATTCAGTCTGGCGCGCCGCCCGCCAACTGCATGAAGCCCTCGCGGGACAGACACTGATTGCCTCGGACTTCCGCGTGCCCCGGTTCGCCACCCTGAACCTGTCCGGCTGGACCGTCGATGAGGTGATCCCCAGGGGCAAGCACCTGCTGATGCGGGTGGTCAGCCCGGAGGACAAGAGGCTGACCATCCACTCGCACCTGAAGATGGAAGGCGCCTGGCAGGTCTACCCGCCCGGCGGGAGGTGGCGCAAGCCGGGTTACACCGCCCGGTGCGTTCTGCGCACGGCCGTCGCTGACGCCGTCGGCTTCTCCCTCGGAATCGTAGAAGTGGTGGCCACCGCCAACGAGGATTCGATCGTTGGCTTCCTTGGCCCGGACCTGCTGGGCCCGGACTGGGACCCGGACGAAGCCGAACGCCGCATCAGGTCCCGCCCCGAGGTCCCCATCGGCGTCGCGCTGCTGGACCAGCGGAACCTCGCAGGGATCGGAAACATCTACCGCTGCGAAGCGTGCTTCCTGTCGGGTGTGCATCCGGCCACTCCCGTATCGGACGTCGCGGACGTGCGGACCATGATCACGGACGCCAAGCAGCTCCTGGAGGTCAACCTGGGCCCAGGGCGCCGCGTCACCATCCTCAACACCCGCGGGCTGCCGGTGGGCAGGATGGCCGGCAGGCCCGGCTACTGGGTGTACGGCGGGGAACGGCGGCCGTGCCTGAAATGCGGCACGCCCATCCAGCGTGGACTCCTGGGAAAGCCGAACGGCGAAGAGGAGCGGGACATCTATTTCTGCCCGAAGTGCCAGCCCCCGCCCACCTGACGTGCTGCAGGGGTGGGGTCAACAGGTCGACGCGCTGGGTTCCTTGACGGTGCTGGACTGACTGGCCGCCACCATGAAGCGCGGCAGCAGGATATGCACCAGTGGACCGATCGCCAGGGCGTAGACCACGGTACCCACACCCACCGAGCCGCCCAGCAGCCAGCCGGCGGCCAGCACGGTGACCTCGATCAACGTGCGGGAGAACCTGACGGTCCATCCGGTGCGCCGGGCCAGCCCGGTCATCAGGCCGTCGCGGGCGCCTGGCCCGAAGCCGGCGCCGATGTAGAGGGCCGAGGCCACGGCGTTAACCAGTACGGCCCCTGCGAGGAGGCCGATCTGGGCGGCCAGGTGGGTTACCGGCGGGATCACGGCCAGCCCGATGTCCGCGAAGACGCCCACCAGAATGGCGTTGCACAGGGTTCCGAAGCCGGGCATCTGGCGCAGGGGGATCCACAGCAGCAGCACCAGGAAGCTCACGGCGATCACCACCACGCCGATGCTCAGTCCGCTCCGGTTGGCCAGGCCCTGGTGGAACACGTCCCACGGGTCCAGGCCCAGGCCGGCGCGGATGAACATGGCCAGGGAGATGCCGTACATGGCGAGGCCGGTGAAGAGCTGGACAAGTCTGCGGGTCATCATGGAACCATGCTCGCAGCCAACTGGCATTGAATTACATATCCAGTCTGAAATACTGGCTACATGGCTGCCGCCCTTACTGCCCTCGCCCTGTCCCGCCTCCTTGGCCCGTGGAACACAGGCACCGGGCCCGCGTACCGCGAACTGGCTGACGTCGTGCGGCTGCTGATCCTGGATGGCCGCATCCCGCTGGATACCGCCCTGCCCAGCGAGCGTTCACTGTGCTCCACCCTGGCGGTCAGCCGGACCACCGTTACTGCGGCATACGCCAGCCTCCGGGAGCAAGGCTTCCTGAGCAGCGGCCAGGGCAGCCGCGGCAAGACCCGCATCCCCGAACTGACACCGTTCGGCCCGGCACTTTTCGGTCCGCAGCTGCCTTCCACCGGCCCGCTGGCAGCACCCGGACTCACCGCACCCGGACTCACCGCGCCCGGTCTCACGGCGCCCGGAGGTTTGGTGGACCTGGCCTATTCGGCCCTGCCCGCCAGCGGGGAGGTGGTGCACCGGGCCTTCGCCGCGGCGCTGACGGAGCTACCGGCATTGCTTCCCGGGTTCGGGTATGACGCCCTGGGACTGATGCCGCTGCGGCAGGCGGTGGCGGACCGGTACTCAGCGGCCGGCGTGCCCACACAACCGGGCCAGATCATGGTGACCTCCGGCGCCCAGCACGCCCTGACCATCATCATCCGCACCCTGGCGGACCGGCAGGACCGGATCCTGGTGGAGCACCCCAGCTACCCGCACGCGCTGGATGCCATCCGTTCCGCCCGGTGCCGCCCCGTGCCGGTGGCCTTCGCCGATTCCGGCTGGGACCTGCCCGCGATGGAAGCCGCCATGGTCCAGCAGCAGCCAAAACTCGCCTACCTGGTCCCGGATTTCCACAACCCCACCGGCATGATCATGCCCGATGCCCAGCGCCGCCGGCTGGCCCGCGCGGCCGCCGCGGCCGGAACCGTGCTGGTGGCGGACGAAACGCTCCGTGACCTCAACCTCGACGGCGTTGCCACCACTCCCCTGGCGGGTTTCGGCAGCACCGTAGTGTCCATCGGATCACTGAGCAAGTCCCACTGGGGCGGGCTGCGCACCGGCTGGATCCGCGCCTCGGAGTCCATGATCCAGCGGTTTGCCGCGGCCCGGACCACCCTGGACCTGGGCGGCCCCGTCATGGAACAGCTCGCGGCAGCACACCTGGTGCGGGCACTGGAGGAGCCCCTGCCCGCCCTATTAAAGATGCTGCGCCGCAACAGGTCCACACTGCTCGGCCTCCTCGCGGAGCACCTTCCCACGTGGCAGGTGGCGCCGCCCGCCGGCGGCCTCTCCGTGTGGTGCCGGCTGCCCGGCCCCATCAGCACGGCCCTGACCGTCCTGGCCCCGGAATACGGCATCAGGCTGGCGGCCGGGCCCCGGTTCGGAATCGGCGGCGCATTTGAACGCAACCTGCGGCTGCCGTTCACCCTCCCGCCGGACAAGCTCGAGACGGCAGTCCTGGCGCTGCGGGCGGCCCAGGACCGGCTGGACGCCGCACCCCAGCTGCGGCGCTCACTGACCCAGGCGCCCGCCGTCGCCATCGCCTGACCAGCCGCTGCCGGAATCGCCGGGAACCGGGAGCTACCCGTACACGCGCTCCAGGAAGCCGCCCCAGGCCTTGGCGGTGGCCTCCGTGTCGCCGGAGCCGCTGAAATTGTGCACCGTCATGCCCACGGGGGCACCCCATGCGTTGCGGCCGAAGAACCGGTACAGCGCATCCTGGGTGCGGATGCCCAGGAAGTGCTCATTCGAGAAGTCCACCTCGCCCGTAAGCCGCCCCACGCCGTCGAGCTCCACATCAACCGTGGCGCCTTGCTCCGCCGAGCCTGCACCCAGCGCCTCACGGAGCCTGGTGAAGCCGTCCGGTGTCTGGGATGCCGCCGGGGCCTGGATGTCGGTGAACACCACGGGGCGGCCGTCGAAGTACTGCAGGTACTGGCCCAGCGTGTGCAGGTAGAACTCGGTGTGGCGGCTGGCGCCGTCGTACTGCTGGTCCCAGTTGTCCGCGAAGATGCCGCTGTGGACGTAGTGGAGCCGGGCGCGGCCGCCGTCCAGGGGCTCCAGCACGTGCTCCAGCTGGTTGAACCAGCCGTCCGGCCCCTCCATCCGCGACACCAGGTGGTGGGGGTATTCCTCTACCGTCCTGACTGCCGGCCATTGGTCCGTGGGGAACATCCAGGCCGGCGTTCCGTGGGTGACGGCTTCCCACACCCGCTCGGGGGTGCCGGGCAGTTCGGTGTCCTGGACGATCTCGAAGTCCCGTTTGTCGCTCATTTGTCCTGCTCCTTGCCTGCTGTTTCGTTGGTTGCCGTGACGGCATTGGTCTCTTTCAGGGCCGGGTGCAGCGCCACCACGAGCCGGTGCCGCCGCCCGCGGGGTGATGCGCCGGCGTCGTGATACTTGTCCACCAGCCGCGTGACCTCGACGCCGAGTTCCTCCGCGAACGCGGCCCTGTCAGCCGCCGTGCGGAAGGTGATCTCGCCGTCGATCGCGAACGTGGCCAGCTTCTGCCGGGCCGCGGCGGCGCCGGCGATGAGCTTTCCCACCTCCTGCACCATCCGGCCGGCGAGCGCCAGCAGCCAGAACGCCGAAAAGTGGTCCGCGAACCGGACTGGGTCCGGGGACACGGCGGCGAGCGCTGACGGCGAGATGAGGTAGGAAGCGGCGGTTGCCTGCAGGACCCGTTCGGTGACGTTGCCCTTGCGGCGCTCCTCCACGAGTTCCACCAGTCCGTGCCGCTCCAGCGCCTTGAGGTGGTAGTTCACTTTCTGCCGTGGCAGGCCGATCCGCACTGCCAGCTGCGTGGCCGAGGCCGGCTGGACCAGCTCCCGCAGGATCCGGGTACGGATGGGATCCAGGGATGCTTCGGCGGCTGCCGGGTCCTCGATAACTGCAATGTCCTGCATGCCTCCAGTGTGCCCACCGACAACTTTTCTTGTCAAGAACTTTTTTATGGTCGGAGGAGGGCGCGGACGGCCGGCTGCGGGCCAGACCGGCTAAACCAGCGCCGGTAGAATGGACCGGTGATGCAATCCCCCCTCCCCGTCCGCGACGGCGTCAATGCCACGCGCCTGCGCCTTCCGGAAGAGGGCCCGTGGGAGACCGCGATGGACTACATGATGCACCGCTGGGGCCACATCGACCCGCAGGGCATCGAGGACAGGTTCGACGCCGGGGAGATCGTTGGCGAGGGCGGCATCCCCCTGGACCGGGCCACGCCGCTGCAGGAGCACACCTTCATCTGGTATTACCGCACCCTGCCGCCGGAAACGCGGCTGCCGGTGGAACTGAGCATCCTGCACCAGGACCACCACCTGCTGGTGGTGGACAAGCCGCACTTCCTGCCCACCACGCCGGGCGGCACGTACATCCAGGAATCTGCCCTGGTCAGGCTGCGGAACCAGTTGGACCTGCCGGACCTGATCCCCATGCACCGGCTGGACCGCATGACGGCCGGCGTGCTGCTCTTCTCCACCAACCCGCAGACCCGGGGCAAGTACCAGGTGCTCTTCGAGAAGCGTCAGGTGCAGAAGGAGTACGAGTGTGTGTCCGCCGCCGAGCCCGCGCCGGGGCACCCCGCCGTCGACTTTCCCGTGGTGGTCCGCAACCGCATGACCAAGTCCCGCAGCTACCTGCTGGCGGAGGTCGTGGACGGCGAACCGAACGCGGAGACCAGGATTGAGCGGCTGGAAACGTTCGACGGCGGCGCACCGGCAAGTGCCGGCGGCACCGGCGTCACCGGTACAGGCGCCATCGGTACAGCTCAGCGCCTGGCCAGGTACCGGCTGGAGCCCCACACGGGCAAGACCCACCAGCTGCGGGTCCACATGGCCTCGCTGGGGCTGGGGATCGTGAACGATGCCTTCTATCCCGACCTGCTGGACAAGGCCCCGGACGACTACGCCAGGCCGCTCCAGCTGCTGGCACGGGGCATCCGGTTCGTTGACCCGATCTCGGGAAAGCCTGTGGAATACCGCAGCAGCCTGGAGCTCAGCGAAGCGGTCCGAGCACGTCCCTGAACGCCGCCTCCATCTCCGCGGTGTGCAGCACGAACTCCACCAGCTCCAGCCCGCTGGCCGGATGGGCGGTCCGGAACCCCGTCACCGCCTCAAGCGCTGCCTGCGCCACGTGCGCGGCACTCCAGCCGTAGGCTCCGCCGCCCACCGCGGGAAAGGCCATGTCCTGCGCCCCCAGGGTCTCGGCCAGCCGCAGGCTTTCGCTGAAGCAGGAGACCAGGAGGACGCGGTTGGTTTGTCCTGCGTGCCGGTTGGGCCCCACTGTGTGGATCACCCAGCGGGCCGGCAGCCGGAAGGCAGGTGTTGCCACGGCGGCTCCGGTCTGGAGGCCGTGCGGAAGTCCGGTGGCACGCAGCTCCCTGCATGCCGCGAGCAGTTCCGGCCCGGCCGCCCGGTGCAGCGCCCCGTCCACTCCCCCGCCGCCCAGCAACGAGGAGTTCGCAGCATTCACCACCACATCCACGCGCCGTTGCGTAATGTCGCCCCGCAGAACCGAGATCCGCATGCCGCCAGTTTCCCAAGTGCGGTACCTTGTGGCAATGGACTTCGGCAGCGTTGACAGCTGGGGGACGGCCCTCTACTTCTGGGTTATCCCCGTGGTGATCGGCGATGCCATTTTTCCGCCCATCCCCTCCGAGATGCTGGTGATCACCGGGGGCGCCCTGTCCGCGGACGGCCGGGCCAACGTATTCCTGGTACTGGTGCTCGCCGCCGTGGCGTCCTGGCTGGGCGACATGGTGGTCTTCCACCTCTTCCGGCGGCGGCTGAGCCATGTGCTGGACCGGTGGAAGTGGGGCCGGCGGGTCCACAGCGGCATCCACGCGGCGCTGGCCAAGGCCGGCCGTTCCTCCACCTACGGCACTATCATCGGCGCCAGGTTCATTCCCGGCGGACGGCTCGCCACCTCGGCGGCATCCGGCGTGGCCAACGTGTCCGTCCGCGGCTTCAGCCTGTGCGCGGCCCTGGGTGCCGTGCTGTGGGCATGCTGGCTGGTGGGCCTGGGCTACTTCACCGGGTCAACCACCAGGCTGCCGTTCTGGGCGAGCTCCCTGATTGGCGTGGCCGTCGGCCTGGTGATCGGCGCCGTCGTGGGCATCCTCGTCACCCGCCGCCGCGGCGACCGGTCCCCGGTGGAGGAGGAGCCCCTCCCGGACGCAGGCTAGACGGGCAGCCACTTGCCGCGGCTGCGCCGCAGCACGCTGAGCGGGCCCGTCAGCGCAACGCGTTCGACGGCGTCGCGCATCATGGCTGCCGATTCCACCGCCTGGCGGTTCTCACCGCTGTACTCGCTCGCTTCCACGAGGAAGCGCAGGTTCAGCTGCGGCACGCCGCCGGCGATCTGCAGTTGGTGCGCCTCCACGTGGTGGCGGGTGCCCAGCGCCTCCACGGCCGCGTCCATGACGGACTCGGGCGGATTCCCCGGCCGGAGCCCGGTGATCTTGAGGCGGGTCTGGAAGGAAGGCATGCCTCCAACCCTATCCAACCCCCGGATGCACCATCACGTGTGGTCCCTGACAGCGCCTGTTAGGGACCACACGTGATGGAGCAACTGGAGAATCAGCCGGTGTTGCGGAGGCCGGCCGCCACCCCGTTGACGGTGATGAGCATGGCCCGCTGGAGGCGCTCATCGATCTCGGCCCCGCTGATCCCGCCCTCAGTGCGGATGCGGCGCAGGAGTTCCACCTGGAGGTAGCTGATGGGGTCCAGGTACTGGTCGCGGATTTCCAGGGAGCGTTTCAGGGTGGGTTGGGCATCCAGGAGGATGTTCTCGCCGGTGAGCTTGCGCACCTCGGCGACCGTGAGTTCGTACTCTTCCCGGATGGTGCGGAACAGGTGGTGAAGTTCCTTCGGAACCAGGGTGGACACGTAGTAGCCGGCGATATCCATGTCCGTCTTGGCAAGCGTCATCTCGACGTTTGACAGCACGGATTTGAAGAAGTTCCAGTGGTCGATCATCTCCACCAGCTGGGCCGAGTGCCCGGCTTCGCGGGCGGCCTTGAGCCCGGAGCCCACACCGAACCAGCCGGGCACGATCTGCCGGGACTGGGTCCAGCCGAATACCCAGGGGATGGCGCGCAGGCCGCCCAGGCCGGCGCCGGAGTCCGGACGCTTGGACGGGCGGGAACCGATATTCAGGGAGCCCAGCTGCTCCACCGGGGTGGAGGCCATGAAGTAGGCGGGCAGGTCCGGGTGGTCGATCAGCTTCCGGTACCGGTCGAAGGCGGCGTCGGATATGGCTTCCATGACGTGGCCGTACCGCTCTCGCTGGTCCTCGGAGGTCCGCGGGTTCCGGTGCAGGGCAGACCCCTGCAGCACGGCGGCCAGCGACAGCTCCAGGTTTTCGCGGGCCAGCTCCGGCAGGGAGTACTTGTCCGAGATGACTTCGCCCTGCTCGGTGAACTTGATTTCGCCTTCCAGGACACCGTTGGGCTGGGCCAGGATGGCGTCGTAGGTGGGCCCGCCGCCACGGCCCACGGAACCGCCACGGCCGTGGAACAGGCGGACGCGCACGCCGTGCTTGGCGGCGACGTCCCGCAGCTTGCGCTGGGTCTTGTGGATTTCCCACTGGCTGGTCATCACGCCGGATTCCTTGTTGGAGTCCGAGTAGCCCAGCATCACTTCTTGGATGTCGCCGCGCAGGCGCACCAGCTCACGGTAGGACGGGTCGGAGAGCAGCTGGTCGACGATCTCGGCGGAGGCCCTCAGTTCCTCCACGGTCTCCAGCAGCGGCGCAAAGCCGAGCTTGGCGTAGGGCTTGTCGCCGAAGAGGTTCACCAGGCCGGCTTCGCGGGCCAGGACGGCTGCGGCCAGGACGTCGTCGGCGCCGCGGGTCATGGAGATGATGTAGGTCTCGATGACGTCGGGGCCGTACATGCGCAGGGCGCGGCGGATCTCGCGGAAGACGTCGTAGGTGCCGTCGGCGGCGCCGTCGAGCTTGATCGGGTGGCCGGACAGCGGACGGCGGGACGCCAGCTCGGAGCCGAGCACCTCGAAGCGTTCCTCACGGCTCAGCTCGGCGTAGCGCAGGCCGGGGCCGCCGATCCGGTCCATCAGCTGGCCGACGGCGTCGTGGTGGTGGTCTGCGTGTTCGCGGATGTCCAGGGTGGCCAGGTGCAGGCCGACGGAGGCGATGGCACGGCGGACGCGGGCCAGGGAGCCGTCCGCCGCCAGGGCCGCGGAGTGGTTGCGGAGCGAGAGCTCCAGCAGGTTCAGGTCCGCCAGGAGCTCCTCGGTTCCGCTGTAGTCGCGGCCATGCTCATGGTTGGAGTTGGCGGCCACCCGCTTGCCCGTGTTGATGAGCTTGGCCTTAATGCAGGTGAGCTTCAGCCGGTACGGCTCCTGGGCGTTCAGCTCCAGGACCCGCTTGTCCAGGCCGGGCAGCTTCTTCAGGTCCTCGTCGATGGACTCCAGGAGCGGCTGGTCCGCGCCTGCCAGGGCCGTGGAGTTGGACAGGATGGAAATCAGCTCGTCGATCATGCCGATGCTGATCCGGATGGCGCTTTGGTTCTGGATCTGCAGGATTTCGCGGGTCACGGCCGCGGTGACGTTCGGGTTGCCGTCGCGGTCACCGCCGATCCAGGAGCCAAACCGGATGGGGGCGTCCTTGGACGCAAGGGTGACGCCGTGCTCGCCCAGCAGTTCGGAGAGCTCGGACAGCATTTCCGGCATCGCGTCCGTGAGGATGCCGCCCAGGTAGTAGATGGCGTTCCGGGCCTCATCCACGGGGGTGGGCCGGACCTGGCGCAGCTCGTCGGTCTGCCACATCTGGTCGATGATCTCTGCCAGCTGCCGGTCCTGCCGGCGGCGTGCCGTGGACCCTTCGGCTGTGGACTGGGACAGGACGTCGGAGAGCTTGCGGATCTTGTCCAGGACAGAGCGGCGGGACGCCTCGGTGGGGTGGGCGGTGAAGATGGGACGCACGTCCAGGCCGTTGACCACTTCCTGCAGCACGTCCGGTCCGGCCTGCGCGGCGATGTCCGCCACGGTCTTGGCCAGCCAGCCGTCCTTTTCGGCCCGGGTCCGCAGGCCGCGGACGCGGTGCACCTGTTCGGCGGCGTTGGCCAGGTGGAAGTAGAAGGCAAAGGCGCGCACCAGGTCGGTTGCCTGCTCAATGGGCAGGGAGCCGAGCAGTTCGCGGACCTGGGCAACGACGTCGTGCGCGCTCCAGGGCCCGGTGGCGTGGGCACCGCCGCGCGCTGCTTCCTTGGATTCCTTGGTCAGGAGCCGGACCTGCTCCACGAGGTCCAGGAGTTCCGGTCCGTGCTGGCGGACCAGCGATTCACCCAGCAGGGTGGACACACGCCGGACGTCCGCGCGCAGTTCGGAGGCAAGATCGGTTTCGGGAGGTGTTGCAGTGTGAGCCATTGAAACAATCTTTCGAGGGATTTGGACTTGGCTCGTACACTGCGCTGGATACTGTGAGCCACGTTACTAGCTAAAGATGCTACCCCCGGACCCGTGGGTCAGTGGAATCCGTCTCACAAGATGTCGCGGTACCCCACATGCCGTTTGACGGCGTCGAGCTCAGCCCGTAGGTTCTGCACCTCGTCCTGCCAGGCGGCCGCCTCCGCCGTGCGGCGCCGGGCGCTCCCGGCCTGGACCACGGCAGCCGCGAGCAGCAGCGGCACCAGGAGGGCCAGCGCCCAGCCGGCGGCCGCGAAGAAGTCCAGTGCCACCGGCAACGCGGCCCGGAAGTCGATGAAATCGTTGACGCCGCCGGCCATGCCTGCCATGGCTCCGTCGAGCGGCTGCAGGAACTGGCCCACGACGGGGGTCCCGGAGAGTTCGGGCGGGGCGAGTTTCGCCTGCGCGTCCCCGCCCCAGCGCCCGTCCGCGAGGTGGTTCAGGACGTAGATGCCGGCGCCCACGTTGGCTGCCATGAAGACGGCGACGGCGGCGGGCGCTGCGAGGTCCGGCCGCCGCCGGCGCCACGCCAGGACGCCCGCGGCGGCAAGGGCGGCCGCCAGCCAGGTGAGCGCGGCAAGCCACTCCCGATTCACTCCCGCAAGGATGTCCACGTCTCCATTCAACCCCGGATATTGGAATCAGCGGTGGAATGAACATGCCTGGCCGGCGGTTGTAGCGTGGGCAGACGAAACCGGAAGGAACCATGACCACCACGCCAGCAGCCACCGCTCCAGCCGCCAGGGAGGAGCGCTGGCAGCGCTTCCGCGCCAACCGCAACAAGGCCCTGGCAACGCCGCACGGCTGGCTGACCCTCACGTCCCTTCAGTGGCTGGAAGACGCACCGGCCGCCGTCGACCGTGCCCCGGGCCTGTGGTCCACGGACGGCGCCGGTGCAACAAAAGGTACGACGGCGTTCCTCACCGCGGTTCCGTCGGACGGGCTCACGCTGGTGGAGACAGGGGAAAAGGTGGACGGCACGGTGTCCGCCGTCCTGGCGGACGAGGAGTCGCTGATGTGGGTGCAGTTCGGCGGCCCGGACGGGGACCAGGTGGTGGTGGAACTGGCCATGCGCGGCGGCCGGTATGCGATCCGCACCCGGGACGCGGCATCGCCGGTCTTCACGGAATTCGACGGCGTGCCCACCTTTCCGTACAACCCTGACTGGGAGGTGACGGGCCGGTTTGAGCCCTACCCTGCGCCGGTGGATGTGCCGATCGGGACCGCGAACCCGCTGGTTGACGGCGTGCACCGCAGCGTTGGCGAGGTGGTGTTCCGCCTCCCGGGCAGCAGCCACGAGTTCCGGCTCCAGGCGGAGGAGGAGAAACTCGGCGCCCTGACCGTCACGTTCCACGACGAAACCAACGCCGACACCACGGACGAGTGGCGGAAACTCTCCCTCCCCAGGCCCCGGCCGGACGGCTCCGTGGTGCTGGACTTCAACCGGGCCATCAACTACCCCAGCGCCTTCACCCCCTACGGCACCTGCCCCATGCCGGTGAAGAACAACAGCCTCGACATCCGGGTGGAGGCCGGCGAGAAAGAGCCCTACCCCGCGTAGCGCCCGGGAAGCTCAGGAAATGGCCGAAATCCCGGTGATGGCCCGGCCCACGATCAGGGTGTTCACCTCGAACGAGCCCTCATAGGTGTAAATGGCCTCGGCGTCGGCGAAGATCTTGGCCATCCGGTAATCGGTGACAATCCCGTTGCCGCCCAGGATGGACCGGCCCAGCGCCACCGTCTCACGCATGCGGGCGCTGAGGTAGGACTTGGCGAGCGCCACCTGCGGCATGCCGGCGGCGCCCTCCTCCTGCAGCCTGGCGATCCCGGCCATCATGGACATGCTGGCCACGGTGTTGCCCAGCATGGTCACCAGCTGCTGCTGGATCAGCTGGAAATGGGCCAGCGGGCGGCCGAACTGCTGCCGTTCCACGGCGTACTGCCGGGCGACGTCGAAGGCCGCCAGCTGCTGGCCCACCGCCTGCCAGGCCACCATGATCCGTGAGCTGCGGAGCAGTTCCTTGGTGTCCTCGAAGCTGCTGATCCCGCCGAACCGGTCCGCCTCGGCAATCCTGACGTCGCGGAACTCGATGTCGGCGTTCTGGACGGTGCGCAGGGCGATCTTGTTCTCGATCCTGCTCCGGCTGACCCCCGGCAGGGTGGCGTCCACGATGAAGCCCCGCACCGAGCCGTCCGCCTCGTCCCGCGCCCACACCAGCATGTAGTCGCAGAACGTCCCGTTGCCGATCCAGCGTTTGGCCCCGTTCAGCACCCAGGTGTCGCCGGCGTCGTCCGCTTCTCCCGTGGTGGAGGAGATCCGCCGGGCACGGGTCTCCAGGCCGCCCGCCACGTCCGAGCCGTGCAGCGGTTCGGTGAGGGCGAACGCGCCGGTGGTGCGCAGTTCCGAGGCGTCGGCCAGCAGCCGCTGTTTCTGGTCGTCGGTGCCGAAGGTGTGCAGGGACTCGACGAAGAGGTCGTGGTGGACCAGGAAGAACGTGGCCAGGGAGGTGTCCACCCGGGTTATCTCCGCAATGACAAGCCCGGCGAAGAGGTGGCTGTAGCCGCGGTGGACGGGCGTGCTGAGTTCCAGGGCCGCCAGCTTGGGCAGGATGTGCGCGGGAAACTCGGCCTTGTTCCACCAGTCCCCGGCGTAGGGTGCCACCTCGGCTGCCAGGAAGTCCCGCAGTTCGGCGAGCTTGGTCCGTTCAGCCGGGTCCAGTGTTGCTTCGACGGCGAAGAAGTCCGCCGCCGGCAGCTGCGATACGTCCGGCGCGCTCATTTCGGTCCCATCCGGATGGCGCCGTCCAGGCGGATGGTTTCACCGTTCAACATGGCGTTGTCCACGATGTGCGCCACCAGGTTGGCGTATTCCGCGGGCTTGCCCAGCCGGGACGGGTGCGGTACCTGCGCCCCCAGCGAGTCCTGCGCTTCCTGGGGCAGGCCGGCCATCATGGGAGTCTCGAAAATGCCCGGGGCGATGGTGACCACGCGGACCAGCGAGCGCGCCAGTTCGCGGGCAATCGGCAGCGTCATGGCGGCCACGGCGCCCTTGGAAGCGGAATATGCAGGCTGGCCAATCTGCCCGTCGAAGGCAGCCACTGAGGCGGTGTTGATGATGACGCCGCGTTCCGGGCCGCCCAGCGGGGTGGCGGCGGGCTCGGTGGCCACCATGGCCTCGGCCGCCAGGCGCAGGACGTTGAAAGTCCCGATCAGGTTGACCTGGATGACCTTGCTGAACGTTTCCAGCGGCAGCACTCCGTCCCGTCCCAGGACCTTGCCCGGGGTGGCGATCCCCGCGCAGTTCACCACGATCCGCAGCGGTCCCAGCCCTGCCGCGGTCCCGACGGCGGCCCGGACGTCCGTTTCGCTGGTCACGTCTCCGGGGGCAAAGACGGCGGACTGGCCGGCCGCGGCGCGGCCGTTGAGTTCGTCGGCTACTGCCTGGCCGCCTGAGGACGGCAGGTCAACGAGCACGACGGATGCGCCGGCGTCGAACAATCTCTGCGCGGTGGCTGCGCCCAGCCCTGACGCCCCGCCTGTCACCAGTGCGACGCTGCCTTTGATGTCCATACATCCTCCTTGATGCGTGTCCCCACGCCGCGGCACGGCCTTGGGCAACAGTTAATGCATGTTAACTGAAATCAGGCGCCGCCGCACGCACCCCCGGTTCCCTGCCCTCCCGGCTCGGGCGGCCCGGTTAGGGTGGACGGCATGACGTCCAGCAGCACCTCCCCCACCACCTGGCAGGACCGGGCGAACCACGCGGCCCGTTCCGTGACCGCCCTGTTCGGCCGGAAACTGCTGTTCCTGCCCGGAACCCACCTGGGGGCCGTGCTGTGGCAGGGCCGGCATGCGGCCGGTCAGCCCACCCCCTCAACGCCGGAGCAGGAGCCCGGCACCCAGCCGGGGCCGCGGTGGCGTGCCGCGCTCCGCCGGATGCGGCCGGCCGCGTCCTTGGCCCTCCCCTGGCATTACTGGTGGCAGGCGCATTACGTTGACTGTCTGGTGGACACCGGGCGGCGGGAACTTGGCGGCGGAGCCACCCCCGCGGCCCGGTTCAACGGCCCGGGCCGGCCCAGCGCAGGGCACCTGGCCTCGCGGCTGGTCACCGGGATCAGGCTCCGCAACGCCCTGACCTTCGTGAACAGCTATTACGACGACATGGCGTGGCTTGCCCTGGCAACCCTTCGGCTGGACAACCTGGCTGAGGAGACCCGGCGTCCGGGCCGCCGCCGTAACGCCGTGGTCCGCGCGTCGCTGGCGCTGCAGTTCGACGCCGCGTGCACCGACGACCTGGGCGGCGGGACGTTCTGGAGCAAGAAACGGGACTTCAAGAACACTCCCGCCACGGCGCCGGTGGCCCTGTTCTATGCCCGCACCGGCCAGCACGCCAAGGCCCATGCGCTGCTGGACTGGCTGGACGCCACGCTCTTTGACGCGGACCAGGCCCTCTACCTTGACGGTGCACGCCTGAATCCCGCCGGAGAGGTGGTGCTGGAACGTGCGGTGTACACCTACAACCAGGGCCCGGTGCTGGGTGCGCTCCTCGAGCTCGGGGGCGAGGCGAACCTGGCGCGGGCCGCGGTCCTGGTGGACGCGGTGCAGCGGCTGCTGACCGTCCCGGCGGACAGTTCCGGCCCCGGTTCCGGCTCCGTGCTGCGCTGTGAGGGAACGGGCGACGGCGGCCTCTTCACCGGGATCCTCTGCCGTTACCTGGCGCTCGCCGCAGCAGACCGCCGGCTGCCGGACGCCACCCGCGCCACGGCTGCGCGGCTGGTGACGGACACCGCTGACGCGTTCTGGTCCGGCAGGCGCGCCGTGGGGCCGGGTGAAGCCGGGGCCGGGCGGGAAGGCAAAAGCGTCTTTTCGCTGCACGCCGCCCAACCGGCGGCCGCTGCGTATCCGCCGGGCGCCGCCGTCGAACTTTCCACCCAGCTCCAGGCGTGGATGACTTTGGAGGCAGCGGCGGCGGTCACCGCCGCGGCCAGCGCCTAGCGGATGCCGGCCAGCGGCGTGACGGTGCCGTGCCGGAGGGACACGGCACCGTCGGCCGCAAGCCGCACTTCCCTGGGCCCCGCCGGCGGAAACACCAGCGAGGTCAGGGCGTGTCCGTCCACGAAGACCTCCACGGAGGACCGGTCCACGTAGACGGTGAGGCGGACGGAGTCCCCGGCGGGCTGCGCATCCACCGACCGCGCCTGCCGGTATTCGCCGCGGGCGTCCGCCCGGTCTGCCAGGCCGCTCCCGCCGGCCGCCGCATCGCCGCCGCGGTCCACGAAGGCCCGGCTGGCCCCGAAATCGTAGCCCACCGTGGCGTAGGTGGTGCCGCCGCTTTGCAGCAGCAGCCGCGCCTCCCCCGTCCCATCCGCGGGCGTGTCCAGCTCGACGTCGGCCTTGAAGGCGCCACTGTCAGGAACCGGTAGTTCCAGGCCGTCACCAATGCTCCCGCCGGGCACCTGGACCGGTTCCCCTTCCAGGGACTGGAGCGCGGCGGTGGGCGAGGACACCAGGGCCGGCCGGCCGCCGTCGGACGCCAGCCTGATATCCCGCACCACGGAGGCGGACCCGTACCAGTCACCTGTGGGGAGCTGCCGGGCGTAGGCCCAGTTGTTCATCCAGCCGATGGCGTGGCGGGACGCCTTCCGCTGCGCATCGTCCAGCCGCGGGTCATCCCAGGTGACGGCCGCGTAGAAGTCCGGGCCGCCGTCCAGCCACTGGTGGCCGCCGTCCGGAGTGAAGGCCTTTCCGTCGAAGCTGCCGGTCCAGTAGGCCAGCCCGGTGGTGCGGCCCTCCCCGGACCCGTTGGCGCTGGCTGCCAGGACCCACGTCCGCTTGGCGGGGTCGCCGTCGACGTCCATCTGGAAGAAGTCCGGGCACTCGAGGATTCCCAGCCCCTCCTGGCCAAACCCCGAAACGTAGGTCCACTGCTTGAGGTCCCGGGAGGTGTAGAAGCCGATCTTGTGGCCCTCCGCGAGCAGCATGAGCCATTGGTTGGTGGCCTCGTCCCGGATGATCCTGGGGTCCCGCCAATGCTCGGCGCCGGGGTTCTCCATCACCGGGTTCTGCCCGTAGGCCTGGAAGCTGTAGCCCTTGTCGGTCGAGTAGAACAGGGACTGGCGCTGGACACCGTCGTGCTGCTGGGTGACGACGGCGATCACCGCCCCCTTGCCGAATCCGGCTGTCCCCTCGGTGTCCACCACCGCGGACCCGGTTTCGATGTCGCCCAGCCCGTTGCGGAACTTGGGAATGGCCACCCCTTCGTTCTTCCAGTGCACCAGGTCCGTGCTGATGGCGTGGAACCACTCGGTGCCGTTCCCTTCCGGGTAGTCGGCGTTGTAGAGGTAGTAGTAATGCCACAGGCCATCAAGGAAGAAGGGTCGCTGCGGATCGTTCATCCAGTGCTGGTCAGGGGTGAGGTGGTACGCGGGCCGGTAGTTGGCATCGTCCGCGGGGGCGGCTGCCGGCGGATCACCGGGCTGCCCGGTACCGCTCTGCCCGGTACCGGCCTGCGGGGTTCCGGCTTGCCCGCCGTCCCTCTGGATGTTGCCGCCCAGCACCAGCAATCCGGCCAGCACCAGCACCGTCACGGCCGCCAGGGCCCACAGGACGGGGCGGCGCCGAACGGCGGCGGGAACGGTTTCCGGAATTTTGGGGGGCATGGCGGTGTCAATCCCTCGCTGAACGCACAAGTGCCGTCCCCCGGGTTCGGGGAACGGCACCAGCGCAAGTGAACCGTCAATTTTACCGGCCAGCCCCGCGGGAGCAGAATCCCGGGCGTCACACAGCCGGCACTAGCCCTGCCCGGCGGGGCGCTTCTTCTGCGGATACGGCGTCTCACCGCGCGCCAGCATGTCCACGAAGCCCGCGATCCTGCGCTCCCGGGTGGCTGCCTGCTTGGCCGAATTCGTCCGGTACACCAGGGAGAACAGGTTGGTTTTCGTCAGGACATCGAACATTGCCTGCGCGGCGGGGTTGGCGGCGATGGCTGCTGCCAGGTCTGCGGGAACTTCGACGTCAGCCTGACCGCCGTAGGCCGCGTCCCAGCGGCCGTCGGCCTTGGCGGCCTCCACCGCCGCCCTGCCGGCGTCGGTCATCCTGCCCGTCTCCTCCAGCCGCGCGATGTGCCCCACGTTCCGCGCGGACCAGACGCTGCGGGGGCGCCGCGGCGTCATCCGCTGGAACACGCTTTCGCTGTCCCGGCGCCGGCCCTGGCCGTCGATCCAGCCAAAACACAGGGCCTCGTCCAGGGCCGCCGCGTAGTCAAGGCCCGTCACCTTCCCGCCCTTCTTGTGCAGCACCAGCCACACCCCCGGGCTGGTGCCGTGGTTCTCTTCCAGCCAGGCACGCCAGGCAGCGGCATCGGGCAGCAGCAGTTCCTCAAGCTCAGTGGCCATGGGCTAATTCTGCCCGTGGAATCCCGTGCCACAAGCCCCGTGTGCAGAGCGGTTTCGCGTGGCATCATGGCCCTACAGATCCATCCGCCACCTGAGGACAACGCCATGCTCCGAGTCCGCCCCGTCCATTTCACCTCGCGCACCGAGTCCTGGAAGCAGCTCCTCACCACCCTGGGGATGGTGCAGACAGAGGACGACGGCGGGTGGCAGGTCTTTGATTCGGCGTCAGGCCGCGTGGCGCTCCACTCCGCGGAGGCGGGTTCGGGTCAGGACGGCCGGACGGTGCTGGCGGTGGAAGTGGGAGACGTGGCCGAATTCGCCCGCCGCACCAACCTGTCGGCACAGGAGGAGTCCCCACAGGAAGGGGCGGCGGAAGGCGCCGGACCGGCCGAACTCGTCACTGCTGACCACGGTGACGCCTGCCGGATCAGCGCGCCTGACGGGTTCAGCTTCCTGGCGGACAAGGCCGCCCATTTCGCCCAGTGCGCCGACGCAGATCCCGCCCTGGCCGTTGCGGCGGTCTGGTACACCGCGGACCCGGAGGGGGCCGTCCGCACGCTGCTGCACATCGGCGCCCGCCCCCGGCCCGTGCCGGACAATGACGAGACGGCAGACTTCACTGCCAAAAACGGCGGCGTCCTGCTGGTACGGCCGGCCACCGGACAGTCCAGGTCAGGCTTGGGTTTCGAGTACGACGGCGGGCTGGAACCGTTGCAGGAGCGCCTCACCGCCGCGGGCCTCACCGCCAGCCTGACAGAGGAGGCGTTTGGAAGCACCCTCCACGTAGCCAACCCGGATGCCGGCGGCCCCAACGCGCCCGCCACGGTGTGGATCTCCCGGCGGCGCCCCATGGGGTAGAACTTAAGCATGAACGTGCGCACACCTGACCCGAATCCCGGCTGGCTCTCTGAAGAAGACCTCTTTGAGGCACGGGGGCGGCTGCCCATGGTGTACGTCGAGGCAGTACCGGTCCGGCTGGACCCGCTGGGCTACGTCAACGAAGTGGGCACCCTGCTGCAGGCGGACGCAGACGGGACCATGGTGCGTTCGCTGGTGTCCGGGCGCGTCATCTACCGCGAAACCATCCGCGCCGCCCTCCTGCGGCACATGGAAAAGGACCTCGGCCCCCTGGCGTTCCCGCAGCTGCCGTTGAGCCCCGTGCCGTTCACGGTGGCCGAATACTTCCCGGCACCGTCCCAGACCGGCTTCACTGACGAGCGGCAACACGCCGTGTCCCTGGCCTACGTGATCCCGGTGACAGGCGAGTGCGAGCCGCGCCAGGACGCCCTGGAACTGACCTGGATGACCCCGGAGGAAGTCCTCAGCCCGGGCGTCCAGATGGAGTTTTCCGGCGGCCGCGGCGGCCTGATCCGGCAGGCCCTGGCGTTTGCAGGCGTGGGCTTCTGACCACCCCGCCGGGACGTGGGGGTCCCCGGTTTTGAGTGCCCGCCTTTGTAGACTGTAGGGCGGACCGCAAGAGAACTTAAGGACTCCCATGACCGAATCACCAGCCGCCAGGCACCACCGTGAACAGCAGGCTGGATCTCTGACCACCGGCAGCCACATCCTCCTCCCCGACGGCCGGCGCAC
>Ga0308158_10001139_pt1 | contig 30432 bp, 26 predicted proteins | sample PhyBR2_FD_201038 | JGI IMG/M metagenome (GOLD analysis project Ga0308158, IMG submission 201038) | Phyllosphere microbial communities from UC Gill Tract Community Farm, Albany, California, United States - DLSLB.R2 | ecosystem: Host-associated > Plants > Phyllosphere > Unclassified | place: USA... | reverse complement strand
TGGGCGAGTTTTAGGCGACTCTCGCCGAACCATTTCTGCGTATATCCCGCTCATCCGGTCACACATGAGGGACACGCCGGTATGTGATTGGAGTGACTGTCCTTAGCGATATGCTGCTACGGTCATCAATTCCTTTGGTTATTGTTTCATGTTATTCGATAAGTAAATCGCAACATACATAGGTACCTTACTGATGGATTAGTTTGCGACGTGAGACGTGAATCAGTTCGTCATCCGGATGTTTTCGTTTTGCGATGACTTGATCCTCTCCGACGACAGTACGAATTCGGTAATAGAGTTGCGCAATCTCTTTGGTCTCCTTACTCTCTTGCTCAATCGCAATTCGACCATGTAGTTGGTATATCTTGCCGTCGAACGTGCGAACGGAATCTGCAAGCGGTAGTTCCGCTAAATCAAAACGTTCTTGCTTCAGATTCGACCAGTTCCGTTTCTTCTCCACCCTTAAGTCGAATTCATCCCAGGGTATGGATCCTAGCGTCTTCTTACAAGCCGTCGCGAGGAGTTGGACATCAGTGATAGAAGGAAGCGAACGATTCCGCTCGTAAGCACTGATGGCTGCCTGTGAGACTTCTCCGCATGTCTTTTCCGACAGTTCGACCTGACTCCACCCATGTTCTAGACGTTCACGTCGTAACCACTCTCCGAATCGGTACATAATCATGCTCCTTTCCTTTGAGGACCAATGTATGACAATGTCTTCCTGGTGATGATTTGAATATAGCAGATTATTCTGTCAATTCAATCGTTATTTTGATATTTCAAAAAGGTTACGTTTGTCGAATTTTGACGGAATAAGCTATACCAATGGCTTATAGGTCGAAGGTGAATCAGATGGAATGAGTACGTCTTCAAACTGTAAAAATATCTCATCCGATAATTTTTTCGCTCTTGAAGATGTCAAGGATAGATTTCCTCTAGACTTGATGATTCGATATCTCGAAAGTAACACTCTAACGAGTATTTAACAAATGAATCATCGTTTCTAAAAAACCTGTTCCCTTGATTGATGGAAAAAACATAAAAAAAATAATACCATTCACATAAAATAGAGAAATTGGGATATTTTACAACCAATCAATTCACAACGAAAGGAATGAAGGCAATGAAAAAAGTTGCAGTAGGTTTCGCCATCCTCTTCACATTGAACTTTACTCATCCAGTCTCAGCCAGCGTGAGTCTCCCGACAATCAGTCAAATCAACGAGCGGATGAATGATTATTATACTAGTTATGTCATTCGCGGCAACACTTTTTATCACTCCGATGACGCCGGAACAAAACTATACGATTTGAACACTGGGACGTTATTGAGAACGGATAATACGGAGAATTATTCATTGGATGTTAGTACAGATGAAAGCTGGTCAGTCCAAAAGGATTCAGATGGTGAAGTGTTATCCATCCGCGATCGTTTCGGAGACAAGGTGGTCGACCTGTATCGTCTGAGCTACAACGGTGTCGTATACGAATTCGAATACAACCTAGACGCGAAATTCCTTCCCAATACTTCCACACTAGTTATCACTTCGGATGACAATCTCATCTTCTATGACGTCGAAAAGGAACAAGTCACTTTTGTGCGCGGAATTGACACGGAAGGTACTCTGAAGGTTTCGAACCGGTACATCATGATCGGGGACGAATACTCTATCCGTGTGATGGATCACGAGGGCCAATCCGTCACGGAGATCTTACCTCCTGAACGTATGATTTCTTATGATTTAACAATCTCGAACGAACTGATCTACAACACTTACGGTGGTCGTATCTACCGCTATAAAGACAACCTTGAAGAATCGACTCTAGTCCCGTTCAAGACTAGCCAAGGAATCGACTTGGATGAGAGTGGAATGTTCTTAGGGACTCGCGACGGAAGTTTATATGACATGGAAACCTCGAAGCGGATTTTCACGAATCTTCCCCAGGGGCGTATCTCTTTCAACCAAGACACGTCTAAAATCCTCGTGATCGATGGGAATGTTCGCGTATATAATGCGAAGAATCTAAGCAAGCGAACAGTCAATCTGAAAATCAATCCTAAGCTAGGTTCCTTCATCGAACAGACGGAGGCGACACCCTCGGTGATTACGACCTCGAAGGACGGAACATCCTCAACAATAACCTCAGGGATAACCTGGAGAACCGATAACTCACAGGTCGTCTATTTCTCAAAAGGGAAGCTCATCGCGAAATCTCCAGGAAAAGCAACGATTAAGGCTACTTTCGAAGATTTTACCGCGACCATGATTGTCACCGTGAAAAAAGACCCAAGACCATCAAACACTCAGTGGTTGACGAGTCAAAAGAACATCCTCAACCAGAAGGGCAGTTTCGTGAACGCACCTTATAAAATCTATGATGCCTACTCCAAGGTGAAAGGTACGAGGGGGAAGATTTATTATAACGGCCAAGTATACACCGACGGTATCTTCAAAGATAACTGGCTGTATGGTACGTATCGCAAAAAGAAAACGGTCGATGAGATTTTATTGCCACTCAGCATAGAAAAAAGAACAGATGTCACGGAGAAGCAGGTGGTCAGTGTATTTGGTAAACCTAAGAAAGTATATAAATACGAAAGTCCTATCACTTCTAAGGTCATACAAGGGACTAAAACCCTGGATCAACATAAAGTGAAACGAATCAGCCTTTACATGGTAAAGAAAACACATGGTCTCGAAGTAATCTATGATGATAAAGGATATGTTCGTTACATGCATCTTTTTGAATCACCACCAGAATGAATACGATCGCCACGGGGTAGTTAATTTTAAGCATGAAGCATCAGAATGCTAAAGATGCTTCATTTTATCGTGGAAGACGTCATGATGATCTTACTTCACAAATCTTTGGATGGTCATCTTCGAACTTCGTCCGGATATATCTCTTCTCGATATACATGCTTTCACTCCATTCAATCTATCGAAAATAACTGATACACCCTCTAATTAAAAATAAACAAATTTAGGATTGTTTTTAATTTATTATTGATCATGAAGTTATCACCATAAAAGGAAGAAGGTCTTTATTTCATGAAATTCATTCTTAGTTTCATCCTAGCATTTACAATGATTTCTTCTGCTTCTTTAGTGGACGCCTCGGAATATTATAAGGTCGAACCCTCAAAGGGAATCAAGGCCGGAGTATATAAGGATAGCAAGTTGATTGTTGCTGCTACTGACAGGCGGGTTAATCCTGGAGAAGATCAGGAATTGATTTTGGATGTAAAGAAGGTCAAAGATACGCTCTTTTTTACAGAATATAAGGATTTCAAATCAGATAAACAATGTTCATTTAGTACACCTACTTATATCCTGAAAATGAAGATAGGGAAAAATAAAGTCATCACCTTAAAGGATACAATCAACGTCCATATGTCAAGAATCGCTACTGACGGTAAGTATTTGTATTTTATTTCTGCGAAGGATATGAAAAAAGGTGATTTGATTCGTTTATCATCTGATGGAAAACACAGAAAAGTAATCGAGAATGATGTCGAAGATTTTTGGTTTGCAACCAACCAACTCTTTTACGTGAAAAAGCAACTTGGTTATTCGGTCAATCCTAAATCCTTAAAAAAAGTGTCAGTGGATTTGGGGAGTAGAAAATTGTATTCTCCTTCTTACTGCAAACTGCCTTATAAAACATTTAATAATTATCGCATATCAGATAATGGAATCATGTATATCGTAAGAAAAACAAAGAAAGATAATTATGTTTTTGATTTCTATTCTTTTAAGACTAAAAAAATCACTCAACATGTCATCAAGTCCTATAGCACTCTATACAATAAGGAAATGAGTAATATCCTATCTGAGATTCGTGACTTAGATCCTAACACTTCAGAATTCATAGAAGGTGGTATGAGTAAATTAGAGCTCTTATCACCTGGAGGACGAACGTTAAAAACCATCCTCACACTCGAGGAGACTGGCAACACGGGTTTCCCTTATATTCTTAGATTTCTTCGTGTCGATATAGTCGAACGTGAAATCGTCTCCGTGAAAGGTACAAGACTTGTTACTAAGAAGTTCTAATACATCCAACTAAAAATATCGAACGAACGTTTAACTTAAAAAATTAAACGTTCGTTCGATATTTTGATATCTTCAGAAGATTTTCTTGATGTTCAATTAAATTTTTGGAAGGAATGTAGAAAACATGGAATATCAAGTAGCGGTAACACCTCATGTCCTTCATCCATCACGATCATCGATAAATCCATGCAACTGGATTTCGTACTCCGACCCATGCTCATCATGATAGCTACGCATGGAAAATTCACACTTGCGCCGACTCAGGAACTGCAGTAAGGTCACTGGTACTCTGCCCTTGTAGGCAATGAATCCGCAAGTCAGAAGCACCTGATACAGTGCCGTCCGCTCATCCGTGTGTAGGAAGGGGTTCTGTCGCACGGCCATGCTGTGCGGCTCATACTCGTATCTCTTGTATCGCGGGTGAGGCGGTCGTATCTGTCGCTCACCACGACGTCCGTCCGGTAACAGAACGCGGTCATCGATGAAGTGAGGCAAATTGATTTCGGTGTGTGGACTGGAGTGAAGATCACCATTCGCGAACCATTTCAGTTGATATTCCATCTTGCGTGCTTCGAGCTCCTCGAGAAAAACGGAGTAGATAGACATGAACTTACCCTCTATGCTTATGAAAGCACGTTCCTCAAGCATCTTCAGTAAATCTTCACCCCGGTCAATCATCCTGGCGAGTCCTTGTTGTTCAAGCCTAGTATAACTGACAGTCTGTTGTTTGACGGACTGTGGCCTCATATGAGAACCTCCTTCCTCTTTCATCTTTTATCATGTAGGAAAAAACTTTTCACATGTCAGAGAGACGAGTGAATTCAATCGTGTCATCATTTAATCCAGGAAAATCATCGATGCAGAAGATGTCGCTTTCTTCAGGAATTGTCACGTCCCATAGACGAATCGTGAGCATAGAGTTTCTCATCTCGAGGATGGCATCCGGAATCGGAAAATCCTCAAAGACTTTCTTTAGATTCACATTCAGCACGCCATAATGAACGTCCTCTCCAAGATACTGCATCATGGATTTCTGGTGAGTAAGCCTCGAACAAAGTCTGGACATATCCCTTATCGACGAGCATACCTTCAATCTGTTCGATATGCCGAGGGGAGGTCAGGACCATTTCAATGCGTCTACTTAATCGATCTGCGTTCAAAATCTTTATGGTATTGTTGGTCGCAGCATCCTCTTCACGCTTCCTCATGTAGCGAGCAGTGACAGTCTCACCACCGTACAATCGTTCCGCCTTCAGCTTTGCTGCAAGATAGTTAGTTCCTTTTTGATAAGCCAAATCGAGTGCGTTCATCATATCAATTACGACAGAAGGATTCTCTTTCCACTCACTTTCCTTCCATGACGCAATCTCGTTGTCCTCTTGATCTAAGATGGTTACTTCTCCCTCGAAAATATCGAGAATCGGTTGTCTATTATGTTCCATAAACTCAGCTCCTATTCCTATTATGTATCGTCTTGAATTTTATATTGAAAATCAGCATGAATAATCTAACAGATGAGTATGCACATCAGCGACTTATTAGTCGGCCTAATCACTTTTCAGACCCGTGATACCATCGAAAAGTCATGGATTGGCAGCTTCTTGCTCGATTAGGATGTCCAAAAAGGTAGAAAATCAGAATTATTTTTGCAATTAGTGGGTCAGAAATACAGATAAACTCCATACATCTGGTCATAGAGCATGTGAATAGATCATCAGTCCAAATAAAAAGCTGAAAAATAAATACGGCCGTAGAAATAATTCAGCTTACGGAAAGCCTCTCATCGATATCCCTTGAATAGTCGACTTAAGATAAATTGAAATTCGAATAATCGATTAACCTGACATTTAAAAACAAATAAATCAAGTATTTTTTCCTTTATAGTTAATTATAAAGTTATTGATAAAAAAGAGAATAGGGAAGTTTATTTCATGAGATTCGTTACAAGTCTCGCTTTAGCATTCATTTTGATTTTTCCAGCTACTTTAGCAGAAGCTTCAGAGTACTATCCAGTTGGAATTACACAAGGACACAAAGAGGGGGTTTATTAGGAAAAAACAAAGTAATTACACTGAATGACACTACTACGAAGTCGCCGCAGCAGAATCCTGCTATGAATAAGATAGAAGTGAAGGCTTGGAACAAAGACGTTCTATGACTAACTTTTAGTTAGGTCAGGTCAGGGCAATTCAATCTCTTAAATGGATAGGAGAACTTATGGGGAGTTTAGTCATTGTCGGCAGGAGGCATTTAAATGCGTGGATGGTTAAGTAAAATGTATCGTATTTGGTTGAAGTTTTGGTGGATTGCTATTGTTTCTTGCTTAGTTTTTGGAGCTTACTCATTTGTTTTAATCATGAACGGGAATCCCATTAAGGAAAAGGAAGTCGGGAAGAGTTTAGAAGTGGATTTGGAGCAGGAATATATGAAGGAATTTGACTTAGAACACACTCGTTATGATGCGAGTAGAAGCGAGTACGGAGCGATTTTCCATACGAACGAGTCGAACAAGAAAGATAATGTATCATTTTATGCTACATATCATAACGATGATGAATTATATGATACATATCGGGAGAAAATCTGGTCACGAGATATTCGAAAGACGTTAACGAAAGAAGCAAAAGATGTATACGGAGATAATTTCTTTAATGTAGAGGTCAGCTCTGCCCCTGAGTTGTCTATAGATGATGTAGATCGTAAGAATGTGCCACGATATACAGAATTGAGTGAGGAATCGATGAAGAACGTCGAAATCATGTTATATGTGCGTGAAGGTGCTAAACAAACAGTAAGAAAAGACTTGGCAGAACTAGCGATGAAAATGAAGAATGGCTCGATGAAGAACGGGCAGGTGATTGTGATGGGATCAGATGACGAAAAGACTACTGGGTTTGGTTCGTGGGTCTGGTTAAACCTAGCGAAGCTCCATAAGGATTTTACGATGTCTGAGTTCAATAAGTCATTAGAATGGGATGAGACGTTTACAGATGCGGAATAACGGATTGATTCTATAGAAACCTAGCTCTCAAGACGTATATGACGTCAAATCTAACCTATTCGTTCATGGGGAAGAGAGCCCTTCAATTCGCATTAAAAGAAAAATTGATTATTAAGGATTGAAAAAATTCCTCATCGGTATTGTCCGACGAGGAATTTTTTCAATAGCAATCTGGTACTGGATTTATGACATTACCTAATATCCGATGCCTTGGCTAACTCTTGACCATGAACTCTGCTCGGCAATACGAACTCATTTTCTTTAATCGATACTTTGACGAATAAAGGACAAGTCATTTGACCTCCCGCATGCTAACTCACTATACATTCTCTCAATCTTCACTGAACGAGTAAGTCGAATGATGGTGGGGACGATAGCTCATACAGACAACACTTCACTTGTGAACGAATCCGTGATTTCACGTGTCTCCCCGTATACCTCGACAGAGAGAGGTTCACGTGAAGGATTACGCCGCTCGATGATGACTTGATTTTGAGATGCTCGAACGTCGAGTGTCTCTCCCTTCCAATCAATCGAGAAACGAAGTGTGTTCCATGCTTTCGGGAGCATCGGTGAGATACGTAAATTCCCGCCAGTCATCCGGACACCTCCGAAGCCATTGACGACCGCCTGCCAAATCCCACCGAGTGACGCTGCATGGATTCCAGCATCCGATGTCTTCATGTTAGGGCCGAGATCAATCTCAGATGCACGACGGAATAAGTCGTAGGCAAGCTCCTGATCACCAAGATCCGATGCAAGCACACTATGCGTCGAGAGGGAAAGGGACGAATCGTGTAATGTCTTCGGCTCGTAGTACTCCCAGTTGGCTCGCTTGACATCAGACGTGAACAAATCTTCGAGCAAGTACATCAAAATCATGACGTCTGCTTGTTTTGAGACTTGAATTTCGTTCACTTGCTCGAGATTGTAGTCATAGAACATCGAGCCGACGTTTTCTTGGTTTTTATATTTCGTCAAGTCAATAATTTCTTTCTGTAAATACGTGTCATCTTGTGGTAAAACACCATCTTCACGTACTTGCGGTAAGTAAATCAAGTCTAGTACGTGACGGAACCGCTCATGAGCAGTCTCCAAATCGAGCTTTTTATTCAACTGTTCGTATAGCTCTGGCTTCTCTCGACAAAGCAGCTCAACATATTGAATAGCTTTCTGGATATTCCAATGTGCTGTATAGTTCGTGAAGGCATTATTATCAACATGTTCCTTGTACTCATCAGGACCGACGACTTGATTGATCTCATAAATTCCTTTATCGTCATTCCACTCGAGCCGGCTTGTCCAAAACTTAGCAGTGTCAATGAGTAATTCGTATCCGTATCGATCCATGAAATCTTGGTCGCCTGTAACGTGGTAGTATTGCCACGCCGCGAATGCGATATCGGACGTGATATGTTGCTCGATGAAGCCTGACCAGATTTTTGTCGCTTCACCTGTCACTATATCGGCGGCTCCCCAGACTGGCGTCACTTCGCCGTCGTCCAGCCATGCCGATTCCCAAGGAAACATCGCTCCTTCATAACCGTTTTCTTTCGCCTTCCGATGTGCTCCTGGCAAAGACAGATAACGGTACTCGAGTAGACTACGCGCTATTTTCGGATTCGTGTATGTGTAGTAAGGCAAGATAAAGATTTCTGTATCCCAGAACGTATGACCTTTGTAGCCTTCACCTGATAATCCTTTTGCAGCAACGTTCATTCGATGATCATGTTTCGGCGTCATGACCGCTAAATGATACTGAGCGAAACGAATCGCTAACTGGTCAAACATCGATTCGGATTCAATCATGATTGGCGTGTGTGACCAGACGAGTTCATCCCAAGCCTTGACATGGTCATTGAATAAGGACTCGTAACCCTTTGCTTCAGCATCACGTGTCGCGTTTAGGGCAAAGTTTGCAAGCTCTTCTCTCGTCTCAGTCACCAAATCATTATCGCGGGAGGTGAAGACGGTCGAATACTTCTCGATTGTCAGTGTTTCCTCAGCTGGGATGAGGATGTCCGAATAATCGAAGAAGATTTGACGACGATCCATTTTGATGATTGACTTCGGTTCGAATGAATCGCCTCGACTGAAACGATGAACACTATGGAATGCAAAATCGATACCAGATTCTGTTGTCGTCAGTAGCTGTTGCATGAATCTTCCGTCATAGAGACGTTTGTCGCCTTCCAAGAAATGTTGGACACCACTGTTCGTCATCTGTCCATCGATACCGGATGTCATCGCTAAGACGCTCTCTTGTTTAGGTGTGATGCTGACACGCTGGACGATGACATGTAAGTCGGCCATCGATACGAAACGTCGAAAGACAAGTTCGTAGACGTTCCCGTTAGGATTCTCCCATGTGACTTCACGAACGAGCTCTGCCTGCTTTAGGTCGAGTGTACGTCTATAGTTAAGAATTGTTCCCTGAGTAAGGTCAAATCGTACTCCATCCAGCGTGAATTCCATCCACAAAACGTCTGCCGCGTTCGGAAGTTCCGTCACTTCATTCTGTGCAAATTTATTAAAGGTACCTGCAACGAAAAGGTTTCGACGTTCATCGGTATAATGCTCTTCCGTCACTGAGCGGAGTCCCATGTAGCCGTTGCCGAGCGAGAACACAGTTTCTCCTTTACCAAGCCAATTCGTACGGAACCCCTCTTCTGCAACGAGCCAATCTTTTGACTCTCCAATACCTGTCGTATAGTTCATCAATGTATTCGTCACCTTATAACCTCCTGTTTGATAAAGCGCTTTCTTGATTCGACCCTATTCTATCCGAAACGTTTCGGGTATTCAACAATATTTTTCTTTTATTTTCTTCCTTTCCTTCAGAAAACGTGATTAAATGGGATCAGAAACGTTTTAGAAATGAGGTTTGTCATGCAACAATTGACTGCTAGTTTGGGATTTCAATTCGAAAAAGTACAGGCATGGAGGAAACAATCCATTTGGAAGTCGGTCTTTTATGTAATCATCATGGTTTTAGTAGCGAACGCAGTCGTATTCGGTCTGAAATGGGTAAATCAGTCAAAGGAAATAACGGCCGATTTACCAGCATTCACGATGACGAAGCAAGGTATTCAATACGAAGAACCGTTTAGCTTTGACCTAGAAACATTAGATTTAACAGTGATGGTAGGAGAGGAGCACAAAACAAATGCGGTGCAAACGCTCTTGTTAGCTGATTCAGGCTGGGTGTTCAAACGTAGTGGTGTTTCAACCGAATTGAAGGATTATAATGATTTGCTCGGATTTTTAGGGAAAAAAGAATTGACAGAGCGAGATATGGCAACAATACTAGAGGACTTGAAGTGGTTCTATCCACTCTATATCTATGGAGCGATTGTAATCGATATCTTGATTCACCTCGCCGTCATCTCGTTCCTCGCACTTGCAGGACTCGGTTTCCGCAGGTTCGTACCGATTCGATACAAAGAGGCATGGACAATAACGGCGTACGGTATCACGGCACCACTGTTAGTACGGACGGTTATTTCTTTACTACCCATCACCATACCAATGTTGTCTGTTTTATATTGGGCGACGGTCGGCATCTTTGCGTTCATGACGATACGAAAAATCGGCGATGATTAATTCATCGCCGATTTTTTGCGACTGATTCCCGCAGAATCAGCTGATTATTTACGAACGCTTCATGTGGAGCGTCTTGTCCTTCCACAATATGAACGATCATCGAAGCAGCCTTGCGCCCCATTTCGTAGGGTTGTTGCGCGACCGTCGTAAGTGGAGGAGAAACGTATTGAGACAATAGAATATTATCGAAACCGATGATGGATAAGTCTTCAGGTACATTGAGACCAAGTTCTCGCGTGGCTTGCAACACACCTAACGCCATAACGTCTGAAGCACAAAAGAAGGCCGTCACTTCAGGATGGTTCAACAAGAACGATAGGGCGGATTCTTTCGATGCGAGTTCTTCAAAATCACCGTTCAAAACGTAATCTTCTCGGAAGTCGACTTTACTCTCTTGTAATACTTGACGATAGGCGTCATATCGAACCATAGACACATAGGCATGAGCGGAACCATTCATGAATGCGATATCACGATGTCCTAGCCGTATCAAGTAACGGACTGCTTGCTTCGCGCTCTCTAGTTGATTCGAGGTGACATAACCCGTGTTCACACCTTCTACCGGAATATCGACGAGGACGCATGGGACTGTACTCTCGATTGCTTCAAGCAAGTAGGGATCGTCCCGCTTAAGCCCTTGAATCACCACACCATCGAGTTGACGTTCGGCACACATCTGTCCGTATGTCTTATTTTTTTGTTTCGAAGTTGTGGTCGATAAAAGGACGAACTCATAATCGAGATCTGATAATTCATCGGATACACCGCAAAGTGTTTCGAACATAAAGTTGTCTTTTGCGCTCTCGCGTTTCAAGTCGGTGACGAGAAACCCTATTGTCTTCGACTGTTTCTTGACTAAGCTACGAGCGAGAATGTTCGGACTGTAACCGAGCTCTTTCGCGATAGTCATAATCTTATCTCGTGTCTTTTTATTCACATCGTCATACCCGTTCAATGCACGAGAAACGGTCGTGACAGAAAAGCCGGTTGCCTTGGAAATATCTTTTAATGTTGCCATAGTGATAAACTCCTTTTTATGAAAACGTTACGGGAAAGCATTTTCATATGTGTAAGTATGTATATTCTATTCTGTAAACAAATCAAATGTAAACATTGAGATATAAGTATTTTTAGGAATGTGTAAAAAAAACTTGATTTCCGAAACGTTTCGGGTATAAAATCGAATTGCGAGTTGAAAGCGTTTACTAAATTTCGAGTTTTTTCATACACAAGGAGGAAATTATCGATGAATATGAAATTATCTAAACCATTATCTGTTCTCATGTTATCCGGACTCGTTCTTACAGCTGCGTGCGGCGGCGGAGATGAGGAAGCACAGGTTGCTTCTGATCCATCCAAGCTCAAGGGTAAAGAAATCACAGTCGGAACTTGGAAAGGGACGGATGCCGAAGTTAAAACGTTCGATGAATTGTTAAAGAACTTCACGAACGAGACAGGAATCAAAGTAAAGAAGAAAGTCTATAACGACTATCAGACACAGCTTCAGACCGATCTTGTAGGCGGGACAGCACCCGACGTGTTTTATGTCGATGCGTTCCTCGCACCTGAACTATCAAAGCAAGGGGTACTCGAGCCGCTCAATCCATATATCAAAAAAGCCAAGAAAGACTTAAATGATTTCTATGACCCAGCCATCAACGCTTTCAAATCGAAGGGCGAGTTATTTGGATTACCGAAAGATTATTCGACACTCGGACTTTATTATAACAAGAAGCTGATTGAAGATGCTGGGTTCACAGCGGATGATATCCCTAAGGAGATGGAAAAACTACCTGGGTTCTTAAGTGAATTAAAGGGAGAACTCCCGTCAGGGGTGACGCCAGCCATCACAACATCAGAACTCGCGAGACATATGTTCGTACTCCAGTCAGGTGGCACGGATATCGTCGATAAAGAAGGAAATGCTGTATTGTCACAACCAGATCAGATCTCCGCCTTGCAGCCACTCGTGGATGCCTACCAAGATAAACTCATCCAACGTCCAGCAGACCTCGGCCAAGGTTGGGCAGGTGACTCGTTCGGTGCCGAGAAGGCTGCCATCATGATTGAAGGGAACTGGGCAATTTCACACATTAAACAAAACTTCCCTGATGTGAAAATGGGAACAAAAGAAGTTCCGACAATTGGCGGGAAAGAGAATTCGATGATGTTCACAGTGTCTTATTCACTCAATAGCGAAGCAAAAGAAAAAGCTGCCGGTTGGGAATTTATTGATTACGCAACTTCAAAAGATGGAATGAAAATTTGGTCAGAAGGCGCAGGAGTCTTACCGTCACTCAAGTCAATCGCAACAGAACTTAAGCTTCAAGACGATGAGTTGAAAGCACCATTTGTCGCTGCAGGTGCATATGCGACGCCTTGGCAAAAAGGAGACTCTCTCTCAATCGTTGCTCGTGAATACAACAATCTTTTACCAGCGGCTTTAAAAGGTGATATGACTCTCGAAGAAGCCATGAAAAAAGCAGAAAAGACTGCTAACAAGGATATCAAGACGCAATTAAAATAAAGAGACGATGGGGCTCGCGCAATCCGTGAGCCTCGTTGTGTTCGGAAAGGAATGATTCATATGGGCACACAGATCGAAATCAATCAGCGTACTGATGCAGCCTCGCAGTCTCCGCCACCTAAAAAGAAAAAAGGTAGTGAACGTAGTCGACGCGAATCGATGCAAGGTGTCACATTCATGTTGCCAACGTTGATCATCTTAGTGACGTTCACATTGCTCCCGATTGCGTACTCACTTTTCTTGTCGTTCACACGTGTCAATTTGTTTGGCGGAATCGAATTTCAATGGGTCGGAGTAGAAAATTACGTAAACGCCTGGAACGATGACCGTGTCTGGACCGCATTGAAGAACACAGCCCGCTATGCATTGTTCGTCGTACCTATCCAGACGGCAATTGCTCTTTTGATGGCTGCTGTTCTCAACTCTGGAATTCGATTTCAAAATACATTCCGAACAATTTTTTTCTTACCAACACTCACTTCGAGTTCAGCACTCACAATGATTTTTATGTTCTTGTTCAGTTTGAATGGACCGATCAACAACGTTTTAGTGAATATTGGATTTCTCGATGCGCCAATTAATTTTATTAATGAAACCGATTTTGCGCTCACGACCATCATGGTCATGAACATCTGGTCGACAGTACCTTTCTTCATGACAATTTATTTAGCGGGACTTCAAGACATCCCAGCATCCCTCTATGAGGCAGCATCGCTCGATGGAGCGAACGCTTGGCAGAAGTTGACGAAGATTACGGTCCCTAACCTGACGCCAGTCACGAACTACGTCTTGTTGATGGGGATCATCGGCTGTTTCCAATTGTTCGACCAAGCATATATCATTTCCGGCGGGACCGGTGGACCGAACAACGCTACGCTGACGTTCTCACTCATCATCTATCAGTATGCGTTCAAAACGATCGGGACGATGGGCTATGCATCAGCGCTCGCCATCATCTTGACGATCGTCATCTTCATGGTATCGATGCTCGCCCGGAAGTTAAACAAAGAAGAGTCCAACTATTAAGGAGGAATGGATATGAAAAAGAAAAAATGGCCGCGTATCGTGCTGTATGTCATCCTCATCTCGTATGCGCTCGTCACACTGTATCCATTCCTATGGGCAGTGCTCGCATCATTCAAACCCTATAGCGAGATCGTGGCTGGTGGACTGTCACTTTGGCCTGAGAAACCGACCTTCGCCAACTTCGAACATATCTTCACGAAAGATCCTCTGTTCCCAAGATGGATTATGAACTCGTTCTTGATTGCGACGCTCGGGACGATCGTGAACGTCATCTTCAACACGATGGCTGGCTATTCGCTTGCTCGACTACGCTTCCCAGGGCGTAATTATTTATTCTTGTTGATCCTAGCGGTCATGATGGTGCCGGGACAGATCCTACTGATCCCTAACTATCTGATCATGCGTTCACTCGGTATCCTTGATACGTACTCTGCCCTGATCATCCCTGGAGCAATCAATTTCTCGTATATCTTCTTGATGCGACAGTTCTTCATCAACTTCCCGCGCGAAGTCGAGGAGGCCGCACAGGTCGATGGACTCAACCGGTTCCAAACGTTTTGGCGGATTGTCTTCCCGATGGCACGCGCCTCGGTCGCGACACAAGCAGTATTCGTCTTCCTCGGGTTCTGGAACGAGTTCTTGAAACCACTTCTCTACATCACGTCTCCCGAGAAATACACATTGACGCTCGGACTACAATCGTTCCAAAGTCAAAACGCGACACAATGGAACTACATCATGGCGGCTTCGGTCGTCAGTATCATACCAATCATCATTCTGTACATCATGCTGAATAAGTACTTCATGCAAGGATTACGGATTGGTGGGGACAAATAAGGAGATTATCATGAAAGCCTTCATTTTTGATTTGGATGGTGTCATCACGGATAGCGCAGAATATCATTACTTGGCGTGGAAAGCACTCGGGGAAGATCTCGGCATATCGCTTGATCGTGAATTCAACGAGACGCTCAAAGGGGTCAGTCGGACAGAATCACTCGAACGCATCCTCCGCCTCGGACATCACGAGAATGATTTTTCGCCAGAAGAAAAAGAACAACTCGCTACGAAAAAGAACACGCATTATGTATCACTCATCTCGAAAATCACGAGTGCCGATATCTTACCAGGCATCGAAACATTTTTGTCAGAGCTAAGAGAGGCAGGTTATAAAATCGGAATGGCATCAGCTTCAAAGAATGCTCAGATGGTGACGCGACAACTCGGTCTTCTTCACGCGTTTGATCACATCGTCGATGCAGCGACCGTCGTGAATTCGAAGCCACATCCGGAAGTGTTCCTAAGGGCGGCTAAAGCTTTAGCTGTCGAGCCGAAGGATTGTGTCGGCGTCGAGGATGCCGTCGCTGGAATCGAAGCCATCCGTGCAGCGGGAATGTTCGCGGTAGGGATCGGAGACCGGAATGTATTGACCGAAGCTGACCTTGTGTTCACAGATACAAGAGATCTCACGCTCGAAAATGTCTTAACACGGATTCAATAAGAGGCGCCTCGGGCGATGACGCTCGAGGCTCTATTTTATGAGGAGGGAAACCGAATGAAGCGCACATGGTGGAAAGAGGCTGTTGTGTATCAAGTGTACTGGCGAAGCTTCCTGGATACGAATGGAGATGGATATGGTGATCTGGAAGGTGTCCGTCGGAAGTTGCCTTATATCAAAGAACTCGGAGCAGACGTGGTATGGCTCAATCCGTTCTATGTTTCACCGGACAAGGACAATGGATATGACATCGCTGACTATTACCGTGTCATGGATAAAGCAGGGACGATGGAGGATTTCGAGCGATTGCTAGAAGAAGCCCATGCAATCGGACTCAAGGTAATCTTAGATCTCGTCGTCAACCATACGTCGGACCAACACCCCTGGTTCTTAGAGGCAAAAGCCTCAGTGAACTCCCCGAAACGGGATTATTACATCTGGCACGATTTGATTAACAATAAGGTCCCTAACAATTGGCGTTCCTACTTCGCACCCTCCTGCTGGGAGTACGAGGAGAAGAGTAAACAGTATTATTATCATTCGTTCGCCGTCGAACAACCTGATCTGAACTGGGAGAATGAAGACTTACGGAACGAAATCTATACGATGATGCGATTCTGGCTCGATAAGGGCATCGACGGTTTCAGGATGGATGTCATCAACCTGCTCGCCAAACGAAAAGACTTATCAGACGTCGAGAATCCTTATGACCTCGGTTACCTGGCGAACAATCCTGGTATCCATGAATATCTTCAAGAGATGAATGAGCAGGTACTCCGTCACTATGACTGTATGACAGTCGGTGAGATTCCGTTCGTGACGCCAGCCGAAGGCGCACTCTATGTCGACGAGGCACGTCACGAACTCGATACCTTGTTCCATTTCCAGATTGCCGATGAGATGCCGACGTGGGACATGCTTCGATTCAAGGAAATTCAACGAGAGTGGTATGAAGGATTGAAGGGACGTGGATGGAACTCGCAGTTCCTGAACAATCACGATCATACGCGTCAGGTGACCCGTTACGGCAACGATAAGGAACATCGTCTAGCATCCGCGAAGATGCTCGCGACACTCACGCATACGCTCCCCGGGATGCCGTACATCTATCAAGGGGAGGAAATCGGCATGACCGGCGTCGTATTCGATTCCATAGATGATTATCAAGATATCGCCATGAAGAATCGCTACAGCGAAGAAGTAGCGAAAGGTCGAAATCCACAAGAAGTGTTGTCGAGCTTGCAACCTCTTAGTCGTGATAACTCACGTACGCCGATGCAGTGGAATGATTCGACCGAGTCTGGCTTCACGGACGGCGTTCCATGGATGAGGGTCAACCCGAACTATGTCGAGCTGAACGTCGAAATGGACTTACGTCGAGGGGATTCTGTGTTCCGCTATTATCAAGAGCTAATCCATCTTCGGAAAACGAACGGTGCACTGGTTTATGGGGACTTCAAAGATTTATTGCCAGAACATCCTTTCGTTCATGCGTTTGAACGTCGTCTCGATGAAGATAGGTTCGTGATCGTCTTGAATCACTCGGACGAAGATGTGGTACTTCCGTTATCTCTAGACTTTCAAGACATGATCTTACAAAACGTATCGAATGGAACGGATACATTACGACCATACGAAGCTCGAATCTATAAGACGAAGAATGCATCCTAAGCATTCTTCGTCTTATCAAATTCCAAACATAATCCCCCATGATTCTGATGGAAGATAGTATAGAACATCGTTGACCATCAGAACATAAAGAAGCGATAGACCTAGGACGAAATGGACTGAAGCGTATGGTAATCATCATACGCTTCATTTCTTTGAACTTGTCAGCACCAGTCGAACAGCACGAAATCTTTGAACTTGTCAGCACCAGTCGAACAGCACGAAAAAAAAGAAGAGACTGAAGTCCCTTCATTCAATCCGCATCCTCGCGGTCGTCGATGAATCCATGCAACTGGAACTCGTACGTGACTTTCTCTTCGTCGACGTAGCTGCGCATCATGAAATCCACTTTCTTGAGACTCAGATGTTGGACCAAACGGTATGACAACTCTTCCGTGCCGACGAATCCGAACGTTCGAATCATCTGCAAGACGCCATTTCGGTTGTCCTTCGTCAAAAACGGTGCCATCTCTGTGGCTTCACTGAAGGTGATCTCCAACGGATTGCGTGGAATGAGATGAGGCGGCTTAATTTTTCGTTCGACGCGAACTCCCTCCTCGTTCATGACACGGTCGTCTATGAAATGTGGCAAACTGAACTCACTATGTGGAGTCGGATGTAAATCATCGCAGCCGAACGATTTCATTTGATACTCGATTCCTTCCTGCTCGAGTTCCAACATGAGACGAAATGGGATACGGTTAGCCTTTCCTTCGACGCGGATGAACCCTCGCTCTTGCAGGCAGCGGAGCAAATCGTCTTCTTCATTGAGCTTTTCGATGAGATTCTTTTCTTCTAACTCGGTATACCGAATGATTGGTGCTCTGACTGATTGTCTTCTCACTGAGATATCCCTCCTAACACCTTAGCCTTCTACATCCATTCTCGCTCTCACACTATAAACACATGAATAAGACGTGGAGCGGCGAACTCAGAATCAGCACTTATTCTATTAATCAATTATCTAGAGTATCAATAACCCCTTATAGAAAATCAGTAAAAAACATGTTGTTTTCCGCTGATACCTTCCTAGTTGAGTTCGGCTACTATCGAACTCTTTGCACAATGTTTAGTCGAATTTGATGACTCCGTTCTCTTTGGAAAGACGTTCTACTAAATCGTCGATCAGAATTTCATATTTACGCTGTACCGCCTCCATCATTAATTTAACGTTAGTACCTCTATTCCCACTAACATATAATCCGAACAATGGATAAACACGTGCGGCCTCGATTACTTCTGATAACTCTTGAAACGTCACTGACAATGGTATATCTTTATTGACTGCATTATTAGCATACGGATGGTTACGGACCAGCCAATCGAACGAGGCTTCACAATGACTATATACGCTTCTACTGAAGAAACTAAGGGCCATTATCTCATCGTCAGTCGCACGCAACTTGGCTTCATGGACCATATCACTGAACTTATGAATCAATATATCGGATATCTTATTATCCTTGAATTCGCTAGTTCTTGGACGCATGCGCATCATAGTCGTCGTTTCCCTATGATTCCCGAAGGAGACATGGGATAAATATGTGGCATCACATTCTAGTAGTAAGTTCGACATTTCCTCTTTTATCAAATCAAGACGGCTAATCGATGTAGCCGCCTCTAGATTCAAGTGCGTCATCCCTCGATGTGCTTTTCTCGTAAGAGACTCTTTCTTGACGAAGACCTTTATTATGTCTGGATTGATATCATTTAAAGAAAAGTAAGCTCTAGTTTCGGAAGCCATCGACTGTACTCGTTCGAACACAAAACGCTTCAAAAGCGGCGGCAAGAACTCTTTATGCATCGAAAGAACGACTTCGAATCTTCCTTTGTCAATCTCCATTCCATTTTCTTCGAGGGTGAACAATGTAGTCTCCGTCTTCCGAAAAATCCTTAGGACGTGGTTCCGGTATTCGTACTTAACCTTAAAATCATCTGGTACATATAAGCTCATATCATACGCTGAGTGATCATTGAAATAACTAATCCTCGTAAAAGTGACTTTACCGTCGTAAGGGGTTTCGATGATCTCTAAATTTTGATTGTTATCATACCTCAAAATTTCTCCTCCAGTCATGAAATATTTGATTTCCGATTAACTTCCACGACTCACTCATATCGTCAAAAAGAAAAGATGACGCATCCAAAAAAATGAGGAACATCGACACGATGGACGTTTATGATTGACCACGAACATCAAGCGATGCTCCTCATCGGATGAAATCATCGATTCGAATAAGGGCACGCTATTGTTTTTAAATCATGCGTTTTGTTGAAGTTTTCGTAATACTGTGTTCAGTGATTTCATTTCTTTGTCAGAAAGTCCTATATTCTCAGCAATCTTATCCCAGTCAGACGCCATCATGCGTAAAGGAAGGACGATATTCTGTTCAATCATCCTTGTTTGACCTTTCAGTGCAATTCGAAGTGGCTTAGGCATAGATATGAACGCAGCCCCACTGAACAGGTTCCGGTCAGACTTAACATCAGGGATGAGCATATAATCAGAGGCGCACTTCATTGTATCGTTTATCACGAGACAGACTGGCCACCCTGAGCACTTGACTTCTGGTTTCTCCATGATTTCCTTAAGTACATGAAGAATTTTTACCGCATCTTTCTCATTCCCCATCCATAACATCGACCGGATTTCCTTCATCGTGCCCAGGAAGATATTCAATTTAGCAGGTTCCCACGCTTCAGATTTCAAAACACCCTTCAAGAGATTCCCGATAAAAGTATCAATTTGATCAAGGGTATAAGAGTTCTTGGTCATCATGTCCGTCACGACTTGAAGAGAAGAGCCAACCTCGGAAGAACTTATTACTTCAGATAGGATAAGACGTGACTCATCCAATCGTTTTTTCCGACTATTGATTTGCATTCTCTCTTGATAAAGTGTAGCTTGAATTTCCGCTCTTCTTCTCACATTTTCTTCATATCTTTGTACACCTGATTCATCCAACTCTGCCGGTCCTTCTACCGCGCCGATTCTACCTTCTGTATATCTCGAAATGATGGTCACTTCGTCGAGTCCCTCGTCCTCCAAGAGCGTCTCTATTACGTTAGAATTTTCGGTTCTGTAGTAATTCAAGAGATGCGTCTCAAGATTTTCAGCGATGGCAAAGTTTTTCTCGAAGTATAGCGTGAATAACCGCAAACAGATTTTTGCTGCACCGACATCATTTATGTTCTCAAGATCACTGAATCCTTTGAAACCGTACCAGAACTCCCGACCCGCGATTTCGGGCGAGAGCTCCGCAGCCTCAAGAATGTCCTCTCGCAATACCCTGATTTCCTGGTTCGCCTTGATTTGATAAGAATACAACTCCTCGAAATTCTTTTTCCCGAATAGAAGTGGGGAGATTTTTTCACCGAGCATACATTGCAGGAACACCGAATACTCGCTGAGTCGTTCTTCGCCACTCTTATATAGTGTCATAGAAATACGATTGAGGATGTGATACTTCGCGACAAGATGGGCCTCTCTCTCGAGAAGTTGACTATAGGCGAGCAGTCTCACACCTAACGGAAGGAAACTAATCTCTCGAGACAGCTCCATGCTAAATCGTCCATGGTAGTAAGGAACAAGCGTATCCTGGATACTATCCATTAGTCGTTTGTTATAAGTAATACGCTCGTCAAGACCTTCTCGGATTAGTCTCAAGAGATTTCTCTCGTGTTCTGCCAGCTTACGCTGTAACGTCTCAGCCAAATCGTCCATCCGCTTTCTCGAGATATATCTCAACGTCATGAGGTCGTCGATGAATTCTGGTCCTCCCAGAGGCATCTCATTGATTCTACGGTACAGGAACCGTTTCTTCTCCTTACCTTCCAGTCTGTCCGACATATCCGTCACCTTACCGCCGACTCGTCTGACGAGTTCCGATTGTTCATCGATGCTATTCATGGTTAATCCGTCCCTTCATTTGGTTGATGACTTCATCGAATACGATATCGATGTTCAGACCACTCACCTGTACGATTTTTTCCCGCGGCACCTTGCTCTTCAGCTTGTGGAAGGACTCATGTTTCGCCTGCTTTCCCATGTAGATGAAGAGGTCATGGTTCGTGCTGAACGAGCTTGCCGAGAGAGTGGAGTACTGCGTAATCCTATTGAGATGATATTTATCCATGTACCTCTCGAGATCTTTCTCCTCGAATTCATCAGCAATGAATACTGCTATTCTTTTTCCGAGGAACCATGCCTTCAGACGGGTTTCTTCATCCAACTCTAGCAATCTCATAAGGTTATCCGGAAGTCGATTCTCTTCTGGAAGATTCTCTGCATCGTCGTTCGAATGATTCGTCCCTTTGATTCGTCTTTGGAGTTCTTCCCATTCCTTTTCCTCTATCAGTATCCTCTCATCGTCCCTAATCTTTCTAAGGAGATGTAGCTCTCCCGTCACTAGGCAATGCACCCATGTGTGTATCGGTCGCTCAGCATCACGGGCTCGAAGTTTCTCGACGGTCGTGGATGAACGATAGTCTTCGACAAACGTCTCGTGCCATTCTTCGAGCGCATCGTAAACACGTGACCAGAGAGAGGGTGTGTCTTCAATCAGGTTGATTATACGATTGAAGTATTCATCTACCGACATCCTGAAGCTCTTCTTCTGGATGTCATCCAAATGTCTGCCTCCCGTGCCTTCCTCGATGATGAACCTGATTGAATCCAGAGCCCATCGCCTATCGGTGGGAGACAGTTCGATGAGATTTATGAACATGTTATGCTCCGCCATCAATTTATCCTCCCTCGAAACAGATATTTTCATAAAAATACATTTGATTCCAAAATTGATTCCTTTCAACTAGTATTATTTAATATATTTTACTTATATACAACTTATTAACATAAAAATATTCGTCCTCGATCAGTCTGTTCGACATATCGTCTTTTTTTCCAAGACGAATACTGTGTGGTCACGTATATTTTTTCGATCATGTACAATTTTCCTGAAGAATTATTCCTGCTGTTATATAATTATGGATGGCGAAGACGAAGAGGACCAGTTTCATTGATTGAACGAATCCACTTCCGGTCTCCGATATAAGACATGCTAACGAAGGATGATATCACATGAGTAACTTCTCAGAGTCAATATATGAGTCCTATACAGAACTAGAGAACTCCTCCGAGACCCTCTGTCATCTAACCATGGTGTTCCATAGACAAAGAGAGTCTTTCAAAAACGAGCTTCATCAAGGCTGTGATTTAGCTGACTTAATGGCTAAAGCGATAAATCTAAAAACATCTACGGACTTCGTCAGAAGTTACCTCATGATGTACGAACGGGATGCCTTAGCAAGAATCATCTCGTCCAGTGACTATCGTAGCAAAGCTCCTGCCATATCGTTCGAATCAGAAGCAAATTACGCCCAATCACAGAAGCAGTTCTGGGACGCTGCTAGCTCCGTGATTGATAAGCAGAACATGGACTTACTCCTACGACCTGAGCTCCCGAACATGACCTATTTTCAAAACGCTATCTCCATGGAGACCATACTGAAGCAAGTCGTCAATCCTTTCCATATGTTCTCGATGACGAAACAGGAGAAAGAGAAGGCAAATCAGATGATAGAATCGACATGAAAGCGGACGAAGACCGTCAACTATCTGATAATCCAAATTCAGCGCTCTCTATATCTCTCACATGTCCAAGAGAATGAGCATAGGAGGATGCACGCGAACCTTCAGACGATACTCATCAAGGGCGAACTGGCACATGGTCATGAGGATGACGCGACGAAGGGGACGCTCAAGAGCGAACTAGAAGAGTTCATCAGGTCCATGAAGAGGTTCTCGGAGGACCTCTGCAAGGTCCACGTAACGTATGGTTGATGCTCGTCTTTTTGGCCAACCGATGTTCTCAACTACAAGATTCATCTAGGAATGAATCCAAACACAAAAAGGATGTGACGTAATGCAACGACCAGAATTCACAAGGGCTCGGCTCATCAATCTATTAGAAGATGCGAAAGGACGTACACTCGGCGAAGTGGACGTGAACAACGTGTTCAAGATGACCGAGACCTCTACGAAAGTGACGGGGATAGCTGGATCTGTGGTCGAACAATCGCTATTAGGATACGAGGCGAATTCAAATCCCGATCCCGACATCATCGTCGACGGCGTCGATTTCGAGGTCAAGACCACCGGCTTGCGAAAGCCTCGAAAGAAGTCCTCGAAGGTGAAGTTGGAGGCAAAGGAGCCTCTCACGATAACCGCTGTGAGGGAGAAGAAAATCGAGGATGAATCGTTCCATGATTCGCATTTCTGGAAGAAAGCCCAGAATTTATTGCTCGTCTATTACGAATACGCTTCTCCTAAGACCGTGATTGCATCGAAATATCGCGACTTCCCATTGGTCGGCTATCATTTTCATACCTTCTCGGAAGAGGAACGCTTGACACTCCAGCATGACTGGGAATTGATTCGCGACTACATAAAGAAGCTACGACAGGAGCAAAGCGGAAGAGAAGCTGACTACTCCACCCTCTCTTCTGCGTTGCGAAAGCAGCTCACCTTCCTCGGTACATCACCGAAGTGGCCGAAAAAACCACGATTCCGGATTAAAAGAGCGTTCGTCTCGAACATGTACAATAAGTCAGTAGGAAAGACGTACGCATCGATGTCAGAGGACATCTCGACGATGGAGGAACTCGAGGTTGAGCTCAAGAGGATATCGAAGGAACATATTGGCCGGACTGCTCGCGAGCTTTGCGAAACGTTCAATATCAAGTATGGCAAGAAGGCACCGAAGTCCATGGCGGAGTTGATCATCGTCAGGATGTTGGGGGCGAAGGGAAAGGCGAGTAACATCGACTTCTTGTCGAAGCTCAATCTGTTGATGAAGTCGATACGCCTGACTGAGGAGGGGGCACACGTAGAGGACACGAAGCTCTTCCCGTTAGACCTTACAGAGATGCTGGATGAGGCCGAGTATGAAGAATCACTAATCTATTACGAGCTCCGAGATACGCAACTTCTCTTCATGATGTTCCAGACGGTGAAAGGCCAGAATCGTCTTGACGATGTTTTCCAAGGCTTCAAACATTTCGTCATACCGGAAGAGCTGATTGAGGAGGATGCCCAGAACACTTGGACGGAAATCCGCTCCATCATGTCCGAGAACCGCTTGGCAATTGTACCGGTTCTCAACAAGGACGGCACACGAAGATTGACCCCTAAGACAAAAATACCTATGGAGGCGACAAACCTTCCCAAGTCGAAGGAATACACGTTCTTCCTGAGAGGCACTAGCAGTGACGCATCGAACAAGAGCGTTCAAATCAACGGCATCCCAATCTATCGACAGAACATCTGGATGAAGGGGAAAATCGTCGCCTCCCTGTTGAACGAGACCCCTTTCATCGGACAATAATCCCTTGAGCTCCCATACCGAATAAACATCATAAAAAAACGGACCCTCGGTTCGTTTTTTTCATTTCAAAACCCTTATGATATGCACATGCACAAAATCCACTGTATCTCAATGAAAGTAAATCACTCATTATTATGAGACAAAAAAATGCTTCATCGTCACTCAATCAATCACGAGGTGCCGCTCGTGTACTGCGAGACTTCCCCACCCCATCCCGGACTCCAGAATGCTAATAAACGTGTTATGTCAACCTTAACATCCTCTTCTAATTTACTTGTGATAATTAGACATTATCACAAGTAGTTGTATGTTATACTATTCATATACATTAAGGGTATGACACATCATGACATAGAATAAATAGATTAAAACATGCATATATCGACCGTAATTCAATGTAATATACTAAAAACGATGGATTTCATGTCATATGACACGGAGGGCGCCCAGAAAGAGGAAGCGTCGAAGGCCGACGAGGATGGAGGAGAAGGGGATGGAGAACGACACACGAGGATTGGTGACGAGGGAAGAGGCGGTGCTGGCATTCGCGGACAGCCGGCAGAAGCTGCTCGCGGTGCTCGAGGACGACCACCTGAACATGGAGGCCCTGAACGACCTCGAGATCTTCGAGCTGTTCTGGGCGACGGAGCTGTTCCCGATCTATAGCCAGAAGAGTCCGCATACCAAGCGAGCCTACAAGCAGGACCTCGACTACATCCTGCGCTTCTTCGTGACGAAGACACAGGGCGTCAAGCAGCTGACGATCCTCAACCTGCACGAGTACCTGAAGGACGTCCATGACCAGTACGCGCCTCGGACCGTCAAGCGACGCAACGCCATGCTGCGGCGCTTCCTGCGCTTCCTGCACGTCAACGACTATCATGCGCGCGACCTGTCGCTGCAGGTGAAGGACCAGATGAAGCCGGAGCCGCTCCGCCGCGAGATTGACTTCGACGAGATGGAGGCAATCGCCCTCGCCTTCCGCCACACGGTGAAGCAAAAAAAGAACCGCGAGCTGTTGCAGCTGCGGAACGAGACGATGGGCTATTTATTGTTGACGACCGGAATGCGCGCTTCAGAACTATTATCTTTAAGATTTCTTGATGTTCACCAAGAAAATTACAATTACATAGAAATAAAAGGAAAAAGAGATAAGTGGAGACGTATACCTTTATCACATAAAGCCATACGACTTATAAAGAATCTTGAAAAAATACTTTTGATTGAAAAAATAGATAGTTCATACATTTGTTTTAATGTATCAAATCCTAAACAGCATATTACTTATGAAGCTTTAAGGAATATCACACAAAGAACTGTTGAAATTTTTACTGATAAGAGAACTCCGCCTCACTGGTTTAGAAGAGCATTTATCACCAAGCTACTGGAACAAGGAGAACCTTTATATAAAGTGATGAAAATTTCCGGACACGAATCAATTAGTACCACAAATAGTTATCTTCAGGATAACCAGGATGAACTTGGCATTCGTATTCCTTTTGAATGAATCATATACAGTTGATTTCGGTTTACTTAACGAATTGAGATATACTAATTCCTTAGTTGCTTTAAATCAATATCTTCTGATAACGAATTTGACCGTCTATAATAATAAATAATTCAGTCCCGTTAATTTTTAGACTTCCGTCTGTTAACATGAGATGAAGACAATGCGCGCTATCCAAATAAGTAAGAGGTTTACATTCTCCTGAGTCCCATTGAGCAAAAATATGATTTGTACCCGGATGTTTTAACTGTACTATTATATGACGATCTGTATATTCTGATTTATTGAACCATATACTAAGCTTAGAGTCATAAAAATTAACTTCTCTAATCATTAAATTTCTACAAAAGAACATCTCAGTAATTCTATTTCCTTCAATGACAGAAATGAGATTTTCAAACTTTATTTTTATATCTGGTAACAACATGTCTAGTAAATAATCTCTTTCAGCAGGGGTTCTGCATACAATTTTTTTTAAATGATTTAAATCACAAAAATCTCTAATAATTATTTCTGCGTGGCGCCTCTTTTTTATTAAATCACGTTCGTTTACTGGCAAAGGTCCTGTATGATAAATATGATGTAAAGGTCCATCAATGAAATCCTCAAGGTTATTAAAAATAGCAACATCATGATGTGAAGCTAAACTTTCATAAGTAAAAAAAGTGTTCTCGTTATCAAGAATACTAGTATCAAATAATAAAAAGATAGGAATAGGACAGTGTGCATTATATTCGTTAACGTCCCTAGAGTTTTGTATGCCTTCGTTAATATATTGAGTAGGAGTTAAAGGGCGAAAATAAAATCGTACGTGATCATGAACATCTTGAGCTGTCCCGGCAATAACTTCTGCACTAGCATTATCATTATAATTTAGTGAAGGGTTTTGTAAAACAGCATTCCTACTTCTTAAAAAACCTGAATTAAGTATGCCGGCGATATTTTTAATATCACTAAAGTGATAAATATAATCTGTCCACCATTTATAACTTTCATTTAATCTTGATTTTGCCTCACTGCTGCCAAGATAGTCTTTAAAGGTCATTATTATCCTCCTTAATTATGGATAATCTTATGATATCACCATATAATGGGAAGGGGAGTGTTTAAATGATTATTTTTGAAAAAGGCGATATATTCGATAAGTTTAATTTAGTAGAAGCTATGGTCAATACTGTGAATTTGCAAGGAGTAATGGGAAAAGGAATAGCTTTAGAATTTAAAAAACGATTTCCACATAATACAGAAATGTATAAACAAAAATGTGAAGAAAAGTCAATTGATATTGGAAATAGTTTTGTATATGTGCGTTCTGAGGATGAAAAAACTAAATATCTTATAAACTTTCCCACTAAAATCCACTGGAGGAACCCCTCGAAATATGAGTATATAAACGCTGGTTTGGATAATTTAATAGAAATAATTAATCAACGAAAAATAAAATCTATCGCACTTCCTGCGCTAGGTTCTGGACTTGGACGGCTAGATTGGAAAAAAACTAAAGATATTATTAATAGTAAATTAAGTCACTTAGAAGATGTTGAAATTTATGTTTATGAGCCTTCTCAAGAAAAATATTCTTCAAGGTCAACTGACAAAAAGGACTCCAGTAAACGCCCTAAATTAACAATGGATAGAAAGAAATTACTTTTACTCATCCATTCTTATAACTCTGCTTCTAGTGAATCTTTGGCAACATATATTCAAATCCATCAATTGAGCTACTTATTGAGTTCAACTAATCCGAAATTAAATTATAATTTATCTAAATTAGGTCCTTATTCAAATGAAATAAATGATTTGCTTTTGACCTTGAAAGACCATCACCTTACATCAACAGGTCAGAATAAAGATCACAACGCACTAATAAAAGTAAAAAAATCTACATTAGCTAGTTTACATGACGCTTCCGCTTCTAGTGACTACTTAGAAATCAAAAACTTGATAACAGGCTTTGAAGATGCTAAATCTTTATTAGCTTTAACTGTAAGCTATTGGATTGTATTCGATAAAATCACATCTTCTTTCGAAGACAATCGAATGCAGAATTGCTTTGACTTGATTCAAATATGGTACAAAGGAAATAAATTAGAGTTTGATTCAAAGTTAGTCACACGATCCTTGAATCGTATTTTCAAAGTAGCAACTAAATATGAAAATTTAGAACTAGAGTTATGATTAAATTATCTTTCATAGACAATAATCAAATAATGAGTAACAAATAAAGAATGCTCATCAAAATCCCATAGGAATTAACTATCTTGTTAATTTGAAAATATAGGTATTCAAACAAATAAAAACGGCCTGAGCTTCATTTCATTTGAACTCTGGCCGTTTTTATTCTATTAGTCAAGATATCCACTATTTAATTAAATGATATTCTAATAAATTAAGAGGCATTTCAGGTAAGAATTGTACTTAAAGAACGAAAGCAATAGTTTAGTTATAAATGACATCTTTAACATTGAGTCGCATTGTATTTTTATTATATTTAGAGAATTTATACCTAATATAGCTTGATATTTCTGCCTCATGTGTTGATAAAATAAATTGTCTATTATTAAAATCATTTCTTAAGAGTTCAACTAGTGAAGCAATATTTATTTCATCCATTGTCTGCACTGGATCATCAATTAACAGTAAATCTAATTGGTTTTCACCATAAATTTTATTTAAAGACATAGTAAATGCAATAATTAACCCTGATAATTGTCCAGAAGATAAATAATTAACAACATCATGATCATTTTGAAAATCAGTTACAAATTTTATCCCTTCAAATGTAACTGAATCATTTTCAGAGATAAATAACCCACATCCCTTTTGATAACTTTGTATTATCTTCCCGCTGTATATATAAAAAGGTATTTCAATGTCCTTTATAATATTCGACCTATGCTTCACAATTGCTTCCTCATAGATTTTTATAATTTGATCAATTTGAATTCTAAACTCTATTTTCATAGCTAACTGCTTAGTTAATTCATTAATGTTATTATCAATTTTAATAGATGCTTCCGTATCACTATGATAATACAAATAATCCAGATAATGGATTTTATCCATAATTTCATCTAAATTAAGTTGTTCAATTAATTTTGAGTCCTTATTTAATAAAGATTGAAAAATATTTAGATGTTCGTCATAAGAAGTATAGTCTTCTTTAATGTTAGCAAGTTTACTATAAATTTTCTGTCTAAAACTTAAAACGTCTGACTCATTAATCTTTAAAGAATATGACAAGTTAAGAAATTCTATAAAATCAATTTCATTCAATTTCAGCCATTTCTCAAAATTTTTCATTTTATTAATTTCAGTTTGTGGCATTAATAATTTTTGCGAAAATTCAGCCTCAATTATATTTTCTGATTTTAATAAATAATTCTTGATTTCTTCATTAATTTTTTCAATGTGATTAGTAAAGAGATTTTTAATTAAATCTTCGTATAACTCTCCTGCGCTATCAAGCATCAAATCAAACAGTTCTTCCTTTTCTTCAATTGCATCCATTAGTTCTAGGTGAGAATCATAGGACATTCCACACATTGGACAATTCTCTTCTTTAATGTCTTGATTTTGATGTTGATTAATATAGTTATTGAATTGAGTCAACAGTTTTTTTCTTGTATCTTGTAACTGATCTATTAATTCTGAAACACCACTCATTCTTGTTTTTACTTCTAAAGCCTCTTTTAGACCACGGTTTATAGCATCGATATCTATACGTGAATCTTTTCCAATAATTGATTTGACTTTAGTTATTAAGTCAATTTCAACTGATCTTTTTTTTATTTTTTCTTTAGTCAATAATTGCTCTAATTTTTTTAGTTTAGTGACGTTATCATTAAGTTCTTTAATTTTTTCGAATTGATCTTTGAATTTGTATGTATAAATAAAGTCTCTTATTAATTGATCGTTTTTGAGAACACTGTGTATTTCTCGATTTTTTCTTTCTTTGTTAAATTCATTAAAATTTAACTTAATATCATATATTTTTCTAAGTTCGTTAATAAACTTAGTATGTGTTGAACTAGAAATTTCTACTTCTTTGATATCCCAAGATTTTTTAATATCAGTATTCTTCAACAGCTTTTTATACTCTATTTTTTTTACACCATCAGATTCTACAGCTTCTAAACCTTCTAAAATAATTTTTTTTT
>Ga0308158_10001138_pt1 | contig 30496 bp, 23 predicted proteins | sample PhyBR2_FD_201038 | JGI IMG/M metagenome (GOLD analysis project Ga0308158, IMG submission 201038) | Phyllosphere microbial communities from UC Gill Tract Community Farm, Albany, California, United States - DLSLB.R2 | ecosystem: Host-associated > Plants > Phyllosphere > Unclassified | place: USA... | reverse complement strand
GACGCCAGCAACCTGAATAACGAACATTACTATGTGTACCTGGGCGACAAGTCGCGCAATGCGCAGCACGAACAATACGGCCGCACCTACAAGATCGGCCTGAAAGCGAGCATCTTCTGATGAACAAAACCGTGTCTCCGATCCTGCTGGCCGTCCTGCTGGCCTGCTCCCTGGCCGCGCCGGCATCCGGCGCCGCACCCAAGATCCCGGCCACGCTGAACGACGCCGAAGAACTGACCGCGCTGCCCGGCGGCGCCTGGCTGGCCCTGGACAAGCGCGCGCTGCGTCTGGTCGGCGCGGACGGCCGCGAGCGCGCCAGCCTGCCACTGCGTGGCGAACGACTCGACCTGCGCCCGCTGGATGGCGGCGCGCTGGCCATCGTCATCGACGCCAACGCCGAACGCGCGCTGCCGGTACAGATCGACGTCAAGGCCGGCACGCTGCGCGCACTGCCCGTGCTACCGGACACGGGCTTTGGCATCGAGGCGGCCTGCCTGTACCGCGATGCGCAACAGCTCGACTACGTGTTCCTGGTTGCGAAGGATGGCCAGGCGCAGCAATGGCTGCTGGGTAGCGGCGGAAGCGAACACCGCCTGGTGCGCCGTCTGGCGCTGCCGTCCGGCGTCGAGACATGCCGCGTCGACGATGCGCATGGCACGCTGTTCGCGGCCGAGGAAGGCATGGGCCTGTGGGCGTATGGCGCCGATGCCGAAGGTCCGCCGGCCCGCGCCCCAGTGGCGCTGCAGGCGCCGCACGGTCGCTTGACGGGTGAACTGACGGCGCTGGCGGTGCTGCCGGGCGGCGTGGCCGCGATCGACGACAAGGGCGCCCTGCTGACCTGGAAGCGTGATGGCAAGCGCTGGCGCGCGCTGCCGGCCCGCCCGCTCGGCGCGCAGCAACTGGTGGCGCTGGCGCCTGCGTCCGACAAGCTGGCCGTGCGCACGAAGCAAGGCTGGCAAGCCCCGGCGCTGGCCTGGAAAGCCGGCAGCGCGCCGCCCAAACGCCTGCCGATCATATTGCCGCGCATGCAGACCGAACCCGTCGCGCAGTTGGGCGACGCGGCCGACGATCCGGCGATCTGGATTCACCCGACCGATCCTGCCAAATCGCGCATCCTGGGCACCAACAAGAAACAGGGCATGCTGGTGTATGACCTGCAGGGCCGTCAGAAGCAACTGCTGGCAGCCGGCCGCCTGAACAACGTCGACCTGCGCCAGGATGTGCGCTTCGGCACCGAGCGCTTCGACCTGGCCGTGGCGACCCAGCGCGACGAGCAGGCGATGGTGCTGTTTGCGATCGATGCGAACGGCGAACTGCGCGAAGCGGCGCGCCTGCCCACCGGCCTGGGCGACATCTATGGCACGTGCCTGCTGCGCACACCCGAAGGTGGGCTCGACGCGTTCGTCAACGACAAGGACGGCCGCTACGAGCATTACCAGATCACGCGCAGTGGCGGCCAGTTCGGCGCGAAGCTCGCGCGCACGTTCAAGCTTGCGTCGCAGCCGGAAGGTTGCGTGGCGGACGATCGCAGCGGCCTGCTGTTCGTGGGCGAAGAAGACCGCGGCCTGTGGGTGACGTCGGCGCGCGCCGACCAGCCGGCAACCCTGAAAATGGTGATGCCGGTGGGCGAATGGCTGCACGACGATGTCGAAGGCATGGGCATCTACCATGGCGCAAAACGCAGCTATCTGGTGGTGTCGAGCCAGGGCAACAACAGCTACGTGGTGTTCGATGCGGCGGCGCCGTTTGCCGTGCGCGGCGCGTTCCGGGTGGGCCTTGATGCGGTCAACGGCATTGATGGCGCGTCCGAGACCGATGGACTCGACGTGACATCGGCGAATCTGGGCGGCCCGTTCGCGCGCGGCATGCTGGTGGTGCACGACGGCTACAAGCGCATGCCGGACGGGGCACAGAACTACAAGGCCGTGGCATGGGACGATATTGCCAGGGCTTTGCAGCTCGACTGATGCTGCTCGACCAGGAGCGTCTGACAAAACCGTTCGACATACCGCCAACAGATGAGCCAGCAGACACGTGAAAGGAACGCCTGGTGGATGTCTGCTCGTCGCTCATCTCGTTTGCGCAGTCTGTGAAAGCGGTGTAGTCAACCCAAGGCGCGTTTGACGACCCGCCCTCATCGACCGAGCCGTTCGCGCGACGCTACGCCATGGCGCGATTCGAGCTGCAATGCCCGGGTTGCGTCAGCTTTGCAGCTTGCCGAGCTGGAAAAATCACACACTGTCTCGACCCGCAGTTGTCGACCCAAAGCGGACCTGTAGCAGTCACCTGAAAGCCTGAGCTACTGTTTTAGAAAAGGGAGCTTCGCACCCAATAGAACGCGTTCTATCGAATATCCCGCCACGTAATACTTTCCCTGCTCTTGAGTGACTTCGACCTTAAGATAGGTTTTGTTTGGGTACTTATTTGTCTTGGCGTGGTACCAGTAGGTGACGATCCTGATCCATTCATTTCCTACTCCGCGCCTTCCGTAATTGATGGCTTCAAAATCATACGACTCAATGTTCCCGAACGTTCTCTGCATACTCGACGCCGGCTTTATCAGTTCATCGCGAGAGTAGACCAGTTTAAGTTTAGGAGACATTAATGCATAGACGGCGTCGGGTTCATTCTGCGCAAGGTGTCTCGCAGTCTGATCAGCAAGAGCACGGAGCTCGACATTTGCATTCTTGCCTGATGAGTCAATCGCAAAGGCAGGCTGTGCGGTCAGCATGGACGCTGCGACAAGTAACTTTGTTGCAAAATTCGAATGTGATTGCATGTTCCCCTGTTCACTAACTGCCGCAAACGAACGTCCGTTTTTGGCCGAACCCGGCCGCTCACGTCAGCTTAGCAGGATACCTGGCTTGAAAAAGCACTGACTGTCACGACAGGCCGCTACGGACCCGTTGCAGACGTTCAGAGATGATCGTTAAGCAGAGCGCATGCAATTTAATGGGCCAGGTGCTGCGCGCAAATCTTCTCGCTGTCCAACCTTGGCACTGCTTATAGCGCTTTTAACATTCCGATTTCGATCAACGCCTGCCATCCCGCGAATGAGAGTACCGCTAGCGCAAAACATGACCAGGCAATACGGCTTCTTTTTGGCAAATCCTGGTCTACGCAGATTCCGACCGTAACCCCCGTGAACATGCCGAAACCCATTCCCACTGTCGCGTTGCCATTGAGGAGCCAGGCCACCGCAGTACCAACTCCCATGCCTAACAGCATTCCAAGGACTGCTTTGTGTCCACGTTTAGATAGGGAGTTGTGTGAGATTTGCATAATCTGCTTATAGCTGAGAGAGTGTGGATAGAATTTCAAACGTGTCGTGTGCCGTTCTATCGCCTGTTTTGGTCAATCCGGACAAGACAAGCGTTGCCTAACGAAGGTCCGCTTCTGGCCGAAAGCAGCCGTTTAGCTCAGCATAGCAGGTCGCCGCAGCCGAAAAGTCGCGGACTGTCACAAAGGGCTGGATACGACCCAACGCTGCCGTCCAATCGCACGCCTGGAGTCTCCTCCAAAGCAGATTGTGGAAGGTACCGCCCAATTTCTGCAACGTAGGTATTGAAGGAAATTCGGTCTACTTCTTAGCTAGCGCACTACCGCGCATAAAGTCGATAAAGGCCCGGACCCGCGTTGACATGTGGCGATTCTGCGGATATATCAATGAGAAGCGACGCGACCGGCCACCGTACGATGAGAGTACTTCTACAAGGCGCCCACGGGATACCGCTTCATCCGCTATGAATCGATATGTCTGGAACAAACCGCCGCCTGCCAAACCCCAACTGATACAGCCTGATGGATCATCTAGCACTCGGAGAGGACTGCGAAACATGTAATCGATCTCGCTACCGTCAGGCATACGCAGGATCCAAGGCATAGGTCGCCCAGTGGTTGGGAGAATGAATTGCAGACAATCGTGATGCGCCAATTCGTCAAGTGTGGTCGGACTGCCGCGCTTCGTCAAATACTCCGGCGTGGCGTAGATTCCGACTTGCGCGTCATCCAACGAGACTGCGATCAACCGCGAATCCTCGGGAGTACCGATTCGAATTGCTATGTCGTATCCCTCGTGCACGATGTCTACGACACGATTAGACAAACTTAACTCGACTTCAATGTTTGGATACGCTTCGGTGAATCGCTTGAGTTGCGGCAGTAGCCTGTAATTCGCAAACAGGGAGCCGGTGCTGATGCGTAGTAGACCGCGCGGAACTTCCTGCTTGCCGGTGATTGCGCGCTCTGCTTCTTCAATTTGCCCAAGGGCTTGGCGGCATTCACGCCAGTAAAGTTCGCCTTCAGCGCTCAAGCGAACGTTGCGCGTTGTGCGGGAGAATAAACGCACTCCCAGCCGTTCTTCGAGGCGCTTGACTGATCTGCTGACAGATGCCGGAGTCAAACCGAGTGCCTCGGCTGCGGCAGAGAAGCTGCGCGTCTCTGCGGCTTTACAAAAGATTTCTATGCTCCCAATTTGAACAGCCTGAATAGCACGCATACTTGTTCAATCGCGTAACAAATGAAGTGATCTTACAGGTATTTATAGTTTAGGTCGAGGCTAGTAAAGTGCAGTTTTCGTTCCTATCAGAAAGGCAGCATTATGAGTGACATTATTTGGCCTGCAGGCTACGTCCCTGGATATACCGACAACTTTTGTTCAAACGAGATAATTGTGCGGGATTTGCAGGTCGTCGATCTCTGGCCCTTGCTAAATACCCCTGAACTCTGGCCTACCTACTATCCAAACTCCGCCAACGTCCGTATCGAGGGTGGCATGGGGCCGCAACTCGGATACGGCACGCGATTTTATTTCGAAACCTTTGGATTTCCGGTTGACGCTAAGGTGGTCGAGTATGTCGCACCAGTCACGGGTCAAGCTGCACGCATCGCTTGGCACGGTTGGGCTGGAAGTACGCTAGATGATCGACTGGACGTGCACCACGCTTGGCTGATCGAGGAATTATCTGGCGGTCGCGTGCGGATCCTGACGCAGGAAACGCAAGTCGGCGCACCGGCGCAGGCCCTTGCCCTAGCTAAACCCAATCCCATGATCAACGGTCACCAAGACTGGCTTGAAGGCATGGTCGCCGCTGCTAAGGCGCAGATTTCGTAGAGTTCGAAGGCGCCTATTCGCACAGTCGCATTAGGTCGAAATCGTCTGCATGAAAATCCAAGCAATTAGAGGCTAACGCCACGTTTATTGGTAATTCCTCTCTTTAGATCAGATTTGCACGGTATTGAACGGCTGCTTCTGGCCGAAAGCGGCCGGTCAGCATGGCCCAGTGTACGAGTATGTTGCCGCCAGACCAAGTAATAAGTGTTGTTATGCGCTCTAACCTGGTCACGCCTGCTGCGCCGTCGGCGCGCCAGTGACCGGCTCCAGCAAGTGGCCGCTCAGCCAGCCCGCCACTTCCGCCGCCCTGCCCTCAATCTGTGGACCGAAACCCTGCTGCGCCAGCAGCGCAATGCCGTTCGGATTGCGCAGTACGCCCTTCTGCATCACCGGCCGGCCGCTGGTCGTATCAATACAAATGGCGTCAAACCCCGCCTGCAGCAGCGGCGCGAGCACCAGATTGTGCGACGACACCAGCACCAGGTCGTGCCTCGACAACTGCTCGAGCACCGCAGCGGCAGCAGACACCGAGTCGAGATGGTTCGTGCCGCGAAACACCTCATCGATCAGGCACACGCCTGCAGGCTGGCCGGCTGCCTCGAGCAGTTCGCGGGCACGCCGCAACTCCGCCATGTACAGGCTCTCGCCGCCCAGCAGCGAATCCTCGTTCTGCATGCTGGCCCGCACCGGCACCGCCGGCAGGCGCGCCCGCGTGGCGTAGCAGAAACCGAACGCGCGCGCCGCGAGCAGGTTCAGGCCCACCATGCGCAGGAACGTGCTCTTGCCCGACGCGTTCTGGCCCGAGACGAACGCGCCGCGTTCCTGCAGCGACAATGACAGCGGCGCCGGCTGCGCCATCAATGGATGCACGCCATCCTCCAGCAGCAGTTCACGCGCCGCACCACGTTCGGCCCAGCACCAGCGCGGCATCGCGTGCAGGTGCCGCGCCAGCGCCACGTCGGCTTCCAGGTTGGCGCACGCCAGATAGCACTCGCGCAAAAACGCACGCTGCCCGAACACGATGCGCGCCGTCCGGAAGTAATGCGCGATATTCCCGGCTGCGAACCAGTCGGCATACTGCCTGCCGCCCGGGATCATGCGCAGCGCAAAGGGCCGGTCGAGGCGCACGTGCAGACGCGCGGCGGCTGCGCGCGCCGCCACGAACGGCTCGGTCAACGCCCCGCCACCCTTGCCGAGCAGGCCCACGGTGGCAAGCAGCGCGCCCAGCGAGCGGATGGTCGCGGTCCAGCCCTCGATCTCTTGGTGATAGCGGATCTGCAGCGCCATCAGCGGCGCAAGCGCCGCCAGCGTCAGCATCCAGCCGAGTGGCAACGTCACCAGCGCCGCAACCGACACCAGCAGCAGCACCGGCAGCAGCCATAACCAGCGCGCCCACCACGGCGTCACGGGCGGCGTCTCACCAAACAGCAGCGCGCTCACGTCGACATCCGCATGGCGCAGCATCCGCAGTTGCGCGTCCAGCGCGGCCAGGTGTGCGGGGTCGGCGATCAAGCCTTGCAGGCGCGTGCGCTGGGCGCTGCAGGTGGCATCGTCCACGCCTGCGCGCAGGCGCCGGTGCAGCACCTGGCGGCCGAAGATGCTGGCATCGGGCGCCAGCTTGTCCTCGAACGACGGCAGCAGCAGGTCGTCCCAGGTCTGGTCATCGATGCTGGCGCGGTTGGCGCCATCCTGATCATGCAGACGCCCGATATGCTGTGGCGTGAAGAAGTGGTTCGGGGGCGGCGCGGTCGATGGCGCCAGTTTGGCGATGGCGGAACGCCAGAGATGCTGCAGATGGTCGAACGACGACAAGGTCAGTCCTGAAAAGAGCCGGCGGCGCCGGTTGCAAGGTGCATGTGCAGACGGCATGGCGAACTTGCAAGAAGGAAAACGTTCCAGCAGCGAAATTATCTTTTTTGCATACTGAGCGCTACTACAGTCAATGTTCGTTTCCCAACATACCGAGGCAGTAAACACTGGCACGATGCCTTCTTGACTATCTCTATAACAATGTCCAGGAAAGGCAGGCCCTCATGAAACGCGCTTCGCTCGCCGCCGCACTATGCCTCGTGTTCGGCTCCGCCACCGCCCAACAGGGCGACGGCACCCAGTTCTCCACCAAGATCAACGTCTGGAAGCCCAACAAGGTCGAAGCGACGCCAGAGCGGATCCGTGCCCTCAAGGCGCCGCCCGGCTTTACGGTCAGTGCGTTTGCAACCGGCCTGAAAAACGCCCGCATCATCGCCGTCGCGCCCAGCGGCGATATCTATGTGAGCCGCCGCGACCAGGGCGACGTGCTGCTGCTGCGCGACACGAACAACGATGGCCGCGCCGACGGCGAACCGATCACGGTCGCCAACCGCGCCGGCGCGCATGGCCTGGCGATCCGCGACAACAAGCTGTACCTGGTGACGGTCAAGGAACTGTTCGTGGCCGACATCCAGAAGGATGGCCGCCTGGGTGAACTCAAGATGCTGATCGGCGACCTGCCCGATTCGGGCCAGCACCCGAACCGCACGATGGCCTTCGGCCCGGACGGCATGCTGTACCTGAGCGTGGGCAGCACCTGCAATACCTGCAACGAAAGCAATCCCGAAAACGCCACGCTGCTGCGCATTTCGCCGGACGGCAAGCAGCGCACCATCTTCGCCAGCGGCCTGCGCAACCTGATCGGCTACGCCTGGCATCCGACGACGGGCGAGCTGTGGGGCTTTGACCATGGTATCGACTTCCTCGGCGACGACGTGCAGGCCGAAGAGATCAACAAGATCGAACTGGGTAAACAGTATGGCTGGCCGCACGTGTATGGCGCCAATGAGATCTACCCGCAAAGCACGCCCGTGGGCGAGATCACCAAGGAGCAGTGGAAAGCGCGCAGCACGCCGATGGTGCTCGGCTACACGGCGCACGCAGCGCCGATGCAATGGGTGTTCGGCGCCGGCAGCGCGTTCCCGGCCGAGTACCAGGGCGACGCCTTCGTGACGATGCGCGGCTCGTGGAACCGGGTGCCGGCATCGGGCTACGAGATCGTGCGCGTGCGCTACCAGAACGGCCAGCCGACGAAGGTCGAGCCGTTCGTCACGGGCTTTTTGACCGATGGCGGCAAGACCCACATCGCGCGCCCGGTCGGACTGGCGATGGCGAAGGACGGTTCGCTGCTGATGGCGGATGACGCCAACGGCGTGATCTACCGGGTCGCCTACACCGGCGGCAAGGCTGGCGCTGTGGCCAACACACCAGCAAAAGCCCCGGCAGGCCCGCTCGAGCAGCAAACCAGCAAAGGCACCAACGTGCCGCTGGCGCTCAAGCGTCCCGAGACCGAGGCCAAGGGGCAGATGACCGTCTCGTCGCCCAGCTTTGCCGCCAACGGCATGATGAACGAGCGCTATACCGAATACGCCGATGGCGTCTCGCCGGCGCTGTCGTGGAAAGCGGTGGGCGGTGCGAAGTCGTACGTGATCATCGCGGAAGACCCTGACGCCAAACCGGCCCTGCCCTTCGTGCATTGGGTGATGTGGAATATCCCGGCCAATGTCACGAGCGTGCCGGAAGGCGTTCAGGAGCAAGCCCGCCTGTCGGATCCGGATGGCGTGCTGCAGGGCCTGACGACGCGCGGTTCGCCGGGCTACTACGGGCCGAAGCCGCCACCGGGTGAAGCCGCGCACCGCTACCACTTCCAGGTGATGGCGCTCGACACGATGCTGGACGTGCCGTTTGGCGCCGACCGGGACCAGGTGCTGGCCGCCATGAAGGGCCATGTACTGGCCAAGGGCGAAGTCGTCGGCAAGTACGCGCAGAAGCAGAAGCCGCAGAAGTAAACCTCACCGGCGGCCGTGTCCGCGGCCGCCCGGACGGACACCGCGGACAGCGGTGTCCGCGACCGTCCGCCATACGAATCAATGACTTAATGCCTGGCACGGATCGTGCAATAACGACCATCACACCGTCGTTACTGGACCACCATGATCCCCGAACCATCCCGGCAGGACACCACCCTGACGCCGCCCCCGGCGCAACGATTCAGGCGCCGCGCCCTGATGATCGGCGCGGCCGCTGCGCTGGTCGCCGTCAGCGCCACGCTGTACACCGCCTGGAACAACAGCGAACATAGCGTTTCGGCCAGCCGCATCCGCATCGCCGAAGTGGCCCGCGGCACGCTGGTGCGCGACGCCGCCGTCAATGGCCGCGTCGTCGCTGCCGTCAGCCCTACCCTGTACGCCACCGCCCCGGCCACCGTCAACTTGAAGGTCGCTGCCGGCGACACGGTCAAGAAGGGCGACGTGCTGGCGCTGCTCGAATCGCCCGACCTGACCGATGCCCTGAAACGTGAAGTGTCGACCTGGGAGCAGCTCAAGGCCGAAGTCGCGCGCCAGCAGATCCTGTCGCGCAAGCAGAAGCTGCTGGCCCAGCGCGAAGCCGACACCGCTGAGATCGACCGCCTGTCGGCCCAGCGCACGCTGGAGCGCTACGACAGCGTCGGCCAGATCGGCATCATCGCCAAGATCGACTACCAGAAAGCGAAAGATGCCGTCAACTCGGCCGGCATCCGCGCCCGCCACGCCAGGCAGGCCGCCGCGCTCGAAGGCGACGACGTCGAACTGGCGATAAAGACCAAGACCAATGAACTGGAACGCCAGCGCCTGTCGATGGCCAACGCCCAGCGCCGCGTCGACGAACTGACCGTGCGCGCGCCGGTCGATGGCTTCATCGGCACGCTCAATGTACAGAACCGGATGGTGGTCGCCGCCAACGCGCCGTTGATGACGCTGGTGGACCTGTCGCGGCTGGAAGTCGAACTGGAAGTGCCCGAAACCTATGCCGGCGACATGGGCCTGGGCATGCGCGCCGAGATCACCCTGCCGTCGGGCCGCGCCACCGGCACGTTGTCGGCGCTGTCGCCCGAAGTGGTCAAGAACCAGGTGCTGGCGCGGGTGCGCTTCGATGGCGCGCAGCCGACCGGCCTGCGCCAGAGCCAGCGCGTCAGCGCGCGCCTGCTGATCGAGGAAAAACCGGACGTGCTGATGGTGCAGCGCGGCCCATTCGTCGAGAACGAAGGCGGGCGCCATGCCTATGTGATGCACGACGGCGTGGCCGTACGCACGCCGATCCGGATCGGTGCCACCAGTATCTCGGCCGTTGAAATCATCGACGGCCTGAAAGCCGGCGACAAGGTGGTGGTGTCGGGCACCGATGCCTTCGACAATGCCGCACGCGTCTCAATCAATCAATGAACCACGGAGCCAGACTATGCTGCGCATGACCAACCTGAGCAAGGTGTACCGCACCCACATGATCGAGACGCACGCGCTGCGCGGCTTCGGTATCCACGTCAGCCAGGGCGAATTCGTCACCGTGACCGGCCCGTCCGGCTCGGGCAAGACGAGCTTTCTGAACATCGCCGGCCTGCTCGAAGACTTCACGTCGGGCGAATTCATCCTCGACAGCGTGAACGTCAAGGGCCTGGACGACGCGGCGCGCTCGCGCCTGCGCAATGAAAAGCTCGGCTTTATCTTCCAGGGCTTCAACCTGATCCCCGACCTGAACCTGTTCGACAACGTCGACGTGCCGCTGCGCTACCGCGGCTTCAATGCGCGCGAGCGCAAGGAACGCATCGAGGATGCCCTGGGCAAGGTGGGCCTGGCCTCGCGCATGAAGCACTACCCGGCCGAACTGTCGGGCGGCCAGCAGCAGCGCGTGGCGATCGCGCGCGCGCTGGCCGGCAGTCCGAAACTGCTGCTGGCCGATGAACCGACCGGCAATCTCGATACGCAGATGGCGCGCGGCGTGATGGAATTGCTTGAAGAAATCAATGCGGCCGGCACCACGATCCTGATGGTGACCCACGACCCGGAGCTGGCCGTGCGCACCCACCGCAATGTGCACATCATCGACGGCCAGGTGTCGGACCTCGTGCGGCGCGCCCCGTCGCTGCACCAGGCCCATACCGACGTCACGGCATAAGGAGCGGCGATGTTCGGCTATTACCTGATGCTTGGCGTGCGCAGCCTGCGCCGCAATCCGTATCTCACCGTGCTGATGGTGCTGACGCTGGCAATCGGCGTGGCGGCCAGCGTGTCCACGCTGACCATCGTGCACGTGATGTCGGGCGACCCGATTCCATCCAAGAGCGAGCGCCTGTTCGTGCCGTTCATCGACAACGGCGGGCGCGATGGTTACAGCCCTGGATCGGAGCCGATCGATATGCAGTCGACCTACCAGGACGCGATGAATTTGCTGCGCAACCCGCCGGCCGAACGCGGCGTCGTCATGTTCGCCACCGGCATGCCGGTCGAGCCGCCGCGCGCTGGCAGCGCCCCGTTTCAGGCCTATGGCCTGGCGCCGACACGTACATTCTTCGCGATGTTCGACGTGCCGTTCCGCTACGGCCAGCCGTGGAGTGCAGAGGACGAAGCGCGCGGCGCCAATGTGGTGATCCTGAACCGCACCGTGGCCGAAAAAATGTTCGGCGAGGCCAACCCGGTGGGCCAGCGCCTGCGTATGGGCGGCGAACCGTTCACCGTGGTGGGCGTGCTGGGCGACTGGAACCCGATGCCGCGCTACTACAAGCTGATTGGCAGCGGCCCGGCCACCGGTGAAGAGTTCATGATCCCGATGGCCACCGCCGTGCGCAAGGAGCTGCAGCCTTATGGCAGCGTCAATTGCAGCCAGGTCCGCGATCCGGGCTATGCCAGCCTGCTGGCCTCGGAGTGCACCTGGATCCAGCTGTGGTTCGAGACGCGCTCCGGCGCCGATCGCGCCGACCTGCAGGGCGCGCTCGAGAATTACGCCAGCGAGCAGCGCAAGCTGGGCCGCCTGCCGCGCCCGGCGCCGGTCGAACTGTACGACGTCATGGGATGGATGGAAAAGCAGAAAGTGGTGGGCAACGACACCCGCTTGTCGGCCTGGCTCGCCTTTGGCTTTTTGGCCCTGTGCCTGGTCAACACGGTCGGCCTGCTGCTGGCGAAGTTCTCGGTACGCGCGGCTGAGGTGGGCGTGCGCCGGGCGCTGGGCGCGTCGAAGCGCGACATCTTTCGCCAGTTCCTGATCGAGACGGGCGTGGTGGGCCTGGCCGGCGGCGTGCTGGGACTGGGGCTGGCCGTCGGCGCGCTGGCCCTGATCGGCATGCAGAGCAAGGACATAGCCGCCGTGGCGCGCATGGACTGGCAAATGCTGGCCCTGACCTTCGTGCTGTCGATTGCCGCTGCAGTGCTCGCGGGCCTGCTGCCAACCTGGCGCGCGTGTCAGGTCACGCCCGCCATCCAGCTCAAATCGCAATGAACGCTCACCACACCATCACGGGAGACTGACCATGGAAATCCGCCCCATCCTGTCGGCGCTCATGCGCAACAAGACCGGCCCCATTCTGGTGGCCATGCAGGTCGCCCTGAGCCTGGCGATCCTGGCCAACGCCCTGCACATCGTCAACGACAGGCGCGCCGTGGCGGCGCGGCCATCGGGGCTGCAGGACGAAGCCGCGACCTTCTATTTTTCGCTGCGCCATCTGAACCAGGACACGCCGGAACAGATGCTCGCCTCGATCAAGCGCGAGCTCGACGTGCTGCGCGCGGTGCCGGGCATGGCGGCGGTGGCGCAGGTATCGCAGATGCCGATGTCCAGCAGCGGCGGCACGTCCAGCATCGCGGCCGATCCGCGCCAGGCGCGCGAAAGCGCCTACGCATCGACCTATTTCACGGGCGATTCGCTGGTCAGGGCCCTGGGCCTGCAACTGGTCGAAGGACGCGATTTTGCCAGCCCGGACATCCCAGAGGTGAACGAAACGACCAACGCCGAGGTGCCGACGCAGATGATCGTGACGCGCGCCCTGGCCGGCAAGCTGTGGCCCGGCGCATCGGCGGTGGGCAAGACACTTTACTTCGGCATCGGCGACGGCGCGCCCGGCGCCCGGGTGATCGGTGTGGTCGAGCGCCTGGCGAGCGCCCATGCCGAAGTGGGCGAGCGCGGCGAATTTTCGATGATCATGCCCGCACGTCACTATGGCAGTGGGGGCGCGATGTATGCGATGCGCAGCGAACCGGGGCAGCGCGACCGCGTGATGCAGGCCGCCGAGCAGGCGCTGCGCGCATCGTCGGCCACGCCGATGATCATGCGCATCAAGACGACCCAGGAAGACCGCAAGAACCGCTACCGCGCCGACCTTGCACTGTCGTGGATGCTGGTGACGGTCAGCGTGCTGCTGCTCCTGGTGACCTGCAGCGGCATCGTCGGCATGGCCAGCCTGTGGGTAACCCAGCGCCGCAAGCAGATCGGCGTGCGCCGTGCACTTGGTGCGCGCAAGATCGACATCCTGCGCTACTTCATCGTCGAGAACGTGATGATCACGAGCGCCGGCGTGGCCGGCGGCGTGCTGCTGGGCGTTGGTCTGAACCAGCTTTTGGTGACGAAGCTGGAGATGGCGCGTCTGCCCGTGACGTATCTGATCGGCGGCGCGATCATGTTCTGGGTGATCGGCATCCTGGCAGCGTATGGCCCGACGAGGCGCGCGGCGCGCACCTCGCCGGCGCTGGCCACCCGCAGCCTGTGAGGGGGCGCGCGGGTGCTATGCTGGCGGCCATGCCCACCGTTCTCATCATTGACGACAATGCCGCCGTCGCCATGGCGCTCGACGTGCTGTTTTCGCTGCACGACATCGCCACGCTGCGCGCGCTCTCGCCCGCAGAAGGCCTGGACTTGCTGGCGCGCGAACCGGTCGACCTGGTGATCCAGGACATGAACTTCACGGCCGACACCACATCGGGCGAAGAAGGCGTGGCGCTGTTTCGCGCGATCCGCGCGCGCCACCCCGACCTGCCGGTGATCCTGCTCACTGCCTGGACGCATCTGGACGCGGCGGTCGACCTGGTCAAGGCCGGCGCCGCCGACTACCTGCCCAAGCCATGGAACGACGAGCGGCTGCTGGCCACCGTCAGCAACCTGATCGAACTGGGGCAAGCCAACCGCGCGCTGGGCAGCCGTCTGCAGCACGAACGCAAGGCGCGGCTGGCGCTCGAGCAGAATTTCGATCTGCGCGGCCTGGTCTGGCAAGACCCGGCCACCGAACGCGTGCTGCACCTGGCCTGCCAGGTCGCGCGCGCCGACGTGCCGGTGCTGATTACCGGCCCGAATGGCGCCGGCAAGGAGCGCATCGCCGACATCATCAAGGCCAACTCACAGGTGGCCGACGGCCCGTTCGTGGTGCTCAATTGCGGCGCCCTGCCGTCCGAACTGATCGAGGCCGAGTTGTTCGGCGCCGACGCCGGCGCCTACACAGGCGCGTCGAAAGCGCGCGAAGGCAAGTTTGAAGCAGCCGATGGCGGCACGCTGTTCCTCGACGAAATCGGCAACCTGCCGCTGGCCGGCCAGATGAAACTGCTGCGGGTGCTGGAAACAGGCCGCTTCGAGCGCCTTGGCTCCAATCGCGAGCGCCAGGTGCGCGTGCGGGTGATCAGCGCCACCAACGCCGACCTGGGCGCGATGATCCGCGCCGGCACCTTTCGCGAAGACCTGTTCTACCGCCTCAACGTGATCGAGCTGCGCCTGCCGCCACTGGGCGCGCGCCCGGGCGACATCCTGCCGCTGGCCCGTTCGTTCCTGGCCGCCGGCAAGGCGCTGCACCCGGCCAGCGAAGCGGCGCTGATGGCCTATCCGTGGCCCGGCAATGTGCGCGAACTGAAAAACGTGATGGCGCGCGCCAGCCTGCTGTCGCATGGCGATACCGTCATGGTGGCCGACCTGGGACTGCCGGCAGCGAGCACGCCGGCACCGGTATCAGGCCAGGAAGCGGAACCCGACCGCGCTGCCCTCGTGGCGGCCCTGGCGCGTGCGGGCGGCGTGGTGGCGCAGGCGGCGGCCGACCTTGGGCTGTCACGCCAGGCGCTGTACCGCCGCATGGAGCGGCTGGGCATCGCGCGGCCATGACGGGCAGCGCGCACCAGCCCAGGTTTTCCCTGGTCACGCGGCTGTCGGCGCTGGTGGGCACCCTGCTTGCGCTGGCGGTCATCGCTGCGCTGCTGCTGGATCACCTTCTGCCCGCCCGGCCGCTGCTGGTGCTGGCCATCTGCCTGCTTGGGCTGGTGCCGCTGGCCGTCATCACGCTGCGCGCGCAACTGCAGCCCGTTCTGTCGCTGTTTCGGGCACTCGAAGGCACCGTCGACAGCTACCGCGACAGCGACTTTTCGTGCAGCCTGCACTGGCCACACAACGATGAACTGCGTGACCTGATTGCCGCCCACAACAACTTGGGCAACGTGCTGCGCGAGCAGCGCCTGGGGCTGGTGCAGCACGAGCTGCTGCTCGACTCGATGGTGCAGAACACGCCGGTGGCGATGCTGCTGGTGGCCGATTCGACGACGCCCGGCGACGCCATCGTGTTCGCCAACATCGCCGCGCGCCAGTTGCTGGCGCAGGGGCGCAAGCTCGAAGGCCACAGCCTGCGGGCGGTGCTCGATGGCGCCTCGGCGGCCCTGCGCGATGCGCTGGCGCGTGGCGGCGACGGCTTGTTTACGGCCGGCGAAGGCGAGGCCGAAGAGGTTTATCACCTGGCGCGCAGCACGTTCACGCTCAATGGCCGGCGCCACGAGCTGCTGCTGCTGCGCCACCTGACCGTCGAACTGCGGCGCCAGGAAGTCCAGACCTGGAAAAAAGTCATCCGCGTGATCAGCCACGAATTGAACAACTCGCTGGCGCCACTGGCGTCGCTGGCGCACTCCGGGGCCGAGCTGGTACGGCGCGGCCAGCTCGAACGCCTGCCGCAGATCCTGGAAACGATCGGCGAGCGCACGCGCCACCTGGAAAGCTTCATCTCGGGCTACGCACGCTTTGCCAAGCTGCCCACGCCGCGCCTGGAAGCATGCAGCTGGCCAGCCCTGGTCAGGCGCCTGGCCGGCCAGGTGTCCTTTACCATCGCGGGCGAGCTGCCGACGGATGCAGCCTGGATCGATGCCGCGCAGCTCGAACAGGCGCTGCTCAATCTTCTGAAGAACGCGCACGAGTCGGGTTCCCGGCCTGACGATGTGCAGTTACAGATACGGCGCGTGCAGGACCAGGTGCGCATCGACGTGATGGACCGCGGCAGCGGCATGAGCGACGCGGTGCTGACCCACGCGCTGGTGCCGTTCTATTCGACCAAGCGCGCCGGCACCGGCCTTGGCCTTGCGCTCGCGCGCGAGATCGCCGAGGCGCACGGCGGGCGCATCCTGCTGGCCAATCGCGACGGCGGCGGCCTGGCCGTGACGCTGTTCCTGCCGGCGCTGGCGGCGACCTGAGAGCCTGCAGCAGCGGCTCTGGTAACATCGGCTTTGCCCTCCACCGCTTCGTGCCATGTCCGCCAAGTCACCCACCGTCATCGATCCGCGCTTCGCCCAGCCCGGCCATCCCCCTGCCACCATCGACGAATTCGAGGGCGTGCGCTTTTTGCACCTTGGCACCTCGTGGGTGCAGGGCGCGATGCGGCTGGCCAAGCCGGACACGATCGAGCTCGAATACGTGCAGATGATGATGATGTGGACGCTGTTCCAGAGTGCGCCGCGCCACGTCGTGCAGCTTGGCCTGGGCAGCGCCGCGCTGACCAAGTTCACGTATGCCCGCTTTCCCGATGCGCGCGTGACGGCCGTTGAACTGAACCCCAACGTGATCGCGATCTGCCGCGCCATGTTCGGCCTGCCGGAAAACGATGCGCGCCTGGACGTGCGCGAGCAGGACGCGATGGACTTCGTGCTCGATCCGGCCAACCACGGCAAGGCCGACGTGCTGCAGGTGGACCTGTACGACCAGGACGCGCGCGGGCCGGTGCTCGATTCGGAAGCGTTCTACCAGGGCTGCCTGGATTGCCTGGCGCCGGGCGGCGTCATGACCGCCAACGTGTTCGGCGACTTCAGCAACTACGACAAGAATTTCCTGAACATGGAACAGGTGTTCGACGCCGTCGTCTGGCTACCCGAGGTGCACGATGCCAACGTGGTGGTGGTGGCGTTCCGGGATGCGCCGCAGCTGGACTTTTCAGTGCTCTACGAGCGCGCCGGCGAGATCAAGCGGCGCCTGAACCTGCCGGCCAAGAACTGGGTGAACGGTCTCAAGGAATGGATGCGCGACCATCAAGGCTGACATGGCGCGCCGTACCCGCCCGATGCCCCGCCTCGGGCGACGCCACGCCCAGTTCGGACGCCGGCACCGGTGCACCCAGCACCGCAAACACGGTGCCGCATGACTCGCGCTCGAGCGCCAGCACGGGGAACACGCGTTCCAGGTTGGCGTACTTGGCCCAGGCCCCGGCGCCGCGCGACTGCGTCGGCGGAATCGACATCGCCGCATAGCCACGCGCGCCCCCCTCCACTGCTTCGATGCTGCGCCCGCGGGCTGCCCGTGCGTCGTCCAGCGGCATCGGGATATCCGACGCGTCGAGACAGCGCACGCGCAGCTGCGCGCCCGGGAGTGGGTGGTCGTTGATCTTCTGGTTGGGCGCGTGCCAGAGCTGCATCAGGACAATGCCGGTTGCGCTGTGGGCGTCCCAGGCGCTTTCGAGACTGCCGTAATGCTCGAGGCCATAGCGTTTGCAAAGCTGGGTGATATTCATGCTAATCGTTCCGTTGCCGTTGGCGCCGTTCCCGGACACGCCGGGCGGCGGGATCCTGCATGGCGCGCAGCAGGATCTCTCGTGAGACGTTGCAGCTTTCGAGGTACACCAGCCCTGCGTTGACGCCGCGCGTCTCGGCCAGGAATAACGCATATTCGGTGGCAAGCGCGGTTCGCTCGTCGGTTCGTCGCTGGATCATGGTGTGGCTGCCTGAGGTGGTCGGCGGATTTCGCCCGCGCGGCGCGCGGGCATGGTGAAATCCAGTCGGCGGAATGAACCGCCTGCCGCCGTGCCTGTTTGGCATGGTTAATGGCTATCGTAGCTTGTCGCGAGCCGCGCACATTTGAAAAACTTGTTAAATAACGTAACAATAAAACAATACTTTTCAAACATTATTTCTTTTAGAAAAGTGCTTAATACTCAAAGCATTATTCGCTGCTCATGAAAGTATTGTTTAACGAGCAAACCTGTCTCATTTGTACGACGTATTTGCTCCGGAGACACGTTCGTACTTACTTATTTCACATGCTCGGTCGTCGGCACCCCAACCCCGTTGCTAAGATTAAATAATGCTCTGATAACAGGGCGACATAAAAATCGATGAAAAGGGGACAGAGGATGATGAAGCAAACACTGCCACGACGCGCCCTGCTGGCGTCAGCCCTGTTGGCGGCGCTCGCACCAGCCAGCGCACAGGAAGCCGACAGCAATATGTCGCAAGTCGTGGTGCTCGGCTCGCGCACCCAGGCCAAGACGGCGCTCGATACCGCCGTGCCCGTGGGCCTGATCAGCACCAAAGACATCCAGTCGGCCGGCACGCTCGAACTGGGCAAGGTGCTGCAAGACCTCGACCCGTCGTTCAACTTCACGTCGACCTTCGTCAGCGACGGCACCGACATCATCCGCCCCGCCACGCTGCGCGGCCTCGGCCCCGACCAGCTGCTCGTGCTGATCAACGGCAAGCGCCGCCACCAGCAGGCGCTGGTCAATGTGCAGCAAACGATCGGCCGTGGCTCGGCCGGCACCGACATCAACGCCATCCCGCTGTCGGCGATCCAGTCGATCGAAGTGCTGCGCGACGGCGCTGCCGCCCAGTACGGGTCGGACGCCATTGCGGGCGTCATCAACATCATCCTCAAGAAGGGCGTGGGCAACGGCATCGTCAGCGCCAGCGCCGGCACGACCGATGAAGGCGACGGCGACACATATTCCGCCAGCGCCAGCCGCGGCTTCGCGCTGGGCAGCGACGGCGGCTACCTGAACCTGTCGGTCGAAGCGCGCAAGCGCGACGAGACCAACCGCGCTGGCCTGGACACGGCGCGCGTCAATCCGCCACGCGTCACGCAGCGCCTTGGCGACAGCAACGCCAAGGATTACTACCTGTGGATGAACTCCGCCCTGCCGATGGGCGGCGGCGAGCTGTATGCGTTCGGCGGCGCCTCGAAACGCAAGGGCGATTCGGGCGGCTTCTTCCGCCCGAAAGAAGATGGGCGCAACGTGCCGGCGGTGTACCCGGAAGGCTTCCTGCCGAACATCGTCACCACCGTGCAGGACGCGTCGCTCGCCGTCGGCTACCGCCACGACCTGGGCAAGGACTGGTCGATGGACGCGAGCCTGAACCATGGCCGCAGCCAGCTCCAGTTTCATGAACGGAACTCGATCAACGTCAGCTACTGGTACGAGAACGGCGAATCGCCGCGCGAGGCCGACACGGGCACGCTCAAGTTCGAGCAGACCACGTTCAACCTCGACTTCAAGGGCCCGGTGAACCTGATGGGCGGTGAGCTGTTCGTCGCTGCCGGCGTCGAGTGGCGCCGCGATAACTACGAGATCGAGGCGGGCGACCCGGTCTCGTACCAGTACGGCCGCACCAACAACCCCGCCATCATCATCCGCGACCAGAACGGCGGCATCGCGGCCTCTGGCATCCAGGGCTTCCCGGGCTACACGCCAGCAACGGCAGTCGACCAGGGCCGTCACAACACGTCCTTCTACGTCGACCTGGAGCGCAAGTTCGGCCCGGATGTCTCGGTCGGCGCGGCAGTGCGCCATGAGCGCTATTCGGACTTCGGCAACACGACGATCGGCAAGCTCAATGCGCGCTGGGACCCGAGCCGCTCGTTGGGCCTGCGCGGTAGCGTATCGACAGGCTTCCGCGCGCCGGGCGTGCAGCAGAAGTTCTACAGCTCGGTCTCGACCAACCTGAATTCGGCCGGCGTGCTGACCGAAACGCTGACGGCGCGTGAAGACAGCGCCGTCACGCGCGCCTTCGGCATCGCACCGCTGAAGGAAGAAACGTCCAAGAGCGCCAGCATCGGCGTGATCCTGCGACCAACCACCACGTTCTCGCTGACCGCCGACGTGTACCGCACCAAGATCGACGACCGCATCGTGTTCTCGAGCACGATCTCGCCGGAGTCGGGCGCCTGCGCAACGCCTGCCGCGTGCCCGATCCGCGCGATCCTCGACCCGCTGCGCGTGGGCCAGGCGCAGTTCTTCACCAATGCGATCGATACATCGACCACGGGCCTGGACCTTGTGGCGCAGCAGACCATCCGTGGCCAGGGCTCGACCCTGGTGCTGTCGGGACAACTGGGCTTCAACAAGACCGAGGTCAAGGCGCGCAATTCGCAATCGCCCGTGCTGACCGGCGCGCAGCTGTTCGACGATGCGCAGGTGACGCTGATCGAACGCGGCCAGCCTCGCAAGCACCACGTGGTCTCGGCCGACTACACGGCCGGCGCCTGGAACGTGACGGGTCGCGCGAACTACTTCGGCGAAGTGCAGGGCCAAGGCTTCACGGCGCCGTTCGTGCAGACGTGGGAAGCCAAATGGATCGTCGACCTGACGGGCCGCTACACGTTCAACAAGAGCCTGAGCCTGTCGGCGGGGATCAACAACCTGTTCGACACCTACCCGACCAAATGGGACCCGGTACGCGCAGCCCCCTTCCCGCAGCTGGGCTTCACGTATTGCTGGGAGACCTGCCCGTTCGGGATGAACGGTCGCACGGCGTATGTGAAGGCGGACTATACGTTCTGATGAGAACAGCGGGGGTCAGGTCTGACATTCGGACACGACCTCTGCAGGAACAGCCGGGGTCAGGTCTGACATTCGGACACGACCTCTTCATTAGTGGCTCGATCCGAGTTCAAAACAGTAAGGAAAGTGCATCTTTGCGATCAATTTCGGCACGGTTGTTGCATAGCCGTTCTGAAGACGCATCGCTACAGCTGGGGCCGTGTCCGAATGTCAGACCTGACCCCGGCTTTATTTTTTCAGCGCCGCTCGCGCCACCATAGCAGCAGCATGGCCGCTGCGAAAGCGAGTGCGAATGGCCAGGATGGCGCGGGTTGTGTTGGTCCGGTTGCCGGCTGGATCTGCGAACGGGCGGCGTAGCGTGCCGTTGCATCGCGCCGCTCAGCTGCCTGCCATTCGGGCCAGTCGTTCGTCGCGTATACGTAGATCGCATGCGGGCCGGCGTTCTGGTCCTGCAGTTGCAACCAGCCTGCCTTTTGCGGCCACAGCGCTGCGCATGATGCGTCGGCGCGGTCTGCGCGACGCTGCCAGTTGAGCGACTGCTTCAGATCTGGAAGCGTGACCTGGCCACTGACGCCGCGCGCGCAGAGCTCGAGGCGCTGGCCTGCCAGTGGCATGTCGGTTGGGGCCAGCCATTCGGTATTGTGCCGTTCTTCGACACCCACGCGGTCCAGTACGCCCTGCCACCACAGCGCCAGCGCGCGCGGCTCGGCGATTGCGTGGCGGTGCCATTCGGTGACGCCAAGCCAGGCAATGCGGCCCTGTTGCCAGTTGCGGGTCCAGACCATGTTGTCAGTGCCGCGCCATGGACCGGCGTCGCGCGATGCTGGCAGCAGCGAGGCCACTGGCATTTCTAACGGCGTGTCGATCTTCGCGCCCAGCGGCTGCGCGCGCAGCGGCAGTTGCAGCGTGCGTGACCAGACACCCGGATCGTTCGCGTTGCCGCCCAGGACCAGCAGCGGCATGCCCTTGGCCACGCGGTCCAGCAGCGCGGTGCGTTCGCCGGACGCCATCCGCTCGAAGCGCGCGGCGTCGATCACCATCAGGTTAGGCGAGGCCATCTCGGTGCGCGGCGCTTCGGTGCGCGTGATCGCGCGGCCCAGCGTGACTTGCCAGTCGAGCAGCGCGCCACTGGTGGTCAGCAGGTCGTTCAGCACGCGCAGGTCGAACGATGGCGCGCCGAAGCGGCCGACGACCTGCAGCGGCGCAGGTTCATGCACGATGAACGGGACCGGTCCCTCGGCAATCACCTTGTCTTTGGCGTCGAGCAGCCGCGCCTTGAGCACGACGCGCTCGGCCACCGGTGGCATCCAGTCGACATGCAGGTCGCCGGTGCCCCGCGCTTCTGCGAGCTGCTGGCCATTCTCGGCCAGCAGTTGCAGCCGCGCGTCGGTCTTGTCGTCGCGCTCCATCGTCAGCGTGAACTGGCGGCCCAACGCCACCTGGCTGGGGAACACTAGCCGCAGCGCGCCGCCGCGTGGCGCTTCCCAAGCCAACGGTCGCGCCGGCAAATCGTTCCACTCGGCGGCGCGCAGGCCATCGCCTTTCAGCGTCAGGCGGTTCACACCCTCGAGCGACGCCGGTGGCGCGGCCGGATCGATGGCCAGCGTGCGGCCGCCCTCGCCCGGCATGCGCAAGTCCAGCGCGAACAGGCCCAGGCTCGCGGCGGCGATGATGACCAGCAGCGCATCGAGCCACTGGCGGCGGCGCAGATACAGGCTGGCGCTGACGATACCTGCGACTGCGATGGCGGCGATGAGCCACTGCTGGTTCATGGCTTGGCCGCTCCATCAGCCGACTCGCGCCAGCGGCGCGCGAACGCCGTATCGACGCTGGTCTTCGCCTGCAGCAGAACCTGTCCCTGCCCCGCGCCGGAGCGCAACCAGGCGCGCAGCACCGGGCGGCAGGCGATGCAGCCATCGGCCACGTCCTGGATCGCGCGCTGCGCCGCCAGGCGCTGCTCGTCCTCGACCAGGCGCGTGCGCACCCAGTCGTTTGCGGTGCGCATCCACAGCGCCGGCAGCGCGGCCTCACCCGACAGCGCCTGCACCAGCGTGCGCAGCTCTTCCGGCAGCGCCGCCGCCTGCTCCGCCTGCGTGCGGCGGTAGCTCGCGGCGCCGTCCATCTCGCCAGTCATGCGCTTTTCTTCCTTGATCGGTGGCGGCGTGAAGGCGGTCTTGTGCAGGTAGATGCGCTCGGCCTGCTGCAATTCCTTGATCGCTTCCAGGGCCTTGTGTTCGGGCGCCAGCGCGCTTTTCGGCGTGACCGCGCGCAGCGATTTTTCGGCGTCCCACATCGCGACCAGCGCGCGCCGCAGCACCTTCTTGGTGCCTTCGTCGTACATCGTCGCGTTCTCGGCTTCGTCGTGCGCGTGGCCGTAGGTTGCCAGGATCTGCTGCGTCTCGTTGACGATGCCGCCCTTGCGCACGTTCTGCTCACCGTGATCATGGTCATGGCCACCGGGCGCGTGATCGTGGCCCTCGTGACCTTCTTCTTCGGCAGGCTTCTCGGCAGCGCGTGGCGCCTTGGCCGCTTCTTCGCCGAACAGCGTCGACTCTTCGCCCAGGAACTGGCCGTAGCGGCGGCGCAGCTGCGCCTGGTCGTCGCCGATCCGCTCGCTGCGGTCACGCACGTCGGCGGCCGCGAGCTTCGTGCTGCGCATGTCGGCGATCAGCTGCTCGGTATCGATGATGATCTGGCGCTGGCTGCGCAGCGATGCCGGCTTCACGAGCGATGGCATCGCCGCGCTCTCTTCTTCGGCTTCCTGCTCCGGCGCCGGCCGGCGCACCGTGTAGGTGGGCGATTGCACGGTCTGCGCGCGGCCCGCGTTGTCGGTCGCGCGCACGAAAAAATACAGCTCGTCGCCCGGCTCCATCGCCAGTTCGTTCAAAGCCCACGTCTTGGACCAGTTGCGCAGCTTGGGATTGCTCGACGCCGGCAACGGCATCTCGCGGTCCGTGAAGCGCACGTTCTCGCCGCTGCCCTGCGCGAGCGTCATGTGCAACGTCGCGCGGGTGATGCGGTAGTCGTCCTTGACCTGGACCGTCATCGTGGTGCCGGTCGCGTTGTCGCGCAGGTCCTGGATCATCTGCGCCGGGGCGCTGACCATGATCTCGGGTGGCGCATCGGGAATCACGCGCAGCGTGTGGCGCGCGCCGCGCCAGCGCCAGACGACCGATTCGGTGGCCGTCCAGCGCGCGCACTGTTCACCAGGTTCCAGTGTTTCACCGTTACCCAGCTCGATTTTATTGTTGCCGCCCGTGCCACCGGTCAGGCACCAGGTCACGACGGTCTGCTCCGGCAGCTGCAGATCGCGCGGCGCCGACGTGGATGCCGCCACGCCCGTGTAGGCCGGCGGCGCGAGCTTGATCGTCAGGCCGGCCAGCGTGGCGGCCGTCGCACTGCTGACGGGGCTGGGCGGCGTGACCGCGTCCTCTTCCGATGGCCGCGTGGTCGCGTACCACACCATCCCCGCAAGCACCGCGCTGACCAGCAGGATCGGCAGACCGCTCGCTACATGCTGGCGCGCGATCTGGCGCAGCTGCTGGCGCGAGACGGCCGCATTGAGCCGCGCGAACAGGCGCTGCTGCTGCAGGCGCGCGATTGGCGTGTCGGCCGCGTCGAGCAGGGCCGCGCTGTCTTCCATCTCGGGCACGGCGCCATCGAGCCACGCCGGCCATTCATACGCCACGCGGCGGCGCAGCTTGACCCAGTCCAGCGCGCACCAGCCGGCCCAGGCCAGCAAACCCGGACCCGACGGAATGACCAGCCAGGGCAAGGCCCCGCCGATCCAGAGCGGCATGCGGCGCAGCTGGGCTGCGCGCCATACGCGTTTGGTGATCTCAACGCCTCCGTGCATGCGCGAGACTCCTTTCAAGGACGAACAAGCCGACCAGGATGGCCAGCAGGATGTCACGCAATGCGCCGCTCGGCGCCGGTGCATTGGCGCCTTTCGAGGCGGCGAACGTTTGCGACGGCAAGGTGTAGGGCCGCGGCCCGATGTGCAGCTGCTGCCAGGTGTCGAGCAGCGCACGCGCGGCGTGGACATCCTGCGGCGGCCATGCGGGGTGGTGCCACAGGCGGCCACGCGCGCTGTCGGCGTACTGCAAACCGTTCAGCATGCGCGCCTTGGCCAGCTCGGGGAACGCCGCCGGGTTGGTCACCCACCACAGCGAGGCGCGCAGCGTGGCAGGCGGCGCCTCGGCGCGGTCCCAGATGATCAGGTCCGTCCTGGCGCCCGGGGCATCATCCACGACGATCTTCTCGACGCCATCCTGCGCCGCAAACAGGCGGCGCCAGGCTTGCGGGCGCTCGCTGGCAATGACCACGTGCCGTTCCACGTTGGAACGCGCGGTCGGCTGCGTACGCACCGTGATCTCACGGCCAAACACCGGCTTCGTGGCCGGCATCGGCACGTCGCCCAGTACCAGCAGGCGTGCGTCGCCCGTCCACTCGCGTTCGTGCGTGTGCAGCCAGCTTAATGCCTGCGCCGCCGGCAGCGTCACGCGCTCGGCCCCAGCCAGGCCGGCCTGCGCCACTTCTCGCTCGACCCAGACCTTATCAGCGCCAGCGGTCACGACCACCGTGTCGCCGCGCCACGGGTAGACCGGGTCAGCCAGCCAAGCGATGAGCACCGCGAGTAACAAGCAGCGCACCAACAGCAGCAGCGGATCACTCCAGCGCCACACGCGCGTCTGTTTCGGCTCGGTGCGCGGCAAGAAGCGCGCAGTGGCCATGAGTGCGGCCTGGTTCTGCACGCGCTTGCGCCGATGCCACCAGACCGGCAGCAGCAATACGGGAAGCGCAAACCACCAAAGTGCATTCATGGGCGATTACCTCGATGGCCGGCGCAGCCAGCGCCGCAGCACGTCGCCCGGCGCCTGCTCGATGGCGGCCAGCGTCAACGGCATATCATTCCTGCGGCACTGGGCCGTCACCCGATCGAAGTGTTCCATGCGGTTGCGGCGGTAGCCTTCCTTCAGGTCGGCGCCAAAGCGGAACACCCCTTCTTCATGCTCGGGGTCGCGGTACGCCTGCGTGTCCGGGAAGCTGGCGTCGATCTCGGCCTGCGTCTGCAGGCACAGCACGCGCACGTCGTGGCGCATCTGGCGCAGCCGGGTCAATGCGAGCGACAGCGGTGATGGCCAATCGAGCAGGTCGCTCGCCGCATAGATGGCGCTGGGCGAGAGGGCAAAGTGCAGGCTGGCCTTGAGCGTTGCGGCGTCCGGCAGCTGGCCGGCGGGCGTGGCGCGCTGCAGCTGCGCCAGCACGCGCTGCAGATGGCGCGGGCCGCGATTGGCAGGCGTGAATGTCACCTTGCCGTCGCTCAGGATCACCAGGCCGAATGCATCGCCCTGGCGCTGCGCGATGGCGGCCACGCAGGCCAGCAGCGTGCGCGCACACGTCAGTTTGTCGATGCCCTCAATGCTGCGGCTCGGTTCGGCCATCGACGCACTGGCGTCGAGGATCAGCCAGACGGCCACGTGGCTGTCACGCTCCGCCTCACGCACAAAATAACGGTCGGCGCGCGCGGCCAGCTTCCAGTCGACGCGGCGCCACTCGTCACCCGGCACGTACGAGCGGTACTCGGAAAACTCGACGCCGGCCCCGCGCTCGCGGCCCGCGTGGATGCCGTGCCCGAGTCCGGCCAGCACGTGGCGGATCACGAGATCGAGCCTGGTCGTGTGCGCGATCAGCGCCGGGTTCACGGACGACATTCTGCGATCGCCAATTACGCTACCTTGATCTCGCGCTGCAGCGCCTGCAAGACATCCGCGATGGCGATGCCGTCGGCTTCGGCCTCGAAGTTGCGCAGCACGCGGTGCGCCAGCACCGGCAGCAGCATCGCGCCGATGTCGTCGCGGGTCACGGCCAGCCGGCCCTGCATCAGCGCGCGCGCTTTCGACGCCAGCACCAGCGCCTGACCGGCGCGCGGCCCGGCGCCCCAGCCGATGTGCTTTTTGACGGCATCGACCGTCGTCTCGCTCGGGCGCGTGGCGCGCACCAGGCGCGTGGCGTACCGCACCAGATGCTCGCCAATCTCGATGTCGCGCACCAGCTGCTGCAGGCGCAGCAGCGTGGCGACATCCATCACCGGCTCGGCATCCTGCAAGCCGGCGTGCGTCGTGCGCGAGACCATCAGCACTTCTTCGTCTTCGGTCGGGTACACGACTTCGATGCGCAGCAGGAAGCGGTCCAGCTGCGCTTCCGGCAGCGGGTAGGTGCCGGCCTGCTCGATCGGGTTCTGCGTGGCCAGCACGAAGAAGGGCCGTGGCAGCATGTGCGTCTGGCCGGCGAAGGTGACCGACCGTTCCTGCATCGCCTCAAGCAGCGCCGACTGCGTTTTTGGTGGCGCGCGGTTGATCTCGTCGGCCAGCAGCACCTGCGTGAATACCGGGCCTGGCTGGAAGCGGAATGCGCGCTGGCGCGTGGTCTGGTCTTCTTCGAGGATCTCGGTGCCGACGATATCCGACGGCATCAGGTCAGGCGTGAACTGCACGCGCCTGAACTGCATGTCGGTCGCCTGCGCCAGGGATTTCACGAGCAGCGTCTTGCCCAGCCCCGGCACGCCTTCGACCAGTGCGTGGCCGCCGGCCAGCAGGCACGTGACGAGCAGGTTGACGACGTCTTCCTGGCCAATGATCACGCGCGCCATGCTGGCTTTGAGCTCGCCCACTTTCGCCGTCAGTGCAGCGATTTCCTGTTCGTCCCACGCTATCTGATTACTCTCAGCCACTGGTCATGCTCCCAACGCATATTGAATGATGTTTACTGCAAAGCGGGTGTTGTCGACCGCCAGAAAACGCTTGTTGCGAAAGTCGTAGTCCCATTCGCAGCCATAGTCCTTGTTCGAATACAGCACGCGCACGCGCCCGCCGATCTCGATCGCCTTCAGGTATTCGTGCACCAGGTCATCGCCCCAGCCATTGAGCTCCATGCCGGTCGTGGGCGGGCCGTCTTCGAACTTGAAGAAGCACGAGTACAACGGGTGCTTGTTCGGGATTTTCTTCAGCGCGTTCAGCCCGAAGATTTTGGCCATCTCGGCCTCGAACGACTTGGCGAACAGGCCGTCGATGTCGTGGTTGCAGTCGTCGACAAAGACAAAGCCGCCGCCACGCACGTATTGTTCGAAGTTGCGCCGCTCTGCGGGCGTGAACTGCACCAGCTTGTGGCCGGCCAGGTAGCAGAACGGCGCTTGCAGCATCTTCGGGTCGGACAAGGCCACCATGCGTTCGGTCGTATCGACCCGCAACGTGGTGTACTCCACCAGCGAGTTCAGCACGTTGCTCGGCATGCGGACATCCACGTCCCAGTTGCCCGATTCGTACATCAGGCGCGTGAAGTAGAAGTCAAAACTGGCCATGTCTTTGCCCGACCGTCAGACCGCGTCCGACAGCGACGTGAAGTTGAAGTCACGCACCTTCATCGGCGGCAGCACCATCTGGAACGGCACCTCGTCGCCACCGATGATCTGCGGCTTGCCCAGTTCATCGATGTTATTCAGGATCGTGACCGGGCTCTCGTTGAAGCGGAAGTTCTTGAGCGGGTACTTGATCTTGCCGTTTTCGACGTAGAACGTGCCGTCGCGGGTCAGGCCCGTGAGCAGCAGCGACTGCGGATCGACCATGCGGATATACCAGGTGCGCGTGACGACGATGCCCTTCTTGGTCCCCTCGATCAGCTCTTCGAGCGACTTGGTGCCGCCCGCCATGATCATGTTGCCGTGTTCCGCGGTGGCACGCTTGCCGGTCTTTTGCGCCCAGTAGCGCGCGTAGTCCAGCGAGGCGATGCGGCCATCCTTGATCAACTGGGTGCGCTCGCGCGGCAGCAGCGATTCGTTGTCCCATGGCGCAACCGGTACGTCCTTGTCCCACGGGTCGGCCCAGACATTGACCTGGCTGTCGAACAGCTTGTCGCCCAGGCGGTTGCCCCCGCCCTTCTTGGCCAGGAAGCTGCGGCCTTCGTCAGCCGAACGGGCCGAGAACGCGCTGAACATATTGCCGAGGATTTCCGACGTCGCCGCCGGCTCCAGGATCACCGTATAGCGGCCTGGCTCGAGCGCGCGGGCGTCGACCGAGCGCAGTGCCTTTTCGATGGCGACCTCGGATGCTTCACGCGCATCGAAGCGCGCTGCATCGACGGCGGCGCGGGTGACCCATCCCGAACCGCGGCCATCTTCGGTGCGCGCGGTGAGGCTGAACGACAGGTCGGTGAAGTCCTGGTGGCCGAACACGCCGTTCGAATTGGCGATCGTCGAAAAGCGCGTGCTGTCGGTGAAAAAGCCCGCCGTGACCAGTTTTTTGGCGCGCGCCATCTCGATGCTGGTGGCCGCAACCGACGCCCGGAACTCCGGGTCGATCGCTGCGGTGGCCGGCACGAAGGTGCTGGTGGCGCGGTATTCCTGCTTGCTGATCGCCGGCATGAACTCCGGGTTTTCCGGCGACAGGCGCGCCAGCTCTTCGGCGCGGCGCACGGCTTTTTCCAGCGACTTGTCGTCGAATTCGTTAACGATCGCGGTGCCGCTGCGTTTGCCGAAGGCCACGCGCACGACGAGCTGCATGTCTTCGGTCAGGCCGGCGGTCGAGACGCTGTTGCGCGCAAAGCGCACGTTGCCCACACGGCTGCCTTCGATCGACACGGTGCACTCGTCGGCTTTCGACATGGCGAGCACGCGGTCGGTGATGCGTTTTGCTTGGTCCTGATTGAGCGCTTTCATCTTGGTTTCCTCAGCCGATCTTGCGTGCGGTGTTGATGACATTGATGCCGTTGAAGCGCGTGGTGCTCGACCCGTGCGACACGGCGCTCACCTGGCTTGGCTGGCCCTTGCCATCGAAGAAGGACCCGCCCATGCGCCAATCGCGCTCGTCGCAGATCGCGGTACAGGCATTCCAGAATTCCTGGGTGTTGGCCTGGTAGGCCACGTCTTCCAGCGGGTTCGTGATCTTGCCGTTCTTGATTTCGTAGTACAGCGTGCCGCCAAACTGGAAGTTGTAGCGCTGCTGGTCGATCGAGTACGAACCGCGGCCCAGGATGTAGATGCCCTTCTTGACGTCGGCCACCATCTCATCCGGGGTGAGCCGGCTCTTGCCCGGCTCGAGCGACACGTTCGGCATGCGCTGGAATTGCACCGTGCTCCAGCTGTCGGCATACGAGCAGCCGTGCGATTCCTTCTCGCCGATGATGTGGGCCTGGTCGCGCGTGGCCTGGTAATTCACCAGCACGCCGTTGCGGATGATGTCCCACTTCTTGGCCGCGACGCCTTCATCGTCGTAGCCGATCAGGCCGAGCGAGCCTGGCGTGGTGCGGTCCGCCACAAAATTGACGCGCTCGGCGCCGTATTTGAATTTTTTGGTTTCCCACTTGTCGAGGCCCGCGAAGCTGGTGCCCGCGTAATTGGCTTCGTAACCGAGCACGCGGTCCAGTTCCGTCGGGTGGCCGACGTTTTCGTGGATCGTCAGGAACAGGTGTTCGGGGCTGAGCACCAGGTCGTACTTGCCCGGTTCGACCGACTTGGCCGACAGCTTTTCGCGTGCCTGCTTGCCGGCCATGCGGGCGTCTTCGATGATGTCGTAGGCGTTCTTGTACAGGCTCGTGACGCCGCCGGCGGCGCGCACCTTGTTCTCGGGGCGCGCGTCGAAGTATTCATAGCCCATCGACGCCGGGGCGCCCAGGCCGCCGCGCGAGCGGAACTTGCCGCTCTTCTTGTCGACGGCGGTGGCATTGATCGGCGCCCACAGGCGGTGGATGTCCTGGTCGATGTACGAGCCGTCGGTCGA
>Ga0308158_10001137_pt1 | contig 30511 bp, 36 predicted proteins | sample PhyBR2_FD_201038 | JGI IMG/M metagenome (GOLD analysis project Ga0308158, IMG submission 201038) | Phyllosphere microbial communities from UC Gill Tract Community Farm, Albany, California, United States - DLSLB.R2 | ecosystem: Host-associated > Plants > Phyllosphere > Unclassified | place: USA... | reverse complement strand
TGGCAGAGTGGCTATGCAGCGGATTGCAAATCCGTGTACCTCGGTTCGACTCCGGGACGCGCCTCCAGTTACACCCTGCCCGGGTGGTGAAATCGGTAGACACAAGGGATTTAAAATCCCTCGGCTTATGGCTGTGCGGGTTCAAGTCCCGCCCCGGGCACCATATTCAAAAGACTAATTAAAACAAAGCACTATAAGCAATGTCGTAACCGCCCAAGGGCGGTTTTTTCGTTTCTGGAGTCTGCACCATATTTGGAAATGACTACAAAATGACTACATTGCGTCCACGACACTTTTTGCCCCCCATACTTTCCCATTCGACAGGCAAAAGAAAACCCGCGATGCGGGCTTAGTTTTACCACCAGGAAATTTGCTGACTTCCACGCTGCGGGTGAGGCGGGACAGATTTGATCTGACCAGGTGAAACGATTATCTGTGCCACAGTTTCATGTGATTTGAATGTGCAACTGCAGTTGATGTTCTGGCACTGATGATAACGTTCCTTCGTTTCCTTCGAGATATAACGGCTAGATTTGGTGTGTGCTGCGTTCTGGCAAAGCGGACAATGCATCATATAGGCGCTACCTGAATAATTAGAGATATCAATTACTATTTTGACTACGAGAGTAGGCATTTGCAAACAAATAACTAGTCATTTGTGAATGAGTCATACTCAACGTCATTTAGTAACACCTCAAAATCGAGTTGTGTGGTGTAGCCGTTGTTGCTCAGGCTATGCGTCACCTTACTAATCAGCCACGGCTGCGCATCGATCACCGATTTAAAGCCGCTGACTTTGACCGGTGTTTCGGGATAAAGATCAGCCCGGCCCATTGCCAGCGTAAGCGAGAACTCAGCCACGCCACGCTGTAGCTTTTCCCACTTAGCTTTTGCGGCGCGCATCGCCGTTGCTTTGCTGGAATAGACTGTCGTCAGCGTAAACACGTTGTCTTCGCTGCCTGCCAGATAATCCCCTTCTTTCGCCTCCGGTGGTTTAGCCGCCTTTGCTTTTGATTTCTTCGCTGCAGGATGTTCCAACGCGCGAAGCTGCCGCACTTTTGTTTTGCGCTGCAGCTTCACTTTCTTAGGCTTTGGGTCTTTGGTGTGAAGCCAGCTTGCTGATACGCCGCTATAGGCGCCACGGTCAGCAATGCTGAAAGAGTGCCGATCACCATCTTTACGCGTGATGGTCATCTGTGGGATGGGTTTGCCGCTAATGGTGACGCCATTACCCGGTCGGATAAACAACAGACGACCGGCTTTTACTGCAGCAACCGCACCATAGAGCGTGGCAAGACGCGTCAGGAATTTGGCATCGGTCTCCTGTGTCTGGTCAATATGCGCCACCGCAATCCCGGCAAAGCCATCGGCAAGCATAGGTTTAAGTTTATTGCGACCGGCAATCTGCGTGACAATATCGCCCAGGGTTGTTTCGTGGTAGGACACTTCGCGGCGTGAATTCAGCGAGCCGCGAAAATCAGCACTACGGGCGCGAATTGTTATGGTGTCCGGCGCGCCGTGGTGCTCGACCTCATCAACGGTAAAACTCCCTTTACCGATAAGCGCCTGTCCTTTCCAGCCAAGAAACAGCGTTACCACAGCTCCGCGTACCGGCATTGCCAGTTGACCGTCTGCGTCGTCCAGCTCAACGTCGAGCTGGTCGGCCTCAAAGCCGCGGTTATCGGTCAGTGTGAGCGATATCAGGCGATCACGAATGTTCGCTGTGACATCCTTTGAATTGACCGTCAGCATAAAATCAGGTGTTAAGCGCGCGCCCATCTGCACCGGCAGGCCACTGATACCGGTCATCCGATCAACCCTCCCGCCTGCGAAATGAGATTGCCGGCCGCTGACTTAACGCTGCCGATGGCCGATGTGATTTGCCCTGGCAGATTTTCCGCACCGCTGATAAGCCCATCAGCCTGCTTTTTAAGATCGCCAAACATTGACGTAAGAGATTCATCCACACGCAAGAGGCTTAGCGTAAACATGATTTTGCTGGCCGTGCCGTTAGGGAAAAATTCGCTGTGGGTATTCGAAATGCTCTCGATAACGTACATGCCATAAATCATGCCGCTGCCACCAATAAGCGGCCATGCCATTCCCTGATCGGCCAGCAGTCGAATCGTCATCAGAGAAATGGCGCCGCCAGTAATCTCCGGTCGAAGCTCTCCCGACAGCGTAATTTTTTCGTCACCCGGCCCAATGAACTGCGCCGCCGGTCGCTGACCAATACGGTTGTTAGTCGGCCAGCGGTAATCGATGTTCTGCTGCAACTCGCCATAAGGCAGCGTCTGTCGCATGAACGGCATCATGCCGTAGATCATCATCATCGCTTAATCCTCCCAGCTCATTTTGCTGCGATTCTGCGCCTGTCGGTTACGCTGCTCACGCGCCTGATGCTGCGCCATAAGTGCCAGCGCATCGTCTTTGCTCATCCCTTCATGCATGTTGATTTCATACTGGTAACTGTTCTGGCTGCGGTCGGTAAATCCGCCGCCTGCGGACGGTGCCGACACGGGTCGATAAGGCGCACCACCGGTTGCCAGGCTGTATTGCAACCCGCCCGTATTTACGCCAGCGCCGCCCGTTGCTATCGGATCAGGTGAGGGAACTTTGTCTTTAAGACCATCAGATTTGGTGTCGATGATGCCGAGTTTTTCCAGCACCCAATCAATACCACCGCGCAACTGTTCAAGCGCTTCTCCTGGTATCTTCAAAGCCTCCGCCAGCATGTTGCCGAACTTCTTACCCATCTCACCCGCTGAGGCCAGCTCTGTTTGCGTGGACTTAACCGGATCCAGCAGCTTGCCAAACCATTCCCAAAGCTCTTTGACCTTGCCGCCCAGCCATTCAAACGGCGGTTTTAGCGAGCCAAATGATTCGCTGATTGGCCCCATTGCGGCGGTAAATCCTTCAGCAACGCCTGCCATAAATGCGCTGATAGGCTCCCAATATTTGCGGATCGTCAATGCACCAGCCACGACGGCCGCCACGACAGCAACGACCGGCAGCGTGATTAAACCAAGCGCCGCTGTTATTGCACCGCCAGCGATGGTGAATGCTGTGCCAAGAAAAGCCGCGCCTGCGATCAATGCGTTAATTCCCGCAACGACCGGCCATGCGACTAAACCAATCAATCCCAGCCCGGCAACTAGCGCGGTTGCCGCGCCGGTCAGCATAACGATTTTGGTTGTCAGCTCAGGATTGGTTTTCACCCAGTTGCCAGCGGTAATAAGCCATTTGTTGGCAGTGGTCGTCAGCTTGCGAAGGGATTTGTCTTGCTGTTCAAATACCTCAATCCGCACGTCTTCCCAGGCTGATGACAGGTTGAGCAGATCGCCATCGAGGTTATCAACCTGAACATTTGCCACCTGCTTAGCGGCTCCACCTGCGTTCATCAAGTAGGCGCGCTTTTCATCAAGCTTGCCGTTCCCGGCGGCGTCGATAAGGTTGATGGCACCTTTCATCGCTTCTTCGCCAAAAATGGTTTTGATGTATTCCGCCTGCTGCGCAGTGCCGAGCCGGTTCTTTTTGAATGAGGCATCAATGCTTTTGAGGATGCCAAACACCGGCAGCATGTTGCCTTTGCTGTCGCGCGTCTTGACGCCCAACTCGCCTAAGGCGGCGGACGTTCTGCCGGTCGGTGCCTGCAATCGGGTGAATATTACGCTGCCACCGGTTCCCGCCATCGAACCTTTGATGCCGTTATCTGCCATCACACCAAGCATGGCGGTGGTGTCTTCAATGCTGGCACCAGCCGCACGCGCAACCGGCGCGACGTATTTCATTGCCTCGCCCAGCTCAAGCAGGTTGGTGTTGGACTTGGTGAACCCCTTCGTCATTACGTCGGAAACGCGCTGGATCTCCGCTATCGAGATTTTGAAAGCGGTCTGCATGTTGGTAACGATGTCAGCCGCCTCGGCAATATCGACCTTAGATGCCAGTGACAGGTTTACCGTCGATTCCGTTGACGCCAGGATGGCGTCTGCATCGTAGCCGGAACGGGCCAGCGTGCTCTGTGTACGCGCAACGTCAGTAGGTGAGAACGCCGTACTGCCGCCAATATCGCGCGCCTGCTGTCGAATTGCGGCTAGCTTGGGATCATTTTTGCCGGTGTCGAGCAGCGCCTGCGTTTCTGACATCTGCTTATCGAACTCCATACCCGGCGCAATCAGCCTGCCTTCGGCATAGAGTGCGGCGCTGCCTCCGGCAAATCCCGCCGCGCCGGTATTGCGCACTTTCGCCGACAGCTCCTGCCCACGGCGATAACGTTCGCTGGTTCGGTTTAATCTCTCCTGCTGAGCATTAAGGCGCTGCAGCTCTTGTTTCTGTCGGCCCAGGGCTAGTGTTGCTTGTGCTGAAGCACTTTTTAAACGCTGTTGTTCACTGCTGAGATTGCGCGTGGAAATACCAGCGGCTTTAAGAGACTCGCGCTGCTGCTGAACAGACAGGCGCAAAGAGTTCGACTTGGTTTGTAGCTCTGCCGCTGCTTGCTTAGCTTTCTCAAGCGCACGTGCCTGCTGTGCCGTAGGGCGCTCGGTGCTTCTGAATGCCACCGCAAGCGCTGCCGCTTCGGTCTTGGCATCTTTGAGTTTCTGCTGGGTGATAGCAAGCTGTGCGCTGGTCTTGCGGAACCCTTCGATTTTTCCTGCCTGCGCATCGAGGGCTTTGATGTTGTTCTGTGTCTGGCGGATCTCAGTGGCAAGCCCTTTGGTGGCACGTTCGACGGCTTTGAAGGGGCGCGAGGCTTTGTCTACCGCGTTCAGCAGCACCTGTACTCTGAGGTTATTGCTCATCCGGGTTTGCTCCGCTGCGGATAAAAGCTTTATGCCGCCAGTCCATCAGCTCGGCCAGCGGCATTTCGTACATTTTAGAAGGAGGCCAGTGAAAGATTGTGGCAATGTCGGCAATCAGGTCATTGACCGTCAGGCCTGTAGGCCACTCTATTCGTCCGACTTCGTTTGCAAAAAACCGATCACCTTGCCGCCAAGTGAAATCAGGTCAATCGGGTCGAGGGCATTGCACTCAGCTTTCGTTAATGAGGGCAGGGTGATGCGCGGTAAAACAGTCAGCAGCGCGTCAACGTCAGACTGACAAAGATCGGCCAGGCGCACGCCTCGCAGACTTCCAGCCGTTGGTTTAATCAATTCAACCTGTTTGATTTCGCTGTCGCCACGCTTAAGCGGAGTTTCAAATACCACGGTGTTTTCGTTCTGTTCCATCTTGGTTATCTCTTCAATTAAGTCAGCGCCGCACAGGCGCTGGTTGCAGGTTTATACCAGGCCGATGTTTTTGCGGCGCTGTTCGAGGCGGTCAACGCCGTTTACCTTCTCCACCATGTTGATGGTGTCGATTTCGATCAGCTCTTTGCCGTTCCACGTCAGTTTGTAGTAGGTGCACTTCGAGGTGATTTTGGTCTCGGTGTCCTCGCCCTGTTTGGCTTCACCAAAGTCAAAGCTCTGGTGCTTGCCGCGCACCTCGACCTCAACCGCAATTTCTTCGCCGGTGTCGTCGCGCTGGTAAGAACCGGTGAAACGCAGCGGCACGGCAGATGCGCCCCACTGCGTGAGCACCAGCTCATCCAGGCCGCCGATGCTCCATTCAACATCGAGGGCGTCATCTTCCAGTCCGTTATCGATGTGCGCCGCGCCGCTCATGCCCCCTGCGCGGTACGGATCAAGCTTGCGCGCCAGCTTAGGCAGCGTGACGGCGGTGACGATGCCCTGATAGCTGTTTGCATCGTTGAAAAGGTTCATCGCCTTTAGTTTGCGTGGCAGTGCCATTTATCCGGCTCCTTAGCTGTTGACGGATGCGGCGAAGCTCGCCAGATAGGTGTCGGTGATGCGCTGGCGTAACGTCAGGTCTTCCAGCGGCGGCACCGGCGTGTAGTCGTAATCGATAAAGAGCTTGCCCGATTTCAGCGTGTCTTTATCGTTGGCGCTTTCGTCGTACCAGGCGGACGCGCCCAGCAGATAACCGGCGCTGACCAGCTCGCGAAATTTCGCGTTGATGCCCGCAATAATTTCGCGCACCAGTACTGGCGTAAGCGGCTTATCAACCGCCCACATATGCGCCTCGGCCATTGTGTCGGCCAGCACCTGCGCAGTGCGGGTGTAGTTCTCAAACTGGAACAGCGGATCGTCACTGCAGGTACGGTTGCCCCAGAAGCGGAAACCGTCTTTACGGATCAGCGTCGTGACATCTGCCTCGTTCAGCAGGTCGGCATCGGTGCCGGTCTGCTGCAGATCCCAGAACACCGACGCGGAGATACCGGTCACGCCGTTAACGCCAACGTTCGACAGGGTTTTATGCCAGCCGGTGTCATTGTCGATTTTGGCGCGCAGGCCCAGCGCGCGGGCGGTAGCGTAAGCCACATCAGATTTATTTGCGGTGGTATTCCATGCGAGGAACTCGGGCCAGATCACCATCAGCTCACGCTGGCTGAAGTTGTCGCGATACAGGCGGGCTTCGGAAATGGTTTTGCATTCCCACGCTGACACATAGGCAAAAGCGCGCAGCTGCTGCGCGATACTGGCTAGCGCGGTCGCCACCTCAAGCGAGTCGAGGCCCGGCACGCCGAGGATGCGCGGCTTCACATCGAGTTGAGACTGCGCAGCGAGCAGCGCTTTCATGCCGGTGTACTGGCCGTTCTGATCGGTGCCGCCGATAATATTGGAAATGGTTTCGGCACCGTCTGCGCCTTCCGCCACTCGCACCACAACGGTGACGGGCTTCGACTGGTCGGCGATAGCCTGCAGCGCAGCAGCGAGCGTGCCTTTCACGCCAGCTTTGCCAACTGCGCCCTGCACGTTGGTGATCAGTACCGGCGTATTAAGCGGGAAGGTTGCCGCATCGGCATCGTCGGCGATGCAGACCATCCCGACGATTGAAGTTGATACGGTAGAAATGGTGCGCGTGCCGTCGTTGACTTCGACGACGCGGACACCGTGATGATAATCGGCCATCTGTTGCACTCCTGATTAAAGGTGTGCTCAGGGTGTCAGGTCAGGCGGGGGCGCGCATGCGGTTGTGGCTTGCTCATGGATCAGCGGACAAAAGAAAAGCCCCGCAGGGCTTTCTTATCACTCGGGCTTTGCGGGCCAGTTAATATTGGGCACGTCAGATTCATCTATAACCTGAACCGCCTGAATGTACTGCATCCATTTTGTCAACAGTGCCTTATCATCGTCAGTGATGATGCCAAGCAAAAGCTGGGTCTGCCATGCCTGCGTAAAAGCATTGGCCTCGGCAATACGTGCTGACTTTTCATCCTTTGCCGAGCTTACTGCAGCCGCTTGCTGTGTGATTTCATCAGTCACCCAGGCTTCACCATTCCACACGTCAAATTCAGTTGCGGGTTTTAACACCGTAGTGCCGTTCGGATAATCGCCCGGCAGTGCTATTTCAGCAGGTTTACCGGTCAATATGCTGTAAACAATTTCACCACGATGATCGTCTATCTGCCGCCAGCCACTCTCAGAAAATACGTTAACCTTCCCAGCAATAGAATCCGGCGGTGCAAAACATGTCGAGTTGGCGGGGATGCCTACGCCCTCCGTCAGATACTCATCAGAGGAACCTACAAAAAGACCGTTTTCCGGGTTGTAGTTGTACACCGTCATCACGCCAGACGCCTTTGCCAGCCCGGCCTTATCCAGCGCTATTTTTTTTACTGCGGCCATTATGCTGCCCTCACTAAGAAGTTAAATGCGACGTTACGCGGGCGGGTTTCCGTGGCGGTATTTCCGGATGCGCCGCTTGACGTCATGCTCTGGGAGTTGTCAATGCTCCATTCTGATGACAGGCTGCCGCGATCCGCATCGGCGATTTTCCCAGGTACTACTACGGTGTGGGTATGTTGCTGCATCGCGTGGCTCTGACTGCTCAGAAGCGTACGACCGGCATCAGCACCGCGACCGTCATCCCAGCCGCGCATAAACTCCCCGCGCATGTCGGGTAACTTCAGGCCGGGGTACACACGCGCCAGCTTCGGATAAAGCGTTTCGCTGAAGCTCGCACCGTTGTACTTCAGGAAAACCATGCCCGCCATAGAATCGAACAGCTCATTGGGTAGCTGCGCGTGCGGCCACGGGAACGGTGAACCGATCAGCGGCGCACCTTCGGCTACACCGAGATTTTTCAGTGCGTCAACCACCTTACCGGCTGCTTTGAGATCCGCCATCGCCTGCGCGGTCTGCAAATATTGCTGATGCGGATTGACATCATCAACGTGCTTTTTAAGCGCATCCGTGCTGAACGTCTTCGCCTCCTGCATCTGCTTATCGGCATACTGCTTAGCCACGATCATGCCGTCATCCACGTATTTACGCGTTGCCAGCACCACAGACGGATCGATTTTCAGCGTCACGGCGGAAGTGCTGTTGACGATTAAAATCATGCGCACCGTCTGCGTGCGTCCGCTGCCCTCAGCAAGCATTGGCTTGTAGGTTTCCGCGCAGTTCGCCACCGCAATCAGCACGCCGTCGGCATCATACAGCCCAATTTCACGGATCCAGAAACCGCCCTCGCTCTCCGGGATAATCTGCTCGGCAATAATCTGGCTGCTGTTCGCCGCGTCAATCGACAGCGAGTTAAGCTGTGCGCGACGTTTCTCACCGATAAGTTTCGTTTGCGCCGGGTCTGGCGTCGGCAGCGTGCCGCCACCGTCACCGACAGCCATTTCCTTGAGGTCTACTTTAGTGCCGAGCGCGGCGGCGTTCGCCAGCTTAGCCGCGCCCTGATTGGTCAGCAGGGCAAAATATTTTGTCGTCATGCGCTCACTTCCGTCAGGTCGATAAGATGCACCGCCGCACCGGAATAGACCGGCCCGCCGACGCTGATTAGCTCAGGGGTGTAGGGATAAACGGTCAGCTCGTCACCGCTGTAGCTGGCGACGGCAACCGGGATTGCGCCGTTTGCATCGAGATTGATGGACAGCCCGATCAGATGGCGGCTGCACGGCTTAGCATCCGCGATTAACCGTTCCAGCTCGTTGTACATTTCCTCAGTGATGCCGGTATCAAGCACACCCACATCAAGCCGAAATGTGCCTGGCGTTTCATTGGTCTTCCACCATTCGATAACGCGGATCAGATAGCCCAGCGGCTCAACCACGCGGCGGATAGCGCTGATGGTTCCTTTATGGCGATGCACGTACCGCGCGGCAGTAACAACGGCGCGCTTGGTGGATTCGCTCCAGTTGCTATCCCAGCGGTCAACTGACCATGCCCACGCGAGATAAGGAAGGAGGGGAAGGGGGCATTCCCAAGGGTTCCAAAGCTGGCGCAGTGGCACATCCATCGTGCTGAGAGTTGCCAGCGCTTCAGCGGCGGCGACTTCCAGTGACGACGAGCCAGTAGGCAGCAGGCGATCATTCATCTGAGCCTCCCACGGTCAGCGTGTAGCCGGTGCAAAATGCCGCCTGCGTCTTGTCCAGCACCACGTCAGCCACAGGATGAATCAGGTTAACGCGCTGCACGCCTTCAACGTGAATAGCCGCATACAGTGCAGACAGGCGAATGTCGCGGCCCAGCCGTTTCTGTGCCGTCACGTAGGCGGCGAGTTTTGCCTCAGATGCTGCGCGGATGGGTTCAGCCTCCGGCCCCGGATAGAGGTAAAGCTCAGCTTCGATGGCGTAATCAACGATCTCCGCCGAGTGCACGCTTACGCGGTCAGCCACCGGTCGCACGTTCTCATCGTTCAGCGCTGCATCCACCACGGCCAGCAGGTCGTCGGCAGCGGTTCCATTACCCTCGCGCGCCAGCACGGTTACCGTAACAACGGCGGGCGAGGGGCTAATGGCGGACGCATCCGCCACTCTGCCATCGGCGCTTCGTGCGTGATACTCATATGCACCAGTCGGCCCGGCCACGCTCAGCCCCTCAAACGCGGCAGCGATACGGGCGCGGAAATCGTCGTTACTTTCCATCACCGCCGCCGTGGGCGGGATAGCAGTGTCATCGGCCGCTGTAATGGTCAGGCGCTCAACGCCATTGTTTGCGCCGAGCTGGTCGAGATCGTCGTCAAGTGCGTAAGCCACCATGACCGCCTTAGCCGCTTCGTTGATGCGCTGGCGCAGAATCACTTCACGATACGCATTTTCCTGCAGCAGCTTCACGATGGGTTCAGATTCCAGCGACAGCGTGCGGGCGATAGCGGCCTGCTGTTCTTCCGGGTAGAGCGAAATCAGCGTAGCTTTGCGCTCGGCCAGCAGGGTTTCATAGTCCAGCGTTTCCACCACGTCGGGCGCGGGAAGCTGGCTCAGGTCGATTGTTGCCATGTTCTCAGCTCACAGGAACGGTTAATGAAAAAGGTTGTGTCGTGTCAGCGCGGTTGCCGGTCAGCTCAACCACCATGCCGCCGTTAAAATCAGAATCGAAGTTGATGCCGGTGAGTTTTACCCGCGGCTCCCACTGCAGGATCGCCATATAGCAGGCGGACATAATCTGCAGGCGTAGCGATTCGTTTTGCGGCTGGTCAATCAGCGCCGACAGCAGCGAGCCATATTTGCGCCGCATCACCCTGGAGCCGAGCGGCGTTAATAGAATGTCGCGCACTTACTGGCGGATGTGGTCGAGGTCGTTCAGCGCCTCACCGGTCTCCCGGTTCATGCCGATGTATTTTGCTGCCGTCATTGAGGGCCATCCGTTCGGCTTCCGCCGCGCTGCACGCCACCGTGATCGTGGTCATCCATAACAACGCCGTTCGAATCGAACTTACCGCCACTGTGCTCGACATTGCCGGTCATCTTTCCGCCCTCTGAAAACTCAAACGTTTTGGCTTTCAGGTGCGCCGAACATTCAACCTCCGGCGTACTCAGCAGGATTTTTACCGCCGCCTCGATGGTTGCGGTCTGTATGCCGGTTGTTTTGAGTGCGCCGGTTTCCGGTTCGTACTCAATCACCGCGCCGTCAGGGAACGACCAGTGCAGGGCGTCAGCCGATGCGGATGGGGCGGGGTTGTCATCAGAGAAGATCCCCGGCAGCACAAACCCGGTATCTAGTTCACCGCCGAGGCATAAAACGAGCACCTGCTCGCCCACCGACGGCGCATTCCACGAACGGGTTTTACCCGCACGCGCAGACAGCCAGTGAAGCCAGCCAGTAGTGTTATTCCCTGTATCCACGCGGCATAACCCGTCGTCCAGTTTGACGGCGGACACGGTGCCAATGCGGACCAGGTTGCGCAGCAGGCGCAGGATTTCGGAGAGTTGTTCGTTCATCTCTTAATATTGAGTTCATAAAAGGCGATTGCCAATTGATAGGAGTTTGTTGTTATATGACACTACAAAGTAGTAAATTGTTGGGCTATGAGAAGATAAGTACGCTGTTAACACTCTGTACATATAACATTCAATCGGGATTCTCACGTTTTCGAATTGGCATTTGCCAAGGAGGCATAATTGGTTGGCGCGAAGACATTAGCATTTAACGCTGCTGCAATTTTAATTGGAGTGTTGGGTGGACTATCAGCAGTAGTAACTTTGTTTATTGATACTGATTCAAAAGTTTCCATCAAATGGTTGTTGTTGATAATTCTAATATCAATAACTTTACTAGTTATAGTTATGAAGTATGCTTCGGATATTTCAGCTGAAAAAAACTCCGAATTGAAATTTTATGAGAAACCAATAGGGAAACTTGCCAGTGAACAAGTTTTAGTTATTCGGGTTAATCCTTTGTTTAATTATCATTCGCTAGTTGGCGGGTATTTGGTTAATGACGAAATTGAAACTATAGCATTCATTGGTTATGTTTTTCACATACAAGAAAAGATGTCGCAGATAAAAATCATCAATGTAATTAACAGTAGTGGTATTAATTTTTTTGATGCGGATGTTTTAAGTAAAATAATAATTCGTCCAGTTATTCCTTTTGCAGTAATGAAATCAATAGAGGCCATTAATGAATAATAAAAATTTCGCTAAAGTGGCATTAGTCAAAGATGCTTTTAATGCTGTCATCAACAAAGGCTCATTTGATGGCGTGTCAGTAAATGATGAGTTCGTTATATATAGAGTTGGGCAGGAAATTATTGACCCTGAATCGGGAGAGTCTCTAGGAGCCTTGGAGGAAATTCTTGCCAAGGTTAAAGTTACACATGTTCAAGAGAAAATTTCAACGGTAATTTCTAATGAGTTCATTAAGCTTCCCAATAAAACTGAGATTAAAAAGATAGTTAAAAACTCAAATGCAGGCATGTGGGGCGTTATAACTGGGGACGGAGCTCAAGAAATAACAACCACAACACCTGGAGAACTTGAAATGAAAACCTTAGATTTCATTAAAGTTGGTGATAGTGTAGGTAAAACATTATGACATCCAGCAGCCGTTAATTTTTAACGGCTGCTTACTTAATCCTTCTGTATGATATTAAGGCTTAAATTTTTATAAAAGCATACTGTCCATTATTCAAACCTATTAGCGGCCTTTTATCGTATGTTATCTCTTTAGCACCACTATACGGACGGTCTCGTAGACTATAATGATGTATCTGCACCATGCGCACCCGATAAACTCTAACATCGCTGCATTTGAGGTTGCCTGCGCTTTCAAGTATTTCGCCGTGCGAAGTTTGGCGAACATTTCACGCTTCAGTCCCCTTATTGCTGCGTATTAGCTGCGCTTTGCGCGGCTTGAAGGACGTGCCATCCGGTGTATGCGGACGTTTGATATAATGCTGTTGGCTGGCGTGCAGCAACTATAAGATGTTGCACGCTATCTTATTAAGCGATGACGGCGAAACAGAGGCTAGTCCGCATTCCCAAATGAAAAGATTTTGGTCCTCAATCAACGCACTTTGTTACTTTTTTTTAATTAGTTCTCGATGGGCTTTTAAAAGGTTGCCCAATCCCTTTGGACCTCGGGTTATCATACGGTGTATTTCTTTATCAGAAAATCGTCTTGTTTTTAATGGGTCAATATAATATTCCGGCCATGCCATAAAATTATATATTTCTACCAATGAAGCTTCTGCGATCGGTGATCTATCACTATGTGAGTGCATGATTAAATGTTTTGGATTTTCTGCATAAAAATCAGATGGAAAATCTATAACTAGGTCATTAAATTTCATACGCCAAAACTGCTGTTCTTCTCTATACATCACTTTGTGAGAAGACATCATGATTTTTTCGGACAGCATGATTGAAACTGACAACATTCTCGCTGTTGTCAACCAGCGCAGCCTGTCATTATCAAGCGTACCATCCTTGAAATGGTTGAGGTTTTCATATGCTTTACTAAGTTGTTCTTTAGCCTCTTTGTAATAGTCCTCAGATAAATGTCGCCTGATGTTATAGACAAAGCCAAGAGCTGCTAATTGAAAAACAACTATGGGCCAGATTATTTTCATGAATTTTTCCAACTCATCGTATGTGTTCAAAAAGGGCATGACCAATACGACACATATAAAGTTAAAAATAAGAGTAATGACAATAAAATTGAAGGTGACATTCATGAAACTAAAGGGCTGGAAAAAATCTATAAGTCTTGTTGTTGTAAAGTTACCATTGAAAAACTTCATTTCTTACCTACTCCATGAATGCAAAAACTAACTCATCATAAATCATTTTTATATCGGTTTCGCTAAATCCTAGTAACTGACGCTGCTCATATTGTATTTCTTCTCTGTCCCTCGATGGCCTGTCACGCAGGCCATAATGATGCACCTGCGCTATACGCTGCACGCGTCCGGTAAACTCAACTACTGCTTCATTTGAGGTTGCCTGCGCTTTCATGTATTTCGCGGTGCGGAGTTTGGCGAACATCTCGCGTTTAACCCGGCCCTTTTTGCTGCGTATTGGCTGTGCCTTGCGCGGCTTAAAGGGTGTGCCATCCGGAGCTTGCTGGCGTTTGATATTCTGCTGCTGGCTGGCGCGCAGTTTCTTCGCGATGTTGCGCGCCATCTCTTTACGTGAAGACGGGGAAAGGTTGCCAATCAACGCATTCAGCCGGTCATTGACCAGTTGCAAATCACTCATGATTGCCACTCACTAACCAGATCACCGCCCGCATAGAGCTGCGCGGGCCGCGCATCGTTCTCAGCTAATGGATTTTCGCCAACGTGACTAACGTGCAGTGCATCACCCATGCTCTTGACGATCACCCGCTCGCTCAGTTGCAGATCAATGCTGATATCGCTGGCCGTGTCGCTGATAACGTCAGCCTTGAACGTGAAGCCTGTCTGCTGCTTTTCTTTTGTCGCCATGATGTCGGGTTCATTGACACGCAACCATTCCAGCATCGGCACAATCAGCAGATCGATATCGCCGGTGTAGTCGGTGATCACCATGTTCAGCCGGTACTGATATTCGAACGACAGCGAGGCGGCGAGCGTTGACACGATACGCCCGCTGTCGATAAACACATTCAGGCTGTCAGGGTTGCGCTGCAGCAGCGGCACGCTGTCGGTCAGCGCCTTGCGGAGTTGTTGAGGTTTCAGCATCGTGTTGCTCCTGGCAATCTTTAATGATTTCGACCTGCAGCCCACAAGAGGCGAGCGCCGCCTCAAGCTGCCGGTTATCCGCTGCCAGATCGCCGGCCGTTCTCAGGCTATTTCCCGGCACCGGGCAGCTTGTCACGCGCGGACAGCCAATCCAGATAATCTCTGGCGCTGGTGAAGGCGGGGCGGGTGTACAGCCTGATAACATCATCAGGCAAAGCAGTAACAGACCAGTCACGGAGTATCGGGTTTGCATCGGTTTCCCTCTGTATGTGTGCCTCTCGCGTCAGCGCCCCGGCGCTGGCTTTGCCCTGCATCAGCCGCAGCGTGGCTTCGCGTTTCTGTCCTTCGTTGTTTTCAGTTTTTAGTCGGGTAATGGCTTTATCCCTGCTTTCGATACCGGCAGACAGCGAGCCGATTACCCGCTGCGCACTCGCCAGTTCATCGCTGGCAACCGACCAGCGCCAGCCGGTCAACGCCAGCGCCAGCAGCGCCACGGCTAACAGCGTTCCTATAATGCGGCTCACAACGCCCCCTTAAGGCACCATGCCAGCTCGCGCACGCGGCGGTTATCCAGCCCCTGATTAAACACGCCTTTCACGTATACCCAGCGCGGCAACTGATAGCAGGCTTCGCGCCAGCGGCTCTGGTTCAGCAGCTTCACCATTGTTGAGCTGCAGGCATTGCCCGTGCCGACGTTGAAGGCTAGCGACACAACGGCGTCGTAAACCTTTTGCGGCACCTTCACGAACAGGCAACGCGTTAACGCCTTTTCCGTGCGGAGCACGTTAGCGATAAACGTGCCAGCCGCCTGCCGCTCGGTGATAGCTTTGCCCGGCAACACGCCAACCGTGTTGCCGATGCCGTCCGTCCACTTGTCCGCGTCGCACTTGTACGGACTCAGACCACAGCCTTCGTAATCGGCGATGAGTTTCAGTCCCTCAACTGAGGTGTGAAGCTGCTGAAAGCCCGGCAGCGTGGCGGCAATCGCCAGCACCACGCCCACCGAACAGCGCTTAACGGTTTGCAGATTCATAGTCACCCCGGCTGATGCGGCCCGTTACAAAAAGCTGGTAGGTTTTGCGCCGGTAATACCAGCTCACCAGAAACATGCCGACGCCGAGCACCATGCCGAGGATCGTCGCCACGTCCTGCAGCATCGGGTTGGCGGCGCGGTTGGAAGTTTTGGCGCGGTGCGTGCCGTTAAAGCCGATCATGATGCGGTCAAGCGCCTGTCGCTGGATGATGGAATCGCGTAAGCGGGTCTGAAAATCGTCATAGCGCGCCCACAGGTCAAGCGTGTTGTAGCGGATATGGAAATCAAAGTTGACCTGCGCGCACTCATAGCCCTGGCTGTCGAGCGAAGAGAAATCAGCGGTTTCGCGCTCGTCGCCGCCAGCGGTATCGGTGGTGCTGGCAATCGAGCCGGACACGCCGACGCCGATTTTTTCACCCTTCATTTCCGGCACCGGCACGATGTTGATGCGGGTCAGAAACGCGGACGACTCCTGCACGCGGGTCATCAGCTTCTGCGTGACTGACGGCTCGACGCTGAATTTCTTGTTCATATCGTCGATTTCTACGCCGTTCAGCTCGGCGACGCGGGACATATAGGCGTTAAATTTAAAGCGGGTATTCTTGTGCATTGGCGCTCCTGTTAATCAGTAATAGGTTTTCTCAGGCCGGACTTATCAGCAGTCGGTCTGCACGCTGCCTTTGTTGTCGCCGCCGGTTGCAGGCGGGCGACGGTTAAAGCCGCCGTCAGTTTTCGCCAGCGTCTCCTGCAGGGTGCTCAGCGCTTCGCGGTCTTTACCGGCTTCCAGCTCCAGCGCCGCAAAGCGATCGGAAAAGGTTTTTTCCAGCGCGGCTACCTGCTGCGAGTGGGTTTCGCCGTTCTTCTGTACCTGCTCCGCGACGGCAGTAACCGCCGCGCTGACGTCGCTAAAGCGCTCGTCGTCGGTTTTCTCTTTGCGGGTAAACAGCTCTTTCACGCGGGACAGCAGCGACGGGCCTGCGTCGGCTTCGTCGTAAAACTCAATCAGGGTTTCTTCGGCGGCGGTAAACAGGTTTTCTTTGTCCTGCTTGCGGGAGGCCAGCGGGCTGGCTTTGGCGGTGGCGCTGAAGCTCAGGTATTCGGTGCCGAGGCTTGCCGGATCGTCGGTCACGGCCAGACCAATCAGATAGGCTTCGCCGGTGTCGGAGAATTTCGGGTTTACTTCAATCGAGGTGTAAACCTTCTGGCGCGCTCTGGTCAGTTCGACCAGCTCTGGGGTGGGATCGATGTAGCCAAACAGCGCCAGCTTGCCCGCCAGCGGGCCTTCGGTGATTTCTTCGGCTTCCACCTTCGTGACGTCACCAAAGCGGCGGAACGTGCTGTCGGCGGCGTAACCCTTGATGTGTTCCATGTTGACGCGCGCACCATACACGGTGGGGTCATAGTTTTTCGCCATCTGCGAAATCCAGTCGCGGGAAATTTCGCGACCGTCGGTGGTTGCGCCCTGCACAGCGATGCGGAAACGCTTTGCTTTAGTTGCCATTAATCAGGCTCCGGTCAGTGGGTTGGTTCGGTTCGGGGCCAGTTTCCCCGCCGCCACCCAATCCCTCAACGCATGCCCGCCCGCTCATGCATCAGCAAACAGCGAGTGCAGGCGCGCCCAATTTGACATCGGTAGCCTTACCGGCATGAACATGACACCCGGCACCATCATCAGCGATCCGCGCCGTCAGGCTGCGCTGCTTTACTGGCAGGGATTTTCCGTGCGCCAGATTGCGGAGACGCTCGGACATAAAACGCCGACCGTGCAGAGCTGGAAGCTGCGCGACGAGTGGGACAGCATCGCGCCCATCAGTCGCGTGGAAGCCAGCATGGAAGCGCGGTTGATTCAGCTCATCATGAAAGAGGTAAAGGGGAACGGTGATTACAAGGAGATAGACGCGCTCGGGCGTCAGATTGAACGGCTGGCGCGCGTTGAGCGCTACCGCAGCAGCGGCAACGAGGCGGATCTCAATCCTAACGTACGCAACCGCAATAAGGGCGAGCGCCAGCCGGTAATTAAAAATGTATTCAGCGACGAGCAGACCGACAAGCTCACCAGCCTGTTTATGGATGGCTGCTTTGCGTATCAGCTCGGCTGGCATCAGGCCGGACTCGCGCACCGCATCCGCAATATCCTCAAATCCCGCCAGATTGGGGCAACGTTTTAATTTGCCCGCGAGGCGCTGATCGATGCGCTGACTACCGGGCGCAACCAGATTTTCTTATCAGCCAGCAAGGCGCAGGCGCACGTCTTCAAAAACTACATTCTCGACTTTGCCCGTCAGGTGGACGTTGACCTGAAAGGCGATCCGATTGTGCTGCCCAACGGCGCGCGCCTGATTTTTCTCGGCACCAACGTACGCACCGCGCAGAGCTACACCGGCAATCTGTATCTGGATGAATATTTCTGGATACCGAAGTTTCAGGAGCTGCGCAAAGTCGCCAGCGGCATGTCGCTGCACAAGAAGTGGCGCACGACGTATTTTTCCACGCCGTCGAGCCTGTCACACAGCGCTTATCCCTTCTGGTCTGGCGAACTGTTCAACAAAGGGCGCCGTAACAAAGATGACCGCATTGAGCTGGATCTCTCGCACTCACATCTGGCGAAAGGCGCGCTGTGCGGCGATGGCCAGTGGCGGCAGATTGTCACGGTTGAGAACGCGCTGACCGGCGGCTGCAACCTGTTCGATATCGATCAGCTGCAGCTTGAATACAGCCCGTCCGAATATCAGAACCTGCTGATGTGTGAATTTGTCGACGACGAAGCCAGCGTGTTTCCGTTCGCCGAGCTGCAGACCTGCATGGTCGACAGTCTGGAGGAATGGACGGACTTCAACCCCTACGCGCTGCGTCCGTTTGACTATCGCCCGGTATGGATTGGTTACGATCCCTCGCATACCGGCGACAGCGCCGGATGTGCGGTTATCGCGCCGCCGCTGGTGAAGGGCGGCAAATTCCGCGTGCTGGAGCGCCACCAGTGGCGCGGCATGGACTTCGCCGCGCAGGCGCAGTCGATAAAGCAGCTCACCGAAAAATACACCGTGGAGTACATCGGCGTGGATGCCACTGGCATCGGTCAGGGCGTATTTCAGCTTGTGCGCCAGTTCTTCCCGGCTGCGCGCGAAATCAAATACTCGCCCGAAGTAAAAACCGCAATGGTGCTGAAAGCGAAAGACACCATCAGCAGCGGGCGACTCGAATACGACGCGGGCCATACTGATATCACACAGTCGTTTATGGCGATCCGCAAAACCATGACCGCCAGCGGCAACCGCTCAACCTACGAAGCCAGCCGCAGCGAAGAAGCCAGCCACGCGGACGTCGCCTGGGCAATCATGCACGCACTGCTTAACGAACCGCTGACCGCTGCCAGCGGCGGCGATAACCCTTCATTTATGGAATTTTACTGATGAGCAAACGCAAAGACCGCAGGGCATTCACGGCCCAATCCCAGCCATCACCGGCAGTGCCACAACCATTCGAGGCGTTCAGCTTCGGCGAGCCAACGGCGGTACTGGATAAGCGCGATATCATGGATTACACCGAATGCATCCATAACGGCCGCTGGTACGAGCCGCCGGTCAGTTTTCACGGACTGGCAAAAAGCCTGCGCTCGGCGGTGCACCACAGTTCGCCGCTTTACGTTAAGCGCAACATTCTGGCTTCAACCTTCATTCCACATCCGCTGCTGAGTCAGCAGGAGTTCAGCAAGTTCGCGCTGGATTATCTGGTGTTTGGTAATGCCTTTGCCGAGCTGCGCCGCAACACGCTCGGTCAGCCGCTGCGCCTTGAAACGTCACCGGCCAAATATACGCGGCGCGGCGTGAAAGATGGGGTGTACTGGTTTGTGGGGGAGTGGAAGGAGGCACACCAGTTCGATACGGATCAGGTGTTCCACCTTATCGAACCGGATATTAATCAGGAGCTGTACGGCCTGCCGGAATATCTCAGCGCGCTTAACTCAGCCTGGCTGAATGAGTCGGCTACGCTGTTCCGCCGCAAGTATTACCAGAACGGCGCGCACGCCGGATACATTCTTTACATGACCGACGCTGCACAGAGCAGTAGCGATATTGAGCGCATGCGACAGGCTATGCGCGACACCAAAGGGATCGGCAACTTCCGCAACCTGTTTATGTATGCGCCAAACGGCAAGCCGGACGGCATCAAGATTTTGCCTCTCAGTGAAGTAGCAACGCGGGATGACTTTTTTAATATCAAGAAGGCCAGCCGCGACGACCTGCTCAGCGCGCACCGTGTGCCGCCGCAAATGATGGGTATTATCCCGGATAATACGGGTGGTTTTGGGGATGCTGTGAAGGCGGCGCAGGTTTTTGTAAGGAATGAGCTGACGCCGCTGCAAGAACGATTTAAAGCTGTCAATACTTGGTTGGGAATTGAAGTTATATGTTTCAAAGAATACAGTTTCGAACCCAATTGACAAGTTAGCTCTAGATCATAAACCGATCAAAATTATGCATTACAAATACTCGCTAAAAATCTGGCCGTGAGGTTGAAAATTTAGTGAGTGTAATATGCTATTAGCTAGCTCATCGTCGATGTTATTTTGCTCAGGGGTAAATTCAAAACCATGGAATTTGTTATTTTCTTGGCAGTGAAATTTATACCATTTGTTTTTATAAAAGCTATATACTCTTCTATTGATTAAAATTCCATTTAGGAGAGCGGTTTCAGCTTCACTTTGATTGAGAGTCATTGGGCTCGCAATTTTCGACCCATTCAAAGTCGCATTTCTTGCGTGTTTCGTATGGTGCTCATAGATCCATGTATTTTCAAATAAAACTTTAGAGTTTGTGATGTTCAATACCTTTTTTTTTCCATAAATTGAACTTTCAATCAGAATTGTTTTATGTGTGTACTTTTCATTGTTCATCATCGAAATAACCATCGCGCTGCATTTTGATGAGCTTGCATGATCAAAGCAAGTATTTTTTAAGCATAGCGATTCTTCAGAAACTAAAGAATCTTTTTCATCAAAATGAACAGCAGTTGGATCCATTCTAGGTTTATTAAATAGCACTCCTAATGCAAAAGTTCTAAATTTTCTCTCAATAGGATTCGTTTCGTTAATTTCCTTTTGGAGAAAATTCTGTATAGTAACGTCTTTCAAAATGAATCGCTGGCTTAGATCTTTAACTAAGTATCCCTTTCTATCTTTAGCAATATTTTTTGCTGCCGAAAACGTAGTAAATAGTTCTTCCAGAAGAATTAAGGCTTCTTCTCGATTTGAAGCTTGGCCAGTGATAGAGTTCTCATTGATGTATAATTCCATTAAAATAGTCTCATCAAATCTTTTTCTGATTGGTCAAAGAAACCAGCTTCAACATCACTTAATTCACCATTGGAATCAATGGTTATTTTTTTTATATTTCTTAAATCACTCGATTGAGTGGACGTTATTGAGTTGAAAATGGTGTGACCTTCAGGAATAGAGTTTTCCTTAGAATAGACTCTAATTCCATTTAATATATGATCGCTATGTGTTTCAAGTATAACCTGGACGTTGCATCTTGAAGTCATAGCTAAAAAAGCTGCTAATTTAGATTGAGCCTCTGGATGAAGATGTACTTCTGGATTTTCAACGATTAAAGTGCCGCCGTCTTCTGTGCACAATGCTGCGATAATAATTGGTAAAACATAACTTATACCAAATCCAGTATTTACAGGTCTAACTGATTTTAAAGTGCCTGATGAATTAAAAGTATTCGCAACCCTGTCGAAGTTATCATAAGGTGTTACCTCAATATCAAAACCGGGTGATATACTTTTCATTGCCTCCTTCAATATTATATTTAAAGGAATTCCTGGAGCGTTTTCTGGAAAAGCATGTCCTGGATTGTTCAATTCCCAGATTTTTCGTGCCAATTTTCGGTTAATTGTTGGTTGATTTCCAAGTCTTGAAAGCTCAGCTATCGCATACTCCCCGTAAATACCAAAATTTGGTCTGGAGTTGTCGTAATTAACATCATAACTGTTTTGAGGTGCTAGTCTAAATGCACTTAAATAATGAAATGAGTTTTGAAAGAATACATGCTGATTATCTTTTTTCGATAATGTTAAATTATAACTATCTGGCTGTAAAGATGTTAGCTCAGTAGAAAACTCGCATTCATCAATTGTAATTTTAAAAAAATCACCTTGAGTTTGATGGCTAATCAAATCTTCAACGTGTCCTAAAGAAAAATATTTCCCCATCAAATGAAGAGAGTTTGTTCGAAACTCATTCTCTTCATTACTCTGTTTTAATAGCAATAGGCATTGGATTATGGTGGATTTTCCTGCTGAGTTTGCTCCGCAAAAAACAGTGAGTGGAGCTAGTTCAAAATTTGCCTTTGGAAAACATTTTACATTATTTAATTCGATGATGTTTATCATATCCAATTCCAAATATTTGTTTTTTCAAGAACCTAGTAGACTTTTTTATATCCTGATAATCTGGGTATAAAGTGTCATTATCATGGAGCATGTCCGCAATTATATTATCATCTTTGTTTTTGAACGATAGAAGAAATATATGGATAAACATGTCCATATCAAGGTCTAATTTATCAATGTTTAAGAAAGTTCTAAATGAAAGATCACTAGCCTCGGGTCTTCTATGCAATATGTTGATTTTTCTTAAAAATGGAAAGTCATTGAATGTATGTTTTAAGTGATCATTTAGTGAATCAATCAAAATGCCTGTTTTTATTTCATTTGAATTGAAATATGAAGCACATTGATCTAATGCCTCCATAATGGTTTCATCATGATCCTCACTATCGAAAGCATTATAATGGAGAGACATAATAAGTAGCAAATAGAGATACAGTTGATCTATTTCTACAGTCAAGAATAATGCGCTTTTATATCGCGATGGATTTTGAAAAATAAACTTAATATCATATGGTAAGCTTTCTTTTATTTCTTCAATGAGATATTTAGTTTGAGGGAAAGCATAATTTCTTGCGGATTGTATTGGAAAGCGCGTCTGACCATAATTAATTCTTTTAAAAAACTCAAACTTTAAAACAGGGTGAGTATCATAACTAATACTTAAGAAATTTAAAGTTACGCGATTTTTAATCAGCGACCTGTCATTGTAATTCAGATCATCAAAATTCTTGTAATTTAGGTGCTTAAGTAGCTTTAAATCCTCAAGCGAAAATTCGTTATTTATGAATTGGAAAATTGTTTTTAGGCGTTGAGTGCCGTCTAGAACTGTAAATTCTCCAAAAGAGTTTTCTTCGCAAATTATATTACCAACCGGCATCCCCAAAAATAAGGACTCAATGAAATTGGAACGTTGAACTATACGCCAATCTGTATGTGTACGAAAATAAGGTTGGATATTTAATCCGCCATCTTCAACCATGCTGATTATCGAGGCAGTTTTCCATTCAATGCGCTTGTACCTAAACCCATTGTGATTGATAAGTTCATTATAATCATCACCTAAATAATTCACGTTAAGACCTTGACACAGAGAAACTGGTTAACTGCAATGCTTTATTCTAGAAGATGTTTATTATCATATCAATCAGCATGCGCGCAATGCTTTCCCCGCCACGCCTGCCCGCTTTGTGCATCGTTTTTAATGCATCTGCATGCCTCAACTCATACCGCGCCAGCCGTGGGCAGAAGGGCGATTTGCGATCCTGTTTGGATCATGCGAAATCACGCACTTACATGCGTTCTGCTGCAACATCAAAAAAGCCACCGAAACGGTGGCTAAGTGGCAGTGCTGAAACTACTAGCGATCATTCGGCTTGGCAGTAGATAGCGTCTTGATAGAGTGAGGTGTCAATCGAACCGGCCATGTCACTGATCATTGACAGTGCCATTTTCAATTCATCTTCCTTGCAGTGTGCGATGAGTGACACGTCGGCTACAAATTGGATTCTGGCAACGGTTTCGCTCAGATTATCGATGTCCATCAGCTAATTAACTCCTTATCAATAAAATATACTGTATGTATAAACAGTATTATGGCGTTAAGGAATCGTAAACAATCGTATGGCTCGGATTTGTCCGACCGATGGATTATTGAACATTACAGCTTTTTCGATGCTGAGCGGCCAATGTCTCGAACCGCTGCAGGGCGGTAGAAGGTTTTCTACGTTCAACGAAAAGATGGCCGCTTGTTCCACTCCAGAATATTTGCGCGCCAACTTTGAGCTTATGCCCCATCATCATGCGCGTCACTTCACCTTCGGAAAGGGGTAGGCGTGAGACATCATAAAAGCTGTCTTTTAGCTGCTTACGTTGATCGCGATATTTATCAGAAACCGGCGCCTGTCGTTTTTTTCGCGGTTTTGCAGGCGTGCTTTCATGCAATCTCTTCAAAATACGTCTTCTCTCGGCACGGCTCGGCGAGCGCGTGAAGTCGATAGGAGGATCATCATCCGGCGGGGCCGTACAGTTATTGACAGAACTCCAAGAGGACGCGGACGCGCCCTTAACGTCAACGGCCAAATCAACGGCACACTTCGGCACAATCTTCCATTGCGTCAGTCTGGTTAGAATCGGCGTATCTGCGCCAGCGTCTGTTGCATACACGCCTTTGATGCGCATGGTTTCCTCGCCATAGACATTTAGGTTTTCACTCGGTTGATACCATGTACGTACGGCCAGTTCATCACGACGAACAAATGCGCCGCCTTGTGCGTTAACGTAGCCAGCCCAATCGCCAGCATCTGCTGCGTCATGTGCAGCAGCGAACTCGATGCTGAGTCCGTGAGCTGTTTCGCTGTCGGCCATGCGACGTAACTCGCGGTAGACCGTGACCGGCGCGCCGCCAATAAACTGGAACTGGCGAATGTGCCAACGCGCTGCCCATGCTGAAACGGCTGAGGCTGTTTCTTTTAACTCTTTGCCGCTCTCGTCGTCCAGCTCGCCGTCGAGTGCGTAGCCATCGATATTTTTTGAGATGTATTTCGCCACGTAGCCGGTGGCGCTGCCTTTATCGGGATCGATGGCTTCCGCATGAAAGCGCGCTCTGCGTGCCTTCTCGGTGGTTAGTTCAATGCCATCCTCTCGCCATGCATAGTCGCTGATCACCTCACGCACGCGTTCAACATTTTCAGGCAGCATAAACATCAGCATGTGCCAATGTGGAGTTGCATCGTGATGGGGTTCGGCAACACGAATACCGAATATGCGGATTTCTTCGCGATGCAGCTTGGCGCGAATTTTCTGCCACACGTTGCACAGATAAAGCTGCGTGTCTGCCGGGCTGGCACCATTCCACTTGCGGTTACGATGACCGGTCTTGATAGTGGCGTGGTAGCGAGAAGGAGCAGTGACCGTGTAAAACTCGCCGACAAAGCCCATCTCGTTGCAAATATCTTCAAATCCGCGAATGCGATTCATCAACTCGCAGCGCTTAATAGCGGGATTCGAAACGCTGGAATCAAACTTGTCGATTAAGCTGATCCTCTCGCCGGTTTCCTCATTCTCCAGCTCAAGCCCTTTAAGAAACTCACGCGTGCGGCGCTTTTGCTCGCGCCATTCCGACATCGTCATATTGCTGGCATAGGGCGTATGTTTTTTGCTGACGTTGGCGAGGGCGATTTGCAGATGTTCACGCCATGATGCCGCGATACGACGCAGGCGGCCTTTCCACCATTTCTCGGTTTGCATGCGCATGATCGCGGGGGTGACTTCTTCCGGATCGAATAAGCGTGATGTGACTTTTTCCCATAATGGCGGTGTCTGATTAAACTCGCGGGTGATGGTGGCGGCGGTCATGTAAATGCGGTGCGTGTATTTATAATCTGATTCTTTGTCAGATTTAGCATGCACCTGCACCAGTTCAGCCAGGGTAAAGTTGGCGATGTCGCCAGCCAGTAAATCAACATCGGCGCGAGCCATATCGGGCAAACGGTTAAAACGACGCATTAATTCCCATAGTGCGCCGCTGGCTCTTGCTGCACCGACCTCCTTTGCGGCATTTTCTGTCAGTACATTAAAAGTGCCGGCCTTCATTTCGTCGAGCCGATACTTTGCATTTACACATTCGACGCGTGGCAATGTGCGCTCAAGAAAAGTCTTTGTTAAGTACGCATTGGCACGGGCCATGCCCTGTGATTTTTCCAGTTCGGCGACGCGTCGCCTGACATCGAGCTGAATCAGCGTTGGCTGTTGAGCGAGTAACTGCTCAGCATGCGCCAAAGCCGCAATCAACTGACCGCGGCTTCGCAGTTCCTTATAAGTAGGATAGGGGCTGGCAATGGCTTCCCGTGGAGCATTCCACGGGTAAGCATAATTCTCTGTCATCAGGCTTTAGCCTGCAGATGTTTTCCGCGCTGCTCTATAATCTCCTGACAAGAAACGCAGCGAGTAACGCCAATATAGGCTCGCCGACGCAATTCAGGAATTGGAGCGTCACAGTCTTCGCAGAAAGAAGCGCTAATCGCAGGGGCGCGGTTTACGATGAGCGCGATGTTACGTTCGAGCATTTCCTCGGTGCGCTGCTGCACAATATCCATTGAGTCGGCCATTAATGCGCCTCCGCAATTTGAGTTTGGATCTTTTCGATTTCCTGATGAAGTAATTCGGCGGCTTCAACCGGCGATAATTCGTCGTGGCGAATCTTTGCGGCCAGCATGTTCAGTCGATTAACCATCAGGTCAGCACGATCACGACGCTCTTCTTTACGCGCGTCATTGAGCATCATGTCGAGATCGATGTATGAAGCCGTATGTTTAGGTTGGGATGAATTATTCAGCATGTAATTTCCTGTTTTTGGGCAAAGTGAATCCCGGCGGGTTTACGCCAGTTAATTGCATTGGGTTATTTAGTTAGAAAGCGTCATTCGCTTGGGGAATAAACTCACGACAGCTTTTAATTGGTTCATTGCACGTATGACGGCGGTTTTTTCATCGGTGCTTAATTCGCTAAAATCGGCGCTGTGTCGGTCTTTGCCAATATTTGCCAAAAAAAAGATGGCGCTCAGTGCTCGCTTATTGTCCTGATAGTTGCTGTCTCTAACATCACGCATTGAGTCGAAGAATCGCGATAAATCCTGTTCACTGTCGCCGCCCTTAAACTGCGAGCGCAACAACGCAACGTGATTGAGTGCCGCGACACGTTGACCGGCGCTCAGTTCGACAAGCATTGAATCGCCTTCGATAGCCATGATTTGCCTCTCTTGGGTGTAGCTTGAGTTCGTGGTGCGCTTGAAACCTCTATATCCGGATGCCAGCGCTTACCGTTGTCACCTAAAATCCAGCCATGTCCGTAAGACATTGATGGGCTGCGTCTTTTGAGCTGTGCAGCAAATGAAATCATGACTGCACCTCAGACCACGCCAAATGATGCGCCAAGACCGCTAATCGCATCGACTGTTGAAGACAAAGCCGGATTAGCCTGTATGCGCGCTTGAACGGCCAGTGCGGCGAGGGTTAAACAACGAATACCGCTGTTAACGTTTTGCAGCAGGCTACGTTTGCAGCTAGCGCTCAATTGCTCGGTGGAGATCGCGCCAGCCGCTAACTGACCAATCTCAGCGGTGGCTTTCATCACATACAGCGGCAGTTTGTCGTTGGCAACTTCGTTGACCGGGACGCATGGCAAGCACTGAATTTGCGCAAGTAAGCCATCAATGAGCGTAGCGTCTTCGGTTACATCGGTAAGCACTAACACTTCTTGTACTGTGAGCTGATGAGGCTGATCGGGATTCAGCTTGTTACGCAGCGTTTGTGCTCGCATGCCTGCCTGCTGCGCAACGTCTTCCATGTTATGGGTTAACGCGAACTTGCGGCAGGCATCGTCGTAATAGTTATGGGTAGAAACTTTGAAATCAAACATAGTCAAATTCCTCACTGCCGAACACAATCATTGGCAAAGTTGAATGTTAACGTGACTGAAAGTCAGCTTCTTTCGTTAAAGCGATCATGTTGATGAGCACTTTTTCCATCTTGCGAGCTTTTGACCTGATTGGTAGGCGACCATCTTTCACCATCAGGCGGCAGGTTTCGTAAGGTATTCCGGTCACTTTTGCGAATTCCGGCAGCGACAAATAAGGGCTGCTCAAGGTAATTGAAAGTGGAGAATTCATCGTGCATCCTTGTTCGTTAAGGTAAATGCGGGTAATTGCGTTCGTTGATTCAATATTGACTACGTTACATTTCATATTTGAATCAGTCAACGTTCACATGGTGGAAAAGTTGAATGAAATTTTCAGGCGGGCAAGCTTTAGTTGATAGGTTATTGAAAGCCTACGGTTTTTCCACGCAGAGAGAATTAGTCGAAAAGATTGGTGTCGGTCATGGCACGGTCAGTACATGGATTCGCCGTGAATACTTTGCCGGTGAAGCCGTAGTGCAATGCGCCTTAGATACTGGAGTTTCACTTGAATGGCTTGCCACGGGAAAAGGTGAGCCAGCAATCGCTGTTGTTCGCGAAAGTGAACAACAGTCCTCTAAAGTTGAAAACCTGCCATTTAGTTCTATCGATTCTGGGCATCTGCAGCTGCGAGAGCCGGTTTCAATTCAAGCTTCTTTGCTGCCTTCAGGTCATAAAAAAGTTGAAGTGATTCAGGTGGCGGAAGTCAGCACGTTCTATTTGGTCGATAAAGATTTTGCCAAACCAACCGATGGAATATGGATCACTCAACGTGCTGATGTTGTGCGGTGCGAAACGTTGCAGAGAACGCCGGGCAACCACTGGCGTATCGAAGGTGTGGATTGGCCTGTTGATGAAGTTAAATTAATCGCGAAGGTTATAGGAAGTATCAAACATAAAATGTAATTGGGATGCTGTTGATAGAAAAAATAGACTACCTAATTATTGGACCTTTGAGTTCAAGAGATTGGCGCTAGCATTCTGCTTGATGCTCCTTGTGGTCATGTTTAAAAGCCAGAAATCAAACATTGACCACTGTTTTTATATACAGTAAAAAGTCCTCATTTGTTTTTTGAGGAAGCTGTATGTCTGTTAGAAAAGCCGAAAACGGAAAGTGGGTTTGTGATTTTTACTCGGCTGGCAGAGGAAGTAAGCGAATTCGCAAAAGCTTTGCAACTCGCGGCGAGGCTTTACGTTACGAGCGAGAGCAGCTCGCTAAAAACAGCGAATCCAGCATAAACACGATTGAGGCGGAAGTCCGCGCTTTTCGCCTTAGTGAGTTAGTTAATGATTGGTATGAATTACACGGAAGGTCTTTGACCGATGGCGATGCAAGGCTGCAAAAATTGAAATCACTCTGTCATAACTTGGGTGATCCAGATGCTTTCACACTCAACCAAGAAATGTTTGCGGGCTATCGTAAGCAGCGATTGGCGGGAGACTTCACCGCTAATCCAAAGCATGGCATCAAGAAACTACCGAAAGAAGCCACAGTAAATCGTGAACACGCTTACTTACGTGCAGTGTTCAATGAACTAAAAAGGCTAGGGCGTTGGAAAGGCGATAATCCACTCGATGGTGTGCGGCTCTTTCGGGAGAGTGAGAACGAACTGTCATTCTTATACGAGGAGGATATTAGAAGATTACTCCATGAGTGTGACGCATCATCAAATAAAGATCTTGGCGTTATTGTACGTATTTGCCTCGCAACCGGCGCCCGTTGGAGTGAAGCCGAGCAGTTGAGACAATCTCAAGTTATGCCATTTCGAATCACATATACCAATACGAAAAGTAAAAAGAATCGCACTATTCCAATATCGAAAGAACTTCATGCATTAATTCCGAAAAGTCGTGGTCGATTATTTGACAATGCTTATGATGCTTTCGGGTTTGCGATTGAAAGGGCGAACATTGAATTGCCAGACGGCCAACGCACCCATGTTTTGAGACATACGTTTGCAAGTCACTTTATGATGAATGGTGGAAATATATTGGTGTTGCAACAAATACTAGGACATTCAACCATTCAAATGACGATGCGTTATAGCCACTTTTCACCAGAACATTTAGAAGCAGCAATCAATCTTAACCCATTCGATCGATTAGGAAAGGAGAACGTAAATTGATTTCTTTTAGGCAATATTTCAACATGAATACGGCTAAGAACTTTTATCTATGCGTAACTGCCGCAGGCGTAGTTGTATTCCTTTTCTACTGTCTGAGAATAAATTTTTTTCCAACGGGAATGTCCCTGTCTGATGCAATATTTTTCCTGCTTGTAATATTTTCATTTTCACTTCTCATGGGTTTCGCTTTTACCGGTTGGTACTCAGTTTCGTGTGTTCTAGTTTGGGTTTTTCTTAAGGTTTCATTGTTTATTTGCAGAATCACCAAGAGAACAAAAAGTAAATTCTATAGAAACGCTAAAGGTTCTTATAGAACTGCAAGAAAAATGAGTTTATTTGAACCTATGTTCGCATTGATCATAGTATCCATTTTAATTGGGATTTTTGTAGCTAAGTTAGTCTTAGATGGAAAACTTCAGTTACTTCCGGTTATTTCCTCTTTTTTATTGGTTGCGGTAGGGATTCTGTTAATTGCAAATGTGAATTTTGAAAAATTGTTGACCAGAGAGAAAAAGAGAAAAATGACAGTCGCATTTGTCGGATTTATGGTTTTTATCTTTTTACTTTTTTCCGGTATGGGCGAAATTATGAATGATTCTGCTATGAGAGTTATCGGAGTTAAGAAAAATGACGCCACGTTTTTGTTAAAAGATAACGATTTAGAAATGGCAAGGCACCTGACAGGTAACAGTGGGCAATCATTCTTCTATGGCGATGTACTATTTACAGGCGTGGGAGACACATCATTACTCATCATCAACCATAAGCGATTGATCGTGAAAAACGCCAACTTAACAATCTCTTTTTAGGCGTGGGCAGGTCAATTTTTTGTGACTACCAGCAGACGGTTAAACCCAAGTAAACCCATTTTTACCGTCTGTAACTCTTTGATTTACCGTAAGTGCATGATTTGAATAGTCATTATAAAGTCTTTAAAATCCCTCGGCTGTAAGGCTGTGCGGGTTCAAGTCCCGCCCCGGGCACCATATTTCTGCCGAAGAAAATCTAATAAAATAAAAGCAATATGCAGTAATGTCGTAACCGCCCAAGGGCGGTT
>Ga0308158_10001135_pt1 | contig 30539 bp, 21 predicted proteins | sample PhyBR2_FD_201038 | JGI IMG/M metagenome (GOLD analysis project Ga0308158, IMG submission 201038) | Phyllosphere microbial communities from UC Gill Tract Community Farm, Albany, California, United States - DLSLB.R2 | ecosystem: Host-associated > Plants > Phyllosphere > Unclassified | place: USA... | reverse complement strand
CAAGTATTCCTTGTTCGCCAAGGTCTCCGACGGTTGCTTCAGGCTGATTAATAGTCACAGAGTTCTATTCGGCTTTCTTTGCTGCTGAGGTAATAATGGCGGCATAGCTGTTGTAGGTATTCAGATAGTGGTCGACGGGTTCAACCACCGCAGCGCGAACCTGCCCAGATACTGAACGTTCTATATTTCTTAATGCCTTCCTACGCTTAACTTTAGCCACTATTCGATTGACGAATGAACAAGCAATTCCCAGCACGATACCCAGCAACACGCCGATGGCAAAAACAAGCGTGGGAGCAGCTATGCCTTCGACACGAGGGGCTGCGGGAAGGTCGAATTGGAAGTAGCCGGCCACAGGGTAGGCAGCCAGCCACAGTGCCCCGGCCAGCGCTGCCAGCAAAGAGACCCACTGGACAAATTTGACTGCCGGCCACCACCAGGACGACTTTTCCACGCCCAAGGCCGTGCCAGCGATGGCGGCATCCACGGCACCGTCCAGGTGCTGAACGTTGCTGCCAACTTCTTCCCGGACCGGTTCTATCCAGCTGTCGGGCAGTTCCTGCGTGGCTTCCTGGACGTAGTTGTCGATGGCATGGTCGATGGCCGCGGCTTCGGCAACGGAAAGTTCAGGACGCGAGGTGATGGACAGTTCGGCAGCCTCCCGCTTTCTTCCCAAGTTCATTCGCTGAAGCGGATCGTTGCGCAATCGAATCAGCCAGGTAGTCACGGGCCAGCCCGTGCGTCGCGCGGCGCGGAGCTTGTAGGAAGTCTCTACGGCATCTGCAATATATTGCGCCCCATGGGCATTGGCTATAGCCCGCTCCAGCTCGGACTGCTGCATCTGATCCGGCAGACGCACTTTTTCAGCATTCAGCTCGGCTTTGAGATGGTTAACCACTTGATCCACGTCTGCTCGCAACCTGCGGGTAGAGATCGCCTTGTTTTTTGCGGCCATAGCAATTTGCCGTTGGACTTCCTCCAGCCCTTCTCCCGTGGAAGCCGACGCGCACACCACCGGAAGTCGTTCCAGCCCCGAGGAAGCCAGGATCTCGCGCAAGGAACTAACGATGCTACTTCTATCGGACGCGGCCACTCGATCTATCTGATTCAGAACAATCAAGATGTTCCCATGCTGGCTGCGCAAGGAGTTCAAATATCCATGATGAATAGACGCGTCAGCATATTTTTGAGGATCGAGAACCCAGACGAGGAAATCAACTTGGCCAACAAGCCGGGTAGCAATCTGGTGGTGTTCCACCCTCGTCGAGTCCATGTCCGGCAAATCCAAGAGCAGCAAACCAGAATCAAAGTCCTTTTTCGAAGACCCCCGCTTCGGTTCCGCTGATGCTTCGATGACATGGCGGTCGTTGACTTCGAGCCAATCCAGAAGTTCATTGGCTCCCGCCGTATCCCAGATCGCAGCCACAGTGTTGGTGGTCGTAGGGCGTATCACCCCTGTGGATGCCAGTTCACGCCCAACCAAGGCATTGAATAGCGTCGACTTTCCGCTTCCCGTAGCGCCAAAAAGCCCGACGACCACGTGTTCCGAAGACAGTTTTCGCCGTGATTCGGATTTCCTGATGACCGATGCTGCCAAGTCGATGCTTTCTGAATCCAAATACGGCTCAGCAAGCTGCATGGCTTCAACAACACAGTCAATCTGCTCGTTCAGGCCATTAACAGCACGGACGACTTTTCGTTCTGTCACTTCTTGGCCCCTTTGCTGTTCAGTCCTTCGGTGACGCGGCTCAATGCCTGAGCAACCTCGGGTTGAGCCGCACGGCCAATTCCGTTGGCATAGGGCTCGGAGGTCTTGGCAATTAAACCCTGGGCACGCGCATCCAGCATTTTCCGGGCTCTCATCGCCATTCTGCGCACTGCGTCCTCGCCGAATATCGCTTCCAAAAGCTTCTGCCCAACGACTGCGGATCCACCAGCGATGCCAATTTCCAGACCAGTTAGTCCTGCGGTAGAGGCGAATACCACAACCATCAAGATGACCGCGACTCCGTTGATTCCGAAGGCAGCCATGCGGGCGGTTTTGCGTTTGCCAGCGCCTTCTTCGCGAATCATCTCAAGAATATCTTTCTGCCACAGACGGATACTCTCTGCAGCTTGCTCGCTGAGATCATTGGAAGGCCGCGGTGCCTCTAGCCCGTCTCGGAGCACCTGCCCGAGCGGAGTATTCTTCCACGACCTGTCCACGTCATGGCAAGCCTTGGTGATCTCTGCGATAAAGACCGTATGCAATCCTGACTCGATTGCCTGTTCCACGCGATGCGTGGCTGGCGGCCGCCCCGAGAAGAACGCTCCGACTCGATCTCTCACCCGGCCGATTGCGCCCTCAATGCCCCGAAGGAGTTCTCCAGCACCAACAAAATCCTGCCAACGCGACAAGATTTCCCCACGGAGCAAGGAGCCATCATTGAGTGCGGCATTAATCCGCTCCTGAGCTTGTGCAAACCTCTCGTTGGTCAGCCGTCGCAAGTCGTCGAGTTGTGCTTCTTGATCTTGCAATTCAGCCAGTAGCTCGCCTACGTCGGCAGTAGTGCGCTTCAAGGCTCCTGCAAGAGTTTGCGCTGCCACCTGCTGGCGCTTGGATGAATCCGCGGCCAAGGCATTAAGCCAGGCCATGAGCGGCTCGAGGTGCTCCCCCGGCAATAAGTCTTGCTCATTGAGCTGTGTCTCATTGACGACATGCAATAAAGCGGGATCCAAGTTCTTTTCAATCAGTAAACGGCGCAGATCTGGGACTATGTCGCGCTCGGCACCTGGAGGAACCCGATTGAGGACTACGCATACAGTAATGTCCCGAACGCCCGCGTCCGTGAGCAGCTCCCATGGCAGAGCATCTGCGTAGCGATTGGCTGTTGTCACGAAAATCCATAAATCGGCGGCGTTGAGCAGTTGTCCTGCTAGAGCCCTGTTATCGTCTGAGACAGAATCGATATCTGGCGCATCAAGGATTGCCAGCCCTTGGGGAACGTTTCCATGTGGTTTCATGACCAGAGCATCGTGACGGGAAGAATCTCCGGCTACTGCAAACCCGCCGCCGGAAACGCGAGTGAGTTCGGGCAGAACGCGGTCGGATTCAAAGAATGGTTGGTCCACGGGATTAAAGGCGAGAACCGGCGTTCTGGTTGTCGGCCTGACAGCACCCGAAATGCTGATTTGCTCACCGACCAACGAGTTAACGAGAGTGGACTTGCCGGATCCAGTTGATCCGCCTATCACCGCTAGCAGCGGTGCGCCGAGGTTGGAGACTCTTGGTATCAGATAGTCTGATATTTGATGCACTGTCTTCTCGCGCAACTGATCACTTTCAGAGGTTGCGGAAGACGAGTTGCCGACAAAAACTAGATCACTGAGAATGCCACGCAATTCGATGAGGCTCTTGATGGTGGTGATGCTGATTTGCCCGTCACCAGCAGCCTCGCTCAATGCAGGCTTGATCTGATCTGAGTTCGACTCCATGTGCACCATCTTGCCTTATGGCGACGGTGATTGCTGAGAGATAGAGGCACATTTTCCATGCAAAAGAAAAAACCACGGATCTCTCCGTGGTTTTTCATATGGTGACCCCAACGGGATTCGAACCCGTGTTGCCGCCGTGAGAGGGCGGAGTACTAGGCCGCTATACGATGGGGCCGTACGCCAAGTTTTACCTTGGCTCACCGGACGAATCCGATGAAGCGCTGGGATACCAGGACTCGAACCTAGAATGACGGAACCAGAAACCGTTGTGTTGCCAATTACACCATATCCCATTGTGACTTGGGAGTTTAGGAATCCTGTCAAGCATTATTCCAGGCCACTTCCGTAGCACGAGATAAAACTATACCGTCCAGCCAAGAACTACACAAATCGAGGGGCCGGCACATGGCTACTCCCAATTTCCGCGCAGAATCGCTGGAAAATAGCTTTTTGGCCTTGCAGGGGTTCCGCTTCCGCCGCAAATTGCCACTGTGAATTGACGCACCCCAGCATTCAGCCTGAATCGCGGCTGTTTCACTTGGACTCCCCCGCACAAACGCTCACTAGCCGGCAAAAGCAAGAGCACCTTGGATGCCAACATCATTCAATGTTGCAAACATCCAAGGTGCTCTGCATGTACCGCTAGTGCTAGGGAATGACCCTACCGGGATTCGCCAAAAGCACGAAGACGGTTCAAGCTCGACTCGCGGCCCAGGATTTCCATGGACTCGAAGAGCGGTGGCGATACGCGCTTACCCGAAATTGCGACACGGGCAGGGCCGAAAGCCTGGCGCGGCTTGAGCTCCAACTCGTCAACCAACATGGTGCGAAGCGCTGCCTGGATGGTCTCTGCGTTCCAGTCCGACAAGCCTTCCAGCGCCTGAACCGACGCATCAACCACCTCTGCGAGGTTCGCCGGCATGCCCTTGAGGGCGTTGTCAGCGATGACAATCTCATCGTCCGACTTGAAGAGGAACTCCAGCATGTCGGTAGCTTCGCCCAAGAGCGCGATACGCTCCTGTACCAGTGGAGCAGCCTGATCTAGGATTTCGTTTTCGCGAGCGGTCAGCTCGGCACCAACAAGTTCAGCGGCCTGGAGATATGGAACCAAGCGATCCCGGAAGTCCTTCGGTTCCAGCATGCGCACATGCGTACCGTTGATGGCTTCTGCCTTTTTGACATCAAATCGTGCCGGGTTGGACAGGACATCGGTAACGTCAAAGGCTTCAACGAGTTGCTCGCTGGAGAAGATGTCTTCATCGGCGCTCAATGACCAGCCGAGCAATGCCAGATAGTTGAGCAGGCCCTCTGGGATGAACCCGTTGTCGCGGTGCAGGAACAAGCTTGATTCTGGATCGCGCTTGGAAAGCTTCTTATTTCCCTGGCCCATCACGTATGGCAAGTGGCCGAAGCGCGGCATGTACTTTGCAACACCGATATCGTGCAGGAGTGCATACAAGACAACCTGGCGTGGCGTGGAAGACAGCAGGTCTTCACCGCGAAGCACATGAGTGATGCCCATCAAGGCGTCGTCAACGGGGTTGACCAGCGTGTACAGGGGCTGTCCGTTGGCGCGAACTACGACATAGTCCGGCACGCTGCCTGCCTTGAACGTGATCTCGCCACGGACCAGGTCATTGAACGTGACGTCGTGATCCGGCATGCGAACACGCAGCACAGGCTCGCGGCCTTCTGCCTTGAACGCTGCTTTCTGCTCGTCGGTGAGCTCGCGGTCAAAGTTGTCATAGCCAAGTTTTGGATCCCGGCCAGCTGCCTTGTGACGCGCTTCGATTTCCTCGGGGGTGGAATATGACTCGTAGAGGTGCCCGGCCGCGCGGAGCTTGGCAATGACATCTTGGTAGATCTCGCCTCGCTGAGACTGGCGGTAAGGCTCGTGCGGCCCACCGACATTAACGCCTTCATCCCAGTCGATACCCAACCAGTTCAAGGCGTCCAGCACCTGGTTGTAGCTTTCCTCCGAGTCGCGCTTCGCATCCGTATCTTCGATGCGGAAAATCATCTTGCCGCCCGTGTGACGAGCGTAAGCCCAGTTGAACAGGGCCGTACGGATCAATCCAACGTGTGGAGTTCCAGTGGGTGATGGGCAAAAGCGAACGCGTACCGGGGTATCTTCGGTTACTTCGGGAATCAGCGATAGATCAGTCATGATGACTTCATTCTATGCCTTTCGCGCCGAAAGTCGCATTTAAACCGCAAGGCTCCCGATCACATAAATGATCGAGAGCCAGTGCGGTTCCAGCAAAATGATGATGGCCTTTTGCTGCCAGTTACAACACTGTCGAGTGAAGTTGCTCAAACGTCAATTCAGCGCCGGAATACGCTTCGCAATGAACCGATTCCTTCAACGTCGATTTCAACGACATCCCCCGCATTGACCAGTCCCACACCTGCAGGTGTTCCAGTCATGATCACATCGCCTGGCAAGAGCGTAAAGGCTTCCGAAGCTCGCGCCACCAGTTCATTGACCGGCCAAATCATTTCGTTGGTGGAGCCATCTTGCTTAACTTCACCGTTGACTCGGGTAACAATGCCGACGTCGTCTGGATCCGGCAATTCAGTTTCAATCCAGGGGCCCAGCGGGCAAGAACCGTCAAATCCCTTGGCGCGGGTCCACTGCAGATCGCTGCGTTGCGCATCGCGCGCGGTGAGGTCATTGGCTACGGTGTAGCCGAAGATGACGTCTTGGGCCTTGTCGGCAGGGACGTCCTTGCAAATACGCCCAATGACGACAGCTAGTTCACCCTCGAAGGAAACCTCATCAGAGAACGCTGGCAGAGTGACAGGATCCCCATGGCCAACCACCGAGGTATTGGGCTTCAAGAACATGATGGGTTCCTGCGGAACTTCATTGCCCAGTTCCTTGGCGTGTTCACGGTAGGTGCGCCCGAACCCGACCACCTTTGAACGTGGAATGATTGGCGCCACCAGGCGAACATCATCCAGGCTGTGGGTTGCCCCTGTGGTTTTGATTCCTTGGAAGAACGGGTCTCCTGCCAGGACGTGGATGTCGTTGCCATCAACGACTCCGTACAGCGGATCACCGTCTACTACAAATCTTGCAATTTTCATTCGGTTTTCTCTTGTCTAGTCTTGTTTAGCGATCGTGGCACGGCTTCCACGGATAAACTCGTTGATTTCTTCTTCAGAAATTCCGTCAAGATCATAATCCGGATATCCAGCGGGGTTCTTCGACTGCCATTCCCACATGTCCCGAGCCATTTCCTCGACTCCTCGTTCGGCCTTCCAGCCGAGCTCCAAACGGGCTGTTGTCGGATCACCGTAGTACTCGGCGATATCGCCCGGGCGACGCTCTACCAACTTGTATGGAAGCTGCCGGCCACAGGCCCGCGAGAACGCGCCAATGACATCCAGGACGCTCGTTCCGCTTCCGGTTCCGAGATTCCAGACGTACTGGCCGGTGTGGGTGTTCAAGAAGTCCAATGCATCCAGGTGGCCCTGGGCAAGGTCCATGACGTGAATGTAGTCCCGCACGCCAGTTCCATCGTAGGTTGGGTAATCATTGCCGAAGACCTGGACTTCGCTGCGGCGGCCGACCGCTACCTGTGCAATAAACGGCATGAGGTTGTTCGGGATACCCTGCGGATCCTCACCGATGTTTCCCGAAGGATGAGCGCCAACTGGATTGAAGTAGCGCAAGGTGGCGATGGACCACGAAGAGTCGGAGATCGCAAGGTCCTCGAGGATTTGCTCGATATGCAGCTTGGTCCGTCCGTAGGGGTTTGATGCTGCACGCTGTGCATCTTCAACCAGTGGCAACTGGGTGGACTCGGCGTAGACCGTTGCAGATGAGCTGAAAACCAGTCGCTTAACGCCAGCTTTTTCCATCGCTGACACGAGGTTCAAGGTGCCGACAACATTGTTCTGGTAGTAAGAAATCGGCTTTTCAACGGACTCTCCTACGGCCTTCAAACCGCCAAAGTGGATGACTGCGTCCGGCTTGGTCTGGCTCAAGACGGAATCCAGCCGGTCGCTATCCAGCAAGTCGCCAATGAAAAGCTCGGGAGCCGAATTGGACATGTCGCGTACGCGCCTCAGGGATTCAGGCGATGAATTGCTCAGATTGTCGAAGACAGAAACCTTGTGGCCCGCTTCGAGCAGCAAGAGCACGGCGTGAGATCCTATGTAGCCTGCACCGCCAGTTACCAGTACGTGCATTTCATTCCTTTTCGCATACAACAATGGCCCCGGGGCTTTAGCCCCGAGACCATCGTAGTCGTTTGGATTGGCGTCTAGGCCAAACGCTCCAGCCAGCCGTGTCGATCTTCGACGGTGCCCAGCTGGATGCCCAGCAGTTCCTCGCGGATGGACATCGTCACTTCACCGGCAGGAGCGTTCTCGTCTCCGATGAGTTCATCGCCATTCTTGAGCAGGCCGATTGGAGTGATTACCGCAGCGGTACCGCAGGCAAATACTTCCGTGATATCACCGGAAGCAACGCCATCACGCCATTCGTCGAGGGTGATCTTCCGTTCTTCCACCGTGATGCCGCGGTCCTTGGCCAGTTGGATCACCGATGAACGGGTAACACCCTCAAGGATGGTTCCGGTCAGCGCAGGAGTGACCAGCTTGTTGTCCTTGGTGACGAAGAAAACATTCATGCCACCCAGTTCTTCAACAGCATTGTCATTGAAGGCATCGAGGAAGAGCACCTGCTTGCAGCCATTCTCCTCGGCCTCCAGCTGCGCTACCAGTGACGCTGCGTAGTTGCCACCGCACTTGGCAGAACCGGTGCCGCCGCGGCCGGCGCGGGCATAGTTCTTCGATACCCAAATGGCTACCGGCTTGAGCTCTCCACCGAAGTAGTTGCCCGCTGGCGAGGCGATGACGCGATAGGAAACCTCACGCGCCGCACGCACTCCGAGGAAAGCTTCGGTGGCAATCATGAATGGCCGCAGGTACAGCGCTTCACCCTCGCCGCTTGGAACCCAATCGATGTCGGTGGCTACCAGCTTCTTCAGTGACTCGACAAAAACATCTTCGTCCAGCTGGGGCAGGGCCAGACGCTGGGCGGACTTGTTCAAGCGGGCTGCGTTTGCGCGCGGACGGAAAGTCCACACCGAGCCGTCCTCATGGCGGTATGCCTTGAGGCCTTCAAAGATTTCCTGGCCATAGTGCAGCACCGAGGCAGCTGGATCCATTGCGATGGGACCATAAGGCTCAATGCGGGCATCATGCCATTCCCCGCCATGGCCGCCCTCATTGGCGCTCCAGTCAACGACGGTGGTGTGGTCAGTAAAGAAATCCCCGAAACCAGGGTTGGCCAAAACGCTGGCGCGCTCTTGATCGCTCTTGCGACTCGTTGAAAGATTTTCGGTGAATTCCATCTACCTTGGACTTCCTAGCTCAATAAACAAAGAACGGGTGATCCACGCCAAAGCGGAACACCCGTTCGTGGAATTGCTGCCGATTAGAGGCTAACCGGAAACGTCACTTTCAGCTTATGCCAGTAAAGCGACAATTGCATCGCCGATTTCACTGGTGGTGCGATTATCGGTCAATTCTTGACGTGAAGTGATCTCTTTTTCAACAGCTTGCTCAACAGCGCGTGCTTCTTCTGACATTCCGAGATGATCCAGCATCAGCGCTACCGAGAGGATGGCCGCAGTTGGGTCTGCCTTCTGCTGCCCGGCAATATCGGGGGCAGAACCATGTACCGGCTCAAACATCGATGGGTAGGTGCGGTCCATGTTGATGTTGCCGCTCGCTGCCAAGCCGATGCCACCGGTAATTGCTCCAGCCTGGTCGGTCAGGATGTCGCCGAAGAGGTTATCCGTAACGATGACATCAAAGCGGGATGGATCGGTAGTCAGGAAGATAGTGGCCGCATCTACGTGGAGGTAATCATGGGTCACTTCTGGGAATTCGACTGCGACAGCTTCTACAGTGCGCTTCCACAGGTGCCCGGCATGCACCAGGACGTTGTGCTTGTGAACCAACGTCACATGCTTGCGTTCGCGCTCGGAGGCCCGGCGGAAAGCATCTCGCACCACGCGTTCTACTCCATAGGCCGTGTTGACTGATACCTCGGTCGCGATTTCATGCGCGGTTCCGGTTCGGACCGAACCGCCGTTGCCAACATATGGGCCTTCGGTGCCTTCGCGCACCACAATGAAATCAATAGCCCCGGGGTTGGACAGAGGGCTTTCAATGCCGGCGTAGAGCTTGGACGGGCGCAGATTCACGAAATGGTCCAAGGAGAAACGCAACTTCAAAAGCATTTCACGCTCAATGATCCCTGACGGAATTCGGGTATCCCCTGGCGCTGCTCCCACTGCGCCAAAAAGAATCGCGTCGTGCTGCTTGATAGCCGAGAGGGTCTCCTCCGGCAACGTCTCGCCAGTTTCCAACCAGTGTTCAGCGCCAAGCTTGTAGTAAGTGAGCTTGAGTTCTTGCTTGCCACCATTAGTGACGAACTTCAGTACCTTGACCGCTTCAGTTACAACTTCAGGGCCAATACCGTCGCCTGGAATGACCGCAATATCAATTTCATTTGCCATGCTTCAACTTTAGCGATCTTCGTCCAACATGTGAGAGTTCGTCTCATATGTTGGACACGAAATTAAGCGCCTTTCAGATCTCAATCCCAGGCATGAGGTAAACGCGCTATTGGAGTCGATATTCTAGAGTTACCGGCCGAAGCAAACTCTGCTTCACTAGCCTGCAGCACACACCACTGAATTGAAGGAAGCATTGATTTTTGCCAACCCCCACCGTCGAATTGACGGTTGGATCCGAGCGAATCCGCGACGAATAGACTTCATCACCGGTCTGATCTACACCTTATTCTGTGTCCCGGGAACCATCGGTCTGGCTGGCGCCATGTCCGCTCCCGCCATGTTGTCTATTATGGCGATCGCCACGCTGCAATCGGCTCCGCTGATGGTTCGTCGGCGATACCCGTGGGCCGTCACCTTGGTTGTCGCTTTTGGGCATCTCATGCAGCTTGGATTCGACGGCCTTTTGCTCCCTTCGCAGTTCTCGGTTCCCATCATGGTTTACACCATGGCTGTTTATGGGAAACGGTGGCAGTCCTTCGGCACGCTCTCACTCGGCTTGGCAGGAGCGGTGCTGGCGACATTCAGCATGTTTAACCCGTTCCGCTACGCCACAGACCCGAGTCCATCCATGTCGTTCAACATGCTGGTCTCGTTTGTCGGCTTGGCACTCGTGGTCACTGTCGCGTGGACGTTCGGCGACTTGGCGCGCACACGTCGGCTGGCCATGAAGTCGTTGAAGGAACATGCTGAACGCCTTGAAAAAGAGCGCATTATGGAAAGGGCACTGGCCGCGTCCGATGAACGAAACCATATTGCCCGCGAAATGCATGACATTGTTGCCCACTCTTTATCCGTGATCATTACGCAGGCAAACGGTGCACGCTATGCAGCAGTCAATGATCCGCAAATTGCCATCGATACGCTCAAGACGGTTTCTGATACCGGGCGTGCTTCGCTCAAGGAAATGCGCCGCCTTCTTGGAGTCCTCCGGAAGGACGAAGAACTGCAAAACAGGCCGTTGCCTGCTCTGGGAGATATCCCCAATTTGGTAGAGATCGCCACGAACTCAGGATTGGCTGTACAATTTCAAACCCTTGGAACGCCACGCAAGGAACTACCCGCTGGTGCGGAACTGACGGCTTACCGGTGCGTTCAAGAATCGCTGACTAATGTGCTCAAGCACGCCGGATCCAACGCGGAGGCAGAAGTTCTCCTCAATTGGACTTACCGGGGACTGGAGTTGCGGATCAAAGATGACGGACGCGGGGCAGGCGCAATCAAGCTTGAGGGAGCCGGCCAAGGGCTGCAGGGCATGAAAGAACGCGTAGCGTTATATGAAGGAACATGCACCGCCGGCCCACAATCTTCCGGCGGATTCGCCGTCGCAGTTTTCATTCCATACTCCGAGGACTAAATTCACATGGAAAATAACAACGTCATCAAGGTCGCCCTGGTGGATGATCAGCTGCTGGTACGAAGTGGCTTCCGAATGCTGATTAATTCACAAGAAGACATGGATGTTATTGCTGAGGCCGGCAATGGCCGTGAAGCCGTTGCCACTCCCCTGATGAGCCAAGCCGATGTCATCCTCATGGACGTGCGCATGCCGGAAATGGATGGCATCGAAGCAACAGAGCGTTTGCTCGATCCCTCCAAGTCTGCAGCCGAAGGGCCTAAAGTCATCGTTCTGACAACTTTTGACATGGATGAATACGCTTTGAGCGCGATTCAAGCTGGCGCCAGTGGTTTCTTATTGAAAGATGCACCACCCGAGGAATTGCTGGAGTCCATTCGCACTGTAAACAAGGGCGATGCGGTCATTGCCCCCTCGACCACTCGCCGACTCCTGGATCATATGGCTCCTTTGCTGAAGAAAGAGAGCACCCAGGGAAACAAGGAACTATCAGAGCTCGTGGATTCCCTGACGCGACGCGAGAGGGAAGTTTTCGGACTGATTGCGCTGGGACGATCCAATCCAGAAATTGCAGAGGATTTGTTCCTCTCAGAGGCAACGGTGAAAACCCATGTTGGTCACATCCTGGCGAAGCTGGAAGCGCGGGACCGAGTTCAGGCAGTGGTCATTGCCTACCAGACCGGAGTCGTCAGCCCCTAAGACTCTCTTAGGTGAATCAACGGTTAGGTACAAATTTGCCTGCCGCACTGAGAACTCAGGTTCTCGGCGCGGCAGGCAAATTTGGCTTAAGCAGCCTCTGCTATTTTTCTTCCTCGTACCGAGGGAATACTGGCGACGGTGCCGGCAACTCGGTGCCAGGTACTAATGCCGTATCAAAGTATTCGAAGGTCCGTGCTGATCCTTCGCCGATTGCCAGCGAGTTGAGCATGGCGGTCATGGCCTGAGGCAGAACTGGCTGCAGAAGCAGAGCGACCTTGCGGACGATTTCAATGGTCACATACAACACCGTAGCCATGCGTTCCGGAGCAGTCTTCTTCAGTTTCCATGGCTCTTGTTCCGCGAAGTAAGCATTGGTATCGCCCAATACATGCCACACAGCTTCGAGAGCCTTGCTAAATTCCTGACGCGAGTAGGCATCCCGATTAAGCTCAAGAAGTTGTCCAGCGGCATTGAGAATCTGCTGGTCTGCTTCTAGCAATTCACCCGGCGTTGGCACTACACCGCCGCAGTTCTTTGCGACCATCGACAACGATCGCTGAGCAAGGTTGCCGAAGTTGTTGGCAAGGTCACCATTAATGCGAGCGACGATGGTCTCGTGGTTGTAGCTTCCGTCAGCACCGAAAGGTACCTCTCGCAAGAAGAAGTATCGGACCTGGTCCAAGCCGTATCGATTCACAAAGTCATCAGGCGAAACCGTATTCCCCAAGGACTTGGACATCTTTACGCCGTTGTTGTGCAGGAATCCATGGATCATGACGCGCTTTGGCAGCGGAAGCTTGGCAGACATCAGGAATGCCGGCCAGTAGATGGCGTGGAAGCGCGAAATGTCCTTGCCGATAACGTGAACGTCTGCTGGCCAGTACTTCTGGAAAGATTCGGACTCTACGTCTGGGAAGCCGACTCCCGTGAGGTAGTTAGTCAAGGCATCCACCCACACGTACATAACGTGCTTTTCGTTGCCTGGTACCGGGATTCCCCAGTCGAAGGTTGTGCGGGAAATCGACAAGTCGGTGAGTCCGCCTTCAACGAATCGCACGACCTCATTGAAACGGGAACGTGGCGCGCCAAATTCAGGATTGTCCTGATAGTACGCAAGCAGCTTGTCTTGGTACTTGGACAGGCGGAAGAAATACGATTCTTCTTCAGTCCAGGTCACTTCGGTGTCAGATTCGGTCGCGTAGCGGATGCCGTCTTCGCGAACTTCAGTCTGCTCCTCGGTGTAGAACGCTTCATCGCGCACTGAATACCAACCGGCATACTTATCAAGGTAAATATCGTCGTTGGCTTCCATGCGGCGCCACAATTCTTGGGCAGCTGCATGGTGATCCGCGTCAGTGGTGCGGATGAAACGGTCATAGCTCGTGCCCAGCTCATCATTCATCGCTTGGAATGCATCCGAGTTGCGCTGAGCTAGTTGAGCTGGCGTGATTTCCAGCTTTTCAGCCGTCTGCATCATCTTCTGACCATGCTCGTCGGTGCCGGTCATGAAGAAGACGTCATGTCCGTCAAGCCGCTTGAACCGCGCCATGACGTCCGTGGCCACGACTTCATATGCGTGGCCGATGTGCGGGGTGCCGTTCGGGTAGGAAATGGCAGTGGTGATGTAAAAAGGTTTTTGCTGAGAAGTCACGTTACAAATTTACCTTAGCTCGCGCCGGTTGGAGTTCTTCAAGTCGTTGCTAGCTCGTCACATGATTTTTGCTAGATACTCCCAGAAGGCGCTTCGCAAGGTTCTGCGGATTGTCTGCTGATCAGTTTTCCACTCCCCCAGGACTTGAGCGCAGTCCTTGAGCAGCGTCCTATCGATTTCTGGTGGAAGCTGGGGCTTGTCTGCCATGAGCTCGACAACTTCTGATTGAGTGGTGAACGCAAGCCATGATTCTGCAACCTTGGCGCCGATTTCTTCAGCCACTTTGAGTTCTTGCTGTTCGTAGGCGGCGTTGCCTTTGAATCCTGGGCGCTCGCCTCCACTGGAATAGACAACTTCAGCGTTTGACTCGGTCACTGTCATCGCCTTGGCAGTCGCCTTTTGAGCCATCACCGCTGGTGTTGGGGCAAAGGGCTTAGCTGGAACTGGGGCCGGCGCTTCTGCCGGCGCATTGGCAATAATCGATGTTTTCTCTGAGTGGTGCTGGTCCCACTCCAAGACCTTGGTGAAGGCACTGTCCAGCAGTTGATTAGGAATGGTTTCAATGTAGTCGGCCGTCAAAGCCAAATGTTCCGCAACCGAGGCAACGCCAAGCCTGCTGTCAGCCTTAGCGACACCCAGAAGAACAACTTTCATGCCAAGGTCTTGCGCTTCTTCTACTGCTTCCGCAAGATCGTCATCGCCGGAAACAAGATAAGCAATTGACGCGGAACGGTTTCTAGCCACTCCGACAAGATCTAATGCAAGACGAAGATCAACGCCCTTTTGCTCTCCGTTGTAAGAAATACGACCTAAACGCACCTTTACGCCTGGTATCAGTCCAATACGCTTATGTTGCTCGGTAAACAGGCCGTCTTTAGATGCGTCGTACCAGTAAACGCGTAAGTTATTAAGCCCAGTATTCTTCTTGACAGTTTGAACTATGCCCCGGACCAAGGACTCATAGTGAGTCGTGAAAGCTGACCGCAATGTTGTACCAGCAGCACGATGACCACCCAGTGAAAGTAAGAAACCGGCGTCGATAAATATTGCAGTATGGTTCATCATAGTCCGATCCTACCTTTGCCCAGCGGAAACTAAAGCTCAAATCAACCATAGTAATTATTCAACAGTCAGATCCCAGTAATCCGATCTCGTTAAAACGTCGGCATTGGGTTTATAAAAGGGTTTCTTTAGAGTGAGGTGATCCCTCTCCCACGCTACATCCTTTCGTTTCAACCGAGCTGGAACGCCAGCAACAATGCAATTATTCGGAAACACACGGGTAACCACCGATGACAATCCTACAACCGAACCGTCCCCCATCGAGGCTCCACCAAGTAAACGGCATCCCCACCCGAGCCATACGTGATTCCCGATGCTAATTGACTTGGCAATATTGATTCGCTCACCAGTGCGCACATCAAATATCGGGTGTTCATCGTCGGATCTGATTTGTACGTCAGCAGAAATCATACAATCATTTCCAATCTTTACGACGGAGCCCTCAACGGAAGTTATGGTGACAGGAGACGTAGTTGTAACGAAGTCACCAATCTCAATCGAAGCATCCTCACCTACTCTAAGAAATCCGCCGAATCCATGTAATCCTTTCCCTATTCGAATCGTCGCATTATTGCAGTCAAACCTAAATACCGTACCTCGCATTAGGTTGACCGTAGGATCTAAAATTAATCTATTATTAGACCCGAAAAAATGTACTTTTACCCCCGGAATAGGCGTTCCTGCAAATTCAATAACATTGCCGTTGCTATCGTCATATTCATCAATTAACTCTAGTATCAATTCAATTCAACCTTTCCCTGACGCATTTCCAGCTTTCATAATCCGAGTTAATATATAATACGATGACGATTTAAGATTCAATACCTTTAGGCCGCATAAAGCCTCCGCCCACCGTCCCATGTCCATGGTGAATGCCCTCGGATACGGATTGATGGTATCAATTGCATCTAGACTACTCGATACAGTAAACCGTAAAATGTAAACTAGCAATCACCGGGAAAGGCGCGAATAGAGATATTAAGTAATATTTTATATTAATTTATCGCAAAAACGTAAATTTGTTAGAAGCAAATATCTTTAAAATTACCTATAGTACCATGAGGCCCATCTCGTGTCACTTCCAGTTTGAACAAAAACGGAAGCACAATATTTCGCAGGTTTCTCTGACGATCAACTGGACGCGATATTGCAAATCTTCTTGTTTCTGAAATACTGACGATAAATAGTAAAATTCTCATTGAATCTCCGACTTGCTCACTCAGCGGAAGTACGTCTAAGGACATCATTGATCGAACGATTTCAATTCTCGACGAGATACGACTATGCATATCGACAGTTGCGATCCGTGATAAACCAAGAACCGTGATTCAGGAGACACGACTAATGGTAAAAATGCTCACCTTCGTCTAAATTAACGGAAAGAATCTATGACAAGATTCTAATTGAACAACCTTTCATCCAAATCTAAAATAGATTCAAAAACTCTTTGAGATGCTTTTCCGTCTAGTAGAGGTAGTGTTTCGTTGAGTCGGTGAAGGTACTTATCGCTCAATGACCATCCATCGTTGCTGCGCGATTCGATCCAGTCGACAACATCGTCTGGTTCAGCAAAAACTGGTCCAAAACCATTATCGCTGTAAGAAAACCAGCCCTGGGTAAAGGTGTGCCCAGAGCTAAATATCGATTCCGAGTCAAACTGGTAATATGCGATAGGCGCCCCTGTAATAGCTGCTTCAGTAGCAATCGATGAATAATCAGTTACCAAAGCTGCGCTTTTCAGCAAGAATTCTTGAACGTTCAATTCTGAGAAACCGCAAATCCTTACCTTTGAGCCAAAGTCGAATAAGTCACGGAACTTAGCAAGGTGATCGTGAAGAACAAAAACGACTTCGTACTCATGATTTTCCGCAAGTGAAAGTGTCCGAGGATTATTTACTGCTAACTTCCAACTTTTATAAAATTGACTACTATGAAGAATATTCTTCCGCTGTTCGATGTCGGAACATTTATTTAACTCGGCTACCAAGTTTTGTCTCCACGTTGGGACAAAGGAGATGTACTTTCGGTCCACCGAATCTTCTTGGCTTCTTATAACCAAATTATCATGCCTGGGAAGACCAGTCAGTGAAACTTCTTTGCGCGTAAATTTATAGGTTGAACCATCTCCGGCAAAAGCGTCAAATTCCATTGGGCTACTTGCAATCATTAGAGCCAAACCTTTGGTATTTAGCCACCGGGATAGATCATTCATTACGAGCCCATGTTGCAAGAAAACTCTTCGTGCAGGCGAAACACCAAAGCGACGCCGGCTAACCGGATCGTAGATTCCAGCATCAATATGTGATGAGATTATGAACTTAGCGTTTAGGGTCGAATAAACGGCCTCATCACTTCCATACTCAATTAGGTTGAACCCTTCGGACGACAGTCTATTCCAGTCTTTGGAGTCCTTCTTTAACATGAAGACAGCATTTATTTGCGGATGATTGTCTCGGACGTAACGGTAAAAATGTTCACCGTTGTCATCCGCACGGACAGGATGATCCATAATGATCCATAAATCCTTGAATTTTACAAGGTTTGCCTCACTACGGGCAGCAAGTATCGTTTCACTATCTCTACGTTTCATCTTGCGTGCTAATTTTTGTTTGCGGTATCGGCTTAGTAATCGTTGTGAAAGTCGATAACAGACGCCAATCCGGCTAGAACCAGTTATCCAAGTTTCTTCTGTTGTCTTCAAACGAATGGCTTCAAAACCATACTTGAACCGGTTAATACCAGAAGATTTTTTGGCACGTCGTACTAATTCGGAGGCCGAAGGTGCATAGGTACCGGATGAAAGTTGCAATTCTTTAGGTGCGGAGATAAATGAAGTATTCTTTTTCGCATCGTTAACTGGCTTTTTTATCGATATTTTTCGACCATTGAGATAAATTTCAACAGTCTGCACTCGCGGTAATATTAGTACTCGCTCGTACATCAGGGTGCGACCAAAAGACATATGTCTGATACTTTTCGCGATATAAACGTCCGTATAGGTTCCGTCTACAAAGACTCGTTCTGAAGGTGGTAATTCAGCAAAAGTGTAACCAACTTTTCTAGTATTCCGCTTGATGTCGTCGGCATTCCACATATACCCAATGGTTTGTTGACCAGGAATTATTGATTCGTTCTTAAAATGCCTTAGAATTCCTTCTTTTAAACCCCACCCGTAATTAACCAAATTAAAATTACGGATTGTACTAGCATCGATAAGTTTGAAAATCTCTTCCAAAGATTCCCAAAGTTGATCCATTAAATCAGTTGAAACAGATTTCAGTGGAGAATCGATCATTCTGTCGGCTCGGAAGTACCAGTACAGGCTATAAAGAACTGTATTCTGGGCCCAAACAGGAACATACCCCTTTTTATTTAAAAGATAATTCAAAAGGCCCAAATGGCCATATTTTGGCTCATTTGTATACTTCTCGGGCTTCAACCACGTCGTGTCGATTAGCGATGATCCATCCGCACGTTTTCGATAGTAGTATCTAGCCGAGGCCACTAAACCAAGGACTGGCTCTTCGAACTGTGCCAAATAGAGCCCGATAAAATGCGCATCCTCGAATGCGGGTTTCACCAAATCAGAAAATCTTATTTGATTTGATTTTACTATGTCAGCTCGAACTATCGTTGCATGCCCAGCGAGATGCACGACGTGAGGCTCGCGGTCTAAACTTACTAATCGATCGCCACGCCTATATTTCCAAGCTAACGGATGGTTATCCTGGGCGGTTCCGGTCTTTTCGTTGAATATCAGCGAGCGACTCGTCAGCATCGAGGCTGCTTTATTTACATCTCTATCGATAAATACAGACAATGCCTCAAAGTACTTGCGGTCCAAGACATCATCAGAGTCTACGAATGCGATCCATTCTCCATTCGAAATGTCGATCCCCTTGTTTCGGGCGGCCGCAACTCCCATGTTCGGTTGAGTTTCGACTGTGACTCTGAACCTTGAGCGCGCCGCCCACGAGCGGGCCTTATCTAATGTCTGGTCTTGAGATCCGTCGTCAATTACGACAACTTCTAACAAATCAGAACAAATCGACTGCTTTTCGATGCTCCGAAACAAGTCGTCAGCGTACTTTTCAATCTGATAAGCCGCAATGACCGCGGAGAAAATGGGGTGATTCATGTTGAATAGTCTAGTCAATGGATTGTGATTCCAGAAAATATAGGAAGATGCCCATATCACACGTGCAGTCCCGGTTTTTTGCCACTTTGTGGGTCCAGCATAACTTAACGAAGTTTACAAGAAATTTCTTAAGCAATGCAGTGGAGATAATCTCTCCGCGTAAAATTTTCGGTACTTCAACTTGTCAGCGTGGAGCACTACACCCATGTCTGCGAGAGAATTTTAGGAGCCTGTGGCTTCTAATTGCCGCTTAACGTCGCGAATGAAGTTGTCGCAGATGCAAATGAACACACCACACCAAGTAAAAGACTAGGAACGACGCGCTCAGGATCCACCCGGGCAATAGTCTGATGCGTAGAAAATGGTTGTCGTGGAGCACCTGGGGACCCTGAATCGTTTAGTAAGTGGTCAGATAAAAGTGGATCACTTCAGCACAGGAAGTAGGTCATTTCGGTGTACTACAGTAGGCCACATCAACACGAAAAACAGACCAGTGCAATCTAATTGTTCCTGTCCGCTGATGATCACCAACTGAAGCCAGGATGCAAGCTTGGGCTCCATAGGTACAAGCAGGCCATAACCGGCACGACGGCTACGTTTCACCTTACTGAATGCAAAAGAAACATGGGACCGTCTTGCTTCACGATAGGTTCCTTCCAACACCCACCAGATAATGGTTGCAAGCACTCAAAGGGTGTCGCAAAAGGATCGAAAGAGAACTGACGGTACTCATGTGCGTCCAAAGACATATCTGGAAATTAGACTCCCGTGGACTTTCCGGACGTGAAATCGCCCGGCAAGTCGGGCTTTCGCGAAGCACCGTGGCCAAGTACTTGTAGTCTGACGACTATTCACCCCGACCCCCTGCACGAAGCATCGGACAGGATCGGCGAACCGCAGATTTGAATCTTTCATCGTTGCTTGGCTGAATGGGGACTACAAAGCTCAGCGCAAGCAGCGCCACACCGCCCAATGGATCTTCGGCCGGCTCACCGAGGATGAAGTCTTTGAGGCAAGTATTTGCCGGTTCAGTTGTCAATGCTAACTGAATACTGACCCTTGAACGACATTTGAAAATTGACCCCACCCGGGCCAGTCGACAGTCATTCTTAGGGCGAGATCAATATGGAACAGTCTGCAGAGATCCATCAGCCACATAGAGCAGAAAGCGCGCTAATCAAAGACATCCCACGATGTCATAGCATCGCGCGCAACACCCTATGTTCGGCCCTGGCATCTACGGAGCCACCAATTAACCATCGAGTAAACGCGGATCTGTCGCGAGCGCGTTCGAACCAAAAATACGCAAGTTCTTACGTGAATATCCGCGTATGCCAGTCTCTGCTATTGCTTAACGGAACGGATGGGAGCATTCCATTTACAAGCTGAAGAACCGCGTCATGTAAATACGTCCTGAATACACCAGCATGGAACCGGTAGACCAGTCGATCCATGAACCAGGTCAAGCCGCACAAATGGAACTGTGTTTTCCCGAACCGCGAATTCCTGCCGGATTCGGGCAGTCAATAATGTCGCCAGTAATGGTAATGACGCTGCCCTATTCAAGACTGTTCAACGCGCTGATGATCCCCGACCCGCAAGCAGAGTTCTTATCGCAGGGATTTAGAGCTTGATCAACAATGCTGGGGCGGTGCCTAAGAGTTTGATTTGGGACCATAAATCGGACGTTGGCGGCGAAGAGGAACGTCGCGGAAGTCGCCGCAGAGTTTGCTGGGACGATTGCGATCCGGATCATCTTGGCGCCGCCGAGGGATCGAAGAATTCAAAGGTCAAACGGAGCGCAATAACCAGTTTTTGGAGACCTCGTTCTTGCCGAGCGAAAGTTCACTTCACCACAGGGTTTAAATATACAGCTCATCGAATGGTTGCCGATCGCTAATGCGCGTACCCTCCGCTCGATCCACGGCCCGCCCGTCGATAGGCTCACAGTGAACGTGAAAGCGATGACGGTGTTGCCGTCGATGCCACCGGCGACCGGGTTCAGTCATCGGGTGCGGATCAGCAGGGACTACCACGTGAGGTTGGACCGCAACAACTACCCGGTGAATCCCTTAATGATTAGGTGGCCTGTTAATTTCACGCTGACCATGGATCGAGTCATCGGAGTTTGTGACCAACAGGTAGTAGCGGATTACCCACAGTGCTGCGCCAAGCACCACACGATCACTAATCTGGACCATGTGCAGATTGCTGCAGCGCCGCGCTCCGCCTTCAATCACATCGGCCGTACTGCGCGACCAAGAACATCCACGGTGTGGTGCTCGAGTTGCGACATCTATCTGAATACGACAAGATTCTCGGTCTGAATGACCATGACTTTCGAGGAGATCCATCATGAGCTCGCTAGAAGCAACCATTGAGCATTTGGCCAGAGTCATGCAAATGCCCACGGTCCGTCGGACATGGAAGCAACTGGCTGATCAAGCTCGCGATCAGGGGCGGTCGCACGAGGAAGGTTCGGCCGCGATGCCCAAGCGCCAGGTTGCTGATCGGAGTGCCAGCGGTACCGCGATTTGTATCGCCGGAGAGGATTTTCCTCGATGAAAACAATGGAAGATTTCAACTGCGATTTCCAGCCTTCGCTGCGCCGTGATGTTCCGGCGCACCTGGCCACGACGACGTTCATTCCGAAGCTGATCACGTGATTCTGCTGGCTCCTCCTGAAGCACGTTAAACTCATCCGAGTATCGCTTTGAGCTTCAAAAACTGCCAGCCGGGGTATCCGATGCTTTTTGATACGGCGACTGGCTGGGCGCAAAGGTTGACTTCCGCGCATCAAGTCAGGAAGTTGAATGATCAGTAGCAGCTGCAGAGTCGGTTCAGATTGTTGATCATTGACTAGGTGGGGTACCTGCACTTTGATGCTGAGGCTGCTCTAATTTGCTGTTTCAGCTGATTGAGCACCGGTATGAGCAGGAGCGGTGTTGGTGACGTCGAAAATGCCGTTTGGTCGTCGGTGTGAGGTCTTCAGTGATGATGTTGTTGCGTCAGCAATGATTGATCGTTTGGTTCATCATGCGGAAGTGTTGTCTTTGGCCGGTGATTCGTACCGGGCGAAGAATCGTCAGGTCCTATTGAGTCCCACTGAGGAGGTATAGGAAATCCGGCTTGGCTTGGAGGAGTCAATTTTCAGTTAGCGTTGACGGACCACCCTTCTAATTAACAAACGGCTCCAAGGCATCTTCGTCTATGCTTGATGTCGCTCATTGAAATGAAGTGCGTTGGCCAGCTTGTCCAGTTCTAATACATGGTACAAAACTTGCGAAAAATGGATCTGGTGTCTAAAAAATCTGTTATTTTCACGAAGTCCGCTTGCATCCTCTATGACTGACTCCAGCTACACTCCAGTAGCGTCAGCGACAAAACGTCGTGCAATAAAGCACTCAATTGCCCAACGAATTATTGATACACTCGCACCAAAAGCTGGCCAAAAGTATGTGTGTATCGTATTAGTTTATAGGAACGTCTACTCGCTCATAGATGTGAACCGACTCAGAGAACGTTGAAATGAACTCTGAGTCGGTCGTCTAATCGAAGATCAGATATCTATAGGTGATCAAACTTTCTTTTCATTGGAATCCGCAAGATTCAGCTTGTCAGTCCAGTACGAGTCCGAAGTCAGCTGATCGTAGCCGTCGCGCCATAGTCGGATATTCTCCTCATATGCCGAGCGCAGGCGCATGGTGTTTCGTACCAAGCGCAGCGATTCGCGCCAGAACTTTTTCTGGTTGCGACGGACAACGTAGGCCGAAGACTGGTCACCGTTGAGATAGGTGATTTCCTTAGCCCCATAGACCTTGCGGTAGTCATCACGGAATGGCGAAGACAGCGTCAGATTTGCATCAGCTTCCTTGCCCAGCGGAAGCAAGTGGCCGTTCAAGGTTGCCAGCATCAGCGCACGTGAATAGCGTGGCTTCTCCCCATGCAGTTCATCTGGCCGTTCCTGGACGGGCTTCCACGCTTCATCCTTGGTCAGGGCCTTCAGATCGGCACGCCTTCTCGACATGTCTGCATGCTTGTCGAAGAACTTCGGGCCCCGAAGCACATCTTCGAATGCCAGGTTGATGGCAGCAAGCGTGTCGTAATGGAAGCGCATGACATTGCGCATGTAGAAGCTGGCCACCATCTGCTGCAGCTCTGCCCAAGAACGGCGCTTCTCAGGAAGCGACAGGTGGTGGACCAAGTGGCTGCGGAAGTCCAAGTACCAAGTCGTTGGCGAAGCCTTGTCGGTGAAGTTTTCCTGAACCGAAGCGACGCCTGGCAGCGAAACGATGTCGAAGTCATTGACTAGCGAGAAACTCACGTCATCGCCTCGCACGAAGAACGGGAATGGCAGATGCTCAACCTGGTCAACCGGGAAAGCGAAGAACCACCAGCCGGCATAAAGGTCATCTGGTGCGGGTGCAGTGGTCTCGTATTCCATATTGAACACTGCATCGCGGGAACGAAGATCCAGGCCATGGTAGCGAGGCTTGCAGCCAAGCTCGAATTCCGCGCCGTTTTCCCAGATCTGCCACCGGTGCGATGCGTTAATCATCGATCCTGCAACCGCGGTGCGCGGATCCTTCGCAAAGGCCAGCAGCCACCACGTGCGTGAGAGTGCTTCCATCTGGATCGATGCGTCGTCATCCATGAAGAGGCAGTGGGTTGCCCCAATTTCACGGGCCCGCAGCAAGCCGCGGGTGAAGCCGCCGGCTCCGCCGAGGTTTTCGTTGGCAATGATTTCGACGCCGTCGCCGTCTTCGACCTTCAGCGAATTACCGTTATCAACCACGGTCATGCTGATGTGGTCCTTGAGTTCCGAACCCGCACGGAATTCGCGGAAACGCGAGACAGTGCTTTCAACTTCGGCTTCGCGGCGGAAGGTGGTGACCGAGAGCATTAGCTCAGGTGTCCGCACTGGCTTTGCGGTGGTAGCCCACGCAAAGTCCTCCAGTTCACCGTCCTGCAGGGCCATCAGGTCGAAGAACAGCAGGGATTCATCGGAAGTCGATTCGTCGACGGCAACTGGATGGCTGTACAGGCCATCAATGGTGACAACCTCGCTGACAATCTTGTGCCATGACTTGTGACGGTCAGCCTGGAAGACATTCAGCTGGTAGCGTCCTCGGCCCTTGAGCTGCAGCTCCAAGGGGAGATCGCCGCAGATCCTTTTCCACTTACCGTAGTTGAATACGTTGTAGTAGGTGCTCGTGGAGAGCAGTCCGCCCGGTGCGAACTCCGCCACTCCCCTGCTCAATGAAATGCCAACGGGACCATAAACATGAAAGTGCGCTTCTTGTTCCGTGGAAATCCCTGCTTGCAGCCAGATGCCTGGCTGCACAGGATAAGCGGTGCTTGACTCGGTCATGTCTGGTCCTTCGATCTGTTCCTGCGCAATTGCTGTTGGCGTCGTCATACTCTTGTTGCGTTCCTTACCGGGTTATCTAAGTTCTATGCGTGTCGCTTGAGAATACTGTCCGATTCGACTCGCTTTGAGCGAGGAACCAGAACGTTCTTGTCGAAATTCCCGACGGCTACGAACGCGATGAAGACTTCATTCTCTGGAATATCCACGATGTTCCGGATCTTCTGTTCCTTCTCGACACCCATAGCAGTGTTCAGCAGGCACGAGCCGAGCTCCATCTGGGTCAGGCCCAGTAGCAGGGACATCATGAACAGTCCGCCGTCAACGAACGGCTGATTCCGTTCTGGAGCAAAAAGGAATGCGTCCAGATCTGCCGTCACCAACAGCAAGCGCGGTGGCGCATTGAATCCGTAGAATCCACCCTGGACGTCCAGGAGCTGCTTGATGGTCTCCGGATCATCGAACTGGTGCACGCGAGCGCCCTGCCGGCTGCACACCGATGGGGATTGCATGGCAATCTGCACTGCCGCCGAAATGGCAGCATCGTCCACTGGAGTGTCAATGAATTCGCGAACGCTTCGGCGCCCGTACATGACGTCCATGAATGCGCGGTCATCGTTAGGGGTTTCCACTGGGTCTTCGCGGTGGTTCGCCGCAGGGAATGCGCCGCCCTCCCCTACCCGGCCATTGGCAATGACTTCCAGCGCCTCGTCCGAGAACAGCTTGCGGAAGTGCGAGACATCCGTATTGGTCTCTTCGTTGCGGGCGAAGTACGCCTTCATGACCGAGGCAGAGCTCTGCACGATGGTGTCGTCGGTCCCGAGACCGCGAGTCAGCCAAGCATTCATTTCCTTGGCAAGGCCTGGAATTGCGATGCGGCCGAACCCTGGACGGAAGTTGCTGTGGGTCAGGCCCTTTTCAATGGCGTGCGCATGGAAGAACATCCGTGCGCGGATTCCGGTCACCGAATCTGCAGAGCGGCCGCGGCTAAAGGAGCGGACCTGGGATTCAAAGTCGTGCAGCGCCAATCGGCGTGCCTGCTTCGAGAAGCCCTCAACGATTTCGTCATCAGACTTCACAACCGGAGCAGGGGCTGCAGGTGCCTTCGATTTCACTTCCGTAATGGAGATCTCGTGGACCTGGGCGCCGGCCTTCGGGCCGGTGAAGTGCAGTGCACCGAGCATGACTTGGCTGAGGCCGGCTTCGGCCACTGAGAATTCGAATTCATCGGTGCGCAGGTTTCCCGAGCTCTCAGCGACGCTTGCCTTGCCGATGACCTTGAATGTCCCGGACTCAGGATTCCTCAGGTGGACGTTGATGCTCTTGGTCTTGGTGGTGGGTGCCCACTGGATCTTGAGTCGTTTTCTCGTGCCTGGAGTCAGCGGTTCTGGAAGGTCCGTCCACACATGCTTCCCGCGCAAGTCCTTGTCCGCGCCGACACTCAGCGATACGCCCTTGGTTCCCTTGGCAATTGACCAGATGTCGCTGTTGGCCGAGAAATCCAGATCCAGCGTGTGGCTTTGCGACGGGATGTTCGCCGCGGCGGCGACAGCCTTGCCGTTATCAAGGGCGGCTGAAGACTTCACTGAGGGGTCAAGTGCCGATTCGAGCCATTGCAATGAGTACTGACGGCCCTCCGTGATGTACTTGCGCGCTTTGGCGAAGCTGATTGAACGGGTGACGTTTTTATTCTTGGTAATGGTCTCAACCGTGTCGCTCTCGTAGACCCGGCGGGTGTCGCCAAATCCCAAGGATGAGAGCAAGTTCTTGAAACGGTCAGCTCCGCGCTTGTTGTTGTAGATGGAAGAGAATGGCTTCTCGAAGATTACGGAGAATGCGGTGCCGTGGAAGCTATCGGTAACAACGTAGCTAGCGTCCTGGTAGCCGCGCAGGAAGTTCTCCGGTGCGTCGCTGGCAATGAGTTCTGCCCGAGGTTCGTCAGCCCAGATTTCCTGTGCCGCCTTGCGGCCTTCATCCGGGTTGCAGATCACCAGGATCTTATCCAGTCCTACCTTGTCGGCGATGGCCATCGCCGTGGACTTCTTGTCCGGTGTCGGGTCGAGGAAGAAGACTGCCAAGTATTCGCCCTCGGGAGAGATTGATGCCTTGGCTGCCAGTTCCTTGTAGTGGTCCTGGTCCAGCAGGAATACTGGATCAACTACAAGGTCCGCCTTGGTGCCAAAGATGTCGCGAGCCGTGTCTACCGCGTAGTTTTCGCGGACGGAGATGGCTTTGAACTTCTGGAGGTTCTGCGAGTGCTTGGCGATGAAGCTCGGCTTGAATTTCTCGGTTCCGCGGTTTCCAAAAGAGGTGCCGTACGCAACGCGATTGCGATCAGGCGCAACGAAGTCGAGGAAAAGATCATCGTTCACTCGTCCGATGAGCGGGTTCCACAACTGATCGCTTCCGACTACAAACGTGTGAGCCAGTTCGTTGAGCGTGTTGAGTTCCGAGTAATGCAACTGCTTGGTGTACTCGTATCCGGTTCGGCGCGCAAAATCCATGGAGAGGATAGCGTCAGGCCATTGAACTCGGTACCCGTTGTAGCCCACAGGCTCATGAACCATGAGTACCGAGCGGCCTAAGTTTTCGATGGCACGGTTCAAACCGTAATAAGTCAGAATCGATCCGTAATTTTTGCCGTACCACCATCCGAGGACAGCCACATCATACTTTTTCTTCGGATCCACCAAGGGGAATTTCCTCATTCCTTGTCTTACGCATCATGCATGAACTAGTGCGTAACCGCCTTGCGGCTCCGCGGGCTCGCCTGCCGATCGGCCCATTTTGACGAGCCGATTGCAGGTGAAATTTTGGTCTCGGGGAACCACGTTATCAACAAAACTATTCTCAATCCTTTAGACAATATCTGTATGACAATTTGTTTACGTTAAGTACACCTCTCGTTAACCTGGCTTTTATGGCCCGTTGCAGGGGTGTGGTTAGACTGCTTTACATGGATACAGATCTATTAGTTGTCGGGTCCGGTTTCTTCGGGCTAACCATCGCAGAGCGTGCAGCAGACGCAGGCCTCAAGGCCACTGTCATCGACCGGCGCTCACATATTGGTGGAAACGCCTACAGCGAACCAGAGCCAAAAACCGGCATTGAGGTGCACCGATACGGAGCCCACCTCTTCCACACGTCCAATGAACGAGTATGGGAGTACGTGAATCGCTTCACTAGCTTCACCAACTACGTACACCGCGTTTACTCGACGCATAACAAACAAACCTTCGCGCTTCCTGTTAATCTGCACACGATCAATCAGTTCTTCAACGCCGCATACACTCCTGACGAAGCACGGGCTTTAGTAAAGGAGCAAGCTGGAGAATTTAATGTAGAAAATGCTAAAAACTTTTACGAAAAGGGAATCGCCCTCGTAGGCCGACCATTGTTCGAGGCCTTCTTTGCACACTACACGGCCAAGCAATGGCAAACATCCCCTGAGAAGCTTTCAGGGGATATTGTCAGCCGACTTCCAGTTCGCTATAACTATGACAACCGCTACTTCAATGACAAGTACGAAGGCCTGCCAGTCGACGGCTACACGGCCTGGATTGAAAGAATGGCGGATCACCCCAACATTACTGTTCAGCTGAATACTGATTTCTTTGATTCGAGCCAGCCATTCAACAAGAACGACATGGTGGGACAGGTTCCGATTGTTTACACCGGTCCAATTGATCGCTATTTCGATTACAGCGAAGGCTCATTGTCCTGGAGGACGTTGGACTTTGAAGAAGAAGTATTAGAAGTCGGTGACTATCAGGGAACTCCGGTGATGAATTACCCGGACGCCGATGTCGAATTCACCCGTATTCACGAGTTCAAGCACTTCCACCCGGAACGCAAAGACAGCTACCCGGATGACAAGACCGTCATCATGCGGGAGTTCTCTCGTTTTGCAAGCCACGACGACGAGCCTTACTACCCGGTGAACACGCCAGAAGATAGGACTGGGCTTCTCGCATACCGCGAACTGGCAAAGAAGGAAGAGAACGTCTTCTTCGGGGGCCGGCTGGGCACCTATCAGTACTTGGACATGCATATGGCCATCGGCTCTGCCCTTTCGATGTGGGACAACCAGATTTCGAAGATTGCAGAGACCTTGAAGGTGTCGCAGTAAAGTACAACTAAATGTGGGTGTGCCCGCAGCTAGCAATGTATTGCATGCCAGCTGCGGCCACACCCACATTTGCTGTTTAAAGACGTTCTCCGGCACTCACGCTCTGAACTTAAAAGACGCCCCCGACGCCTTGACCTCGGGATGCAACGGGTTGAGTCCTGCGTTCCCGCGACAAGTGGTATGCCCAGATTAAGGATTTCAAGCCGGAGGCCGAAACATTGGAAAAGCTTCTGAAGTTGACGAAAATTGCAGGGCGGCCGAAGCCGTAAACGCATTGTTCGTCCACAAGGAAACGGAAGACTGCGCACGCAAATCAGCATCGGTATTCCAACGCTTAAGAATGCATCGAATCACTGCATAACAGGTCAGGCGATTGATACTGCTACAAGGCGGGTATTTGTCCTTAAGCTAGTGCCTACGCGGCTTCGTCTTGAGTGGAGCCATCGGTTTCCACGAATTATCATTAGCAATTCGTTGACCGTCGCGAAGGCCTTTAAAGAGGTTCGACGTCCCTCGGATAGTTTTTTCAACCAAGATCAGGCGCAGTATTTCTTTGGCGAAGGTGAGCGCCGTACCGAGCGCAAAGGCACCCGGATACCACATCCCGTGGAAACGATAGTATTTCTTGAGTATTGCTCGATTTCGCATGATGTAATAGCGATACGGATCGCTTGAAGCGTTGAAATGGCGAATGCCCAGATCAAGTTGTCTGATGTCGCGCGTACGCCGCAGCACGAATTCATTGACGATAACGGCGGTAGTGACCCGCGATGCCAACCAGCCGTAGAGCTGGTCATCCCAGTAGATGAAGAACCGTGGGTCAGGCAGTCCAATACGACGGACCACGTCACGGTGGATGAACATCCCTTCGAAACATCCGGAATTCATCTCTCGATACCCTGTGGCATCAAAGTCGCTTGGCGCAAAAGGAATCGGGATGGCCAGCCGATCAGAGATTCTGTACTGCCAATAGAACTCGCTGCCGTCATAGTCGTAGCGTCGACCCTGGATAACCTGGAAACGTTCTGCCCACTTCCCCATTTTTCCAAGTCCATCAGAAATGACTTCGACATCGTCATCCATCATCCAGATCCATGAGGCGCCCAGTTCATAGGCTTTCTTCACACCGGTGTGGAATCCGCCAGCGCCGCCGGTATTCGTCGGAAGCTTTTCGTAGACGACTTCGGCATCAAGATTATCTGCATGCTTCTGCACGATCTCGTGCGTATCGTCGGCAGATGCATTGTCGATAATGACGAGATGGCCGGGAGCGGGATCCATTGTCTGAATGCTTGTCAGAAGGCGGTCGAGTAGATGCGATCGGTTGTACGTAACGATCACGATAGCAGTGTCAGACGGGGCGAAACTCGTCTTTTCGGTCATCGCCTGGTCTCTCGAATCATCCTTCATAGCAAACCAAGATTATCCCAATTAGTAGATCCCAGCGACTTCATGAACTACCTGCGATTAGTAATAACGTAGAATCAACCAAATATTAACCTTGCGTTCACTTGAACGTTTCATGAAATTCGCCTGTGAATTTTCAAAGGGTAGCGAACCTTACCATCGCAAGCTTGAGATTAGCCGAATGTACACCACCAATGATTCCAGCGGATAGCACGTGCTAAAGCTGAACAGTTTCGAGCAGGTCTCCATCGTGAATGAAAGCTCGCTTGCGATCATCGCCCCTACCAGCGGACAGGCGCGCACTGCGCAGCGCACCACTGAGGCACCGCTTTTAGCTTTGCAGTGCCGCCACTCCATCCAGATCCTCACCAGCACCCTTTGGGCTGGCGGCCATCTAGGGCGCTGCATGACAGCAGGGTTCGAACTAGCGCCATAGGGGTGGACAACGCCTATTCATTACGCCTAGCCGCTGTTTGCTACACCACAGGTGCTGTCCATGACAGGTTGTACCGTGGCGATAATGGCACACCAGCCCAGCAGTGATACACGGGAAAACTATGCTGGACGCAACCAATGGCGTGGCAAGAGCTTCGGAGATTCCAGCGTGGATTCCCGCCCCGGTATCACCGCGAAAACCGAGTCCCCCGCTTCGCTCGTT
>Ga0308158_10001133_pt1 | contig 30583 bp, 21 predicted proteins | sample PhyBR2_FD_201038 | JGI IMG/M metagenome (GOLD analysis project Ga0308158, IMG submission 201038) | Phyllosphere microbial communities from UC Gill Tract Community Farm, Albany, California, United States - DLSLB.R2 | ecosystem: Host-associated > Plants > Phyllosphere > Unclassified | place: USA... | reverse complement strand
GTGCGCGAGTGCGTTCGCCGCATGCTCCGCAAGCCGAGCGAGTTCGTCCGCGCTGTTGCCGAGAAGCTTGCGCGCCAAAAGAAGCTGGACACCGCGACGGTCGACGACGTGATCGCCGAGGTCCAGATCCCCGAGTTGCGCGCGATCCTCGCGCGCGTCCGCGCCTTCGTTGATAGTGCAAATCCGCCAAGCGGTCACACAGAGGCCCTGTAAGATCTAAATAAAGAAGGAACGCCTATGGCGTGCGCAGTTTGATGCTCCACCCAGCCCCTGAGGCCCCGAACCCAACGGGCCCAACATCCAGTGACCGCGGGTGAGCGTGCCGGCTTGCGCCGTCCCGTGCATCCTGGGGAGGATGCGCAAATCCGGTGCCATTCTGCCAATTCACGTCGCCCCCGTTGCGAGGCCGAGATCTGCACCGAACTGCACCGGCGTATGAGCCGCCAATACCGCAACGCGGCCTAGGACCTGGGCCAGTTTCCGCAGGTTGTCCGATCGCACCTTTTGCGACACGAAAAGACCGCGGGCGAGGCGGGGGGATCAGCGTGTTATATGGGGTGGCAGGTGCATCAATCTGCATAACCGTAGGACGGATCATTGCAGGATGGACGCCACTTATTCACGCCACCGCGCATCGGATTTCTCGACTGCATCAAAAGGCACATACGCTAGCTGGTGAGGATTAGGGCTTGCGCCGTATTTGTGTATGCAATTCGGAACCGACGAGATTGGTGGAAAGCCACCCGTCCGCTTTCGGAAAACGAACGGCGTAAGCTGACGTTCGTTCAGGAGGCGGGCAGGAGCCCGAAGGGCCGCTTTCTCGTGGAAAGCGGAATGGCCGGTTTGGAGCACTGAAATCGACTAAGTTGCCGTTCGTTTACCGTCCGGATGGGCGCCGGGCCTTCGTCTCGGCGGCCCTCGCTAAGGAGCGGTCACGGTGGCATGACTATGTAGGCCGCAGCGTGTTCGGCAATGCGAGGAATTCGGCCGAAATCCAACCGGAAGCTGGGTGTAGATTTTGCCGAACAAGGATCAATTGCCGCGCATCTTTCAGGCCAATCTCGTGCGGCTGTTCGATCGCGTGATCCTGCCAGGCTTGGACGCATTGCCCATTCATGCCCGCCTCGAGCACGGCGAGGCAGCGACCATGAACCAGTTTATCGATCGCGCCGCTGCGCAGGTCGACAACTATACGGCCAATGAGGCGGCCAAGGCCTATGCGCTCACGCTGGCCGCGGTCTTCGAACGCCAGCTAAGCATTTGGGCGCGCGCCATCCATGCAACAGGATCGACCGACATGTCGAAGTTACGCGGCTACCAGAAACATCTCGCCGCGTGCGCCGATCAGGCCGGGATTGACACCGAGCAGGGTAACCTAGGGGCGGACCTGATCCAGATGTTCGTCGTCGCCAATGTGGTCCGGCATGGCGAAGGCGAGTCGTGCAAGAAGCTACGGACCCTGGCGCCTGCGTTGTGGGACGAGGGGGCGTCGGACTATAACGACCTACTGACGGGCCCGCTGGCGTCGAGCGAACATCTACGGGTTCGAAAGAACGATCTTAGCCGCTACATACGGGCGACCACCCGGTTCTGGGGCCTTGCCGACCCTTTGCCAATGGCTGTGATCGACCCGCCCTATCGGGTGAATGAGGCCACAAGCAGGGGACTTGAGTGAACGAACACGAATATTTTTACGACGAGCCTCGAGACGAGCCGCGCTATCGTGACGTCGCGGAGATCGGCACGAGCGAGCTTTACGAAGCGCTCATGACCCTGGCCGGCTTCGCCGACAATCCCTTCCTGGCCATGCAGGCCAGCCAGCTTTGCCTCGTCGACAACACGTTGAATGGCCTCGAACAGGATGTCATGCTTCACCAGCTCGACGATGCGCCGCCGCGAGGCAAGATAGCGTTGCTGACGGCGCTGTCGCCGATGTGGATTTATGCGGCCTATGAGCTGCTGCGGACATGGCGTCAGCGCTGTGAAGAAGTGATCAAGTTGTCCGAGAATGCCGGGTTCGATCTGAAGGCCGCCAACCTCGAGCGGGATCTCGGCTACCGGCATTATGATCGCGAACTGCGCGCCCAGCAGTTGCGCGACGCGCAGGAGCGGCCCGAACTGGTCGAGCAGATGCGCATCGACCTGCGGCGCACGGAAATGGGTTTCACCAGGCTGGAATTCATCCGCGTCGCGCTCGCTAAGCATGAGGTCAGCAAGAAGGGCAATAAGAAGCCCATCGCGTTTGCGCCGGGCCTTGCCCGGCCGAACCGCTATTGCGGCGCGATGGAATATGAACTGAGCAACGGCGGCGCGATCATCGACTATGTCACCCGACGCGATATCGCCGAGGCGATCCGCTACATCCCTGAGGCGGACAATCCCAGCGACGAAGATCTCGCCGGCTTCCGGGCCTATATGAGCCCGCCCGATGTCGAGTCGCCGGCGAGATGAGCAAGGATCCAAAGCCCATCCCACCCAAGGCCAAGGCCTTCGACTTGCTCGCGTCGGTGGCCGCGTTCGCGCGTGAACAGGGCATTCCGCTTAATGAACCGATGCTGGTCGAACGGTTCATGGCCGACGCCGCGCCCAGGCTGAAGAAAGCGCTGGCCGACCCCACCCTGATTCACGGCTCACGAACCGAGCGGCTTTTCGAGGCGACGATCCTGAGTCTCGGCCGCTTCCAGCTTTTGAAGACCGAAGACATCGGCCGCGTGCATGCAGCCACAACCTATCGCGCGCCCGACTTCCGGCTGGTCCTCGACGATAGCGATCAGTGGCTCGTCGAGGTCAAGAACGTGCGGAGCGAAAAGCCCTTCAAGCAAGAAATGCGGATGTCAGCGCCCTATCTTGCTTCGCTGCAGTCCTATGCCGACGCTGTCGGCTCACCGCTGAAGCTGGCGATATTCTGGTCGCTCTGGAACCTATGGACGGTGGTTTCGCCTGCCCGCTTTCGCTTGGCGAACGGTAGCCTGCGCATCACGATGAAGGATGCAGTGATTGCTAATGAGTTCGGCCGGCTGGGCGAAGTCATCATCATGACCAAACCGCCGCTTCGGCTCGTGCTCGGGGCCGCCGTCGACATGCCGCGAACGCTCGACGACGCGGGGCTGGCAAATTTCATAATCGGGTCGGTGAGGCTCTATAGCGGCGACACCGAGCTGGTCGATCCAAGGGATCGCAAACTCGCCGAGGTGCTGTTCCTCTACGGTGAGTGGACGGCCGAAGGGCCGTTCGCGATCATGGACGGAAACGGCATCGCCGGGGTCGAATTCGTCGCAAGACCGGAAGAACCTTCGGACCAGGGGTTCGACGGCATTGGCTGGGCCAGCCGCATCTTCACGCGCTTCTACGCGGCGCAGACCATTGACGGCGATCAGGTCATCCAGCTCAATGGCGACGCGGCGCCGGAGTGGTTCGCGCCACTTGCCGCTTGGGATTTCAAGAACAGCAGGCTCCCGCTCTGGCTGGGCGTCGTCGACGCGTCTGGCGGCCCCCCAGCGTGAGGACATCCGAATGCCGCTTAGGCCAGAGCGTCGGCCCATCGCTCATGAAATCGTCGTGCCGTAGCGATTTAAGCCGAAGCGCAGCAGGTAGCCTAGCCTTCTCCCAACGGGTTAGCGCGGAGCGATAGAACCGGAAGGCACGACAGAAGCCCGGGTTCCCCGCTGCCCACGCGTTTCCTTCTGCCGAAGGCGATCAAGCCCTCGCCGGTAGAGCTGATAAAGACGCCGCGTGCCCACAACGCTTTCTGATCGAGTTTGTCATGAAAGATAAGACTCTCCGGACCTGATCGGCGTTACTACGCGAGATCCGGCGATCGGCCCGAGTTCTCAAGTAGAATGGTCGCCGGTCGCGCTACATTTCGACCCAAAGATGGTCGATCTGGATGTTAGACGTGATGCCTTTTGTCCGATCGTGGATCGACGCGAGCCTGGCGACACGGGTCGTCTTGTCGTGGCTCGCAAGGGTGAGCTTGTCGGCAGCCGACCATCCAGAGACCGAGTTGGCGACGAGGTCGTCGATCCACGTACCCACCGTCTTGTGCCAGTGGGTAACGTCGTTCGCCTGGACATACCCGATCATGGCAGCGCGCTCATATTGGCCGCCGTGATGGCCCGCCTTGAAGCGCTGGATTCCCCCGGTAGAATTACTGCCGGTGATCACATATTCGCGTGGGTCACGGTCTTTACCTTTGGGTGTAGGCAGACGCTTGCACTCGATCGGGAGCAGGTACTGATAATCGTCATAGCTGCGGCCGTTGATCCAAATGATGTTGCCGGCCGGGCTTGCCACCAAGTCGATCGCACGCCGGCCATCGCTCTCTCCCTGTTCTTCACGGCGGAACTGCAAGAAGTCCCACCCAGGCGTGTGGCGACACAGGCTGTTGAGGCGACCACATAGCTGCGTCGAGAGCTTGTTTTCGCCCGTCTCCCCCGGACGGCGGGGATCATCGCGCCATGCCGGAAGGGCGCTAGCAATGAATGTGATGAGAGACGAGATCCACTCCATTGGGAGCAGCAGATCATCGGTGAGGGCACCCGAACGGGCCGTAGTATCGTCTTCGTCTGCCAGCATATCAGAAGCCTTGCGCTCGCAGGTCGGCGAGCACGTCGTCGGCGTCCCGCAGGGCGATCGACCGGGTCCAGAAGCGGTGCCGATTAGGCTTTAGCAGGAACATGAATTCCTTGTCGTAGAGGCGGACGATGCGGGTAATGGTCAGGCCGGACTTTCGGCGCTCGCGCAGCAGGGCATCGAGCCTCTCGCGCAGTTCCTCGGCGCCCGACCAGTCTACGGCGCCATTGCCGAAAGCATAGGCTCTGCAGACGGCACCGGCCCAATGATAGGCAGAAAGGTGATGCAGCGGCTTGCGGCCATAGGCCTGACTGAGCTGGGTCGTGAGCACCTCGTCGAAGGTCGTGAGCGCCGCTTCCGGCACTTTCTGCATGACCTTGGAGTTGGTCCCGAGCCGGATGAAGTCGCGCTGAAAATCGACGATATCCTCGGCTACGATGCGCTCATTGATGCTGATGTCGAGCTTGCCATCGGCAGGGAAGGGCAGGGCGAAGATGTCCGCGCTGAAGATTGCGGTCGCGCGCTGTGTGTAAAGGCGCGAGCTGATCCCCGCGACATAGGCCTGCAGGATGGTCCGCTCACTCACCAGCCAGTCCGCGGCCGCACGGAGAGCTTTGCCTTGGCCGGGAGCCGAGAAGCCGACGATCTCATTTTTGAACACGAGATAACCGTCCGCCCAGACGTCGAGGTGAAGATCCTGATGCTCCTTCACCAGAAGGAGCGGCGACTTGAAGCGATTCTCAAACTTGGGATCCTTGATCCCCTTCTTCGGCACGACAGTGATCGCGTTGCGATCGATCCCGTGCGCGTTAAGCGCGCTCGTCGGAAGCAGCGGGCGCCCGATCAGATGTGCAACATTGCTCGAGGCGTTCTTCTCCCCGCCGAGATAGCCTTCACCGGCGTTCCAGCCCTTCTCTTTGGCGTGTGCCTCCAAGGTCGGGAAGGTACGGAGGCGCTCGATCAGGTCGCGCGCACGATTGCCGCCGAGCAAATTCGCCCGCCAGACATCCCGCGACTTCGCAGCATCCGCGTTGCGTATCCAATGCAAGTCGTAATAGTCGATGTCGAAGCCCTGCTCGGCCGTCGCCCGTCCGCTGCGGCGGAAGACGGCATGCAGGATGCGGCTATCGACCTCGGGTTTGGTCGCCTCGGCGATGACGACTACGATCTTCGGGTCGGCATTGCCCTTTTTGAACATCCCCCGGACCGAGACGAAGTCGAGCAGCTCACGCACGCGCCACCGTTTCAAGAAGGCCTGCCGAAAGCCCAGCGCATTCTGGTTGTAGAGGAAGCCCGCCGGCTCGACCATCGCGAGGACGCCGTTCTGAGCGAGCATATCCATCGCGTCGTGTAGGAACAGATAGGCGAGCTGGTTGTCAGCCAGCTGCTCATACTCCTTGGCATACGCCGTCGCGCTTCGTTTCGCGCCGTCCGTGGTGAGCACGGATTCGAACGGGGGATTGCCGATCATGATCGAGACGGAAGCGTTGACGAGGGCCTGCTGCTTCGCGTCGAAGAAGCAGCTGTGGTGCAATGTTTCCCCGGCGAGCCGCGGGAACAGCTTGATGCTCGCGCGGATCTCCACCGGCTCCAGCGAGTCGCACAGGCTAAGGCACAGGCTAAAAGCGGCAAGCTCGACCGCGCCGTCTTCGAGATCGATGCCGTGAACCCGGCCGAGTAGGTTTCGCAGCACGTCGATGCCCGGCCGCGCCCAGCCATTCCGCGACCGCCAATGTAGGACGAGCCGCTTATACGCCTCGACTAGGAACACGCCCGACCCGCATGCTGGGTCCAATATAACGCCGTCGCCCGCCATCAGTTTGTCGATCCGGCCCCAGTCCAGCACTTCCTCGAGCATCAGCCGCACGAGCGCTGGCGGCGTGTAGATCGAGCTGGACGCGTCCTTTACGAACAGCTGGTAGATGTTGCTGATGAGCTCCACAGGGAGGTCGCGGAACGAATAGAGGCGCCAAAAGCTGCTTTGGCCGTCCTCGTCCTCATAGCCTTGAACCAGGCGGGCATAGCGGCCAAGTTCGGTGCTTAAACTGAGCACGCGGCGGTCCGCATCGGTTAGCCGGAAGACGTGCCCGTTGAAGCGGCCCTCGAGCGCGTCGAGCAATTTGACGAGAGCTGGCCCATTGGCCAAAACTTGAAAAAATTGCTCGGCACCGGGTAGCGCGGCGGCAAAATCCTCGGGCAGCAGGACAAGCCGCTCTTCAAGATAAGCGATCAGCAGTGAGAGGATGAGGAGCCGCCGGCGTAGCCGCGCATCAAGGAGTTCGCTGTCCGACAGTTGGATGGCGAGCGCTCGTACGCCGGCGACGAGCTTGCGATGCGCCGACTTCGATGCGGACATCATGAGGTCGCAGGCGTCGGGATCGTCCCAGATCGCGCCGTTATGGATACGATCGAGATCCCACCAAATCTCCTGCGCGGCGATGTCGGCACCGATCTTTAGCGTCCGGATCGGGTTGATGATCGGGACTTCGTTATCGCCCACGAAATCAGGCTTGTGGACGCACCGGAAGAGTTGAATGACGCCGGGACCCGCGCGATAGACGAGCGGGACGCCGCCCCAGCTCCACAGGCGCTTGTGGAGTTCGGCAAATTCACCGTCGTCGCTATGGTCCTGCTGATTGAACACGAACGCCTGCGCGACCGGCGCGCGGCCATGGCGCTCCGCTTCAAACAGCACGGCACGCGCGCCATAGCTCTGCGCGCGTTCGATGACGGAGACGACGTCGGGCAGTTCCCCTTCTGGATTGAAGCCGTCGACCGCGACCAGTCCTTCGGTGATCGGGAGGTCGCCTTTGCCAATGGCAAACAGCCACTGCGCCGCCGCGAAAGCGTCGTCGGGGGTGTGAATCGTCATCGCCGCAGCGCGTCCCAAGGGGCGGTCGCGAAGTCTTCGTCACAGGCTGTCATTTCTGCCGTTTCTTCTTCGAGAGCGCGAACCCTTCCTTGAGAAGCTCGGTCATCGTGATGCCCTGCGAGCCCGCGAAGCCCTTAAACTCCTTCTTGAAATCCAAGTTTACCTTGAAGTTCAACGTTTTATTGTCGCCGTCGACCGCGTCGCCACTATCCGGGCTACCAGCCATCGCAAATCCCCTTTTCGCAACGCATGCGCCAGTGTTCAGTGGCAGGGTAACGATTTCGGCATATCTGGCAAGCCCGAAAGCCCGAAAGCCCGAAAGCCCGAAAGCCCGAAAGCCCGAAAGCCCGAAAGCCAGATAGTCAGATAGTCAGATAAGTTGTTCTATCTAAGGGCGACATTGTTGGCTTGCGGGTCGGTCACGACTGTGGCCGTCACGGGAAGTCGGATCGACGCGTCCTCCATGGCGAACAATCCAGCGAAATTCTAGCGGCGCCAGCCGCGCTTCCCGGTCGCCGGCCGCCCTAATGGGGGCAGCAGGTCGGTCGGCACACGTATTTTTCCGCGACTGTGAGTGACGCGCACCTGGACGATCTGGCTTGGCCCACTCTCGTTGCGCCAGGAAAGATATATCCTTGATGTCCGGCCGGCCCGATAAAGTCGATTATGTCCGGCCGCGTGATTTCCTTGGCGGCTTCCTCGCGCACCATAGGATCGAAATAGAAATGGAAGGCGAACCCGTGAAGCCGGATCAGCAGGCCGAGAAGCTTGTCGGTTTCTCCGTCAACGATCGGTCCGATCGAAACGGCACGACGTCCGAGCCGCGCTTCGTGCTCCTCCTCGCCAAGAGGGACGATCATCCGGACGAGGCTATTGGGGCGTTCCGACGTCAGTTCGAGCGCAATGGCGTCCATTGGGATAGCGTAGTCGCGAAATTTGTAACCCGGCGTCTCGAAATCGATTTTCGAGGCGTAGAGCCCGGCGAGCGTTTTCATTGCCCACAGTTCCATCGCGTCGCCGGACGTCATGAAGAATTGCGGCTTCCGCGACAGAGATCGCCTGCTCGCGTGATGGCTGGCCTCCTCAATACCAAGAAAGAGTCGCTGGGCGTGTGTATCGAGCGGCGACAGGGCCGAGTTGTGGCGTCGGCAAAGAATCTTGGCGGTCAGATTATCGGGCGAGAAGCGCTGCACCTCCGCTTTCTGCCACGGCATTCCGCGCACGAAGACGTCCCGTTGGTTGATTAGCGCTCGCGATATGTAATGCTCACGGCTCAGGCCTCCGCCGAAATCCTGGCTGCTCGCCAGATAGCACCCCTCCCGCGCTTCCCCGGTAGGCGGACCCGGCGGCACCAGCGACCCTATCGCCATCGCAGGTCGGCCGTCGCATCCCTTGCAGCACCGGTCAAAGCGGCTTCTGCCATCGCAAGGGCAGGGATCGCTATCAGCCCAAGGAAAGTCGTAGGCAGTGTTGGACGGCCGGCCCATGTTGCGTCTTAGGCCTCACTCGACTTGAGTAAATCCAGCAGCTGCTGAGCGCTCGCGCCTATGATCTTCTTTTGGCGCCACACCCAGCGCGTTGCGATGCCAGCCAGTCTCGCAGGCGGCGTTGGAAGGCCGAAGCCGCTATCGAGGACAATCCCGAAAATAGCACCACCACTTTTGCCATATTGGTCGCGGGCGTGTCCGAAGCCGAGCAAGGTGTGTGCCCCCTCCCTTTTGTCGAACATGACTTCCACCTCGCCGCTGGGCACCTCGGCAGCGAAATTGGATAGCGCCTCCATCCTCGTATCGAGCGTGACTCTGTCCATTTGCTTCGCAGCCGTCGACGAATAGCCCGTCACTGTTGCGTAGAAATGCGATCCGGGTGGTACAACGCGACCAACACGATCTTCGGGTAAGAACGGGATATGGCTTAGGTCCCTAACCTCGGATGGATCGAGCTTCTTGGCCGCAAGGTCATGGGCCTCGTCGACCAGGAATGCTCCTCCGAACGGGCGAGCGCTGCCATCACTGGCGAAAACGACCAATCCTGCGGTGTGGTGATCTTCGAGCACATGGTGCGCTGTCACGAGATAATGCTCGGCGCGATAGACCATCGCGACGGCACTCCCCATCACGACCGGCCTGCCGCGTGCGCTTGCGCCTACGATCGGCACTACACTTTTGCGAATTCGCCCGATCTCGTCGTCAACCGCGTTTCTAGCCGCCTCTCCCACGGGCATTTTGAAGGTCGCGACGGCGGTCCTCGGACCGGTTCGCTTGAGGCTCGACAGGATCCGGACCTTAGCCATGCGCTATCGCCGAATGCCGCCAAGGACACGCGACGCTGCGTTACCGCGCACCGCCAGCTTGCGGCCGTAGCGCAGGGCTGTCGCTGGTGATGACCATCGCAACGTCAGCGTAATGCCAGCGCCATCCTCGCCGGCCGCGAAGAGATCTTGGGTAAGGCCGATCCGCAGTGAGTGCGTCGAGAGTGCCGCGATTGCCTCGAATAGCTTAGCGCCCGAAAGCTCCACAAGGCCTGTGTCGGCTGCCGCCAGCGCCACCCTTCGATAGAATACGCACACGCCCTGGCGGGTGAGGGGGCTCTCTCCGATCGTGTAGGTCACCTGCGCTTGCACTGCCGGGACCCCGCGCAGCCGGGTTTGCCAATGCCGCGTGTTACCCGGGATCAGGTGGTAAGCCTGCGGCGGTACCGCCGCATGGGCCCGGCGCCGATCGATTCCGACCCGTCGGAACAGCGGATCGGCCTCGATGCCGCTCTGCACCAACCACGCCTGAACCCGCCGCATCGATTCCGGCGAAATCCATGCGCAACTCCCAGATTCCTCTTGGTCGGTCTTCGACCTCGGAATGGCGAGCAACCCAGAGCCGTCGGCGTGGGGTTCGAGATAGTCGAAGGCCGCGGCGGTAAGTTCGCTGACACGCAACCCGGCGTCGTAGCCGAGCGAAAGTAGCGCTGCATCGCGCAGTCCCTGCGCGTCGCCACCGCACGCTTCGAGCAGCGCGGTGATCGTGAACCCTTTGATCTCACCATGCGCATCAAGCGCACCGCCATACCGGAGCGGCGCCGCCTGGCGCTGGATTGCGCCCTTGCGGCGGCGGTTAGCGCGCAGCGCATTGCGCACCATGAGGTGGACGGTCGGCAGCCCGTCCTTTTCACCCATGCCGACCAGGCGGTGCGCGCTGGCGATCGTCGCCATGCGGCGCGACAAGGTCGCTGGCTTCTTCCCCTGCGCCTCAAGGTGACGAAGATAGCGAACCAAATCCTCGGGATCGGCCGGAAAGGGAGCTCGCTTCTCCTCCGTGCACCAGGCAACGGAGCAGTCGAGGTCGGCGGCGATCGCCGCTTTGGTCGCATCCGCCATCGCTTCGAGCGCGGTTTCGACACCAAGCGTGCTCACGGGTGTCATGTCGGCGGGTAGCGCAACCGCGATCATGCGCAGCAGCCGGGCGTCGAACGGCTCCGCCGAGCCTCGCCTGCGTCGCTGGAAAACCCGGAATCGTCAAGCTGGTGTATGACGATCTCGCTCATGCAATCACATCCTCAGCTGGCGTCACGGTGTCATGCGGCATCACTTGACCGCAATGCGGACAGCGTCGGTCGTTGCGACCACTGGCGCTCTTATCCCAGCGTCGAATTAGCGCGCGTAGCTGATCGGCCACCCGGTCGCGGCTTTCGTCCCAAGCCGCTTTAGCGGCATAACCGACCATCAAGATCCAGAAGCCAATGAAAGCGCCGGCGGTGATGTTGTCGCCACGCGAGAGCTGATGCAGCGCGCTGAGGGCGCTCCGCATATCGTCCAGCGCTGCGCTGACTGCGTAGAGGGAGCCTAGCGTCAGCAAGGTAAGCCAGAGCGGGCCAAAATGCTCGCGCTGGAGGAACACGCGCGCGATGCCGCCGACCGCTACCGATAAGCCAAGCGTCAGCGCCGCGGTCGCGATCAACAGGGGCTGACCACAGGAACTGAGCTGGAGAACGCCGGCCGCGACGGTGCCGCACTGGTGGGTGATCGTCAGGAACAGCTGCAACGGAACGCCGACCAATACGACGAGGCCGCCAACGTACGCCAGCAGGATCATGACCACGTAGAAGCCGCGCCGGGCATGTGGCCGCATGCGATCTCGCGCCCTTATCCACCGCTGCCACATAGCCGTCATGCACTTCTTCCCTGCACCTGTTCTTACCATGAGCATCGATTATGGTGAGCAGAATTTCGGGAGTTCCGCATTGTCCCCCTCAATAGCCTCACTGGTTGAAGCAATCACATAAATGAACAGCCCGTTTTGGGGAGCGGTCAAGGCCGCCTGAACGGCCAGCTATGGGTCAGAGCTTCTCGATAATCCGGTCGAGCGAAGCGCCAACCTCCGCGACTAAACTGCGAAAATGTACCGCCAACGAGCCGTGCTCTGTCCTCGCCTGCTTGATCAGCGCCTGCTTTTCCGTCGATGCCAAATGACCCTTCACCTTCGAGCGCAGGTTATGCGTCCGCTTGAGAGGCTCGACCGTCGCCGCCGCGTCCTCCTCGTCTAGACCGGCCCACTTGAGGCAGGCCTGCAGGAGCCGGACCGACTGCCACTTCGGATCGGGCGCCTCTCCGGCGAGTTCCAGGCGGGACCGTAGCGCCTTCGCGACGAACCCCTCGACAACGAACTGGTCCAGCGCGAGCAGCGCATTCGACCATTCCTCCGGCGAAGCTGTGATCGGATAGTGGACGGCGGACGCAGCTTCCTCGCCACGAGTCTTCCACCAGTCGTGCCCCAACTTGTCGAGTTTGCCGACCTCATACTTCAGGTCGATCAGCGGGTCCGGCTCGGAGGCGAAGCTGCCCTCGAAGTCGCTCTCGAACGCCCGCTTCGAGATGCCGCTCTTCGGCCACTCGTTAAACGACTGCCAGTAGAGCTGCTCGGCATAGGGCAGGTTAGCCAGATCGTAGAGGTAGGCGTGGACCTGCCCTTCCTCGTTCACGTCATACGACTTCAGATACCAGCCACCCCGCGCGCTGATCGAGCGGTGCTCGAGCGTGTACTTCTCGGGATCGGCCTTGTATTTTAGCAGCACGTCGGGACGGAAGAAGGCCGGGGTCGTCTGGAACGGCAGGTTTGAGCCCTCGTCGAAGTAGCTGGCGAGTGCGGTCGGTCCGCACGAGATCTCGGCTAGACGCCTGTTCCGCCAGTCGTGCGCCTTGAAGGTGGCATACTGCTTGTGCGTTCCGTCCCATTCACGCCGGCTACGCGCTATCATCATCTCCTTCGTCAGCACTGGTCGAACCACCAGCGCTCCATTCGCGAAGCTCGCCCCGGCCTGCACGCCCGTGTGGTAGCGGAGGTCGTCGGCAACGTGCTCACCGCGCTTGGGTTCATGCCAACCAGCAAATCCGCCGCCAGGACGGTAGCGCGTGAAGTCAAATTTCGCGACGAGCGCGGTCTCGGTCACGGCCATGTACCGATGCAGGTGCTCCGCATCGATCGTAACGAGCGTGGCGCTGCGCTGCTTTGCGGCGTCGGCTAGGTCAATGACCTTGATCACTGGCTCCACGTCGCCATCCGAGTTTAAGCGGCAATAGGCGCGCTGCTCGTCCATGAAATACAGGTCGAGCGCCTGCACCAGTTGCTGCGACAGCTCGGTTCGCGGCGGCCCCTTGTCGACATCGGTGAAGTGCCGACGAAAGACGAGCTGTTCTCCGCCGGCCAATGCCCTGCAGCCATGGCGATCGAGCGGGTTGGACAGATACATCCTGTCCGGTTCGCCGCCGCCTGAAACATGTTCGAGCGCCCAGTGCGACATGGGATCGACGTTGGCGTGCGCGAGTGTCACGATGGCGTCAGGTGTCAGATTAAAGAGCGGCGCCAGCACCGCGTTGACGTAGGACTGGCCGACGTTGCTGAAGAGGATGATCTCGCCGGAGCGGCTGTTCCGGACCAGGAAGTCGGTTGCGGTCTCGGCACCCTGAAGCCAATCAGCGTCGTCATCGTCTGGCGGTACGGCGATCTCGAGGAATTCTTTCAACTTCACCATTTTAGCGTCGCGGCGTACCGCTCTCCCGTATCGAACCCGGTGCAGGATAGATTGCTGTTCGGTCGATGCGCAACGACGATCCCGGTATTCCAGCTGCTCGGGTGCACCCCCTTTTGGCTCCCGACCAGACCTATGGCGTGATCGCGGCAACGAGCGAGGCGACCGCGCGATCGAGTTCGGCGGCTAGGCCGTCATAGACCGCGTCCAACGTGGTTCCCCATCCGGCGGCGGCGGCGGCGGTGTCCAGCCCAAAGCGGGCAAGTGCCGCCGCGACAGCCGCGTCCACATCCTCCTTGCGATGGCCGGCAACTTGACGGAGGTCGGACAAGGCGAAGACGCGCGACAGTGGCCGCGCGGGATCTGTCCCGTCGTCGCGATAGCGCGCGGCTACCTCGGCACCGGCCTCGCCGAGACGCAGGCCGGCCGCCGCAGCGACCTGCGCTTGGCATACGATCCGATCGAGGAGCTTCAGGCCGCGTAGCCTGTCGACGTCGTCGTGCGGCGGCGCGATCGCGCGGACGATCGCCCTCAGGTGACGCTCGGCAAGAGCTTCAATGACGAGCTTGTCCAAGGCGTTGCAGCGGACGAGGAAGACGTCGCGCGGCATGGACAGGGGTATGTGCCGCGCGACTGGCTCTACGTGCGAATCGTTCGACCAGCCATTGTAGTCGAGCCAAGCCCGGTCGAGCCTCGTGAACTCCGCGCCCGCGCGCGCGGGCAACCCGAGCGCGGCCGACAGCACCGCAAGAGCCTCGCCCAGCCGCACCACAAGGTCGACCAAAGCCTTGGTGCGCGTGGCCACGTTGGGAACGTCACGCCCCTCGGCGGCGGCGAGTTCCTGATCGGGCGCCACAGCGTGGGTGTTCCAATGTCGGATGATCCGGCTCGGCGTTCCTTCGTAGAGCTTGCGCAACTCCAGAGCTATGACGTCACGTCCGATCCGCGTGCTGTGCCCGACACCCCATTGGTTGCCGAAGGTGACGGCACCACTCTCCGGATGGACGGTAAAGCCGGGGCGGCCTTCGAAGTCGCCCAACACGTCATCTCGAACGAACACACGGTCCCATGGCCGCTTCCGGTTTGCCACCGCGTGCGTTACCGCTTCCTCTACGCCGGGCCAGCGGAGACCCTCGTGATCGAGCGGATCGACGGTCACGGGCATTGTCCCCGGACCTGCGATAAGGCGCGCCGCCCAGATTTGGATGCTGAACCCACCCTCCCGTCGGCGTGCCACGTCGACTTCCCGATCCGTCAGCTTGGCAACGACACGCTCCCGCTCGCCAAGAAACGCGTCCGCGGCGTCGTCCCGCTCCGATCGGCGGTTTTCGTAGCGGACCTGGACTAGGTGCATGCCTCGCAGGGTGAGGTAGTCCTGCAGGTGGTCTCGCGAGACGATGGCGCGAGCGCCAGTTTCGCGAAGATCGGCGTAGACGGAAGGCGGGTCGACGATCGCGACGTCGTATTCGGGTGCAGCGGGATCATCCCAGTGGATGGAGCCATCGGCAAGCGCGCGCGGCACCAATCCGTAGGTCATCGCAAACCGCGGATCGAGTACCATCGCCGTCCGGTTGTTACTCTCCCAGCCGAGCACCAGCGGCTCGCACGCGATGCGCCGGTCGCCCGCTACAGCCGTGATGCGGAATCCGGGATTGAGCTGCCCGGCGGCATCCGGTCCAGGGCGCCCCGTGGAGTCGACGTCGTAGTCGAAGTTGATAAGCGCCCCGTCCAGGGTGGCGAGGTCGTCTGGCGTGACGAGCGCGCTCCACATGATCCGCGCTCCGGGGTAGTACGGATCGTTGAAGCTGCGCCTTTCCGCGACCACGACCCGCTCGTGCAACCACGGGTCCTCTTCGAGGAGGTAACGCATCGAATCCGGCCACCAATCCTCGTCCACGTGCTCAATAGCTCCCTCATACTGGTCAAAACGGGCGACCTGCTTAGTCACTTGTCAAATGCTCGTGACGCGGCGCCTTATCTGGAACGAACGGCGGCTTGAGAGAATAATCACTAGCTCGGGAACGGCCGAACTAGTGAACGTAGCTGCCGTCTTCGGCTATCATGAATGGGCGTCCGCTTTCGGGGATCCGATGCGCGGCGACGAACGGCGATTTATGGGGCTTGAGTAGCGCGTTAGCAGTGGCGTCGGCCAGCGCGTAAGGGCCAATCGCGGCAAGTAGCGCCGAAGGCTCGACCAAATGCATATTCCCGCTCGCCTCCTTGCTCAAGGTGTAAGGGGCCAGCACGCAAGCTTTACGGCATATCGCGTGCGGTGGCCGGCGGTCCTTTGTATCTAGGCCGAGGCAAGAGTCAGCGTGCCTCGCTTCGGGTTGTCAAGGCGATGTCCACTTCGACGGTTGGCAGCTGAAGCAGGCGTCTTGGAAGCGATCCTGGCCGTCCCTCGACCTTCTCTACGAGATCTTGATAGGGATCGCCTACGCGCAACGCCAATGCGTCGTAGGTTAGCCAGTCGGAAAGCGACCGTGAAGCTACGGACACCACAGTTGTAGCAATTTGGGTCCCTGCTCCCTGCGCGCCCGCGAGATCGCTAACCAAGCGGGTTGGCATGACCGGCACCCCCCGGCCGCCAAGCGCAGGACCATGAAAGAAGTATACGCTCGAATGCGTCTGCTCCATAAGGTCAACGAGCTGATCGCGGTTAAGTTTGAAGGCATTGTCCCAAGCTGGCTGCATCAAAGCCTTCCTGTTTCGATAGAGCCGCTTCGCTTGAACGAGTGTGACGCGCCGACCGAGCGACTTCCCCTCTATAAGAGGGTCGATGATCAGGCAGAGATCCGCAGAGAAGCTCTCAGCCCCTTTGATGCCCTTGGCTCCCTCCTCGGCGCGGTCGATGTTACGATACCTCAGCGCGACAGACGCGCGCTGCGGCGCTGACGCTGCGCGGGCCAGACCTTCCAGCGTCTGATCCAGGTCGCCGAAACGCAAGGCCAGTTCGGTGAAAAGCGATGATAGGAGTCGGTCCTCACCTTCATCACCATGATCTTCATAATCTTTTGCGACGCGTGCCTCAACGTTGGCGATCGTCTTTTCGATCAGACGCTCAATGGCGCGGTCTCCAAGCCATGTCCGAGCATGCTCGTCGCTCGGATAGGTTCCGCCATCGAACGCCGCAAGCCCCCGCAGGAGGCTGCCGGCAGCCGGCAGCGATACGCCTTCGAGACGGTCTCCGAACTTCGCCGCGCGCACGGCGCGGGCAGCGTATCGCACGAGACGAACCGGATGGCTTCCTAAAGCAACGAGGCTGTCTCGGTCTTCTGCCTGCGCGAGCGATGTAGCCGCAAACTGGGCGACGTCAGCGGCGCTTCTATTGGCCGACCATAGGAGAGTTTCGATAACCGCTTGCCGGATTGGTGCATCATCGCCGATCGCATCCCCAAGTGTCTGCACATAGGCCGCTTGCGTTTCAGCTGGCCGCGCTAGGAGGCCGTCACTGCTGTAGCTACTATCCGAAACAAAAAGCTCCAACAGAATGCCCGCAATCTCACGCAGCCGGCTTTCGCCTTCGATGTGGTCGGCGAGTTCCGTATTGGCATCGATCGTTTCGCGTGAATGACGCGACTGGTTGTCGTCGACGCCGAAAGCGGCGTGCGGATCAGCAAAATCGGGGCGCGTATGAATAATGGTTTGGAGAACGATCCACGGGCTCCACCCTAGACCACGGCCGAGCGCGGCAAACACCGAGGCCGCGAGAGCTTTCCCGTCAGATTTGTTTGGATCAGCACGCTCCTGCAGCGCCGCAATGAATTGCCGTGCCTGCTGCAGAGACGAGGGGGCGATTTCAGACAACGGCTCTTGAAGCCAGCTAACATAATCCTGCTCCTGCGCAATCGATCGCACGAGCTTGTTCAGCAATTCGGGATCGGTGCGCAGGCGAGGAAAACGGAAGAACAAAACTCGGCCTCGGTAAGGTTGAAGCGCTAGTTTAGAGAAGTCGCTAACGAAATTGCTCCAGCGCCGTTCGACGTACGTCAGGACGCCAGCGAGGAGGCGGATCTGGGTCTCGTTATCGGGGACGCGATCGACTTCATCCATCAGTTTAAGTACCACTGCGGCATCCACGTGCTGGTCCGCGCTTCCGTCAGCCAAGGCCTCGACGGCGAATGTCAGGTCCCCGATCGTCGGGTGAGTGTCGTCCTCAAGGCGAATGATCTTGCGGATGCGGCCTGTCTTGGCACGTTCGGGAAACAGCGCGGCGATGACCGCGACCAAGATGTCGGTAGGGACCTTTTCGCCCTCGCGAACTTCGCTATCTTCCGGCATATGTCCCTTTCACGTTCGTCTACGCAATAGTTGATCCGCCACCATAGGCACCCAGCCTTTTGAAAGTGAATACGGTCGCTGGCGGGAAGGGGGAGGGCCCTGCGGGCGATAACCGCTCTCGCCGGATTTCGGAAGATAGTAATACAATTCTCACAACGCCAACTCTGCGGGCGGCTACGGCATTACGTATCCGAGGCTAACTCAGTGTGCTTTCGCATGTCGCGGTTCTTGAAGCCGACAGACTGGGGATCGCGGAGTAAAGCTTAACTATGCTGTGAACGGATGACCGCTGTCGGGGAGCGACTGGGTAGGGTGGTTGTCTGCATTTTATCTTCGGTGGTTCAAGCGCATGTCAGTTGTTGTGCGGTACTGTACACGGAAGCTCGAAGTCTCGGCTAATTAATCTGGGGATTCGCTTGCCTTACCCCTGATCTAAATGGCGGCAGGCCCGCTGGCGTGGCCCCGCGCCTAGCTTTGCCGGTCCCAAATTACGCAGAAAGAATTGCGGGAATATGGTTGTCGCGCAGCTCATTGCTCCTTACAGGCATCGGCCTCCCCCGAAGCTCCGCTCTCGTGCAGGAGCTGGTAATAGCGCATGAAAATGCTCATCCACACGTAATCGATGAGCTGCAGAACGAGCCGCAGTTCTGGACTGGCCGTGCCGGTGTCGATACCCTTGGCAAGATCATGAAATATACGGATGGCGTTGAGCTGGTCCTGCTCGCCTCGCTTGGCGGCGGACGCGGCGCAGGCTTGCGCGGCGGTGCGTATGTCCACAGTGAGCTCTCCATCTGCCTGCAGCAGCGCGCCGGACGCCGCGCGCACTGCGCCGATATGAGAAGAGATCGGAATGGGCCCACCGTCGAGATAGCGATATCGCTGCAGCGCGGCGACATCGCGGCCAATCGCAGCGAGCCGCTCCACCGCTTTATCCTCAGTGCGAGCCAAGGTTGTGCATATCGCTGTCAGCCGTTCGCCATTGGTAACCAGCTTTTCCTGGAGGTCGGCGCGCCGGGCAAGCGCGCTGCCAGTCAGCACGGTAGTTACGCAGAGCTGAAAGATCTGGCGCCCGTAGAACATCAGCGGCGCTGCCCGCCCGTCTAGCTTGCCAAGCTTACCCCTAGCTCAGAGTGGTGGAAGTGAAGATCACGGGCGCTGCCTTCATGCGTCACGGCCGAGCGCGCTTGGTAAAATTGCCGCGCCCAGCTGTCCACGCGGTTCGTTCGGCCGAGTAGCAGCGATATCGCGTCGACCAGACGTTCGCTTTTCGCATCTCCAGACAGCTGCAGTAGTGTTTCAAACGCCGTGGATAAATTTAGTAGGGCGCGATCGGGTCCCGCCATCTGCTCGTTCGCGAAGTTATACCAGTAGAGCGCGGTGAAGACGCGCTTCGCGACCGCGCTGGTGGGTTGCGCCAGCAACCGCGCGGGCGAGAAGTCCCAGCGCGGATCGTTATGGCTTACGTCGAGGTTGCTCGCGAGATCCTGGGAAATGTTGAGCGTCACATGTGGAAACGTAGGGTAAACGCGGGAGCCCGCCGCGCACCAGAACGCTCTGCGCAGATTGAATAGCCCATTAAAGCCCGGCAGCATGTGGCGATCATTGGCAGCGATCTTGGGCCCATCTGGATTGGCGTCCACTGTGTGGTGCCCCGGCCGGACCAAGAACTCGCTAACCTCGCCCGGCGTGAACAGGTGGAGCATACAGTCTTCCGGCGTAAGAAAGAGGCTGTCGAAGACTTCATGCGGCTGCGAATAGAGGTAGGTTACTACCGCCTGCAGCTCGATCAGTCGTTCGAGTTCCTCGCCGGGTCGGTTCTGATCTACGTGCGGCACGATCGCGTAGCTCGCTGACTCAACGCGAAAGTCGTCTTTGGCGAAGAGCGTGCAGGCGACCTCGGCCACAGCGCTCGCCTGGTTCTCGGGCAGAACGGTTTGATCGTCGGTGGACCGGAAGATATAGCTTCCGATTAGCACCGGCGACGAGGTCTTCAGATAGGGAAATACCGCAACGCTGAAGGTCGGTTTATTATCTGAAGGCTGCTTCATCGTCGGTCTTTCCAAGCGTCTGCTGTGGATATCGGGTTTGCGGCAAAAGTCGCGTCGCCGCAAAGTTTTCATCGCGGGGCCGAACTGTCACCGAAAGCGACTGCGGCGGCACTGGTCGCTCAGCGGTTTCTGCGTCGACCTGAACGAACGTCCGAAATTGGGAAGAGGACAAGACCCTCTGAAGGTGCGAAGCAATGGCTCCGCTTGGAGCCCGCCCGCCTCAACGCATAGTTGGGCGGCGCCGGTCAAAGGTTAGTCGACCCGTTAGCTATCCCAAGGGGCATCCCCGAAACTCTATGGACGAGACCCATGCAATTCTGCGATGGTAGCGCAGATGGACGTGCAGCGCTTCTTCTACCGTGTCCACGCGTTGGACGCCGCTAATCGGCCGCTCGCCTTCCTCGGCACCTGCTTCCCGATCGGTCCTGGCGGCAACATGCTGACCTGCCGCCACGTCGTTGAGGTCGACTTGGCAGAGGGCGCTCGGCTCGGCATCTACGACAATGAGCTACAAACCTACCGTGCGCTGGCGCAGCCCCCAGTCATTTACGCCAATCAGCACGCGGACTTGGCACTCCTGCCGAATGCGCTCGGTCGTCCAAAAGCGGAGTTCTTGCCGGTGCTCAACCCGCACGTCCTTCGCGTGGGCGAGGACGTCTATTCGTATGGCTATTTTTCTATCGGTGGCGGGGCGGCGGCGGTGGAGAGCGGCTACTTCGCAGGGAAGATCGTAAACTTCCATCAGCTTGAGCATCAGTCTGCGGCGATGATGACCCTGCCCTATGCGGTGATCGAGGGTCTTTCGGGCAGTCCGGTCCTGACCTACCATAATGGACCGAAGGTCGTCGGCGTCGCGACCGGCAATCGTTCGACCCGGATCTTGGCGGCGGAGACGCTCGACTACAAAGACGGCGAAGTCGATTTCAGAGAGACGATCAATCGGATCGTGGAGTTCGGAACCGCGATGCACTGCGCTGCAATCGTGAGCTTCCTCACCGGACTGTCGGGGACGGGCATGGTCGTTAGCGACCAGATGGTGCCTGTGCCAAATCTCGACTAGCCTAGCGGGGACGAGCGACCGGCCGTCGAGGTGAACAAGCGTCCGCTTATCGCTCTCTCGCTGTCGCCACCCGCGCTCTGTTGAAGGAGCATGTCCGGGTCATTACACAGGCGACCTCGGACGAGAGCTACCGGGTCACGCGCTGAGCCGTCACCACGTCCGGCCCGTCGTCGTTGGGGGCCTGCTCAGAGCAGCGCCATCAGCGCGTGGATCCACACGGCTAGTGTGTGCTGAATGGCATCGACGAGGTGATGCAGCATCGGCGTCTGCTGCCAGACATGATCGCCGACGCCTTTCCCCAAACCTCCAAGGACACCGAGCGCCAGAGCGCCGGTAGCCATCTTGCCCCATATCGCGAGCGTAGTGGATAGCTTCGAAAGGCGGGTCTGCGCCAATTGGATTGTCACTGGGTCTGCGGTCGTGATCGCGTTCGGCCTCGCCGCCTGTGCGCGCAGGTCTTTGAGACTTATCCGGATCTCGCCGATCTCCAGATCGGTGAGGGCGAGCCGATGCTCCTCCGGGGGGTGGTTATGGCCGATCCGAGGCTGCAACTCCGCGAACCGGGCAAGGATATGATCGAGCGCGTCGATCTGCGCAGGCAGCCGACTGAGCAGAAGCGGAAGATCCGGCTCATCTTCTTCGGGCGGCTCTTCCTCGTCTGGCTCGTGACGCAGTCCATAATCGATGTCTTCGAGAATCGTGTGGGGACCGATCTCGGTTTCAGTCATGTTCTCGATGCCCACCGGATATTCCCAGAGGCCCCAAGTCAACGTGCCTAGCTCTGGATGCTCCAGCTCTGCCTGGTGATGGATCTCGGGACCCATGTTCCGTTCGTCGGCGCCGATCGCCTCGAAATCAAGCTCGTCGGAATCGATCTCGAACACCTCGCCGGTGTCGGCATGCTGGATGCGGGCGGTGCCGGATGCGGCGACGTAGGTCATGTCGCCTTGCTGCCGCAGCGCGCTGACCAAGACAAGGCAGGTAACCACGATCAAACCGAGCGGGGCTGGTCCGCGATGCTCGAGCTATTTGGGCGGGTGCTCTCCGCCCGTCGCTGACTGGAGCCGGTCGATGTAGCGATCGTCAAACAGGCGATCACCTCGGCATGAACGAGCGGCCGGTTTTGGGGAGCGCCAGATGCTCGGCGGATGACCGAAAGTGGGTCTTGCTGGTCGAAGAGTAGCTCGATCGATCGTGCTATTTAGGCGACATTTCGGCGTAACTGCATGGCTTTACCACTCAATCGTGTAGTCGCAGCCGACAACAACGCGTTCAGTTTGGCTGTCCCGGCGCTTGCGATGGCTTGCGCCGTCAGGAGCTTGCACTCGAACTTGAGATGCACACCGCCTTGGCCCTCCCCGATGGTCCACACGCAGACGACCAATATGTCGAATTTGGCCGTGTCTAAACGCGCAAAAACGCTGCGATCCCCCCTTCGGCGTTGGCGAATCTCGTAGCGCCGCTCACCGCGCATCGCATCTATCACATCTTCCCAGATCTCCGTTGGACGTAGGTTGAGCCGCTTCGTCGCAAAGCGTTCCGCCGCGCATGGAAACGAGGCGCCCGCTGCGCCACTTAGCAGCGCCGCGCATTCGGATTCACGTTGGTGCCGCCAGTACGTCTTTCTGAGCTGAGTCATCCCGTTAATCAGCACCAAAAAAATTGCTGATCAGTAAATGGAGCCGCCTAGCCTAGGGGCGTACGCTTCGTGGGCACCGCATCGATTGATATGCGACCGCAAATGAAAGGCGGCCCGAGAGGCCAACATGCATGGCCGCGATACGCGTTCAGCACCTCGCCACCAATTCACAGCCTCGCACACCACGCCTTCCATCGGGATAGACAGGCCGCATCGATGCCGCCAAACTCCCTGAATGCAGCTCAATCCGATCCACGTTACCGTCTTCAAACTTCTTGAAGGCCGCCTCTTCCGCATACCTGGCTATCAACGATCCTACTCTTGGGGGCGGCATCAACGGGCTGATCTCTTCCGCGATATCGAGGAAGCCCAGCGGTCCGGTCGTGACCATTTCATGGCGACGGTCGTCGGATTGGCCCGTGAGACAATCGGTATCGGCGCGGAGGAGTTTCGTGTCGTCGAGTTGGTGGACGGACAGCAGCGTATCACCACGCTCGTCATCCTCCTCAAGGCGATTGAGAAAGCGTTAGGCGCTGAAGATGCCGCTGCACAAAAAGCCAAGCAGGGCCTTGCGTACCTTCTGGTGAAGGGAGACGAGCACAGTCTCGTCCTGCTACAGACCAACCATGACAGCAGCCACGTCTTCACGGATTATCTTCGAAAAGGCGGCGTTGACGAGACTCTCGTGGTCACGGCGGCTGATTGCAATGTCGTCGACGCCATCGCCGAATGTGAGCGCTTCGTGGCCGGGTGGAGCGCGGAGGGCGGGTTGGTCGGCCTTTTGTCGACGGTTCGCAACCGGATGTCGATGATCCTGCATGAGGTGGCCGACGAGTCAATCGTTTACCGGGTGTTCGAGGTCCTCAACAGTCGCGGGCTCGACGTGAAGTGGATCGACAAGCTGAAGAGCCAGCTTATGGCCTCGATCTACGAACATGTCCCCGCCGGCACGCGAGAGTCGGGACTCGCGGAGATGCATGTCATCTGGCAGACCATATATCGGACTATCGGGACAGTTGCGGATCACGCCGACGAGGCATTGCAGTTCGCCGGTACTTTCGCCCGCGAGAAGGCGCCCAATAAGGTTCTGCCCCAGGAGGAAGCGGCGCGCGAGATCCTTCAGGCGGGCGGTAAGGCCCTGAAGCCGATCATCGCGGCTGCTCGGAAGTTGGAGGCGATAAACCGGTACGTCCACCAGCTTCATAGTGACAACAGACGCCGCGCCCCGGCGAAAGTGTTGCAAGCCCGGTTCGTGGCGGTTGCGATCATGGCGCGCAATTTTGACGCGGCTACGACCGCAGATCTACTTGAACGGTGGGAGCGCTCCTCGTTCCGCCTGTTTGGGATCGGGCGCTTGGACGCCCGTTCCTACAACCGGGAATATACCCATCTCGGGCACGCGATTGCCGCCGGGCTCGATGCCAAGGCGGCGGGCAAGGCCATCGATGCCCTTGGCGAGGATTTTGACCTCGAAGAGCGCATGTCGCTCAAGAGCTATTGGGACGAGTGGTACTGGCGCCGCGAAGACACCCGTTATGTTCTTTGCCGCTATGAAGAGTATCTCGCCGCGAAAGCCGGAGGCTCTATTAACGCGTCCGAGTGGAACAAAATCTGGGCAACCGACCCGGCAAAGTCGATCGAGCATGTGAAGCCACAGCACACCGAGGTCGGCTATCTGCACAACCTTGGCAACCTGACCATGCTACCGCCCGGTGTGAACTCGTCCCTTGGCGGTCGCGCTCCCAACGAAAAAGCTGACACTTACGTCGAGTGCGGATTGCGTGGCACGGCAGCGATCGGCCGCGAAATCAATGCCGGTCTCAAATGGGACAAGGCCGCGGTGACCGTACGCTGCGAAACCTTGGACGCCTTCATCCGGAAGCACTGGAAGATCTGACCCCGAACCCGCGTCGACGTCCAGCTTTGGTCAGCGATGACGACCGGATGGATGGTCTGGCGTCCGCTCTGCTGCCGCCCGATCGGCCTCGCCGATCGCCGGGCCCACCCCCGCCTTGATACTTCAATCGGGCAGCGCTCTGATCGTGATCCAGAGGCCGCTTGCGCCAACAGCGGACCTTCGCGGCGTCAAAGTCGGATGGCCGCGTTGTCCCACTTCTCGGCATTTCCGCTATCGCTGGTTGATGCGTCGGGCGAACATGAATGGATGTCTGAAGTTGGGGAGCGCGAAACGACGGCTTAATGTCGTCTTGTAAGTCTTGCCGCGGGGGCGGGAAGGGCAGGTTTCGGCGAATTCGTGCCGTTCCCCGACACGGCCGTGAATGGCCGCTCCTGCCAGAACCCGCCTTCCTATTCTGCTGAGCGATCTGGCCGCCGTGCGCCCCAATTTACGGCGTTTAGCAAAGTCGCGGGTGATCCTGAAAGTGGCCATTGCGATTACGCGGCGGATTGGAGCGAGGGCTTCGCACGCTATGAAAAATTGTTAAAAACTTGCAGACTCGTCTGTTGAACCCTCGTTTATACATGTCATTATGAAGTATTCTCGCAGGGGGGGGCAAAGTTGACAATAAGACTTCTAGGCGTGACCGCCTTGTTCGCCGGAACTTTTTTATCCGGTTGCACACATCTTGAAGTGAACCGCCATGGGCCGGACGCAACGGGACCGCGTGCTGGCTATGCCTATATGCTGGATTTCAGCCAATATCAGATCGAGCTCAAGCGCACCCTTATCTCCTGTGACGCTGACAAGGTGCCCGAGGTGAAGACGGAGGCGACGGTCACGCCACTCCTCGCGCCCGACGGTGACCAAGTTTATGTGATCGACCCAGAGTCGATGATCTCGGCCTTCAAAACCTCCGACATCGCGATCGCCTACAAGGATGGCCGGATCGTTGCCTTCAACGCGTCGACGGTCGACCAAACTGGCGACGTCATTGCCTCGGTTGCCGCCACCGCCGGAAAGGTGGTGCTGCTCGCATCAGGCATCCCCATCCCTGTCGATGACGGGAAGGGGAAGTCGCAGATGTGCAAAACCGACGCAGTGGGCAATCTGGCGCTCGTTGAAAAGAACAAGAAGCCGATCAAGGACTCGACCGAAGCCCTTGAGGAAGCGCTCGCCAAGCTCGCGGTACTCACCGCGCAGTTCGCCACCGAGCCGACCGAAAAGCTACGCGCTCAGATCGCTTATCGTACCAAGGCGATCGCCGCCGCGAAGAAGCTGCTCGACGCTCTGATCAAGGCCTCGAGCGATGCGCAGGTCTGGCTCACCGACACGCGCACTCTGACCTGGCCGGAGGATAGCAGGATCTTCCATGCTTGGTCAGCCTATCCCCTGTCGGTGGCGACGGTCGACAAATGGTTCAAGGGTGACGCCATTCGGGCTACCCTTAAGAAGGACCAGACCAAAACCTGGGAAGATACCGGCGCGGACGACAAGATTCACCTCATCATCAGCGGCGAGCGCGGTGCCGCCCATCAGCTCGGGATCACGCCAGACGTTTTCCGTTCGCGCTATCCCGAACTCGATCCCTCGGTCGATGTAACAATGTGTCGCGCTGCCGTGGGCACCGCTTGCGGAGCGCGCATGGCACAGCTCGATGCCGATCTCGTGGACAGTGCCTATTATCGCGCGGTACGGGTTCCGATCGCGCTGCATCTAGTTCGCCGGGGCAGTTATGGAAGCGAAAAAGGATCTTCCGGGCCGAGCGAAGCGAAGGCGGGGTTGCGGTACCGCGTTCCCGCCGCGGGCACATTCTATATCTGCGAGGCGAACGAATTCTGCGGCGACAATGGTACATCGGAACCGATTTCGAAGGCCAATGTCGCCATCGCGCAGCTCGGCACGGTCTTCAACATCCCCTTCTCAAGCCCGGCTTTCGCCTCGGGCAGCGTCTCTGCCACCTTCGATGATCAGGGTCGTCTCCTGACCGCCGGGCTCAAGCGCGACAATTCCGCTGCGCTGGCGGCGGCCACGGCGCTTGGCGCCACGGTCGACGAGGCCGGTAAGACGATCAAGGCGCAGAAGGCCGCCAAGCTGGCGGCCTTCACCGACGCGACGACGTTGGCCAAGGCGAAGGCCGATTTGGCTGTCGCGGAAGCTGCTTTGGTCAAGACACCCGCGCAACTCGCAACCGAAGAGCTTGCAGCAATCGAAACCCAGCAAAAGATCGAAGCCATCCGGGCGACGCTCGGCCCGAGCCAGGCCAAGGATCTTTCCAATCAAATCGCGATTGCGAAGCTTGAAGTCGACCTTGGGGAGACCCAGCGAAAATTGGCCGACGATCCCCAAGCCGATCAGGCCGCGGTTAAGGCGCAATACGAAGCGCAGACCGGGGTCCTTAATGCGCGCAAAGCGTCGCTTGAGGCCGAAGCCGCGATGGTCGAGGCGGAACGCGCGCTTGCCAAGACTAAGGCCGGATCATGAGGTGGGTAATTTCTATCCTTCTGATCATAATCGCGGCGGCACACGCTGACGCACAGGTGCTCGAGTTCAGTCAACCGAACGATGCGACCGAGGCGTCGCCGGAGATCATCGGCGGGTCGAAGGCTATCATCGCCAACTGGCCGGCGACCTTCGTCTTCACTGCAGCCAGCGGCGTGCATTGTACCGCGACGGCGATCGGCCCTCGCGTCCTGCTGACCGCGGAGCATTGCATCAGAGGGGCTAGCGGAGGGGCGATCGAGGGCACCAGCACGACCGTGCGGTGCGAGGCCCATCCCCTCCATAACAGCAATTACGATATGGCCTTATGCGTCACGAGCGCCAAAATTATGCTCTTCTCGGGGCAGGATTATGAAAACGTCGACTTGTCCGACAAACCCGCTGACGACACGCGGCTGTCGTTACTCGGCTTTGGTTGCGTGTTGCGCAACGGCGACGGTGGGGTGCTCTATGAGGGTACTAGCGTGGTGAAGGATGCGGCCGTTCAAAAAGCGGTCTTTTTCACCGCAGGCGGTGTCTCGGTCTGCGCCGGAGACTCCGGTGGCGCGGCCTATCAGCCGGGCGTCGGGGCATCACGAAAGGTGGTGGGTGTGGCGTCCGCGGTCATCACGGGCAAGACGGACCTGTCCCGCTTCACCGCGCTGGCTAATGGCCCTACGCGCAGCTTTGTGAAGGACTGGGCCGGCCGGCAGCATGATCCGAAATCCGGCGCGCTTGTAAACATCGAGATTTGTGGAGCCGATAATGCGCCTGCGGATTGCCATATTTAGCCCGTTCGTCCTTCTCGCCACTGCCGTTTCGGCGGCAGTGCCGCTACCGCTGCTCGATGTGCACATTAAGGTGGGTTACAGCCCAGCGGCGGTCAAAGCACTTGCGCGGATCGGTATCCCCTCTTCGATCACGCTCGCCGATGGCCAGTCGGTCCGGCAGCTTATCGAACAACGCTGCGGCATCGTCGATCCTGCCTATTTGGCGGCGCTTGTCGACGAGAATCGCACAGCAAGGCCTTCACTGACCGCCGAAGAGCTGGAGCGAACTGCTCCTGGTGAGACGTTCACCTTCCCATATTGCCTCAAAGTATCCGCGATCCCGCAAGCGGTCGGCAGAACGCCGATCGCCAAGCAATACGACCAACAAAATGTGCCACTTGATGCGAACGCACTCCACCAGGCGCTGACCGCGGCCCGCGCGATCGCTAAGCGGCCACTAAACACGCTTCGCCAGTTCGTGCCCAGCGGACAGGCAGGGAGCGATCGTGGCTTTTATGCTACCGAAATGGCCCGCCTGTTTCTGCGCGACAATCCCCAGGTGCGGGACCTCAATCTGCATCCCCAGGACGTCGTCAACGTCGTTCCCGAAGACCGTACTGAAACGGTTCCCATCCGGAATGAACTATCGCTCGAAGATGCCAAGCGTTTGCTCGCGGAAACGGAGACCGCATCCCAATCGGACGCTCCGCTCTCCTATTCAGACGCTACACTCGCAACGCTGATCGATAATGCGGACCTCTTGCCCGGAGAATGCAGTGGTGCGGACAGTCCCGATTGGCCCATTCCTCTCGCAGCGCTCCGGAAAGCTATGGACGATCTTCACACGAAGCGGCCAGCGGCACTCGCAGCGAATCTAACAATGCCGCAGATTCTCCTAATCGATACAGGGTACGATCCAGCCCTGGGGCCGCCTGCGATGCCATTCGACGCTTTCGGCCGCCTTGCCGGGCCTGATCCCGACTCACTTGCCGTCTATCAGGGGATCAACACAGTCGAACCTGCGAAAATGGATGCCATCCCGCCAAGTACCCTCCCTTCGCGTCTGCACGGAGGCGAAGTCGCAGCGACCCTGCTCGGCGCCCGGTTTCTGACCGACGCCCAGAGCGACCTGCCACGCCCTAAGCTCACCTTCGCCAGTATTGCCGGAACGACCGCTGACGGTCGGCCCTATCTCGATGTCGGCGCCATTCGGCATGCCTTCGCAGTGGCACTCGATAATGATGTAAAGATCGTCAATGCGAGTGTCGCTGCGATGCGCGAGCGGGGCGACTTCATGCGACTGGTCGCCAATACGAAAAGGGTGTTGCTAGTAACGGCTGCAGGGAATGTCGCGACGGCGCCGCAGGAATTTAGCTCACAAACGTTGTCTTGGCCCGGATCACTTGGCGGTAATCAGGGATCCGCGGTCTTGATCAGCGTGGGCGCTCACGACCCGAGTGGCAATTTGCTGTATTTTAGCCGGAAGGGCAAGGAACTGGATCTGATCGCTCCGGGTTGCCTCATCCCGACCTATAGCCTCGACGCAGCCAATCATATTGTCCCTGTCGCCCGCAACGGTACCTCCTTTGCCGCGCCCATTGTCTCGATGGTCGCAGCGCTCCTCTCGCGCGAAAGCCTAACAGCCTCGCAAATCAAAGACCGCCTGCTCATCTCAGGGGATGTCGACGAGCGGATCGCCTTGGTCAGCTGGTCGGGGAGTCGGCTCAATGTGCGCAAGGCCCTCTCGATTTACCGCGACTATGTCGAATATGATGAGCGCCGGCCCGATGGGACAACAATTATCAAAACTGTCACCGGTAAGCTCAGGTCGACCAAAGATCAGATCCTTTTGTGTGAAGGACAGGTGGTCGCCCAAGGTAATCTTCGAAAGCTCGTTCGATCCATCAATCCTTCTGACCCTTCAGTGCTGGCGCAGTGGCGCGGTTGGGTTCGCCCGGCAGGCACCTCGCTCAACAGTTCAATTGCAAAGCTCGAACGGTGCCCCGTCGCCACCACAACCGCGATGGGCAAGCCCATGGTTATTGATGGTGATGATGGAAAGCAAATCGCAATTGGGTTGGAGGATATTCGCGACTTCGTCGCGGGCTTGCGGAGTTAATCGCCTAGGGCCATGTTCCACGGAACTGCGGGTTCGCGCGATCGACGTGCTCTAGTTCGGCCTGAGCGTCCGACTCCGGCAAATGCTGTCGTTCGCAACGCTAACCGGGAATGGCAGGAACGTCCCAGATTTCGCCATCCTACGGTTGACGGTCGAGACGTAGACTGGACATGAGCGAATGTCTGAAGTTGGGAGGCGGAAATGGGAGCCCGAATGTCTGCAACTGGGTCCAACGGCCCGCCGGTCGCCAAGCAGAAAGCTTCGGTATAAAGACAAGCCGCGATCACGGCAAAAGGGACACCATCGTCATAATTGAGCATTTCGCACCTGACGCTTATGGCCTCCTTATCATAGCACCTGAGGTTACGCTTAGCAGTGCCTGGCTTGGCGGCGATAGGATTGTTGGTCGTGCAGCCATACGTGACCTGGTGAAAAAGGCTGCTCGTTTTAACGAAGACGAACGGCAGAGACTAACCATCCATTTGCCCAGCAGAGCGCTTACGCGCTGGTTGGATTATATCGAACGATATTGTAGCGCGGAGCACTGCTTTGCAATGTCCGTTAAATGGACGTCGGGTTTGAAATGGCACTTTTATTAGGCCGAGTGGCCGGAATTCGGTCTAATTTTGTCCAGAATTCTATGCGTCACCAGCATGTCGAGCCTGGAACAGCCTTCGTCCTTCCGTGAAGTACACGACGCCCAGAACTGCAACGCCGATCGCCAGGTAACCGAGGGCCAGCGGATAGGTCGTACCATCATAGGCCTGGCCGATGACGGAGCCGACGATCACCGCACCGACGCTGGTGATGAAGCCCTGTATCGAGG
>Ga0308158_10001132_pt1 | contig 30612 bp, 34 predicted proteins | sample PhyBR2_FD_201038 | JGI IMG/M metagenome (GOLD analysis project Ga0308158, IMG submission 201038) | Phyllosphere microbial communities from UC Gill Tract Community Farm, Albany, California, United States - DLSLB.R2 | ecosystem: Host-associated > Plants > Phyllosphere > Unclassified | place: USA... | reverse complement strand
CATCTGTTGTGCTGCCGAGCCGCGCCAGCTACGCGGACTCTTGCGTGAAATGTAGGTGACCTCGTCCAGGCCTGCCTCGCGCGCCGCGGCGAGTCCATCCATTCCTGCCACCGCACCGGAGAGCAATTGCAGCACCGCGTCGCCGTCCCGGGCGGCGTTGAGAAGCTGGCTGTGCAGCGCGGCATCGGCCAATGCACCAACGGAAACCACTGCCAGTCGCCAACCGCGTTGCAGCGCGGGTATGCCGTGTTCGGACAGCGCGGCGTGGCCGGCGCATTCAAGCACCAGGTCTGGCGCGGCATCGAGCTGGTTGATGCTGTCCAGCACCTCGATGCCCTGTGGGGTGAGCTCACTGACCAGGGCAGCATGGAACTCGGTGGGCACGATCACCCAACCCACCCGGACACCGTCGGGCAGGCGGGCGACGACTTCGCGCGCCATGGCGCCATAGCCAATCAACAGGATGCGTTTACTGCAGGTGCGGGTCATTGCGGCAGAACTCCTTGTAATACCCGATTGCGAGGTGGGCGACGGCCAGCTGCAGGGCAGTTGCGGGCAAGCGGTAGTGGTCAGGGCGATTCAGAGCTGGCGGTTGAAACCGCCGGATACGTCAATGCAACTGCCAGTGGTGTAGGAAGCCAGCGGTGAGGCGAGGAAAAGCAGGGCACGCGCCGCCTCCTGCGGCTGACCCATGCGTCCCATCGGAATGCCGCGGCGCGCGGCGATGCGGGCGGTCCAGTCGGCCCACTCCAGCTCGGTATCGCTGCGTTGTTCGAAGCGCCGCCGCCACTGCCCGGACTCGACCATGCCGAGCAGGATGGAGTTGACCCGGATGCCCTTGCCGATCAGTTCCTGGGCCAGCGAGTGGGTGAGGTTGAGCAGGGCGGCGCGGGCGGCGGAGGTGGCGATCATGTGCGGTTCCGGCTGCAGCGCCAGCAGCGAATTGACGCAGGTGACGGAAGCGCGCTCGCTGACTTCGAGCAGCGGCAGGAACGCCTGCAGCGGGTGCAGGACGCCGAACAGTTTGAGCCGGGTTTCATCCAGCCAATCCTGCTCGCCGGTTTCTGCCAGCGAAGCCACGCGACCCTGGCCTGCGTTGTTGATCAGCATGTCGGCGCCGCCAAGGCGCGCATGAACGATGCCGGCGAATTCATCCATGGCCGCCCGATCGAGCACGTCAGCGGCATGGCCGAGCAGGGTGGCATCGGGAAACTCCTGGCGAAGGCAACGCTCGGCCTGCGCCAGGCGCATCGGGTCGCGGCCACAGAAGGCGACGTGGGCCCCATGCGCAAGCAGCAAGCGCACCGTCTCCAGACCGATGCCGGAAGAGCCGCCGGTAACTACCGCGATGCGTGCCTGGACTTCGAACTTCATGGCGTTCCCTTTGCTGGTTGGAGGTGGCGTGCGGCTTCGAGCACGGTCCTGGCGAAGGACGCCGGGGCGTCGAGGTAGCTGGCATGGCCAGCACCGGGCAGCAGTCGCAGCGGTGCCTTGATCCGCAATGCCAATGCACTGACGTCTGCCGGGGGGGTGATGGTGTCCAGGTCGCCGCCGATCACCCGCGTCGTGCCAGACCACTTCGGCAGATAACGCCAGATGTCATCGTTGGCCAGCATCGCGCAGGCCTGTTCAAAGCCGTCCGGGCGCAGCCGCCGCATGGCGGCCTGTGCTGCCAACAGCGCTTCTTCGGAAGGATATGGGCGTAACAGGGCCGCGGCCCGCTGCAGTGCGTAGGTTTCCGACCCGAGGGTGTTGAGCATCTGCAGTCGCTCACTGCGCACGCGTGCGCGTGCGGCTGCTGTGGCGCGTGCGTAGCCCTGTGCAGGGTCGGCGAGCAGCAGGCTGTGTACCTGCTGCGGATAGGCCGCGGCATAGGCGGCGGCCATCATTGCGCCGAGCGAGTGCCCAACCAGCACGAATGGCGGCAGAGCAAGGGTGGCCACCAGGCCATGCAGTGCATAGGCGTAGTCACTGGCGCGAGGGTTGGGCTCGGCCAGGGCGTCGCTGTCGCCATAGCCGGGGGCGTCCCAGGCGATGACCCGTAGCCGCTGCATCAGCAGCGTCGACAGCAGTTCCCAGGAACCTGCACCGGAGCCGATGCCGTGCAGCAACACCACCGTTGGCCCGCTACCGCATTCGCGGTAGGCGATCTTGCGTCCGGCAATGATCTGGAAGCGCTCCCGCCAGATGGCGGGAGTGGCTGACATGTCTGCGCAGGAGGGGGAGGCTGTCATCGCTGCCGGCCTCAGTTGCGCTTGATCCTGGCCAGCGGATGGTCAGCCGGATAGGTGGGAATGCGCGGCGTCGGTGATCCCAGCATCACGCACATCAAGGCTTCCTCCTGGCCATGGTTGAACAGGCCGCGGTAGATTCCCGGCGGGATCGATATCAGGTCGCGTTCGCTCAGCTCGGTTTCGAAGCGCTCGCCATTCTCTTCCAGGGTCAGCAGGATCTTGCCGCGAAGGATGAAGAACACTTCCTCCACATCGTCATGCAGGTGTAACGGACCCTCGCACTGGGCAGGCAGCACCATCGTGGAGAAGGTGAAGCTGTCGGAAGGCACGGTGTTGGCGTCCGCGCCAACGCCGGTGGCGCCAGTGCCCATGTAGCGCATCTGCGCGCGCCGATACTTGGGGTCGAAGTCGGCCTGGAACTTCAGCGCGTCCCAGTCATAGCTTCGGCTCTGGTAGCGTGCAATGCGTGCTTGCATGCGCTCGCCGAGGCGGGATTGCTTGCTGCTTGCGTGCTCTGTGGCGTGCTGCTCATTCATGGTCTAACTCCGAATCAGTCAATCCAAAGGGGACGGCATTGCTGCCGACGGGAACCTGCGTGCAACCTGCCGGCGATGACTACCGGGTACAGCCTTCCGTGCCCGCTGCGTGGCGAGCCGTTCTGTTCCTGCTTGTGATGGCCTGCGCCGGTGCTAGCGCAGCGCCATCAGGTCGATCCCGGGGTCGGCCAGAACGGCCGGATCCAGTTGTCGTGCGGCGCTCATCCAGCGGCGCCCCAGCTTGATTGCGCGTGCATCACCGAAGGCCACCATGTGTTGCAGGCGCGCCTGTTGGTCGAGTTGGAAATAGATGTCGCGCCCATCTTCGGCTGCGCGATGCACGCGACGGTTGTGTTCGGAGTGCAGGCCAAGAATCTGGATGTTGATGCCGTGCTGGTCAGACCACAGCCAGGGAATATCGTCGTAGTTGACGTCCAGCCCCAGCATGCCGCGCGCCGAAGCGATGCCCTGGTTCTGTGCGTTGGCCCAGGACTGCACGCACAGGCCGTGGCGCGGGTGTTGGGCTACATCACCGGCGGCGTAGATGGCCGGGTCGCTGGTGCGTCCGCTGCCGTCCACGACAATGCCATGGCCCAGTTGCAGGCCGGCTGCCTGCGCCAGCTCGGTATTCAGCTGGGCCCCGGCGCCGACCAGCACGGTGTCATAGACAGCGGCATCGGCGGGCGTAGTGATCCGCACGCCCGTTGGGACCTGTGCCAGGCGCAGGTCGCCGCAATCCAGCCGCAGTGCTATTTCCCGTTCCCGATGCAGCGCGGCCAGGCGTGTCGATACGTCGTTGCCGATACTGCGACCGCAAAGGTAGGGGCCACGTTCGTAGATCACCACGTCGATGCCCTGGCCGCGTGCCAGGGACGCTACCTCCAGGCCGATCCAACCGCCGCCAATGACGGCCAGGCGCTGGCAGCTGGCCAGACGTTGCCGCAGCGCGAGCGCGTCATCCACACTGCGCAACGTAAGCACGCCCGCGATGTGTGCCCAGGCCGGGTCCGGCAGCCGTGAGCGGCTGCCGGTAGCAATCAGCAGGCGGTCGTAGGCCAGCGCGATGCCGTTGTCCAGCATCACCTGCCGCTGTTGTCGATCAATGGCGAGGGCGCGACGCGGCCGCTGCCAATCGATGGCCAGTGATGCCAACAGCTCGGCCGGGAACAAACTCAGTTGGCCGGGCGCGAGGGTGCCGCTGAGAATGTCCTTGGACAGTGGCGGGCGCTCGTAGAAATCATGGGTTTCGTCGGCAACCACGCGCAGGCGCTGGTCGTAACCCAGGTCGCGCAAGGTTTTTGCGGCCCAGCCGGCAGCCTGCCCACCACCGATGATGACGATGTCTTGCAGGCTGCTCATGCCGTGGGTACGTCCTGCATGCGCAGCTGACGACGGGTGCTGGCATCGATGCCACCTTCCACCGCCCACTCGGTGAACGACTCCACCGAGTGCTCCAGTTCGCGGGGCTGCCACGCCTCGGTGAGATGATCCTCGTTGGTATAGAACTCAAAGGCGCCGCCGGCAGGGCTACGCACGTACCAGAAATAGGCGGAGGAGATCGGGTGGCGGCCAGGGCCGAGGAAGGTCGCCCAGCCGGCGCGGCTCATGGCCAGGCCGCCGCCAAACACCTCCTGGATATCGCGCACGGTGAACGCAACGTGGTTCAGGCCGCGCGGCTTGCCGGGGCGGTGCAGCAGGAACAGATCGTGGTGGCCGCCGCGCGCGGCCACACGCAGGAACACGCCACGACCCACATAGCGATCGGAGACATGGAAGCCCAGTTTGTCGCGATAGAAGCGTTCCACCAGCGCGAGATCGTCGACGAAGAGCACGGCGTGGCCGATACCGATGGGCGTGGCGCGGTCGTATACCGGGCTGGCCTGGTCGATACGGCGTACATCTCCCCACTGGTTGATCGGTGGCGACGGCGCCAGTTCAACGCAGCGCAGGCGGCTGAGCCGAAAACGCAGGGTCATGCCATTGGGGTCGCGGCAGCTGATGCTGTCGTGGTCGGCCACGAATCCAGGCTGGTCGGCCAAGGCATGCGCCAGCGCCTGCAATGCCTGCACCGAAGCAACGCCCCAGGTAATGCGGCGCAATGTGGAGCCGGCTTCGATCGCCTGCGGAAGGCGCGGATCATCCACGGGGAAGAGCGTCAGCCGCGAACCGTTGAGCGTTTCCACGCCGCGGGTGCCGGCGAGCTCGTGCCCGACGGCCACACGGCTCAGCCCGAAGTCAGCGACGAAGCGCTCACAGGTGGACAGGTCTTCAACACCGAACTCAATTTCTTCAATACCGACTATCTGCATGACTTCCGTTCCATGGGGTGGCGGGGCGGTTGGGTCGGGTGCAACAGGCGAACAGTGACAGCGGGGGCGTTGCAGAGCAGGTCTTGGTGTACTCAACAGGCCTGCAGGAAGCCTTCGATCTCGCGTGCGGCGGTCTCCACCTGTGTGCTCAGCGAAGTCTTCAGATCCAGTGGCAACACCGAGCGCGGGACCATCACGCTGATCGAGGCCAGGACGTTTCCATCACGGTCCCGCAGTGGGTAGGCCACGGCCGAGACACCTGGCTGGTAGAACGATTCACTGATGGCATGGCCGCGGGCGTTGTCACCGTCCAGCAGCGCGATCAGGTCCTGTGGTGTCTTTGGTCCCTGTTCCGAGGTCAGCGAGAACGCCGATTCCGGATAGAGCGCGCTCAGTTCCTGCGGTGGCAGTGTCATCAGCAGGACACGACCAATGGCGGTGCAATGTGCGGGCAGGCGCGTGCCGACACCCACGCCGGCTGCAAGTTCGCCGACCGCGCTGGCCCTTGCCACGTACACCACGTCGCGACCGTCCAGTACACACAGGTGCGCCGAGTAACTGGTGGTGTCGCGCAATCGCTGAATGACGGGTTGCCCGATCTGGACGATGTCCATCGACGACAGGTAGTCAAAACCCAGGCGCAGGATGCTGATGCCGAGGCTGTAAGCCCCGCTGGCATTGTTGCGACTCAGGAAGCGCATCTGCTCCAGCGTCTGCACGGTGCGGTAGGCCGAGGCCTTGGGCATGCCGGTACGCTGGCAGACCTGGGTGAAGCTCAGCTCGCCGCGGTGCTGTCCAAACAGCAACAGCATGTTCAGGCCTTTCTCCAGCGCCGGCACCATGTAGCGAGTGGGCTCTTTTCCCGGTGTTGCCTGGGGCGTTGACATATCCGTCGTCCCTTCAGTTGAAGACAAAGCCGCCGTTGACGGGCAGGGTCTGCCCGCTGACGAAATCCGAAAGTGCCGACAGCAGGTACACCACGCTGCCATCGATGTCGGCGGGGTATTGCGCGCGTTGCAGGGCGCGGCCGTTCTCATACAACGCGTGCCGTTCCGCGGGGACGTATTCGGTGGCTTCGCACTGGGTCAGTCCGGGGGCGATGGCGTTGACGCAGATGCCGTCAACACCCAGTTCGCGGGCCATCGAACGTGTCATCGCCAGCACGGCGCCCTTGCTGGCCACGTAGGGCAGCAAGCGGGTCGCACCCCAAAGTGCGGTATCGGAGGCCAGCATCACGATCTTGCCGCGATCGGCGGCGCGCAGGTGTGGCAAGGCAGCACGGCTGACCAGCCAGGTGCCGCGCACATTGACCTGCAATGTACGGTCCCAGGTTTCCAGCGAAAGCTCGTCCATCATTGGTCCACCAATGCCGGTGGCGATCGCGGCGTTGTTGACCAGTCCGTCAATCCCGCCCATCAGCTGCGCCGCTTCCGCGACGGCTGCCTCCACGGTTGCCGGATCGGCCAGATCGATCCGTACCGCATCGGCCTGGGCGCCTTGATCATGCAGGCGCTGCAGGGCGCTGCTGGTATCCAGAATGTCAGCGATCACTACCCGCGCGCCGGCAGCGGCGATGGCACAGGCAAAGCTCAAGCCCAATCCGCGTGCAGCACCGGTTACCAGTACGTTGCGGCCAGCCAGCAACGAGGGCGCGGACGGACTCATGCCTGCGCGACCTCGTTTGCTGCCAGCGCCGGTGCGGTGCCTTGACCGAGCTGGCGTTCGGCCATCTTCTGCATCATCCGCCGCACCCGGCTCAGGCCGGCATCATGGGCATAGAGGAACTCCCGGCTGCGGGCGTCGGGGGCGAGGTTTTCCAGGATCACCCGATCCTGTTCCAGCACATCCCAATGCAGCTGCTCCAGCCGCGTGCGGTACATGAAGCGCCATACGTCGCGCTGCCATCCCTGCACCTTGCGGATACGCCAGAAGAACACCCGGCAATTGTCCTCATCCACCGGCACGGTCATGCCAACGATCCAGAACGGGCCGCCGGGGCCGAAGCGCTGCCGGTACGGGATGGACAGACGCAACCAGAACGCGCCGCCATGGCCGAATTCCACCCAGTCGAAGTTGACCCCGCGCTGCCCTGTCTTTTCGAAAATAAAGCCGGTATCGGTAGGCACTATCTGCATTTCGGCGCTGCGGTCGCCTTCGGCCATGGAGTGCGAGGCCGCATGCAGGTAGGCGCCATGCATCGGATCCATCACATTGTCGATGGCAAATTCGTAGCCGCACTGCCACCCCGCCGTACACAGGAAGTGGCTGTACTGGCCTTGGTCTTCCAGCTCCTCCGGCAGGCGCAGGGGCGGCACTTCCGCCTTGGGATCGAGGGCGAAGTAGAGGAATATCGCGCCGTGCCGTTCCTGCACCGGATAGCTGTGCAGGCATTGGCTGCCAACCAGGGGGCAAGCGCTCACCGCAGGCACATCCTGGACCACGCCGCTGCCGTCCACCTCCACGCCGTGGTACCAGCAGGCGATGCGTTCGCCCAGATTCCAGCCCATCGACAAGCGCGCGCCGCGATGTGGACAGCGGTCTTCCAGGGCGTGCACACGTCCATCGTGGTCGCGCCACAACACGATGTTCTCGCCCAGGCGGGTGATGCCCAGCGGTGCACTGGATACCTCCCAGCTGGCCACCACCGGATACCACAGTTCGCGCAGGCCGCGGCGCAGGTGCGCTTCAATCTCTGTCTTCCTTGCCATCAATGCTCCCTCCCAGGATGCGTTGGCTGTGGCTGCCGGATCAGTAGCCGAGGGTGGCAAGGGATTTGTGGAACGACACTTCGGTCCACGCCTTGCCGCTGTGGTCATAAACACCGATCGCGTTGAGCTGGCAGACCACGTCGACGACGTCGCTGGCACCATTGGCGAAGGCCTGTTCCAGTGCGTTGGCCAGTTGCAGCTCGTGCTCGGTCGGGGCACGCGTACGGGTCTGCCAGACGATGTTGCGGGCCTGCCCCGGCTGCTCGATGCTGCCTGCGCCCGGGTCATTGGCCGGGACGGGCTTCTGCCACTGTTTGAGGTATGGATTGAATTGCAGCGGAGTGCTCATGCCACTTCCTCCAGTCCGGCTTCGATCCTGGATGCATCAACCTGTATGTCATCACCCTGTACCCGCAGCGGATAGGTGGACAGATCGCGGCCGCCGGGCTCGCGCAGGCAGCGCCCGCTTCGGATGTCGAACACCGCCTCGTGCAGCGGGCACTCGACCTTGCCATCCTCGACAAATCCCTGGCTGAGCAGGGCATAGGCATGCGGGCAGACATCTTCGATGGCGTAGTAGTCGCCATCGACCAGAAAAATGCCGATCTCCTTGCCAGCCAGCTTGGCTGCGAAAGGATATTCCGCGTGAACCTGCGATTTACTACAAACAGTTTTCCAGTTCATGCCGTTCTGTCCGCCCGGGTGGGTGAGGGTGAGGTTTTATATTTGAAACTAAATCTCAATACAGAAACTTCGATTCAACATAGCAGTGCTTGAGGGGGTCGCAATAAGGGAAACTGTCATTTGCGTGTGCTGTTATTCACACATTTGAAGTTTGATCGACTTTGTTTGTTGGTGCTTGCCTATGTCTTGGGGCGACGGAGCTTTGCTGTTGCGGCTTTTGTTTAATGGGTGAAACCTGGTGGAGTTGTTCTGCTGCTTTCTGTTGTTGGGGCCGGGTGTTGGATAGCGCCGCGTCGCCTGGCGATATGGCTTGCTTTGCACCAACCGGAAGCGATGGGGTGCGTGCTCGGAGCCTCACTGGTTGCTGCGCAATAACGAATGGCAAGCGGCAGCTTGGTTTGATTTACTTTGATTTGAATATAGGGCTGGCGGGTATGAGGTTGCTTTGGGATTTGTCCTAAAACTTTTGATTGGGCCAAAAGTTGGAATATGCGGGTGGATGCCTGGCTAAAGAAAACGGGACATAGGCCGATATACCGGGCAGCTTTCCGTTTGGACTGATTCGTTGTTTGTCATGGTGATTATCTCGGCAGTGGTTGCGGCGGTGGTTGCCGGAGGCCTGGTCTGGCTCTGGCAGCGGAGCAATGGCGACAGGAGTGGGCCACAACGGCGGCCGCGCACCCCGCCGGTCGTACCGACAACGACGATCAAGGCGGCAACCGTGGCTGTGGGTGATCTGCAGCGGCGCTTCCTGCTCAGTGCCCTGGGGGCTGCCGATGCAGCCGCTGACGCATTGCGTGTACAGCGGGCGGTGGTGGACGACGTGGTCGCGGCGCTGACGCGCGCAGACCTGTCGTCGCGTTACACGCCGCGTCGGCCGAACCTGTTGCCGCAGTTGATCCAGAGCGTCAACGACAGCACGGCGTCCTCTCGCTCGATCGCGCGCATCATCGGCAGCGATGCGGTGCTGGCGGCGACCTTGCTGCGCATCGCCAACAGTCCCCTTTATCGCCTGCAGCGGCAGGACGTGCAGAGCATAGAGCGGGCAGTGACGCTGATCGGCAACGATGGCATCCGGCAGATCATTTCAGCGGCGCTCGTGCAACCGGTGATGGAGTCGGCACGTGGTGTCGATGCGGAGTTCGCAGGCCTGCTGTGGGAGTACACCTTGCGGGTTTCATTGGCTGCCGCCGATCACGCGCGCAGCGTTGAGCGCGAGGATGGCTTCGCCGCGCAGCTGGCTGGCCTGCTGCTGGGGCTGAGTGCGGCGATGGCCATGCAGGCGGCCACCGATGTGCTGGCGCAGCCGCCATTGCGGGTGCGTGAGCCGGGTACCCTGCTGGCGGTGCTGGAGCGCTGCAGTGCGCCAACCGCCGTGCGGATCGCCGGGCACTGGAAACTGTCCGCCCCCATCGTCGAGGCGCTCAAACAGGTGGATGCGCCTGCTGCCACCGGCTTGGCGCGCTCCCTGCAGGTAGGACAACTGGCCGCCAGCGCTGCGATGCTGCATGCGCAGGGCCTGATGAGCGAGGAAGAAGCCGTTGCAGCGCTCGCCAGTCAACTGCCCGAACATGTGGCGACATGGCTGTGGAAGCGGATGAGCCAGGCCGACGCTGCGCAGGAGTGAGGCCCGCAACGAGGGCCGCGCGGCACATCGCGCGCCCGTATCCTGGCGGTGAGGGATGGCTGCGCCGCTGTGGGGCAGGGTGCCTACAGCTGCGATTCCAGTGGCAGCCAACTGATCACGCGGGTGCTTGCACGTTGCATGAACCCGGTGTCCGGTTCGGTGCGCAGGCTGATGGGTGGATTGCTGCCGCGATCCAGCCAGCGTAGTTCGTGATCCTTGTTCAGATACATCCAGTAACTCATCTCCGCGCTGGACAGGCGCAGATACTCCTGGCGCAGGCGTGCTGCCAGCACCGGGTCATCGAACAGCGCGCCCATTTCGGTATTGAGGTAGGCCGAGCGTGGGTCGAGGTTGAACGAACCGACGAAGCCGCGGCGGTCATCCACCACGAAGGCCTTGGTATGCAGGCTGGCGCCGCTGCTGCCGAAGGTCGACGCCTTTTCGACGTGTCCATGCGCCTTGAGCTCGTACAGTTGCACGCCGCCAGCCAGCAACGGGCGGCGGTAGTGCATATAGCCGCCATGCACTGCCGCCACGTCGTTCGCGGCCAAAGAATTGGTGATGATGCCGACCTGCACGCCGGCTCGGGCCTGCTGGATCAGTCCCTTGGTGCCAACTGCGCCGGGTACGAAGTACGGTGATATCAGCAGTGACTTGTGCTTGGCACTGCTCAATACGTCAACCAGCCGGGCCACCAGCCATTGGCTGCTGTCGCCGCCGACCGGCTTGCGCGGGGGGTCGGAGCGGATTCTTACCCCGTCGGTCCAATGCAGGTCCAACTGCCGGCTGAGGTAGGCATCGGTGAAGTGCGCACGCACGCGTTGCAGGTAGGGCTCGGCCTCCTGCTGGCGTGCATCCAGCTCGGCCTGGCTGATGAAGTTGGCCATCTGCTGGTCGGTGCTGTAGTGCAGGGCCGCGATCGGGACCACGGCGTCGCTGTTCCAGAAGTCATCGAACACCGTGCTGGCGTCATTGGCGACGGGGCCGGCGAGCAGCAGGTCCAGATCGCGGAAGTTCACGTCCGGGCGTGCGTCGAAGTATTCCGCGCCGATATTGCGGCCACCGACGATGGCCACGCGGCCATCGGCAATCCACGCCTTGTTGTGCATGCGGTGATTGATGCTGAAGACCCGCTGCACCATTTCAACCAGGCGCCACAGTCCGTCGCGGTTGCGGAAGGGGTTGTACAGGCGGATTTCGATGTCGGGATGGTTGTCCAGTGCCAGCATCTGTGGGTCCAGCCCGGCAGCGTTCATGTCGTCCAGCAGCAGCCGCACGCGTACGCCGCGCTCGGCGGCCTGGTAGACGTCATGGGCCAGCAGATGGCCGAGCAGGTCGTCGTGCCACATGTAGTACTGCAGATCGAGGCTGCGCCCGGCCTGGCGGGTGATGATGGCGCGCGCCGCATACGCCTCAAGTCCATCGGAGAGGTAGACCGCGCCACTTTTGCCGGGATGCGCGGCCAACAGGGGCTGCAGTTGGCGATCGATCAGGGTCTGCTGCGCCTGCACGGGCAGGGCATATGAAGGCGCTCCTACGGCTTTGGGCGTGAGATGGTCCCCCAGCAACAGGCCACTGCCGATCAGCAACACCACCACGCCCAGCAGATAGGCGAGGAACCGCAGCAGGCGATTGGGACGATGCTTGTCTTCCATGCCCGCATCCTAACGGTGTTCGTGAGCCGGCGGCAGCTTGCAGCGATTCCATGACGTTCCGGGGGTGCGGCCGGTGCCCCGGGTGGGCGAGAATCGGGGTTTGCGTTTACTGCGAGCCCTGCAATGACCGAACGTTCCTCCCTGTTCCGAGCGCCCAGTCTGGTGCTGCAGATTGTCATCGGCCTTGTCGCCGGTATCGTGCTGGCGCTGCTCTGGCCTGCCGGTGCGACCGCCGTTGGCCTGCTCGGGACGGTATTCATCTCGGCGCTGAAGGCGGTGGCGCCGGTGTTGGTCCTGGTGCTGGTCACGGCCTCCATCGCCAATCACCAGCAGGGGCAGAAGACCCATATCCGCATGATCCTGCTGCTGTACGTGATTGGTACCGTGGCAGCCGCCCTGGTTGGTGTGGCGGCCAGTTTCCTGTTCCCCACCAAGCTGGTGCTGAAGGCTGCCGAGGCCGGCATGAGCGCCCCCGGCGGTATCGGTGAGGTGCTCAATACCTTGTTGATGCAGATCGTCGACAACCCCGTGCACGCGTTGCTCAACGCAAACTACATCGGCTTGCTGGCATGGGCGGTGGGTCTGGGCCTGGCATTGCGTCACGCCAGCCAGGGCACACGTACCGTAGTCAGTGATCTGTCCGATGCGATTACCTGGGTGGTCCGCCTGGTCATCAAGCTGGCACCCCTGGGTGTTTTCGGCATTGTTGCCTCGCTGCTGGCCGAGTCCGGCCTGGGCGCATTGAAAAACTACGCGCATCTGCTGGCGGTACTGGTGGGGGCGATGTTGTTCATGGCTTTCGTCGGCAACCCGCTGATCGTCGCCGTGGTGACCCGTCGCAATCCCTATCCGCTGGTATTGCGCTGCCTGCGTGAGAGCGGCATCACCGCCTTCTTCACCCGTTCTTCGGCCGCCAACATCCCGGTCAACATGGAGCTGTGCCGCAAGCTGGGCCTGCACGAGGAGACCTATTCGGTGGCGATCCCGCTGGGCGCGACCATCAACATGGCCGGTGCGGCGATCACCATCTCGGTGCTGACCCTGGCGGCGGTCAATACCTTGGGCTACCCGGTGGACCTGGCCACGGCGCTGCTGCTCAGTGTGGTCGCCGCCATTGGTGCCTGCGGTGCGTCGGGCGTGCCGGGGGGATCGTTGCTGTTGATCCCGCTTGCCTGCGGTCTGTTTGGTATCAACAACGACATCGCGATGCAGGTGGTGGCGGTCGGCTTCATCGTCGGCGTGGTGCAGGACTCGGCGGAAACCGCATTGAACTCGTCCACCGACGTGGTGTTTGTCGCCGCGGCCGAGCAAGCGCGCGGGCGCGGCTGATGGCCATGGCCGGGCGCATCACGCCAGCGGTACGCATCGGCGTTTCGATAGCTATTGCGACTGGCCTTTACGGCATCTCGTTCGGTGCGCTGGCCGTGGCGTCGGGGTTCAGCGTCGCGCAGACGGCGACATTGAGCCTGTTGATGTTCACCGGAGGCTCGCAGTTCGCCTTCATCGGTGTTGTCGGTGCAGGCGGAACGGGCGCCGCGGCATTTGGTGCGGCTACCTTGCTGGGTATCCGCAACGCGGTGTATGGCGCACAGATCAACCGCATGCTGCGCCCGCGTGGCTGGCTGCGGCCGCTGGCGGCGCAGGTCACGATCGATGAGTCGGCGGCGACCGCGGCAAGCCAGACCGATCCGAAAGAGCAGCGGCGCGGCTTCTGGGTGGCGGGGCTGGGCGTCTACCTGTGCTGGAACCTGTTCACCCTGTTGGGCGCATTGCTTGGCGATGCGCTGGGCGACCCGCGCCAGTGGGGCCTGGATGGCGCAGCCGTTGCCGCCTTTCTCGGGTTGCTGTGGCCGCGCCTGCGTTCGCGCGAGCCAGTGGCGATTGCCGTGGTCTGTGCCTTGGTGACCCTGGTGGCGCTGCCGTGGGCACCGCCAGGTGTGCCGATTCTGTTGGCTGCCGCGGTGGCCGCCGTGTGGGGTTGGTTTGGGCGCGGCCCGGCGGACGAGGGGCTTGAGCCCGACGTTGCGCCGAAGCTCGGGCAGGAGTCGGCGCGATGACGCTGTGGGCATGGATCGCAGCGGGCTGCGTTGCCGCTTGGGCGATCAAGTTCGCCGGCTATCTGGTGCCTGTGCGGTGGTTGGAGTCGCCGCGCATGAATCGCGTGGCCGGCTGTCTGACCATCGGCTTGCTGGCTTCGTTGACCACGATGAACACCGTATCGGCCGGGCAGGGGCTGGCCTTCGATGCGCGTATCGGTGCGTTGTTGGTTGCAGCGGCAGCCTTGATGCTGCGGGCACCTTTTTTGTTGGTGGTGATTGTGGGCGCGACGGCTGCGGCGCTAATCCGACTGCTGTGAACCAGCTGGTGGCTGTGGGAGCGGCGTCAGCCGCGAAGCCGGTGCTTCGTCCACGCACTGATCGTCTGCAACTGCACATCGTGTGATGGCGGTTTGTGTTGTGGCCAGATGTATCGCCAGCTTCGCGGCTGACGCCGCTCCCACAAAGGCCAAGCGGGCCTTGGCCTAGAACTTCTGCTCGGTGGCCAGGTAGCGCCACTGGCCCTCGGGCATCTTGCTCAGGCCGATGCGGCCGATGCGCAGGCGGCGGATCTGTTCGGCCTTGAGGCCAACCTGGCTGCACATGAACAGCAATTGGCCCGGGCGCACGTCCTTGATCGCAAAACGCAGGCGCTGCTCGCTCTGCCAGCTGACCTTGGCCTGCGGCAGGCTGCGACCTTCATGGACCAGTCCATGGGTAAGCCTGGGCATCGCCCACGGGGTGGGTTCGCCGCTGACTTCGACCACGAATTCCTGCTCCAGGCTGGGGCCGGATTCCTGCAGGTGGCGGCGTACGCGCCAATCCTGGGTCAACACGACCAGGCCGCTGGCGTTGTCATCCAACGGCATCAGGTAGTCCAGGCGCTGGAAATGACGGCGTAGCGAACGGATGCCGGAGGCGTCATCGGCAAAGCGGTTTTCGTCGACCAGCAGCGCGAACAGCTGCTCGGCGGTACAGCCGGCCGGCTTGTTGATCAGGAACGTGGCTGCTTCAGCGGCTTCGGTGCTGCCTTCGGCGGCCAGCGTGATGACTTCCTCGCTGACCATGGTCTGCGGGGTTTCCACGACCACGCCGTTGACGCTGATCCAGCCGCCTTCGATGTACTGCTGGGCCTGCGAGCGCGAGCACTGCAGCTGCGCGGCAACGCGCTTGTCGAGACGGATCGGGGTGGTCATGGCGGCCATGGGTTCTACGAAGGGCGGGGAGTGTAGCGCTGTGGCGGGACTGCGGCGATGGCTGGCTCAGGCCGGTTCATGTTCCAAGGCGGTCAGGTACAGGCGCAGGTCGAACTCCAGCTGGTGGTAATCCGGCTCCATGTGCAGGCACAGCTGGTAGAAGGCCTTGTTGTGGTCGGCCTCTTTGATATGCGCCAGCTCATGCACCACGATCATCCGCAGGAACTCGGCCGGGGCCTCGCGGAACACGCTGGCAATGCGGATTTCCCGGCTGGCCTTGAGCTTGCCGCCGTGGTTGCGGGAAATGGCGGTATGCGTGCCCAGCGCGTGTTTGACCACCTGCAGCTTGCCGTCGTACAGCACTTTGCCCAGCGGCACCGACTGGCGCAGGTGACGCTCCTTGATGGCCTGCACGTAGTCGTAGAGCTGGCGGTCGTTGCGCACCGGATTGGGCTCGGCGTAGCGCTTGCGGACCGCTTCGCCCAGCTTGCCCGCGTCCAGCAGCTCGCGGGCGCGCTGCTGCAGGTGTTCGGGATAGCCATTCAGGTATTTCAGCGGAAGCATGGGCATTTGGGCGGGACAGGACAGGCCGCTATGATGGCAGCCTCGGCAACAGAACCATGAACAACGACGATGGCAAAGGGTAATCCACTGCAGGAACAGCTGCTCAAGGCTGGCCTGGTGAAGAAATCGCAGGTCTCGCAGGTGGCGCGCGAGCAGGTCAAGGCGCGCCACGGCAAGGGCCCGGTCAGTGCGACCGAGAGCCAGCGCGAGGCCGATCGCGCCCGTGCCGAGAAGGCCGAAAAGGACCGCCAGCTGGCCGCCGAGCGCAATGCCCAGCGTCGCGCCGACGAGCTGCGCGCGCAGGCCAAACAGATCATCGCCGACCGCAAGCTGCCGCGCGCCGGTGAGCTGGAATACCGTTTCAACGATGGCGTAGTGATCCGTACGATGCTGGTCACCGAGGCGCTGCGCACCCAGCTGGCCAATGGTGCGCTGGTGATCGCCCGGCACGGCGACAGTTTCGAACTGCTGCCGCGCATGGCTGCGGAAAAGGTGCGTGAGCGTGACGCCAGCCTGATCGTCCTCGACCACGGCCAGAGTGCGGATACGCCGATTTCCACTGGCAATGCCGAGGATGATGCGTACTACGCCCAGTTCCAGGTGCCTGACGACCTGATGTGGTGAACGCTGTGCTCGCGCGGTTTGGCGCGGGCCGACGCCTGTGGTGAGCGGCCAGCCCTCCGCCGGTGGAACTTGTTCAGGCAGCTGTACGCCTGGCCGCCAGCCCTTGAATTGTGTCCAGGGAGGCGGCAATTTGCCTGTGTTGCTGTACGTGGAGACAGGACATGGCTACCGGTTGGGCGAGCGACACCGCCGTTCAGGATCAGATTGACGCCACCGTCGAGGACGCGATCAAGCGTGCGCGCAGCCGCATGCCCAGCGGCCCGGGGCTGGAACATTGCGAAGAATGTGATGCGCCGATTCCCGAGGCGCGGCGCAAGGCCGTGCCCGGGGTGAGGCTGTGCATCGCCTGCCAGCAGGCGCAGGATGAGGACGAGGCGTTTGCCGGCTATAACCGGCGCGGCAGCAAGGATAGCCAGCTGCGCTAGGAACGATGGCTGTGTCTGTGCCTGTTGTGGTCGTCGCTGTGGTTTGCGGCTTTGGCTGTTGTTTTAGCCTTGCTCTTGCTGGTTATCCTCGCGAAGGCGGGGATCGCTCTGTATTTGCTTGCGCTTTGGAGTTACGCGGTAATTCCGGTCCGAATCAATGCCGAAGGCCAAGGCTGGAGCCAGAACCGGAGCGATCCCCGCCTTCGCGAGGATGACGGCAAAAAAGCAAAAGCCCAAAGCCCAAAAACTCAGCTTTTTCCTGGACCGGGCAGCACGGCGTTCAAGTACTGCTTCTGCACAACGCGTGGCACCAATCGCGGTCGCTCCATCAACACAAAGCGCACGCCCTTCACCGTCTGCGGCGCAGCCTTGCTGACAAAGCCAAACCGCTCATACACCGGCACTGCGATCTCGGACGAGTTGACCGTGTACTCGCGGCGGCCGTGTATGCGCAGTGCATGCTCCCACAGCCGCCGCGCGATGCCGCGCTGGCGGCTGCTGCGGCTCACGAACAGATGATGGATGTGGCTGTCGCCGCGCATCGCGATCATGCCGACAAGTGCACCTGCATCCTCAATCACGTAATGCGCGAACTCCTTGTCGACCAGGCGATCGGTGAAGCTGGCGGGAGTCAGCGAGGCCAGGAACGCATGTGCGCTGGCACCGCTGTCGGCGTCCAGAAGGTGTCGCGCCAACGGGGTGACCAGCGCGCTCAGTGCCTCTGCATCGGCGAGGTTGGCGTCACGCAAAGTGATGTCCTGATCCACGTACTTCCCCCGTAGCGCCCCCGGAAGCAGCGGCGTGGATGGAAGCATACCTGCAGCCGCCACGCTGTAAACCTGTGCGCTGGCGGCAGCTCAGTGCGTCGTGCCGCCCAGACGGAAGCTTCCGCTCCAGCGCAGCATCGCGAACAGGCACCACAGCCAGCCCGCCGTGGCGATCAGGCCGCCGACCAGGCCGATGTGTTGCATGCCCAACTGCAGGCTGACCTGGCTGCCGATCAACGCGCCCGCGCCAATGCCGATGTTGAAAATGCCCGAGAACAAGGCCATCGCCACGTCGGTGGCGTCGGCGGCCAGGTTCAGGACCTTGGACTGCATCGACAAAGCGAAGCTGATCATCGCCACGCCCCAGACCGAAACCAGTGCGTACAGCAGCCAGCTGCTGTGCAGGCCAGTTCGCAGCAACAACAGGCTGGCGGCCAGTACGCCGATGGCCGCCAGCAGGAAGCCACGCGGCCAGCGCAGGCCGTAGCGCGAAAACAGCAGGCTGCCGATGAAGCCCATGCCGCCGAACAACAGCAAGACCCACGTCGTCACATGCGCATCGAAGCCGCCGATCTTCTGCACGAACGGTTCGATGTAGCTGTAGCCGGTGAACTGTGCCGATACCACCGTCATCACCAGCAGGTACAAGGCCATCAATGCGGGGCGCCGCAACAGCAAGGGAATGCTGCTGGCCGAACCGCTGTTCTGGCTGGGCAGGGCTGGCAGCAGGCGTGCCAGTACCAGCATCACCAGCAGGGCGACGCCGCCGATGGCCATGAAGGTGACGCGCCAGCCCAGCAGTTCGCCGACGATGCGGCCCAAGGGGATGCCCAGCACCATCGCCACCGAGGTGCCGGTGGCCAGCAGGCCCAGGGCCTGCGGGCGCTTGTCCGCCGGTGCCACCCGCACTGCCAGCGAGGCGGTGATCGACCAGAACACGGCATGCGCCAATGCAATGCCTATCCGGCTGGCCATCAGGACCGGATAGCTCCAGGCCAGCGCTGACAACACATGGCTGAGAATGAACAGTGCAAACACGCCCAGCAGCAATCTGCGCCGGTCGAAGCTGCGGGTCAGCAACATGCACGGCAGCGAGGTCAGCGCCACCACCCAGGCGTAGATCGTCAGCATCAGGCCGACATGTTCGATCGGCTTGCCGAAATCGGCGCCGATGTCACTGAGCAGGCCGACCGGGACGAATTCGCTGGTATTGAAGACGAAGGCGGCCAGCGCCAGGGCGATGACACTGAGCCAGCGTTGGCGGTCGGAGCGTGGCGGCTGGTGTCCGGCAACGGCAAAAGCATCGCCTGCCTGCGGGGCAGGGCATGAAGTATCGGGAGAGACGGACATTGCGAGCGGGTCTGCGACCGGGCCGGTCGCTCAATGCAGGCAATTTTCGCACGCGCCGGGTGGACGCGAGCAGAACGCTGTGGATCACGGCGCCCGGCGGGGCTCTGCAGATCGGGAGCAGGGCCAGCCGTGGCCGCGGTCTTGCCAGCGGCCCTGGAGCAGGTAGGGAAGCCCGCTTTGCAGGGCCGAAGTGCTCAGCCATCTCCCTGCAGCGTGCTTGCAGCGGCGTCACCACCACGCCAGCGACGCAGGCCACGCTGGAAGAACAGGCTGTTGGGAATCTGCATCAAGGTGCCATCGACCGGGCCACCGACCTCGTGCAGGGTGGTGTAGATCAGGTTGATGTCGGTGACGACGCCCTTCAGGCCGGGCTTTTCACCGTTCTCCAGCAGCTCGATCTGGTCGCCCAGACGGAACGGGCGGGTGGTGAAGATCAGGAAGGTGCAGAAAATGTTGGACAGCACGCTCCAGGCGGCGAAGAACGCCACCGCGCCGACCGCGGCAAAGCCGGTGAACGCCGTCCACAGCACGCTGGCCTGCACGTTCAGGGCCTGCAGGATGGCAACCAGCGCCACCGTGCCGATGATGAAGTTCGACAGTCGCCGGATTGCCATTTCGATCTGCGCCGGCAGCGTGTAGTGACGGCCCAGGCGCGCCAACAGGCGCCGGGTGAGCAGGCGCAGCAGCCAGGCCACGACCAGGATCAGCAGGATGCCCAGGCCGGTGTTGATCGGATCAATCCATTGCTGCAGCGAGGCGGGTAGGTAATGCTTCATGCGGTTTCCTTGCGGTGCGTCAGTGCTTCAGTGCGGCATCGGTATGGCGGGGATCGCCATCGTTGCGGGCGGGGATGATGTTCAACAAACGGGCCAGCAACGGATAGATGTCCACATTGTCGATCGGCGCGATGGTCACGCCGGGGACGAAGGCTGGACCATAGCCGATGAAGGGTGAATACATGTCGGGCAAGGTGTTGTCATAGCCATGCTCGCCCAGCAGTTCGTGGTTCTTGCGCTTCTCGGCCTGGCGGGTAGTGACCTGCCAGCCCAGTTCGGCGGTGCAGATGTAGGCGGGTACGCGGCGGTGATGCCCGTACTCGAAGCGGGCGGGGATCTGCTCGCGGGTCATGCACTGGATGTGCGGGTAACTGCCGTCCAGCAGCTGTTGCGCGGCCGCTTCACCACCGGGAAGGGCGTTGAACGAGGCGTAGGCGCCGGTCCAGCCGAAATCCAGCCTGCCGACATCGACGATGTCGTCGAGAAAGACCTGCTTGTCGGGGCCGGTGGCGGTCATGCCGTGGTCGGAGGCCACCACGATGTTGATCTTCTGCTGCAGCCCCTGCGCACGGATGCCGCTGAGCAGGTTGCCAATTGCCGCATCCACTTCGCCAAGCGCGGCATTGAGTTCGGCGGAGTCGGGGCCATGACGATGGCCCATGGTGTCGACCTTGTCGAAGTACAGGGTGATGAAGTGCGGGCGTTGCGCTGCGGGCAGCGCCAGCCATTCCAGCACCTGGTTGACCCGTTGTCGTGAGCTTACCTGTATGTCGAAGGGGCGCCAGAACTCGGGCCGTGCACCGTGTACCGGCGCCTCCGAGCCGACCCAGAACATCGCCGCGGCGCGGCCGCCCTGTTCACGGACGCTGGTCCACAGCGGCTTGCCATCGTCCCACCAGCGCTCGTCGCGGACCGTGGCCGGGTCGAACATGCTGAAGCGCACGCCGGGGATGGTCGGGTCGGTCATGAAGTTGGCGATCACCCCGTGGTGGTCCGGGCGCAGGCCGGTGACCAGGGTGTAGTGGTTGGGGAAGGTGATCGATGGATACGACGGGCGCATGTACTCGGCACGGGCGCCGCCGGCCACCATGGCTGCCAGGTTCGGGGTCTGGTTGCGGTCCAGGTAGTCGTTGCGGAAACCATCGATGGAAACCAGGATCACCGGCGCCAGTGCTTGCTGGGGCATGCGTGAGGTGCTGGCAGGCGTTTCGATGGCGAGCGGGGCGCTGGTGCAGCCGGCCAGGGCAAGGGCGGCGCAAAGCAGCAGGGCGGGGGTACGCAACATGGGGCGGCAACGGTTTGGCGAGCGGCGATTGTCGGCCAGTGCGGCATTTGCTGCCAGTCGAGGCGCACTTGCCGGCCGCTTTGGCAAAACCTGATTCGGGTTTAAACCTTTTTCCTGCTTGCCGCATCCAATGGATATGCTCGACGCCACCGTGACTGCCACTGCTCCCTCACCGCCCGCCGTGGATGACGCTGCGTTGGCCCGTGCCGCCGCGGACGGCGACACCCGCGCCTATGAGCGCATCTACCGGCGTCATTCACCGCGGCTGTACGCCTTGCTGTGGCGGCTGTGTGGCGGCAACGCCGCGCGTGCCGAGGATGTGCTGCAGGAGACCTTCATCCAGGCCTGGCGCAAGCTGCCGCAGTTTCGCTTCGAGAGCGCATTGTCCACCTGGTTGCACCGGTTGGCGGTGAATACGGCCTTGATGGAGTTGCGGGCAACCACGTTTGAATCGCTCGACATCGGGGAATCAGGGATGGACCTGTTGGCCGAAATGACTGACACGCCGCGTTGCCATGCCACGGGCATGGATCTGGAGCGCGCGCTGCTTACGCTGCCGCCGCGCGCCCGTGCAGTGCTGGTGCTGCATGACATCGAGGGCTGGAAACACCAGGAAATCGCCGTGGAACTGCAGATGGCTGTCGGCAGCTCCAAGGCACAGTTGCATCGCGCGCGCAGCTTGCTGCGCACGCGGCTTGGAGACGCAGGATGAATATTCACGACGACGATCACGATGATGCGTTGGCCCAACGTTTACGCGGCCTGCCATCCGAACGGGTGGCACCGGCGGCCGTCTGGCAGCGCATTGCCGCAGAGCTGGAGCAGACACCCCGTTTCCAGCAGGCCCCTGCCGCCCCGGCGCTGAACGCAGCGGCCCCAAGGCGCATGCAGCGGCGCTGGCCGCGCTATGGCGCAGCCGCGGTGATCGTGGCGCTGATCGCGGGAGCGGGGGTTCTGTGGTTGCCGCAGCAGCCACCGGCAGCCGTGGCGGTCGAGGAATCGTCCCTGCAGCATCAGGCCAATACGATCACCTACCAATACCGGCAGGCGATGGCCACGCTGCCACAGCAGGACGTGGCGGCCGAGCTGCAGCCGGCCCTGCGCGAGCTGGACGAAAGCGCTGGCAGCATCCGCAGCGCCATCGCGCAAAGTCCCGATGCCGCCTTTCTGCTTGGCCAGTTGCAGCGCACCTATGCGCTGCGGCTTGAACTTACCCGCAAGGGCGTGAACCCGACCGGACTTTCGACATGAAGGAGCACCTGATGAAAGCTTGTATGCGCCATCTGATCGCCACCGCACTGCTGTTGGCCCCATTGACCAGCGCGTTCGCGCAGACCGCGGTCAACCGTAACCTGCCCTTGTCCAGCGGCGGCCGCGTGGAGCTGAGCAATGTGGCCGGCTCGGTCACCGTGCGTGGCTGGGACCGCAACGAAGTACAGCTGACCGGCTCACTGGGCGAGGGCCAGCGGCTCGAAGTAGAAAGCAGTGCCAATCGGGTGGCGTTGAAAGTGGTTTACCCGCAGAACAGCCACAGCAGTCGCGGTGCGGTGCTGGAATTGCGGGTGCCGCGCGCCGCGCAGTTGCAGACCAGTACCGTCAGTGCGGGCGTGGATGTCGCGGATGTGGACCTGCGTCGTCTGCAGAGCTCCACCGTCAGCGGCAGCATCACCGCCAATGGGCGTGCTGGTGAGGCGGAATTGACCACGGTCAGCGGCGCGATCCGCTCGCAGCTGCAGACGTCGCGCCTGGAGACGCGGACAGTCAGCGGTGGCATCAATGCAGCCGGCGCCAGCGGCGGTGAGGTCTCGGCCAATACTGTGTCTGGCGGTATCACCCTGGACCTGGCCAAGGTGCAGCGGCTCAGTGCCGAGTCGGTATCCGGCAGCGTGGGTGTGCGCAGTGCGGGCCTGCAGCCGGGTGGCCGGGTCAATCTGGAGACGGTGAGTGGCTCGGTATCACTCGGCTTGCCGGCCAATACCTCGGCGCAGCTCAAGGTCAGCACCTTCAGCGGCAGCATCCGCTCCGACGTAGGCCAGGTGGAGAGCCCGCGTTACGGGCCGGGCAAGAACCTGGACGCGCGGATTGGCGGCGGCGACGGTGATATTTCGATCCAGTCGCATTCGGGCAGCGTGCGGGTGAGTCTGGATCGTTGATTCACTCCCTCCCTTTGTCATAGGCAAGGGGAGGGTTGGGGAGGGACGCTTTTGCTCCCTCCCTTTTGCGCAGCAAAGGGGAGGGGTTGGGGAGGGGTAGGGCTTCTGGGTTTCTGGAGCCCCAGCTTCCCGGCTTACGCCGCTCCTACGACCGCCCCGGTTGTCGCCGCCAGCGCCAAGCCCTGCACCACGCCGAACGACGGGTCGCCGTGCACCAGCCTGGCAGTCGGGAATGCCGCTGCCGCCGCTTGCTGGATGTAGCCGGCGCGCGACATGCCGCCGGTCAGGAACACCGCCGCCGGGTCGTGGCCGATATCGGCACGCACCTGCTGCAGCAAGGTCTCCAGTTCGCCCAGATAAGCGCCGGCGGCCGCCGTCAGATGCGGTGCGTCGATGTCGACGAACAGTCCGGTTTCGATGAAATCCAGCACGCTGTTGTGGCGGGCTTGGCTGCTCAAGCTGATCTTGCACTGTTCCACCGCGCGGTACAGGCGCGCGGTATTGCCGGTGTCCTGCAGCGCCTGCAGGCGCGGGCCATAGGGCAGTTCCACCGCGTCGTAATTGTGCTGGCGGAAATCACGCTGGCGGGTCATGTCCTGCACCATCGCCGCCTCCACGTAGTGGTGCGTGGGCACGCGGGTGATGCCGCGCCCGAACAGTGGCATATAGCCGGCCAGGCTCAGCGCCAGGTCGATATCGGTACCGCCACGGGCAATACCCCAGGCGCGATGGATCTGCGGCGCGGCGTTGCCGCCAACGCTGGCGTGGGCGATGTCGGTGGTACCGCCGCCGACGTCGACGATCACCGCTTCGTGGCGCTCGCTGCTGACTGCGTGGTAATGCATGGCGGCCGCTGCCGGCTCCTCGAGGAAATCCACCTCGTCAAAGCCTGCTGCCATCGCCGCGCTGCGCAGGATGTCCAGCGCCTGCTCGTTGCCGGCCGCGCCAATCGAGCTGCGGAACTGCACGGGCCGACCGAGCAGGGCGCTGCGCACATTGCAGCGCAATTGGCGCGAGGCGGTCAGCCGGATGTGTTCGAGGATATGGGTGGCGATGCCGGTGATGGTCTGCTTGGCACGCGGATGCAGGTTGTAGCCCAGCATCGACTTCGGGCTCTGCACCAAGTTGCCTTCGTTCTCCTCGAAATAGGCCTCCAGCGCTTCGTCGCCATAGACCGCGTTCTGCAGCAGGGTGGTGGAGCTGCGCGGTTCGCGGATGCGTTCTTCCATCCACTGCCGGCGCACCACGCGGATGGCGTCGCTGCGCAGCTGTTCATGGCTGCGCGTGTTGCCGACCGCGCGGGCGTCGCGGCGACCGGACTCGATCAGCTCATCGACCTGCGCTTCGAGTGCCGGGGTCAGTTCGAAATCGTTGGGGTCGCGCATTACCTCGGGGAAGTACACCGTGGTGCGGAACTGCTGGGCTTCACCAAAACTGACCGGAACCACCTTGCCGTCGATGTGGGCGGCGGCGGCCGAGTTGCTGGTGCCAAAGTCGATACCGAGTTTCATGGTGCCTGCGCGTCTTGCTGCTGAATCGGCCGCGCACTTTACTACGCCGCCGCGACGCTGGCTTCACCCGTTGTTGGCTGCTTGTGGCTCCAGCGCGGCCAACCGCGCCTGCCAGGCCTGCGGCGTCTGCGGTTTGACGAACAGCGCCATGATCTCCGGGTGGCGCAGGCGCGCGGCCTGTTCGATGCGGGCCACGCAGGCTTCGATCTGCGGCGTGGTGCAGCGGTCGTCGAAGGCCGCACTGAGTGTTGCCAGTACCTGATTGGGGCCGACCTGGACGGTCAGGATGCCGTTGGCGTTCTCGATGTCCGGGTCGGCCGCCGCCAGCTGCAGCAGGGCCTCGCCCAATTCAGGATGGGCCGGTTCGCCGATCAGCAGACCCTTGGTTTCCCGCGCCAGCAGGAAGGCGGCCACGGCCAGCACCAGTGCGATGCCGATCGAGGCCAGTGCATCCAGTTCCGGCATCTGCAAGCACTGCGCGCCGATCAACCCGGCCAAGGCGATCAACAGGCCGAGCAGGGCGGCGCTGTCCTCCAGCAATACGGTGAAGGTGCTCGGGTCCTTGCTGCGCCGGAAGGCTTCGAAATAGCCATGATGGCCCTTGCCGATGCGGAACTCGCGCAGCGCTACCCACCATGAGCTGCCTTCGAACAATAGCGAGACACCGAGCACGATGTAGGCGATGCCGGGGTTGGCGACGGGCTCCGGGTCGCGCAGGTGGATGATGCCCTGGTAGAGCGAAACGCCTGCACCCATCGCAAAGACCAGAACCGCGACGATGAAGCTCCAGAAATAGAGTTCACGGCCATGACCGAGCGGATGGGCGCGGTCGGGTGGTTGCCTGGCGCGGTTCAGCCCATGCAGCAGCAGGATTTCATTGGTGGTGTCCACCAGTGAATGCACGCCTTCGCTGAGCATGGCCGAGCTGCCGGAAATGCCGGCCGCGATGAACTTGGCCACCGCAATGCCCAGGTTGCCGGCCAGTGCCACGAGGATGACGAATCGGGAGCCGCTGTCTTTCGCCATGGGATGTCCTGGCAGCGCGACATCGCTTGCCGCGCTGGCACTTTCCTTCCGTGTGCGTGGCGATGGCGTGAGTGACGCGGAGCTGAGCGGCTACAATGCGGGGTTATTCAATGTACGGGAGTCCCCCATGTCTGTTACTTCCTGCCCGCAGTGTTCGCTGGAGAATGTCTACGCCGACGGCGCGCTGTGGATCTGCGCCGATTGCGGCCATGAGTGGACCGCTGGTGAAGCGGCGGAGTCGACGCTGGTGGTCCGCGACAGCAACGGCAACGTATTGGCGGCAGGCGACACCGTCACCGTGATCAAGGACCTGAAGGTCAAGGGTTCATCGATTCCGCTCAAGCAGGGCACGGTGATCCGCAACATCCGCCTGGTCGAGGACGATGCCGAGCACATCGAAGGCAACTCGGAAAAGATCAAGGGCCTGGTGCTGAAGACCTGCTTCCTGCGCAAGGCCTGAGCCGGATTGCCCAGGCCGCCAGCGGTGCGCGATCAGCGCGCCGCATGGCGCGCTTCGAGCCGGCGGATGCCATCGAGCTTGCTCTGGTAAACCGCTCTCATCGGATCGCCGCCGAGGTCGCGGGCGCGCTTCATCTCGCGCATGGCCAGGCGATTGTCGCCGCTCAGGAAATACGCCCGGGCCAGGCCGAAGTGGAATTGATGGGCGTTGCCGTAGAGCCGCACGGCTTCCCGGTAATAGTGCGCCGCCAGCACGTAGTTGCCGTCACGCTCGGCGGTGGTGCCTTGCATGAACTGGTAGAAGGGGTCGCGCTTGCGCACCTGCTCCAGTCGTGACTGCATCTGCGCCACCCGGCGGGTGTCGCCCATGCGCTGGTAGAGCTTGGTGGCGTTGTGCAGGGCGGGGGCGTGGAAGCGGTTGATCGACAATGCGGTTTCCAGGTCCCTGGCGGAGGCATCGAGGTCGTTTTCGCGCGACTCGAGTACGCCCAGGTTGCTCCATGCCGGCACAAACCGCGGATCCATCCGCAATGCCGCGTCGAAATAGGCGCGCGCGCTGGCGTAGTCGTGCGCGGCCAGCTGCTCGGCCCCCCGGTTGTTGTAGAAATGGGCGAGGGCGCGGCTGTCATTGATCGGCTGTGGGCCGCGACGGTCGTACAGCACGTTGCTGTCCAGGTCCAGGGTCGCCTGGCGGCCATCCACGCGCATGCCGACATTGACGTGGCCGGCGTTGAAGATCAGCCCCTGGTCCTGGTACCAGGACACCACCTGGCCCACCTCCTGCATGCGTGCCTCCAGGCCGATCTCGCGGGCCAGGGCGACGAACAACAGGGTGAATGACAGGCAATTGGCGCGCCGTTGCTGCCAGGTCTCGGCCACGGTGAGGGTGGCTTCGGTGTCGTATTCCAGGCCCAGTCCCTCTGGGCGGAACACCAGTTCAACCAGCAGGTGCAGGCGCTGTTCGGGGGAATTGGCCACCTTGATGACCCGCTCCTGCAGCTGCGCGCGTATCTCCGGCGGAATCGCCATCACCTGCGCCGGGGTCGGTACCGGGGCCGGTGTTGGCGGTGGCGCGGCAAAGGCCACGCTGCTGGCGGCGAGCAGGACTAACGCATTCCAACCGATCATGGCGATCACCCGGAGTTTGCTGCGGCCTGCCCAGTGTAGGCCTGTTGCGGGGGCATGGGAGCAGTGCCGGCACAAATCCACAGCAGGTGTGGACCAGCGCCGTGCAAACATGTGGATAACTGCTGGCAGCCCTTGCAGGGCGTGGCTTGGCAAGTGGTGGTGAAATTTTCACCATGGCCGGGCCGTGACCGGCGGGGTCTGCTAGTATCCGCGGCCCAGACAGTAGTGGCCGCCGCAACGGAGCGGGCAAGTCGGCCGGCTTTCGATACCAGACCATGACGAAGCAGCTTTCCTCCACCGAGGCCCAGATGTCACTGGGCCTGGGCAGCGATATTCCAACCGAGCGCCTTTTCTTTGCCGTGATGCCGGATCCGATGACGGCCGAGCGCGTGGCGGAGCTGGCTGACGGTCTGCGCGAGGAACATGGCCTGATCGGGCAGCCGCTGGCCCCCGAACGCCTGCATGTCACCCTGCATCACCTGGGCGACTACGCCGGCCTGCCGCCGAGCCTGCTGCCCAAGGTGCGCCAGGCTGCGGCACGGGTGCGCATGCCCGAGTTCGAGGTCTGCTTTGATCAGGTGGGCAGCTTTGCCGGCGGCGTGAAGAACCCCTTCGTGCTGCGCAGCGAGTACGGCGCGGAGTTGTTGAATGGCCTGCACGAAGAGCTGGCGCGCTGCCTGCAGGGCGTGGGTGGCAAGCTGGATCCGCGCTTCACCCCGCATATGACCCTGCTGTACGACCGCCGCCGCCTGCCGATCCAGCCGGTACAGCCGCTGCGCTGGTTCGTGCGGGAATTCGTGTTGGTGCGCAGTTTCCTCGGCCAGGGCCGTTACCAGATTGAAGGTCGCTGGCAACTGGGCTGAGCCGGGGGCTGCCGTCCGCGGTGCAATCCGCGGCTCCCCGATTGATGATGGGCCTTTCCAAGTCCTGGCTTCATGCCAAGATGCGGCCATGAACGACTTGCTGCAGACCCTGCCGCCGCCGCTGTTGGCCGAGCTGAAAACCGCCTACGCGCAGCCGCCGCGTGCGTATCACAACTTTGGCCATGTACAGGCGCTGCTGCAGCACTACCGTGATGTCGCCGCTGGCCCCGGCTGGCAGCAGCCGTTGGAAGTGCTGTTGGCGGTGCTTTACCACGATGCCATCTACGAGGCGGGGCGCGGCGACAACGAGGCGCGCTCGGCGCAGCTTGCCGCGTCCGGTATCGAACGTTGGCTGCCGGATGCCGAAGTGGATGTGGCCCGGGTGATGGCGTTGATTGAACTGACGGCGCGCCATGGCAGCCTGGATGGCGAGGGACTGGATGCCGACGCTGCGTTGTTCCTGGACAGCGACATGGCGATCCTGGGGGCGCCGGATGCGGTGTTTGATGCCTATGACCGTGGCATTGCCGAGGAATACCTGGGCAAGGTGCCGGGTTTCCTGTTCCGGCTCAACCGGCGCCGGTTCCTGAAGAAGCTGCTGGCGCAGCCACGCATCTTCTTCAGTGATTTCTTCCATGAACGCTACGACGCGGCGGCGCGTGCCAACCTGCGCCGGGCCACGGCCTGATGCCTGGCTTTGGCTAAAATGCAGTCTGTCCTGTTGCTGATTGGGCCTAGCCGGCCGCTGTAATGAACGAATTGCCCGTCCAAGCTCCCGCAACTCCCGATCCTGACCCCCGCCCGCAACCGCCGGAGGCACCGGGTCCCAACGAATGCTGTGGCAGCGGCTGCCCGTTGTGCGTGCTGGATCTGTATACCGATGAGCTGCTGCTCTACCGGCAGCGGCTGGCCGAATGGCTTGAACGCCATCCAGAAGCGCAGGCCTGAACCGGTGGTTTCGACATCATTCCGCCTGCCACGGGCGTAGGCTTTGCAGAACCGTTCTTGAGGCCTGTACATGGCACGTGTGATGTGGGGAATGTGGGTGCTGGCAATGAGCCTGTGGGCGGCGCCGGCAATGGCAGCCGAGCAGGTCAGCCACGGTCGTTTCCAGCATGTACCGGTGCTGCTGCCCGACTTGCCGGCACAACGCGTGGTGCTGTGGTTTGGCGATGCAGCCGCCTCCACCGGGCACGTGGCGCGCCTGCAGGCACTGCGCGATGACGGCGCGCTGGTGGTGGATATCGACACCCCGCACCTGTACCAGGTGCTGGCCAGGGAAGGTGGCAGCTGTGGTTTTTCCGCTGGCGATGTGGAGAACTTCTCGCGCTACGTGCAGGCCTATTACCACGTACCGACCTATCGCCTGCCCATCCTCGGCGGTGAGGGGTCTGGTGCGGCATTGGCCTATGCGGTCGCGAGCCAGGCAGACCCGGGCGTGTTCGCCGGCTTGCTGACCGATGGCTTCTGCCCGCAGCTGCGCAACGCGACGATGACCTGTGGCGATGCCATCAAGGGCCGGGTGCTGTTGCCGCAGCCGTTGCACTTTCCCTGGTTGAACGCGGCGGCGGGCAAGCAGCAGGCATGTGCGGCGACGGCAGTGACGGCGTTCACCGATGCGGTGCCGTGGGCGCGGCAGTTCGCACGTACCCGCCAGGGCAGTGCCTTGCCCGGTGAAGTAGCGGCTGCGCGGGTGCTGGGCGCGCAGCGGGGTATCAGCCTGCCGGCCGTGCCACAGGACCTGGATGGGCTGCCGCTGGTGGAGGTGCCGGCCAGCGGGCAGGGCGATACCTTCGCGGTGTTTGTCTCTGGTGATGGTGGCTGGGCTGGACTGGACAAGGACGTGGCTGGCGCCCTGGCAAAGGCCGGGATTCCGGTGGTGGGCGTGGATTCGCTGCGCTACTTCTGGAGCGAGCGCACGCCGGCAGGATTCGCCACCGACCTGGATCGCATCGCGCGCTATTACGCCAACCATTGGCAACGGCCGAAACTGATGCTGATCGGCTTCTCGCAGGGGGCCGATGTCTTGCCCGCGGCCATCAACAAGCTGCCGCGGGCGAGCGCACAGATGCTGGCCATGACCGCGTTGATGTCGGTGGGGGAGCGTGCCGACTATGAGTTCCATGTCAGCAACTGGATCTCCAGTGGCGGCGATGATGGGTTGCCGATTGCGCCGGAAATGCGCCGCCTGGCGGCTGACCGCACGCTGTGCATCTATGGTGCCGACGATGAAGATGCGCTTTGCCCGAAGCTGCCGGCCGGTAGCGCACAACTGATCAAGCTGCCCGGCGATCACCATTTTGAAGGTGATTACGAAGGTCTGGCCAAGGTGATCCTGCAGCACGTGCAGGGGCCTTGATGCGGAGTGTTGTGGGAGCGGCGTCAGCCGCGAAGCCGGTGATCTGAAACGATGCCAGCTTAGCGGCTGACGCCGCTCCCACAAACCAACTTGCTTATTTCCTGCTGGGGTCCAGCGAAATCAAACGGGTCACATCCAGCAGCGCAGCCGGTAGATGCACGCCACCGGGCGCAGCCAGATAACGGGGCCGCCACTGTGGTGCGAACTTGGACTTGAAACGACGCAGCCCGCTGAAACCATAGAAGCGCTCTCCATGGCGCGCGACCAGATTGGCAAACCGGTTCCAGCGGCCCGCGAGGCGATGCTGGGCCAGGCCTGTGAGCGGTGCCATGCCGAG
>Ga0308158_10001130_pt1 | contig 30625 bp, 27 predicted proteins | sample PhyBR2_FD_201038 | JGI IMG/M metagenome (GOLD analysis project Ga0308158, IMG submission 201038) | Phyllosphere microbial communities from UC Gill Tract Community Farm, Albany, California, United States - DLSLB.R2 | ecosystem: Host-associated > Plants > Phyllosphere > Unclassified | place: USA... | reverse complement strand
TGCCTCTTCGTCTCCTGGTCAATCCCGGTTTAACCTCAAATCCCTCGGTATGGCCATGATGCTGTCAGTGGCCAGCGTGCCGGCAGCAAACGCCGCACTCAACAGCGCGCAGATTGTTGCCAGTGCCGTGTCGCAGGCTTGTATCAGCTGGCGTGTGTCCGGCATTTGCTACTGGTTGTTCTGCAGTTGGGGGGGCTGCACTGTCAGAACCTCGGTCAAAGTTACCCACTTCATCCCGGAGGCAGTGGTATCAGCGTATAACGCTCCAGGAGGCAACCCGTGGCGTGAGATGTCGATGGTCAGTCAGGCCGCCGGCGGACTCGAAAGCAGTATCACCAGCGCACTGGGCAGCGTTGCAGCCGGCGGTGGCAACAATGAGCTGAAAACCCCCGGACAGCGTAAAACCAACCTTCACTTCAAGTATGCCGATGCCATTGGTCATCCGGCGACGACCCTGATTGGCGGCAGCATTGCCGGTTATTCGTGCCGCAGTGCGGCGACCCCCTTCGTGCCGTATTTCCTCAGCACGCTGGACAGCCTGGCATGGCGTACTGGTATGCCGGAATCCCTCTATCCCGAAGCGTTGGTGCCTGGTCAGCGTGAGGTCGGCAGTCAGGCTGCCGCGAATATGTGGGGCAACGTCTATCCCCGTTCGGGATTTGTGACTCAGGTCGATGATGACAAGGCAGGAGCTCTGGTGGCTCAGCGGGTAGCGGACATCATCACTCGCTCTGGTCAGCCGCACGTCTACCAGCCCCTGATAGGCCAGCGCTCGGAAGGGTACTGGCCACCAGGTGCGGTTCAGGAAAATACAGGAACCAGCAACCATAAATGGCAGCGCCTGGCGCCGCAGCTCAGCCAGTCCTGCGCCGTGTTCCCGGATGGCGACCATCCGCCGGCTGCGGATGCGAACGCTGCCTTTGCCCTGTGGCAACCCTACAGCTGCTGCCAGCGCCGCGGGCAGCGTTTCCTCTACAGCACGGATTTTTGAGGCATGAATGATGAATAACACGATGAATAAATCTCTCTGGGGACGGCGCAGTCTGCTGTCCCTGTTGATTGCCGGCAGCCTGGCACTGGCCTGCGTGAACGCACACGCTGACGACAATGACGATAACGGCACCCTGTTTGGCATTTCGTTGCCCCAGGTGAATGACAGCAACGTGGGGTACGGGAAGAGCGCCAGCGGCGCAGTCTCGGACAAGCTGTTCTATTCCCTGGGCGGCGGCTCGGTGATTTCACAGCCAGCGACGCGTGGCAATATGCAGCGCCTGGGGATGAATCTGGGCTGGAGCTCGGATTTGATGTGCGGCAACTTCGATTTGAAGAGCACCATTGGCAACCAGCTCAATGGCGTGACGGACGGGTTCAAAAGCCTGATGGGTAACGTTATTCAAGGCGCTACCGGTGCGGTAGCCAGTTTGCCGGCGATGGCTATCCAGCGTGCTAACCCGGGCTTGTATGAAATGCTGACCAACGGGGTATTGCAGGCCAATGTGGCATTCGACAAAGCCCAGCTCAATTGCCAGAACCTCTCCAAACGGATGATGGATATGGCGGACTCCGGCGGCTGGAGCCAGGCGGCGGCGATGGAGGAGGCCAAAAGCCTGATCAATAACGGGGATGCCGATGCAGTGCGGTCAATGAATGCCACGGAGAAAGTAACCGGGCAATCCGGCCAGACCTGGATCGGTGGACAGAAGCGCGGCGGTGCCGGTCAGCCGGCGATCAAGCCAACGCACGATCTGGCTGCCGCCGGCTACAACATGATGAATGCGCTGCCGGTCACCAGTACCTCCAGCGTATCCGGCAGCAGCTGTACCGGCGGTGCCTGTACCAAATATGCCAGCAGTGAAGAAGCGGCAGCAGCAGTGGTGAAGGTGTTGGGCGATACCTCGCTGCGCACTTGCAAAGACGCAGCGCAATGCACCAGTGGCGAAGGGACCGAACAGCCAGGCAGCACCGTCGCCGGTACGGGGTTTGCGCCGATGCTGGAAGAGGCGACGAAAGCGAATAACGAGCAGTTGGCCAGGCTGGTCAATGGGGCAGAAAAACCCACCGCGGGCAACCTGGCCAAACTCAAAACGGGAAGCCTGGCGGTGACCGCCGGCGTTATCAAGGCACTGCAGCGCGATCCGGATAATGCCGCTCTGGTTGGGCGCCTGGCCAGTGAACTGGCGATGGCGGATACCATCGAAACGGCCTTTATCATGCGGCGCATGATCACCACCGGGATGTCTGAGCCGAACGCCTCTGCGCAGAAAGTCGCGATGGAAGAAGGGGACCGGCGTATCGAGGCGCTGGATCGTGAGATCACGGCGCTCAAGAACGAGATGGAGATGAAGCGTGAGATTGCGCGTAACGCGGTACTGACCATCATCGACAGGGAGAATAACCGGGCGGAATCCAACCCGCAGCGTCAGTCGGTTGACAGCCCGGATACCAAGTTCAACCAGCTGGCCGTGCCGGAAAGCGACCAGTAATCGTGAGGATGAATCAATGACCGGAACAGAGAAGAAAGCGGTGACGCCCGCCAGGGGGCGCCGGTTTGGTCTGCGGGCAAAGCGTGTTCTGCAGATGTTGGGCATGCTGGTGATGGCGATGATAGTCGCGCTGGGCATGGCTCACTGGGGTGTCAATCACCCGGGAGAGAGTGCCGCGCTGCGTGACTGGGTGCACAGCACCCGTTATGGCTGGCTGAGCTGGCGCCTGGCGCTTTACGCCGCGCTGGCCTGGGGGTTCTGGAAAATCTGGCACGCGCCGGGTTGCAAACCGGCATACCGGCAACCCCTCAAGCGCATGGCCATCGCCTGCGCGGTATTTGCCCTGGCCTGTGAATACAGTCTCTTTGGCGGAGGGCTGTCATTATGATGACCAACAGCTATCTGGAGTATTTCCTGACGTTGCTTGGCTGGCTGATTAACAATGGCCTGTGGGAACTGCTGGTCAGTACGGGGCTGTTTGTGCTGCCGCTGCTGTTCAAGGTGGCGGCCATCTGGCTGAAGGTACGCGAGGAAGGGGAGGATGAGGGCAACAAAGGGATGCTGTCCCTGCCACGCATCGAAAACCTGCTCTACGGGGCATTCTTTGTGATGCTGGCCTGCTGTCTGCCACTGATGAATGTCAGCCTCGATACCATCAAATACGACAGCAGCCGGGCGGCGACCTGTGGTACCTGGACACCGAAAAAGCCGGATGAAACGGGCTACGCCAACATCATGTCGAGTATGAACGGCCAGACGGCGAAGGTGCCGGTGTGGTGGTTGGTGGTGCATAAACTCTCAAAAGGCATCACGTCGGCGGCCGTGGCCACCATTCCGTGCAGGCCTGATCTGCGGCAGGTCCGTTTTGAAGTCCAACACAGTCGGGTCAACAACCCGGCGCTGGCGAAGGAGCTGCAGGACTTCACCAACGACTGCTATGCGCTGGCATTGTATACCTGGCAGAACCGCGACCAGGGCCAGACGACGGACAAAGCCACCCTGCGTGACATCGAGTGGCTGGGGTCGAAGACCTTCCTGAACGGCGGGTACTACAACAACCTGCAGTCCAAAACGCCGCGCGCCAGTTTCCCGTGGAGTGAAGGGCGGGACAGTGGCCGGCCAAACACCGGACGAGGGGGATATCCAACCTGCAGCGAGTGGTGGTCAGCCGGCGAGACGGGACTGGAGGCTCGCGTGGTGAAACAAGTCGATCCGGGCGTCATGCTGCGGATGTCTGCCGCGCTGAAGATGATGGGGCAACCAGATGCAGATTATAAAGAAGCCGTGGTGCGTCGCCTGGTCAGCCCGGATAACCTGACGGTCTCCCAGGGCGGACGCGCTTATGCCGGTTACGGCGGCAATGCAGATTTTACCCTGGACAACTCGGTTAACCGGCTCGCGTCACTGGGCGGAACCGCGCTGGGGAGCCTGGCGGCCTATCCGGCCTTTGATGCGATGCGTCAGGCATTGCCGATGGTGCAGGCGGTACTGCTGATGGCCGTGTATATCATGGTGCCACTCATCCTGGCCTTTGCGGCCTACGAGTACAAGACGGTGATCACCGTGACGTTCGTGGTGTTTGCGCTGAATTTCCTGACGTTCTGGTGGGAACTGGCGCGCTGGCTGGACAGTTGGTTACTGGAGGCATTGTACAGTTCGGACTCGCACAGTCGCTGGAATGTGGCCGGGTTCCAGAATAGTGCCGATGATCTGATTATGAACCTGGTGATGGGCTGTATGTTTATCGTATTACCAGCTATGTGGTTGGGTGCTCTTTCATGGGCAGGGGTGAGTGTCGGTCATTCACTAGGTATGGCTCTGGCAAACGGTGCAGCAGATAGTAAGGCTGCTGGAGGAAAAGTTGGCGGTGCCGTGGCGGACACGATAGCTAGTAAGGGGGCTGGCAATCTCGCTGGCAAATAGGCTGTTCTAAATAACCAAAGTGCGATGATTGCTGAAACTTCAGTAATCATCGCTAACTTTGTAATTACCGGCGTACCAGCCTGGTCCAAACTCACCATCAGCTCTATATTCACATGGCGATTTGTATGACGTATTTAACGTCGTTGCATCTTCAGCTAGGTTTGCTTCCTCTTTTGGTGAAAATGCTTCACTAACGAGAAGAAGTAATGCTCCAATGAGTACGACCGAACTGGCAATGATCATCCCTCCGAACACCAACGTCGCTAGAATGCTAATTGCAAGGATAATCATCGGAATATGGGCGATCCAAGCAGGTAGGCTGTATTTCCGAGCCTTTGACACAAAGAACGCATCCCATCTCAAAATCGTACCTTTAAGACGCTTCCACAGGCTTGCCATGCGTACTCCACGCTGATAGGCGTGGTGCTGTCTTGTTTCGTTCATCATCACTCCTTAGCTAGGTGATAGCCTGGCCTCATCATAGCCTGAATAATAACCAATTGCTATTCACTCGGTCCTCAGACCGCAAGCAAACAAGCTTTTCTGTGTTCGGAGATGCTACATGATCCTGCCCAGACTGGAGAGCTTTATATCAGCAGGTGGAACAACAGTATAGGTTTACATCTTCAAAGTCAGGTGGTGAATACCCAATAAAGGTAAAGGCACTGGTAGCCCCCCCCCAAATAGGCAAGCAAGGTCAAATATCCCCATGCATTATCTTCATTGCGTTAAGTATAACTGACATTTTTTCGTCCCCGATAGCCTTCAGGAACTTCTCTTTAAATTCATTGTAGAGCTCTGATGTGTATATTAACCTGAGTGAATCTATGTCTATCGTTCCGTTATTATCAGTGGAGTACGGTGGCCAGATAGTTACTTTATCAGAGTCATTATACGTTCTGGAAAAATCGTCTAGTTCGTCCCGATTTACTAAGCGAATGATCGCAAGTAGGGGCTTTAATGAATATGGCTTGATAAAGTGCTTTCCTTCGATAACAAAGAAAACGGATGCAGGGTCATCATATCTTAGTTCGCTGCCATGGCAAACTATAGAAAAATTTAAATCATCGACGCAAAAATCAACTCTATGCGAAGGGATGTTTTGAGAAAGTTCTTTTATTCTCCATTTATCTTTGTTTTTTTGAATGATTCCGCGTGTAACAAGAGGGAATAGTTTTTGCAACCTTGCTTTGGTAAATATTAAATCTAAAGTTTCTTTTGGGTACTGCGCAAAGTTAAATGCTCCACTTTCCAATGGGCGGGTTAAATATTCGGCGTAGGTGCCATCGATGCATTTATTAATAACTGATTTCATACTGTTGATAGTTTCATCCAGGTTTTCATCTGATAGATCAAAACAGCGGTAGACATAATGTTTATCAAAGGTAATATTTTCACGTACTGAAACAGTAACCAGCTCTAATGAGATGTCAATAATTACCTTGATATAATCATTGCTAACAGCATGGCTGTGAAAGAGATAGGCCTGATGGCAGTGGTGTATAATGAACTTTAGCTCAGACAGACTTAAGCGCGTTGTCTGAGTGTTTATTGTACTGAAGAGTTTTATGTAAATGTCGGAAATGCTTTTATCTGGATTCTCCATAAGCTCAAAGTAATGTTTCTTCTCAAAGTCTTCGTTGTCCAAGCTTGCTTCCAGGACAGTCTGAACATGTTCAGTTAGCGATTTATTTCGTGACTCTGCACGAGCCTTTAAACTATTCATTAATCGCTCAGGGAAACGAAAGGATGAAGGTACTTTCATGTTATTTCCTTTTTTTGTGTAATGCAATTTTATGTAGTGTAATACACTGTAGCCAGCGAACGAAATCAAGTCAAGTGATTGACGGGATTCGATAGGATCGCTTACCCTACTCGAGTTGTATCGTCGTCTTCGGACGACCATCCAATGTCTCAGCGCTCTGTGAGAGACGCCTTCGGGTGAGTGCCATCCAATGTTTCATGTGACCTGTGAGAAACGCCTTCGGGTGGTCACAATATCCTCGTAGCCTGGAAGAGGATGCCCATGTGGCGGTACCTCCGTTTACCCTTTGAGAACGGAGATCACGGCAGTGATGAAGGTTCATTTGCGACTCAACCGCGCCAGTCCTGGTACGGTTCCTTTCACCAATAACGTATGTATTACGTTTTTCAGCTATAGAGCTCGCCATGGCGATGTTCTACGCTTCAACGGTTTGATTCTCTTATCTTTTATGACGAGTTGCTAACGATGCGACTTTTGAACGCACGTATAAGGCCATTTGGTACATTTGGCCGCTTACGTGAGTCTCATTAGGAGCAGAGGAGCGCGCGTCACTTGTGAAGTGGCGAAGACACTACCAAGTGACGCGCGTAGCGCATAACGTCTCAACCCACGCACGACGTGGCTTTCAACGTTTTACTACCATCTGACCAACATGTAGTCCGTGTCAGTACGGTTTTTAATACTCATTCACTTCAACGTAATTACGACGGGAAACTCGTTTTGAACGTTTCACTATCTAAAAGGAGGAAATCGACTCGGTATCGATGGCGACACTACGAACAGTAGTGTTGGAGGCAGCTTGACGAAAGTCAGCTCTGCATTAGCAGCAAACGGATCAGAGATCTGGGGTGCCTCGCAAGAACTCAACATTTCGCCGCCCCGATGCACAGATACCAGTCGAGACGCAGGAAGCGCAAAAGCAACCGTGTCGTCGGGGTTGAAATTACTGGGGTACAGATCCGTCTGCTTCTTTTAAAGCAGAAGGACGTGTATCCCATTGGAGATATTAAGATGTCCAGATTCGGTAAACACCTGGGAAAACAACTTGTCACGCTTGCTCGTCAGGGAAGAGGGAGTTTTAAAACCGTTGCTGACCGTTCCAGAATTGCAGAACGTTTTTCTGAACGTCTGGCAAAGTTGAATATTCAAATTCGTGATGTAAAACACATCAAGACGGCCCATATCGAAAAATACATTCATAGCCGGCAGGCTGAAAACCTGTCGCTCCGTACATTGCAAAACGAGATGGCAGCAGTGCGTTCAATCATGTCAGCTGCGGGTCGGAATAAACTGGCTGATCCCAATCATGAGAAATTGAGCAACCAGGCTCTCGGGATTTCAGGTGCTAATCGTGATGGGACAAAAGCTCCTATTTCGGATGAAAAATTAACTGCTGTCATAAATCACGTCTTAAAAAAAGATGCAGGGGTAGCATTGGGTGTTCAGTTGTCTCGCTATGTAGGTTTGCGAACGGAAGAAACTGTTCAGTCAGCAAAGTCATTAAAAACATGGCGGCAGGCTTTAATTAATGGCGACGAGCGTGTTCGGGTTGTGTTTGGCACGAAAGGCGGTCGTCCTCGCGATACGACCATTTTTAATCGTGAGAAGGTTTTATCTATTTTAGAAGCGGCAATAAAACATTGTGATGAACACAATGGGAAACTGATTGATAAGCCTTCATTGCATACAGCAATAGAACGTTATCGAAATATTGTTCGTGAGGCAGGAATGACAGGGAAAGATGCTCCCCATAGTTTGCGATACGCGTATTCACGCGATGCGGTGACTCATCATGTCAAAAATGGAATGAGTCGCGTAGAAGCAGAGGCATTGGTATCGATGGATTTGGGCCATGGTGATGGCCGAGGTCGTTATATTAAGCAAGTCTATTTCAAAGGTGATGTGGGGTAACGGATTAATCTCTTTAAGTGTGCGGGGTTTTATTAATTTAAAATTTTCTCAACGGTATACGTGAATATGATGGTTCGTGCATAAGGTCGCAGCTCTCACAGGGCTGCGACCTCAAAATGATAATGGTACTGAGATGTTACGTTATTAGGATAATAGGAAATATTAATTCAAAAACAGGTGCGCATGGCCTCTTGACAGATCAGCGATTTGCTCGGAAAATAAACATGCTTACTTGTTGTCTTCGGACAACCAGCCAATGCTTCAGCACTCTGTGAGAAGCGCCTTCGGGTGAGTGCCAACCAAAGTTTCAGCGGTCTGTGAGAAACGCCTTCGGGCGACTGCGAATATCCTCGTAGCCTGAAAGAGGAAGCCCCAGTGGCGGTAACCCTGTTTAACCTTTGAGAACAGGGATCACTTAACGGTGATGAAGGTATTGACCGATGTCATAACGACTGCGGTTGCTGCAATCTGATCCCCCGGGGAAATACCTTTCCCCTGGGAGCGGTGTTTCCCTTTTTTACAGGAGAAACACCATGTCTGTTTTTACTTCTTCAGTTGTTCCTGATTTCTTCTCAACCCTGCACCGTGTCAAATCGGCTGTCCAGCGAATATCTTTTCGCATGGCGCCGCCGCGTTTTACTGACTGGTACGTCAATGCAGCAGGTAATTTTGCCGTTCGCGCGCATGTTATCTGCAGTGATGAGGGGTCGGTCAGCGCGTTACTGACGCTGCGCAAAGGCTGGTACAAAGGTGAATATACCTACGCAAGCATTCATGTTGTGCTGGCTTGCAAGCATACCGAGCGCAGAAAAGCTTACCGGCTCGCCAGCCAACATGCTGAGCATTTGGCCAGACTGCGTTACCGCTTTTAGAGCGGTCGGTTTACCCACACTTAATACCCTGACGGGGATTTACACCCGTTATGGGGATAAATCCCTCGGCATTTTATGGAGGATTTATCGATGCATACCCCGTTACCCAACGTACTTGACTTAAAAACCGCGCTTGATGCGTTTCATTTCCTTTGCCTGGTTGAAGGCAAGCTCATGAGTAACCGGGCTTGCCAGCGTCTGGGACTGGGTCTTGAACGTGAAAATCCCACTGAGCTGAATGATGTGGAAAATGCCGTTATCAATGCGGGAGAGGCCTTTGGTGGTTTCCTGCTGGTCATGCAGTACGGCTATATATCGACACTTTCCGCTAACGGGCAAGCGCTTATGGCTCGCCTTGATACACTGAGCAAAGATATTCACGCGTCTTATTGGGCGCAGGCCGTGGAGCAAGGCAAGCGCGATGTCGAAGCCGACATTGCGATTGGCGAGCTCGAGGTTTGGTGATCGGCACGGCAGCCTGACAGACACACACCCTGACGGGGATTTATTCCCGTCCGGGGGATAAATCCCCCCAATTTTTTGTTACCGGAGGATTTATCGTGAGTATGAATGTTTATTTTGTCGCAACACCGTCCCAGGACGCATGGATTGATTTCACCCTGGCGGTGACCGAGGTGTTCTGGCTGTTGCCGGAAGAGGCCCGGCCAGAAGGTATCACGGAAGCCGGTCAGCTGTTTGATGGCATGATCTTCGAAACGGCTGGCTTACGTGTATCACCGGGAGCAGAGGAAAATATCCCGATGCAACCGGTGCCTTACGTCAAAGAACGTGTGGGGTTCTTTCAGCACCCTGATTTTTTTCACCGACTGGTTCTGATACTGATTCATAACCTGTGCCCTGGCTCTGTACGGATAGAGCGGAACGACTCCAAACTTTCCAAAAATCCAGGATGGGAGTTACCACTGCTCTGGTTGCGCCACCACCTTAAACGCCCGGAACTTCTTGCTCCGGGTGAAGTGGATGAGGCGGCACTGGCTGATGATTCCATTCTTTACCATTTGGAAGGGTATAGCAGTCATAACGATGATCCCGATGAATTGCTTTGTCGCTGGCGCGTTATTGTCGGCATGGATGAAGTGCTGGCGGTGCGTCTGAATCAGGCGCATTCGGCGGCATAGTCGCGATTTTTAATTCACTCGGCAGGGCCTCCCGGCAGGGGAGCTCTTGTCTGTATACCGAGAGGAGTGACCCATGGGACTTGATATCAACTTTTTCCGTCAGCGTAAGGCTGACTATCCGATGTTGCCGGTAAACGGCGACTGGACACCCGTCGGCGACTGGGTGCCGTGTTCAACAGCGTGGCTGGAGGACGGCGGTGATTGTGCGCAGGCGCCGCGAATATACAACCACAAAATGTGTGACCACTACCATCCGCCGCTGCTGGTTCACACCTGTCATTTTCGCGGGTTTACTGCGTTGATGCATTGGGTGGACAACAGTGTCGGGGATGTCAAAAGCGGTGAGCTGATGGCGTTCGACCGCAACGATGTCCAGATGCTGGATTTGTGTCTGTCGCGGCTGAATGAAGCGAACTGCCATGATGAGTTTCCTTCTGAATCTCGTGACTACGGCGGTATTTACTGGACGCAGGTCGATTTACTGAAGGCGTACGTTAACAACGTTCTTGCCGGTTTTGATTTCAGTCGGGACCATCTTTACTTCCGGGCTTCGTGGTAACACCACCACACTGGCCATAACGTTTCATTTCCCTGGAGGGGCTTTCCCTCCCGGGGAAGTCCGTCTCCGCAACTCAGGAGACTTATCATGTTGCATTTTAACCCTGCAGAACTGCGCGCCGTCGTGGCTGAAGTCCGCGCCAATCAGTGTGCGTTGGTGTTGACCAATGACAACGGCGTCTATCTGATGCCGGCCGTGGGCGAACGAAACGCCACCGGCCGAATCAAGCACCTGGCGTATGCCGACGGGTGTCATTCCGATAAGGATGAAGCCTGGTATGAAACGTCCCGGCAGCTTGCCGGCGGCGCCGATTTTGGCGAGGAGCTGATGCTGAACGAAAGCTGCATTGAGCGAATACTGTCGCAAGGCCATGAGCTCTGGATCCACCTGTTACCCGAAACGGTCTATATGCACGTTGCCACGGTTAACTGGGTGTGTGTCGCCGATTACCGCCGGGTGACCGCGCGCATGCTGCAGCTGGCCGAGGTCCATTACTCGGTCTGCGTCAGCCAGGATGAATTTAAACACTGGCGTGAGCGGGCCATCAACCTGCTGGCCACGGCCTGTCATACCGATTGCAAACGGGCAAAGCCCACCGATCGGGCTGACTACCTGGCTCTGTTCGAACGGCTGAAACAGCGTGTTGACACAGTGAATCCGAAAGGGGCGCTGCGTTACCCCGCTCTCTAACCACTTTTCCTGTCCCCTGGGGCGTATTCTTCGCCGCCAGGGGAGGAATGCGCCTTTTTCATTGAGGAGCATTCCATGAAGAAAACATCACCATCACGCCGGCCGGCAAAAGCCCGTCGCGAACGACCAGACCTGTACCAACAGGTCACGGACAACATCATCGGCGCCATCGAGCGTGGCACCTTACCCTGGCGCAAGCCCTGGCGGACTGACCGGAACCGGATTTATACCGGGTCTGTCATGCCGCAGAACGGCACAACGGGTTACCACTACAGCGGCGTAAATGTGCTGCTGTTGTGGATAGCTGCGGAAGAACGCGGTTTTCACTCCAATCGCTGGCTGACTTACAAGCAGGCGGAAGCCGTCGGTGGCCATGTATGTGCCGGCGAAACGGCAACCCTGGCCGTGGTATTCAAACCCTGGGACAAGCAGGTGGAGGATGCTGATGGCCGGCAGCTGTTTGATGAAGAGGGGAAACCGCTGAAAACGCGAATACCCATGCTGAAACCGCTGTATCTGTTTAACGTTGCCCAATGCGACAACCTCCCGGAGACCGTTGTCGGCGTTATGCCGGCAGAGGCGTCGGAAGAGGATGGGGCGTTGGTTGATGCGAAAACGCAGGCTCAGGTTAACACCCTCGTTGAGGCCTGCGGCGTTCGGGTTGAACAGGTTTACCAGGACAGGGCGTTTTACTCCCCGCTCCGGGACCAGATTGTCCTGCCACAGGCTCAGCAATTTCGGACTGAGGCGGATTACTGGTCAACGTTGTTGCATGAACTGGTGCACAGCACCGGCCATGCTAAACGGCTCAACCGGGAAGGGATCACGTCTTCTTCCCGGCGGTTCGGCGACCCGGTGTACGCGTTTGAGGAACTGGTGGCGGAGCTGGGCAGTGCTTTTATGTGCGCGCAGCTTGGCGTCTTTGGTGACATCCAGCACGACAGCTACCTTGAGCACTGGCTCAGGGTATTGCGTGAAGATAAGCGCGCGCTATTTCGTGCGGCCAAACAGGCCCGTGAGGCGTCAGAATTTTTGCTGAAGCCTCTGGCGGACCCGGTGACAACCGATCCTGCCGTTGCGGCATGAGGAGTCTGGTGATGACCATTGAACAACGTTACTGGCAGACCATTGCCGGCAGATTACTGGCCAAATATTTTGGCCTGGCGTTAAACGATACCGATCTGTGTGAAGCGGAGTGCGTGATGGCTTTACAGGAAGCGGGAGTGCGGCCGTTTGAGGCGATCAACAACCTGGTGGATAAATACCACCTGGTTCGCCTTGGCGCCAATCCCTTTACCTCATCATCACCGTATCTGCGCCAGGTGGAAGAGCTGGGCGTGATCGGTGAAACAGAGCAGGAGATAACCAGTGACTAAAGCCACCAACAAGGGGCTGCAGGTAACCGTTGACCCTGAGATTGCCCGCGAGCTGGCCTACATGCTGAAGCTTCAGCAGACCTGTGGTGGCGCCGTTCAGCTTGAGAATGTCGAGGGCCTGATCCATTACATTCTGGCGAGTATCGCCGATGGTAGCCGACGTCCGGGCTCGTGGGAGCGCGGAATATTGGTACAGCTGGGATTGGTCGCTAATGGCGACGAACATCAGGTATACCGGGCTTACTATGGCGAGCAAGCCCACTAAGGACAGGATCAGCGTCCTGGCCATCATGAGGTAACACCTAACCCAACGGGGGAGACTTTCCCCCGCTGGGGAAAGCTCCCTCTTTTTTCTTGTAAGAAGAGGAGAACGAACATGTCGAACTGGTGCAATAACCGTTTAGTGATCACTGGCCAATCCGTTTTTGTGGATGAACTGCAGCAATGGGTTAATGGCCATGTGGTTCCTGACTACCGTCATGCTGTTCAACAAAGCTGCCGGCTGTTCTTGGCCGGGTGTGCCGGCATACTGAAGCCGGCGACGACAAAACCCGGTGTTTACGTGCCTTACCCGGCACTGTTAACGCAGCCGGGGATTGCATCGCCTCAGAGTCTGGCCTTTGAACACTGGTTCGGGTTGCTGAAGGCTGATGTGCCGTTAACGGGCGAGAACATTCGCCTGATAGAGCGACTCTACCGCCAGTCGGGTATCGATGCGGTGAAATGGGAGAACATCCCCAACGTCGCGAAGGCGCATATGGCGGATGTACTGTCGCGCCAGTATGCGGACTGGTTCGGTCTGGTGGGGGTTAGCCCTGACATCGATGCCGGCATCTGCTGGGAACGTTTGGGGATGATGCCTGAATATACCGCACCGTGCGATATGCTGATGCTGATCCCGACGCGTCTGGCGACCGAACTGAATGGCTCAGGTGGACTGCTGCGTGATGTGCCGACCACTGTCGAGCTCTATGGTCGACAGTACGGCGTCGAATGGCCGGCAGGCCATAATGTCGGCTGCGTACGGGATGGCATTAACACGTTGACAGTGCACTTTGATTCCCCATGGTACCCGCCAGCCGGCGAGGTTATCGGGACAGTGTCGGAGCAGTTCAGTTGTCAGGTAGAACATACCTGGCATATGCCTGATGCGGAACGCAGTGGCTACGATCGTTACGACCGTGGTGAGCATGTCGACGGTGGACGAATAGCGGCTGAGGTTGAGGCTGGTGAGGTGATCCACCTGACCTACGCCGATAAGGATTCTGTGCCGTTGTCACCGAATGCAGCCGCCGGCTAATCACCGTCTTTTGTTGAAGCACTAACGTATGGCCACCGGTATCCCGGTGGCCTTTTTTTCCCGTGGGTGAGTTCACCATGTAGTGGCACAGTGAATTTGGCCACCTGATCAAAGGTGATATTCTCACCTCAACATAAAATCGCTGGTGCTATCTGGCGGTCGTAATGGATCTTTTTGCCCGCAGAGTTATCGGCTGGAGTCTGTCAGCGAATGCCGATACAGCATTGATAAGCAACGCTCTGCGGATGGCATATGAGACGCGTAGCCAACCGCGTGATGTCATGTTCCATAGCGATCAGGGAAGCCAGTATACAGGCCTGAAATATCAGCAACTTCTCTGGCGTTACAGAATAAAGCAAAGCGTCAGTCGGCGGGGAAACTGCTGGGATAACAGCCCGATGGAAGGCTTCTTCCGCAGCCTGAAAACAGAATGGGTGCCAGCGAATGGCTACGTGGGCAAAGACGAAGCCCGGCGGCAAATCAATCGCTATATATTGAATTACTACAATAGCGTCAGACCACATCATTATAACGGTGGACTGACGCCATAAGAATCAGAGAACAGATACCGTTCTTACTGTAAAACCGTGGCCAATATTACTTGACCACTACATAGCCCTCCTGCGCAGTCGATCAAACAGGAAACGTGTCTGACTCTACTGACGCCGAACGCCACCTCAAACAATGCCTAGTTAGGCAAAATACTAAAAACCCAAACTTCACAAGCCTCAATACAGCACGTATTATATAAAATATTTTTATTGATATGATGACGCACGGGGACTTAAAAGGAAGTTTTTGTGCAAGGAACGCTCACAATGATAAATAAAGATTCACGAATCGTTCTGGAAGCATGGCAAGAGTATATAAAGCTAAACGGTGTCGAAAAAAGCAAAATATCAGCTAGTGAACTGCACGAATCACAACAGTTAATGCTGTCTGCGCAAGATTGCGATGAGAATGAGCGCGGCGTTTTTATCACCCTGCCACCGTCAACCCTTGCCTACCTGCGCAAGCGCTTTGTCAAGAAAGATGGGAAAGGGAATATAGAGCATATTGAACCTTTGCAAATTATGTTCCCCATCCTGCGCATTAAAGAAAAGACAAGAAATCAAAAACACGCGCGCTTTTTGCCGCTGTTTATGGCCCAACTCCCCGAGTCGCTTTTTCGTGATGAAACTACCGATAAAATCCTGCTCCCGGTAAAGGACGGTTTGCGTGTTCAAGCCATGCCTTACGCTTTCCGGGAAATTCTGAACACCGACATTGCCGAGCTGGGTGAAAACCGGCACATGATGAGCCTGGTCGGCGCCCTGACCAGCACCAAGTTCGAGAGCTTCTTTTCAGCCTTCAGCACGCTGGAAGAGTGGTTGAAAAGTAAACTTTCCAACCACCATTATGCCGTTCCGGAATCCGGCTTCAACCTGCTCATCGCCCCGCTTCACAACGACGACGGACAAACGAAAAGTGACGGCAAAGACTACGAAGCGCTGTGCGACAGCGATAACAAGTATGACTATCCGCCGCTGGAACGGTATTTGACCTACAGCCATGACGAACAACACCCTGTTCATTATCGGGATGTCGCGACCTGCGGCCTCTTTGAAGAGACCTGGCCGTTGGGCCATGGGCAAATGCAGGCTATCCAGGCCATTAATCAGGATGAGCTTCTGGTTGCCGTGCAAGGCGCCCCCGGCACGGGTAAAACGACGTTATTTAAATCGCTGATTGCGCAAAAGATTGTCGAAAGAGCGCTTCGGTTGATAAACGATGATGATGTCAATCTGGGTATGCTGGTCACGTCAACGGCCATTAAAGCGGTTGAAAATATCATCGACGACTTACGCCAAGACCCGCTTACGCAGGATCTGAATTGGCTGTGGTTCCAGGCTGGCTCTAAAGAGCAAATCAATAAAGAATTACTGCGATTGGACGCCTTACTGCATTCATGGCAAAGCGAAGTGTATGAAGAACAACGGCAAACGGTCCATGCCAGCGTGTTGAAAACAGGTCAGGCGGAAATCCTCCACTGTTTTACCCAATATCAAGATAGCGTCGAGCAAGCCAAACAGGCCCTGCTCTCGTATCCTGATCTGACGACGTTCCAGGCCTATTTCGAGCAACGCCTACAACAGCTCTCAGCTGTGGCTAACGAGCATGGATTGAGTTCCGCAGCATCATGCCCCGAGAATTTAACGGAATTGCTGGTTCAGGTTGAAGCTCATCAGGAAAGCATTGCTCGCGAATATACCAAACGCATCGATGCCGAAAAACACGCGAAAGCGTTAGAAGCGACGTGGCCTTTGCCCCATAGCTGGAATGAGATTGTTCAGTGGATGCAAGCAAGCCCACTGCGTTCGCCGTTGGAACAGGGCTACAGCAGTTATCCTCAAACGGGCCTCGCCGCCCTGTTCGCCCGGTTTTTCTCTGCACGCCAGATGGCAATCCGTCAAAAACTGGAAAGCTTTTATCCGGAAGAATTCCACTATTTTAAATTGGCGGACCAGCCCCATACCGTTCTTGCGCAACTGGTTACGGCGACAAACTCGCTGGAAAACAACGCGGAATTATGTGCCCATTTAAACACTCTGCAAGAACCTGCTCCTGACCTGCAGCACAGCGCTGCGCTGGATGCATTGAGGGAAGACGTACAGGCGGTCATCGCTCTCCAGATACAGCTTGAAACCGCCCGGCAAAAGGCCAATACACTGCAAACGCATTTTCCGGAAGGCTCATGGTGCGACATCCTTCGTCAGCGCTTTATCAAAACCCATCGTAATATGTTCGCCGCCTCCATTGGCTATCTCTGGCAAGAGCAGTTAAAGCGGAAAAATGAGCTGGAAGAAGTGTTAAGCCACTGGCGAAGCCTGCTTGGCAATGGCAAGGCCCCAAAATTTTATTGGTGGAAAGATCGCTTCGACCAGTTCTACCGATTGTTGTCGCTCGTTTACCCGGTAATGGCTACCACATTGGTTTCCGCACGCAAGGCCGCAGGCTATCAATGGCTTAACGATCTTAACGGCCATAAGCCATGGCATTTAGCGCTTTGCGATGAGGCTGGGATGATGTCCGCAGAATCATTAGTTCCCCTGTTAAGCCGCTGTGAGCGTGCTATGGTGGTCGGTGACCCACTGCAGATCGAGCCGATACGCAATTTATCTGAAGCAGGGCAAAACCAGATACGTGAGAAATATTTCGCTCAGGACAACACACTTTTCGAACGGGTCTCACCAATGACAGTCACCGCTTATCACCGTGCGGCCGGCACGCAATCGGGACAAGTCAGCGATATTGGCAACGGCATTGTCCTGGATGAACATCGCCGCTGCCAAACGCCGATCGCCAATCTGTTCTGTAAGTTAGCAGGTTATCGCGGCATCAGTATTGAAACTGCACCGGCCAAAACTCGCATTAGCGAGGCTTTTAAAGAAATGGGCGAGCATCATTTGATGTTCTATAGCGTCGAAGGGCAAAAAGGCAGTGCGGTCAATACCAACATGGATGAAGTCGATGCCATCGAACAGTTGCTCGATAAACTGGAAGACGCCGGCTATGACCTGACACAAGATATAGGTATCGTCACCCCGTATTCCAATCAAAAAATGTTGTTAATACAGCGCATTGGCAAACGGCTGGATCACTCTTCCTCCCCCCGAATCGGCACCGTGCATCAATTTCAGGGGGTAGGTTTTGAAGTAATCATTTATAGCCCGGTAATTTATCACGCCCGCGATGGTGAAATTTTCCAGAATAAAGCGCCAAATATGTTGAACGTGGCGGTCTCACGTGCAAAACAACAATTCATTATCGTTGGCAATTATCAGCGATTGCTCAGAGCTGGGGGCTATTTAAAAACACTGGCCAATGCGGTAGCGGAAGATTTCTTACTGGAATTCGGCTCACAGCACCCGCAGTTCGATACCTTGCAAAATAGTCCGCATCGCTTAGCCTATTATCACGATTGCGAGCACATAGCGGCCTTTACCGCCCAAGCAGCCATGTGCGAAAAAGAGTTAATCGTGATTTCACCGTGGATTCGCTATGGGGAAAAAGGCGGATTTGGCCAACCACCGCAGCTAAAACTATTGGCTGAAGCTCAGCGCCGCGGCGTTAATGTGAAAGTTTACTACGGCTACTACCGACAGAACTACCAGAATGAGGATAGCGAACCGGCGTTAGTCGCACAGTATTGCGAATTGTTAGGCCACGATAACGTCATTCGTCTACCGGAAGGGACACACGAGAAACTGATTATCATCGATGGGGAACGAGTGATTCTGGGCAGTTGGAATTGGCTCTCTCATGGCTATCGACGCCATTGCGAAAGAGAAGAATGGCAGCGGTTAGCCATACGCAGGGAAACCAGTGTAGAATTACATGATATTGATTTTATTAATGAATATAAAAATTCACATTTAATTTAAAGTAAATCTGTAAGTTAACCTAAAGCCGAGCATTCGCCAAAGGTGCTCGGCTTTAGGGTGATGAGTTACGTAATAACAATCAAAAAACCTTTCACCCAGGGAATACTTTAACCGAAAGCCAGGCACATTATTGATGCTTCCCACAATAATCAGAAACTAACAGATCAGCTTCAGTAGCATGCTCTGCATGCCCCTACCCGCACCGCGCACTATCCCCCTACCAACCGCGCGCACTGCTGTCTGATACCATCAAAAATGCATTCCGCTAACTCGGCTGGGAACGAATTAGGTAGCAGTCCAATGACACGATCAATCACTCCCGGGGTTGTCGCCATGCGGTGCGATAGCGGTGCATAACCGCTTTTGTCCGGACGAAGAGTTGGAGCAACAATACATGACGATAATCAAAGGGTATGAACGTGAGGATGTCGAACGCCTGGCGCACTTACTTGCTCTGGTCCGAATAGCACTGGCCGCTAAACCCTGTGATTTTTTGGGCATGGCTTTCATGAGTCTGGAGCTTGGTGATAAAATTCGTGGGCAGTTTTTTACGCCCTGGAGTGTGGCATCCATGATGGCCAAACTGCAATTCACCGGTCTGGAGCAACGGTTGTTGACTCAACCGTTCGTGACGATCTGTGAGCCTGCGTGTGGTGCCGGCGCCATGATGATCGCTGCTGCGGCCGAGATTCAGGCGTTGGGGTACATGCCTTCACAGCATATGTGGGTTTCCTGCGTTGATATCGATGTGGTAGCGATGTCGATGGCATATATTCAGTTGTCTTCGCTTGGCATTCCTGGTGAGATTGTGTTGGGTAATGCACTGGCAGATGAACGGCGATTGGTGATGTATACCCCGATGCATTGGTTGGAAGAATGGCCACTTCGCTTACAGAAGTTTAAAGCAATTAATTGACTATAATCGCCCCTGATGGGGCGTTTTTTTGTATATTGCTACCTAGTAGTGTCGATAACGTGCAATATCTGGAGGGATCGTGGAAGAGAAAAATCGAGAGTTTCGTGTTGAATTATTTGAATGGACAGATCCACTAGTAAGGGCTTGTCGAGACTTCGTAGCGTTTAAAGACGCTATCGACATGAATAACCGAGCAGTGGGAGTTTATAGCCTTACCTTCAGAAAAATTCGCAAATTTTTCGGATGCTATGATGATTTAAAGAGGGGCGCAACCGCAATCATGCCGTTTCACTTTTTGCAACTGGCATTTCCTTTTACAGATAGCTCCAAGTGTACCGAAGAATACCAGATCAAACAAATTCGACCCCAGCTGGTACTTTCCGGAAAATATAACACTTATAATATGAGTCTTTGTCAAGAGCCTTGTGACGTTTTTCCCGATATTATAATGAACGGGTTGGATGATGCTTGTTTTGAAAAAAGTGATGGTATTCTCAAGACAGAGACGAAATATTTTAAAATAGGCCGATTACCTCTTTATGTGGCTCTTGAAGGTAAGAATCGGGTCTCGTTGTATAAAGAATTTCGTCAATGTATGTTTGCAAACGTTAAAACTATTTACTTCCCTGAGTCTTATGCAATGACTTTGGTGAAAGTGAAGCCTTTTAATGTTTGGATGGTGGAGTATTGTGGCTGTCAAAAAATATTGCCATTTAGTCGTGTAACTCTTCCTGTTTTACGTGCGTATGGGGTCAAAAAAGAAAAAACGCAATGGGGGTTGTCTTCCTTGTTGAAGCTGCGAAAACAAAAAAAAGCGGCCGTAAACTATCAGATGCGACGTTAAGGTGATGGGTGAAACCACCACCTTTTTGATAATTGTGAGAACTATGATGTTCCTTCGACTTGTTCTTCCAGTGCTTGGCGGATCAGTGATTTCGCTCCCCAGGTGGTCAGGTCAATAATCTCATCCTGCCCCAGTCCGAAGGTATCTTTGAGTACCGTCATTGCCTCTGTCCCATAAAGCACTGACATCAGCATGATGAGTTTTTGCATCTTTTCTTGTGGAAGTTGCTCTTCCAGTGGCGTCAGCGCGGCGGTGAGGGCTTCTTTACGATTACTCTTTTTCAGCAAAGAGTTACTGGTTTCAACTTGTTCAACTGCCGATGGTTCTACATCCCTACTCTGTACTTCTTGCCAACGTTGTTGAGAGATACGCAGGGCATCGCGCATTAATGCTTCATGTGAATAGAGTTCACCGTACCCCCAGCTCAACAGCATTGCGACATTCTCTTCAGCGTTGTTTCCCATCGCCGGCTTGTCGAAAGAACCAATCACTCTTTTGACGACATATTCAACAAATTCGCTGTGAGTCGAAAAGTAAGTCTTAAGCGTTACTTTAGCGTATTCGGCCTCTCGCGTAATCTCATCTGCAGTTGGAAACGTGTTTTGCTGGTACAACTTAAGGGCAGCAGACGTCAAGCGTTCTAGCGTTCTGCGGCGAACTGGAGATAGGTTGTTTTCGTCGAATAAAATCATAACGTTAGTTTAACCCTTAAGTAAAAATTATCTCTTAGTATAAAAATATCTTGATGGATACAACGTATTAGCCTAGCTTTATATTGTAGGAAAGCAAACGATCTTTCATCCCTCAATTCTGGAGTGAGTTGTATGGCCAAGTTTGTGTATGTCATAGGCACAGCAGATACCAAATTGGAAGAGCTGGTCTGGCTGAAGTCCTGCCTTCATACCGCTGGTGTGGACTCTCATATCATTGATGTTTCTACCCATGTGCCAACTGAACTCAGCGCCGGAAGCAAGATAGATATCCCGTCTTCCCAGATTGCCGAATACCATCCTGGCGGTGCCACTGCTGTGTTCTGTCGTGAACGTGGTCGAGCGATTATGGGCATGTCTGAAGCATTGAGCCACTTTCTTCGCGATACTTCAGAAGACATCTCTGCTTTGATAGGCATCGGTGGTTCTGGAGGAACAGCGCTTATTACGGCAGCAATGCAGTCAATGCCGATAGGTATGCCCAAGTTGATGGTTTCCACGATGGCCTCCGGAAACGTGGCTGATTACGTGGGGGGCGTGGATATTGCCATGCTGTATACCGTCACTGACCTCAACGGCCTTAATTATCTTTCTCGTACCATCCTTGCCAACGCCGCCAATATGATTGCGGGGGCAGTAAATCATGGGATGGTCCCGGATAGCGTGCAGAAACCCGTACTGGGTCTGACAATGTTTGGTGTGACGACACCTTGTATCAATCAATTGGTCGATGAGCTGAAAAACCAGTTTGATCCCCTTGTTTTCCATGCCACTGGCAATGGTGGAACCAGCATGGAAACGTTGATTGATGACGGGAACATCATGGGGGTTCTGGATATTACATTAACTGAAATTGCTGATTTACTTTTCGGTGGCGTACTCGCGTGCCGGGAAACCCGGCTGGATTGTATTGCCCGGACCCAGAAGCCCTGGGTTGGTAGCGCCGGTGCCTTGGATATGATCAATTTTGGCGGACCTGACAGTATCCCTGAGCGTTATGCTCAACGACAGTTTGTCGAGCATAACGCTCAGGTGACGCTAATGCGCACAACACCAGAGGAAAATTACCAGCTTGGCGTATGGATTGGGAACAAGCTCAATCTCTGTAACGGGCCGGTACGTTTCATCATTCCAGAAGGCGGATTTTCTGCGTTAGATGCTCCAGGCCAACCGTTCTTCGACCCCCAGGCAAGGCAAGCTTTTGCTGAAGGGTTGGGATCGACGATGGTACAAACGGCACAGCGACGGATAATCAAAACGCCTCACCATATTAACTCACCTGAATTTACTTCATTGGTATTACAGGAGTTTAAGAATGTTTTGTAATGCCTGGAAGAATATAAACAGTTAGCACCAGGGAAATTTTTAATGAAAAACTATAATTCACTGATCCAAACACTCAAAAATAAGGTCTCTCGAAAAGAGCTCATTCTCGGTGCGGGCGCAGGGACCGGTTTATCAGCGCGCAGTGAAGAAGCTGGCGGTGTGGACCTTATCGTTATTTATAACTCAGGTCGTTTCCGTATGGCGGGGCGTGGGTCCCTGGCAGGGTTGATGCCTTATGGCAATGCGAACCATACGGTTCGTGATATGGGTAACGAAATCCTGCCTATCGTTAAAAATACCCCTGTTATCGCGGGTGTATGCGGCACTGACCCCTTCTGCAATTTCTCTCCGTTCCTGGATGAACTAAAGGTCCAGGGGTTTGCAGGCGTACAGAACTTCCCGACCGTTGGGCTCATTGACGGTAACTTCCGTAAGAATCTGGAGGAAACGGGGATGGGGTATGGGTTGGAGGTAGAGATGATCCGCCTGGCTCATGAGAAAGGGATGTTGACCACCCCTTATGTGTTCAATCCCGATGATGCGGTAGCGATGACTTTGGCCGGTGCTGATGTGATAGTCGTGCATATGGGGTTAACCACCGGCGGGGATATCGGCGCCGAAACCGCCCATGACCTCGAGTCTTGCATCCCGGTTATCAACGCTTGCGCCTGGGCGGCCAAAGCGGTACGTGACGATGTGATAGTACTTTGTCATGGCGGTCCCATTGCTGAACCGGAAGATGCCGCCTATATCCTGTCTCATTGCCCTGATTGCCATGGCTTCTACGGCGCCAGCTCGATGGAGCGTTTGCCAACTGAAAAAGCTATAAAGAATACCGTTGAGGAATTTAAGGCAATAAAACGGTATTAACTCACCTAATAGAAGCACGTTAATAAACAAGGCGGTAAATAATAATTATACCGCCTGCATAAAAATAACCTATAAGATAATTAATGGTGAGCCCACCATTGATTGCTGGTTTGCTGCACTATTTAGACTTCAACAGCATGGGTTGATAACGGTATATCAACTCAATTGCATTTGCCTAATTAAACTTTTTCTTTCGGGAAAAGGTTTTCCTGTGGTGTCTGCGGTATTGATCTGCGCAGCATAGCGTCGGTCAAGATTAAATGGAGTACTGTTGATGTCTTATTCTGATACGCCTGAACAGGCCGCCATTATTGGGTGGTCCGGCCATCGCCTGGTGGTCAGGGCGTTTGCCGGCACCGGCAAAACGTCCACGCTGGTTCGGTTTGCCCTGGCAAATCCGGGCCGCAGGATGCTTTACCTTGCCTATAACCGTGCCGTCAGGGATGAGGCCGAGCAAAAATTCCCGTTCAACGTCGAATGCAAGACGTCACACCAGCTGGCCTGGCCCAACTATGGGCGTCATTATCAGCAGCGGCTGACTGCCAATCTGCGCATCACCGACGTGGCCCGCCAGCTCAATACCCGTCATTGGCCGCTGGCTCGCACATCCATCACGACCTTCAACGCTTTCCTCTGCAGTAGTGACAGTGAATTGGGGCCGCAACACCTGCCTGATGAAGAGGCCCGCAGCGGCCTGTCGGCTGACAAAATACTGGCAGCGTCTCAACTGCTCTGGCGCGAGTCTGCACGCCAGGACGGCACTTTTCCTGTCACCCATGACGTTTATCTCAAGCTGTATCAGCTCTCGAAACCTGACCTCTCCAGACGGTGGCAGACGCTCCTGTTTGACGAGGGGCAGGATGCGAATCCGGTGACGCAGTCGCTGGTACTGGCGCAGTGCTGTGATGTGGTGCTGGTCGGCGACCGTCACCAGCAAATCTATCGGTTCCGGGGCGCGGAGAATGCCCTCGATGCTCCGCAGCTGGCGGATGCGGACCAGCTTTACCTGACCCACAGTTTTCGTTTTGGTCCCGCCGTGGCCCGGGTGGCCAACAGGCTGCTGGCCCGACAAGGTGAAACGGTACCTGTGGTCGGGGAGGGGGGAAGCGACAGGGTTGTGACGTGCTTACCGGATGACGTCAAAGAGCGGCCTGTCGCCGTATTGAGCCGCACGGTGGCCGGCGTCATCGGCGCGGCACTGGATGCCAGTCTGGCCGGCAAGAAGGTGTATTGGGTCGGCGGTATCGCCGGCTACAAGACCGAGGAGCTGGAAGACCTGTATTGGTTCTCGGCGGACATGCCCGAACGGATGCAGTCCCCGCAGCTTTCCCGGGACTACCGCAACTTTGAGGAGTTTGAGTCGGTGGCCAGAGCGACCAAAGATGCGGAAATGAACCAGGGGCTCCGGTTGCTTGACCTGTACTTCCCGTTGCCGCAAAAGCTGCAGGTGATGCGTGAGCATGCCGTTACTGACGAAAGTCAGGCGCAGGTGACCGTGTCGACGGCGCACCGGAGCAAGGGGCTGGAGTGGCCGGTGGTGGTGCTGGACGAGGATTTTGCGGACATCACTGACCCTTTGATGACCGAGCGTGAGCGTACCGATGAGACCAATCTGCTGTATGTTGCAGTGACCCGCACCAGGGAAACACTGGTGCTGAACGGATTGCTGCAGTTGCTAATGGAGAGCGAAGAGGATACGACAGGAGAGGCTGCATGCTGAAAGCCATCAAAGCGATGCTGGTTGGTGTCAAAGAAATACCGGTGAGGCCAACGGCACGCGTTGCAACCCCGCAGAGCCCGGCAGGCTATTTTATGCCGGCGACTGCCGAGCGGTTGCTGGATACGGCATCCCGCAAGCAGTGCCTGCAGCAGCTGTGGGAGAACAGCGCACTGCCCAAAGACCTCTATACGGATTTCTATCTACAGCCGCTGAAGCAGCTCATGACGCTGCTGCAGGTACTGCCGGCTGCGCAACAGGGGGAATATGCCCGGGAAGGCGGGTTGGCTGAAGTCACCCTCCAGACGGTGACCTATGCGGTGCGCCTGGCCAAGGGGCATATGCTGCCCCCTGGGGCCGCACCGGAAGAACAGGCGGCCCAAAATGTGCAGTGGAACATGGTGGTGTTCTATGCGGCACTGTGGCACTACCTGCCGCTGCTTAGCCAACTGGAGGGCGAACTCCGGAGCGGTCAGCCCTGGTTGGTTGGTGTGGTCATCCCCACAGAACCTTACCGCTTTCGGTTCTCTGCTACCTCGTCAGATCCGGTATTGGCGACAAGTCAGAGCACGATGATTGCGGCACGTTTGCTGCCGGCAGCGGTCATCGACTGGCTGTCAGCACTGCCGGCGGCCATTCAGTCGTTGATGCTGATTGCATCACGTCAACCGAGTGCATTACCGGTAATAGACGACATTGTCCAGGATGCGGTCAGGCTGGCCCGTGGCGAGGATTTGTTGGCTGCCCTGCAGGGCGGTGGGGCTGCGCTTGTCACGCCGGCAGTGCCATTAACGTCGATGGTGCCGGCAGTTGAAAAAGAAACTTTCACTCCGCCGGTGTCGGCGATTGATAAGCAAAGCACAGTCAGCAGCACCCACTCACCTCTTATCGAGGAACAACTGCCGGCAGAGATAGCAGGTCCGTCTAACGGGAATGTACCGTCAGCAACAGATGCATTACTCAGCTCGGCACTGGATACACCGGTGAACGACAAGCCGTTGGCCGAGATGAAGATAGAACCGGAGCCGGTTGTCGGCACGGGTGAAGATATTCAGGCCCTGTTGTCATTAATGGCCGTTGAGGTGTCTGCTCCGGTGAACCAGACAGAACAGGCGTTCGGGGACGCCCTTCACGAAAGTGAAGGCCCTATGCCTGCTAATAATCCTGTGCTTACTGTTGAAGTGACCCAGGAGGTTGAAGTTGTCGAAGCAAACTCCGAACTTGGCGCTCCTCAAATACCAACACCGACTATTGAAGTTAATGGAGAGGTAACGCCCGGAGAAGCCTTTTGGCGTTGGTTAGCTGATGGACTCAATTCTAATCAAATCCTCATTAACACTGCAGAGGCTAGGGTTCATCTTGTTTCTGGTTTTATCTTTATCACCGTGCCTGGAGTTTTTTATTTGTATTTGAAACAGAGGGGTCTGGATGGCTCTCAGCGAGAAGTCCTTCAGGAAGACTTTGAACGCCTGGAAAAACACCGCAGGGGAAAGGGTAAGCGATTTTATTTTGCGCACCTATATAAAACGTCAGAGTGCACAGGTGCGTTTAAACGAACCAAAGGTTATCTCGTTAAAGCAAGTTTGCTCTATCGGGGAGAAAAACTACCTGACGACAGTCCGGTATTGGTGATCCCTTAACAGGGATTAATCGTGTCATGCGAACATATCATGCTCGCATGATTTTTGTTTAAGCTAGGGAGATATCATGCATAAATTGTGTGCTATGGATTGGGAAACTCTGCTTGAGGAATATTTTTTCTCAAAAGCGCTACGTCCAGAAACTGAAAAGAGTTATCGCCGTGTCGTTGCCGTTTTCAGGAAGTTTATTGGGTATGACAAGTTACCTGATGACGTTACAAATCGAGAGCTGATTTTGTGGCGTAGAGACATGCTTGGAAGGGGAATTACAACAAGTACCTGGAATAATAAAGCTCGCCATTTGCGTGCGATCTACAATCAGGGGATAAAGAAAAAATGGTTGAACATAGAGGAAAATCCCTTAAACGAAACGCAAGTACCACCAGGTAGTAAGCGTAAAAAAATACTGAACCGTGACCAGTTGGTCAGGATTAATCTGGTGTTAGAGCAATTTGAAGAACGCGAAAAACGCCAAGTGGGCAAAAGTCGTTCCTGTGCTCTCTTTCCTGTTTGGTATTGGCGGACGGTTATCGACGTTTTGCGTTCGACGGGGATGAGACAAAACCAGTTATTACATATACGTCTTATGGATGTTGATCTTGAGGCAAACTCGATGTTGCTGTGTAAAGAGGGGAGTAAAACTCATCGTGAGTGGTTGGTTCCTATAGTCAGTTTTGTCCGCGAACGTATGCGAATACTTATAAGTCGGGCAATTGAACAGGGAGCCGAACCGGCAGATTATCTGTTCGATGTATCGCGATTCTTGACTCCATTCGGTGAGGTTGACTCAGAGCCAGCAATACAGCCTGTTCGCTCGTTTTTCACCAGACTAACAAAAGAGTGTGGTTTTAAGGTAAGTCCACATCGGTTTAGGCATACACTAGCGACTGAGATGATGAAGTCGCCAGATCGTAATTTGGCAATGGTTAAAGGTCTGCTGGGACATCGAAGTGTCAGTACAACGATGGAGTATGTTGAGCTGGATTTGAAGATTACAGGGCAAGCGCTTGAGAATGAATTGTCACTGTATATGGATGTCGCATCCAACGGTGAAGAAGGGCGCAGACACGCCTTGACATAACTTTAACAAGCTGTAAAAATCACCAGTGATCGAGAAAAGGACGCCTGTGCGGGAACACAGGCATCCCTTTTAAGAGGAACCTAGTTATTAACATCGAGTGTGCAAATTCGAAAAACACTGCGATATCAACTTGCTGGTTCCTTTGTTCCGCCCGTTAAAGGGATTGCCTCTAACCAGCGTGCTTTCATGCAGAATTAGTGGTGCCCGGACTCGGAATCGAACCAAGGACACGGGGATTTTCAATCCCCTGCTCTACCGACTGAGCTATCCGGGCAACGGGCAGCATTAAACCGTATTGGCCGAAAGCCGTCAACGGCTTTATGCGTGAAAGACGCTAAAATGCGTCCGGTTGCTGGCTTTTCAGGCAAAGGGCGCAAAAAATGCGCCTGTTCGCGTTATCGCCTTGGGTTGGCGGCGCCGCAAGCGCAGCTCGCCTAGCTCAGCGCCCCGTTGCGGCGGCACTGTGCCACCTGCAAGATGTCTTCCGCCAGCCGTTTGGCGACCGATACGTCCTGGAGCTGGCGTTTTACCAGCAGTTTGCTCAGGCAGCCTTCCTGAATCAATTCCATTTGATGCGCCACCATGTCGGCGTCGTCGGCGTCCATTTCGCGCAGCAGTTCGCGGGTCAGCTCCAGCGAGGTCAGCTTTTGCTGCTCCGCTAGCTGGTGGATCGGATGATCCGTTTCCGGGAAGAAGCTGCAGGCGGCGATAAACAGGCAGCCGGGGTAGCGGTCTTGCTGCACGTATTCCGCCAGCACGTCATAACGCGCCAGGAGCTTTTGCTGCGGGCTCAGGTTTTCGTCCAGCAGCAGCTGGCGTCGCCAGGTGTCGATCTGTTGGCCGTGGTAGCGCAGGCAGTCGTACAGCAGCGCTTCGCGATCCGGCCAAAACCGCTTGAGATCGCCGGGCTGAACGTCGAGTTTTTCCGCCAGCATCTCTAATGTGGCGGTCGCCAGGCCCTGTTGTTCCAACAGGCCCAGCGCGGTATCAAGGACGTGTTCACGTTGCACTTGTGCTTCCTCCCATTCGGTTCAGAACCTCAGTGTTATTTATTATACCCGTCATCTTTCGAGCCGCAGCGTTGTTGGCTGCTCACACTCACCCCAGTCACTTACTTTAGTAAGCTCCTGGGGACTCCTGTGCTTGCCGCCTAGCTGCAACTAGAAAGCTATAGGGTATGTCACATCACTTTCTGCAAATGCGCGTTGAAGGCTTCCGCCTTCATAAAACCCGTGACCCGCTCGGCCGTCAGCTCGCGGCCTGCCGGATCGAAGAACAGGATCGTCGGCAGCCCCAGCACCTGCAGGTGCTTCAGCAGCGCCGCCTGTTCGGCGTTGTTGGCGGTGACGTCCGCCTGCAGCAGCACCGCGTTGGCCAGGCTCGCCTGCACCGCGGCGTCGCTGAAGGTATATTTTTCGAACTCTTTACAGGCCACGCACCAGTCGGCGTACAGATCCAGCATCACCGGCTTGCCCCGCGCCTGTTGCAGCGCCTGATCGAGCTGTTCGACGTTGCTGATGCGGGTAAAGGCCAGGTGCGGTTGAGCCGCCTGCTGCGCCTGGTCGGCGCCGAAAGCCCAGTCCTGCAGCGGCCGTGCGGCGATCACCGCCGCCGCCAACAACAGCAGTTGCAGGGCGCGCGCCCAGCCGCGTGCGCTCCTCAGGCTCAGGGCGAAGGCCCAGCCGAAGAACGCCAGGCCGAGCAGGCTCCACAGGCGCAGGCCCCACAGATCGCCGATCACCCGCTCCAGCAGGAATACCGGCAGCGCCAGAATGACGAAACCGAAGGCTTCTTTCACGTACTGCATCCACGGGCCGCTGCGCGGCAGCAGGCGGTTGCCGAACAGGGTGACGATCACCAGCGGAATGCCCATCCCCAGCGCGTACAGGTACAGCGTGCCGCCGCCGGCCCACAGATTGCCGCTCTGGGCGATATACAGCAGGATGGCGCTGAGCGGCGCGGTGGTGCAGGGGGAACAGATCAGCCCGGCCAGGGCGCCCATCAGGAACACGCCGGTCAGTGAGCCGCCGCGCTGGGTGTTGCTCCAGTTTGCCAGCCGGGTTTGCAGCGCCGAGGGCAACTGCAGGGAATAGAGGCCGAACATCGACAGCGCCAGCGCAATGAACAGCATCGACAGGCCAATCAGCACGTAAGGATGCTGCAGCGCCGCCTGGAACTGCAATCCGGCGGCGGCCACCACCAAACCCAGCAGGGTGTAGGTGAGCGCCATGCCCTGCACGTAAACCACCGCCAGCGCCAGAATGCGGCCGCTGCTTTGCGGCCGGTCGCAGCCGAGGATGATGCCGGAGATCAGCGGGTACATCGGCAGCACGCACGGGGTGAAGGCGATGCCGATGCCGATCAGCAATGCCCACAGCGGGGAGAACGGCAGGCTGGCCGGTGTTGCGGATTGTTCTGCTGGCTCAGAGGCAGCGGCCGAGAGCGGCGCGGCTGCGGTGGCGCTGACCGCGTCCAGTGGGATGGTTCGGGTTTCCGGCGGGTAGCAGAAGCCTGCCTCGGCGCAGCCCTGATAGGTGACGCTCAGGCTGGCGTTGGCCGCCGCCTGTTGCAGCGGCACCTGCAGATTGAGCTGTTGTTTGAAAATCGCCACTTCGCCGAAGAACTCGTCTTTGTGGCTCAGCCCTTCGGGCAGGGTGAACGCGCCGAGCGTCGCCTGCTGCGGCACCAGTTTGATCTGCTGACGATACAGGTAATAGCCGGGGCGGATCTGCCAGTTCAGCGTCACCTGGCCGCCTTGCTGTTTGAAATCGAAGGCGAAGGCCCGATCGACGGGCACGAACTGGCTGCCGCCCTTCGGCGCGAACAGCGAAGCCTGCGCCGCCTGCGGCAGGAAGCACAGGCTGCAGAGCAGCAAAATCAGTTTAATGAAGCGTTGATCCATAACAGGTAGTCTTTATCTCCGGCCATCACCGGCAAGACCAGCAGCTCAGGCGTCTGGTAAGGGTGATGTTGTTTCAGGGTGTCGAGCAGGGCTTGCTGACGGCGGCGATCGCTTTTGAACAGCATCTGCACTTCGTATTCCTGTTCCAGTTTCCCTTCCCAGTAATACAGCGAGGTG
>Ga0308158_10001122_pt1 | contig 30853 bp, 33 predicted proteins | sample PhyBR2_FD_201038 | JGI IMG/M metagenome (GOLD analysis project Ga0308158, IMG submission 201038) | Phyllosphere microbial communities from UC Gill Tract Community Farm, Albany, California, United States - DLSLB.R2 | ecosystem: Host-associated > Plants > Phyllosphere > Unclassified | place: USA... | reverse complement strand
GTTGATGATGCGCAGAACTTCGAGACCAGCGATACGGCCGGCATCCTTGGTTGCCTGGCGCTGTGCGTCGTTGAAGTATGCGGGAACGGTGATGACGGCCTTTTCGACCTTTTCACCGAGGTAGGATTCAGCGGTTTCCTTCATCTTCTGAAGGATCATCGCGGAGATCTGGGCAGGCGAATAGCCGGTGCCGCGGGCCTTGACCCATGCGTCGCCATTGTCGCCCTTGGTGATCTCGAAGGGAACGAGGCCCTTGTCCTTTTCAACCGTCGGATCGTCGTAGCGGCGGCCGATGAGGCGCTTCACTGCGAACAGCGTGTCCGTTGGGTTGGTGACTGCCTGGCGCTTGGCCGGCTGACCGACGAGGCGCTCGCCATCTTCGGAAAATGCAACGATCGAAGGCGTGGTGCGCGCACCTTCGGCGTTCTCGATGACCTTTGCGTCCTTGCCGTCCATGACAGCGACGCAGGAATTTGTCGTTCCAAGGTCGATACCAATTACTTTTGCCATGTCATTTACTCCTTGAAGCAAGCTGTCTGAACCCCGGGAAGGCATTTCGATGACAGCCCCTTACGGGATGGGTCTCTACGTTTGACGCAATCGTGATTGCGGTGATGCGGCGTATATAAGGACGGGTTTTCGCGACTGCAAGGCGGGAAATGTCCTGAAAACCAGCAAAAGAAGCCAACAGCAATTAATTTTCGCCGCGCGCCCGAAGGCACGTTTTTTGTTGCGCGGCAAAGTGTTTACTCACCCATGATCAGGTCGAGAAGCGTGGTGCGGCGCGGCTGGTACGGCTGGTGCTGCGGACCACCCCCGACATCGCCCGGCGGCAGCGCATTTCCATAGCCATAACCCTCGTCCTGAGTGACATCGGCGGGCGGTACGGGACCACCATAAACCGGAGGCTGCTGCTGGCCACCGCGGCGCACCGGCGCCTGCGGATACTGGCTCCGCTGGTCGTTGCCACCGCCACCGAAGACGCCCGAAATGATGCTGCCGATGGTGCCCTGATCCTCGACGGGTGGCTGCATGCCCCCGGTCGAGCCGGTCATGTTGCCATTCATGTCGTTTGGCATGCCGCCCTGCATGTTTGGATCGTTCGACGCCATCGGCTGGCCGTTATCGATGGGAGCGGCCGGATTGACGAACTGGCCGTTGCCGAAGAGCGGCGCAGGCGACAGGCCCTTGTGGGCGGCGACCATGAATTCCTGCCAGGCCTTGGCCGGAAGACCACCACCGGTGACCTTCTTCATCGGCTTGCCGTCGTCGTTGCCGAACCAGACGCCCGTCGTGAGATTGCTGGTAAAGCCGACGAAGAGAGCATCGCGTGAATTCTGCGTCGTTCCGCTCTTGCCGGCGACCTGCCAGCCGGGGATCTTCGCGGCCTTGCCCGTTCCCTGCTCGACGACGCCGATCATCATCGCGTTCATGTTGGCGGCGACCGCCTCGGAGAGAACGCGCGGCGGGTTGTCATAGGTGTTTTCGTAGAGAACCTTGCTGCCATCGGCCGTCGTCACGCGGCGAATGACATGCGGCGTCGCCTTGTAGCCGCCGTTCATGAAGGCGGCGTAGGCGCCGGTGAGTTCCGTCAGCGACACTTCCGAGGTGCCGAGCGCGATCGAGGCGTTGGACTGCAGCTCGCTCTCGATACCCAGGCGGTGGGCGAGCTTGATGACCTGATCGGGGCCGTCATACATGACCAGCTGGGCGGCGACCGTGTTCAGCGATTTCGCAAGCGCTGTCGCCAGTGTCACCTCGCCATTGTACTTCTTCTCGTAATTCTCCGGCGTCCAGTCGCCGATGCGGATGGGCGCGTCGTTGAAGACCGAGAACGGCGTCAGGCCTTTTTCGAGCGCCGCCGCATAGACGAAAGGCTTGAAGGAGGAGCCCGGCTGGCGCTTGGCCTTGACCGCGCGGTTGAACTGGCTGTCGGCATAATCGCGGCCGCCGACAAGCGCGCGGATCGCGCCGGTGCCGTCGATCGAGACGAGCGCTGCCTGCGAGGCATCGAGCTTGGCACCGTCCTTGCCGAGTACATCGTTGAGCGATTGTTCTGCGCGCTTTTCCAGCGTCTTGTCGATGGTGGTATCGACGACGATGTCTTCCTTGACGTCGCCGATCAGCGCGGGAAGCTCATCCATGACCATGTCGGCTACATAATGACCGGCGCCATCCCAATAGCGCTTGGCCTTGGCGGGTGTCTGCGACATCGCGGTCTTGACCTCGTCGTCGGAGATCATGCCCTGGTCGCGCATGGCCTGCAGCACCACCTGGGCGCGGTCGTTGGCGGCCTGCGGATCACGCGCCGGCGACAGGCGCGACGGCGCCTTGACGAGACCGGCAAGGAGGGCAGCCTCGCCGAGGTTCACATCGCGCGCCGACTTGTTGAAATAGCGCCGCGAGGCAGCCTCGACGCCATAGGCGTTGGAGCCGAAGAAGACGCGGTTGAGATACATCGCAAGGATCTGGTCCTTGGTATATTTCTGCTCGAGCCAGAAGGAGAGCAGCACTTCCTGGACTTTACGCTCTAAAGTGCGGTCAGGCGAGAGGAAGAGGTTCTTGGCGAGCTGCTGCGTCAGCGTCGAGCCGCCCTGCACCATGTGGCCCGAGGTCAGGTTGGTGACGAAGGCGCGGGCGAGGCCGAGCGGATCGACGCCATAATGCGAATAGAAGCGCCGGTCCTCGATGGCGACGATCGCTTCGGGGATATAAGGCGACATGTCTTCCAGCGCCAAGGCTTCGCCGCCGGTGGCGCCGCGATTGGCGATCACGCTGCCATCGACCGAGGTGATCTTGACGTTGGGCGGGCGGGCGGGAATCTCCCAGCTGCTGGCGCTCGGCATGCGCGAGCCGTAATAGACGACCAGGCCGGTGACCCCGATGCCGGCCCATATGCCGAGCACGATGCACCAATAGACCATGCGGCGGATGAGGCCGAAGAAGCCGAGGCTCTCGCGCTCCGGCCGCCGGCGCTTGCTGCCATTACCGCCACCGCTATTGCGGCGGCGCGTCGGCTCGCGGTAGCGCGGCTCGTCGTCGTAGTCATCCTCATAGCGGGCGGAATCGGGTTCGCGCCTTGCGGCCGGTTCGCGGCGCGTGGCGGACTTCTGCGCCGTGCGCTTGACGGGGCGTCCGCCGCCGGCGACCCGGTCATCGGCGCCGAGCGCGAAATCATCGCCATCGTCGCGGCGCTCGCGCCCGCTGAAGGATGGTTCGATTCTATCGCCTGATCTGCCCCTGCCTGCCATATACGCCCGCTGAACCTCGCTTCAATCGCAAACCGAGGTTTGCCCCAACCCGCAATCCACCGGCTTCAAGCCCGATGGTTGCGGCGGCCGCATCACGCTGGCCGCATCTTTACCCGGTTGAACTTTAAATGCGGCGATTTAAGGGGGAGTTAAGACCTCGTTAGCCAAAGGCAAAAGCTTTTAAGCACTAGGTTTTTCGGTTTCAGCCGGCTCTCACCGCCTGCCGCAATAATGCCTTTGTTGGTTCAGCTCCCGTTCACCAGAACGGCCCTCTAATCCACGTGCAAGGGACTTGCATAAGGAATGAGGTGCAGAGATGCGCAAGACAATTATCGCGATCGCGATCGCACTGACCGGGTTCACTGCCACGGTTGCCGAAGCCATGCCGATGGGCGCCGTTCAGAGCGGCGTAAACAACAATGTCGTCAAGGTCGACTATGCCTGCGGCCGCGGCTTCCACGTCACGCCCTGGGGCGATTGCCGCCCGAACTGGCGCCGCCCGCCGCCACCGCGCTACGAACGCCGCTACCAACGCGACTACGGCTGGGGCCACCGCCCGCCGCCACGCTATGGCTGGCGTTATGAACGCGGCCATCGCCCGCCGCCATGGGCACGCGACGGCTACGGCTATCGCTACTGAGCGATGGCACGATCGCACTGACCACTCGAAAGGCCCGCCCATCGCGGGCCTTTTTCATATGCGTGGGTCGCTGGCAAAGCAGGCGAGCTGCGCTGTTTTGTCATGGCTGTCATTCGTTGCCTTTGTCATAAATCTGACATATGTCGCGGCGATTGCGCCTCTTATTCGCGCATTCAGCGCATCAAACAGGCAGACAATGACCATCCATTCGGCAAAAGCAGACGATTTCAGCCCCAGAGAGATCTGGAGCGTGCATGATTTCGCGCGCCGTCATCGGCTGTCGAAGATGGAGGAGAGCCGCCTGAAGATGCTGCACGGCCCCTATGCTTCGATGCGCGACCTGATGGCATCCGGCAAAAATACAGCTTCCGGCTGGTGACGCGGAACCATTTCCGCTTTCGCCCATTTCTACCCAAGCGAGGCAGCATGCCTCGCGGCAGATCGGCCGTCTCCCCTCAACACGAGCCGATCGAATTCAGGCCCGGCGTCTCTCAGGAGCGTCGGGCTTTTCGTTGGGGAAGATCTGAAATCTACTTCAGCGCGCCGACCAGAACGTCACGGCCGTTCTCGATGGTGACCCAGCGGCCGGCATTGGCGCTCGACTGGCGCTTGATGAAGGAATAGGGGGTGTCGAACCACGGCTTCACGGTGGAGGCCAGGTTGTCGAGGACGAAATCGCCCTTGGTGGTGCGCAGCGTCAGGATCGCGTGACCCTCGCCGTCAGGCTTGCGCACGACGGTCATCAGCAGATTGGCGGCGGAGAAGCCGCGCTGGATCAGGATGCGACGCTTCAGAAGCGCATAGTCCTCGCAGTCGCCGGCGGTCGTCGGATAAGCCCAGACTTCTTCCTTGCCGTAGACTTCCATGTCGGTCATCGGGATGATCGTGGTGTTGACGCTTGAATTGACCGAGCGGACGAGCGCCCACTTGGCGTCGGTCATGTCCATGGCGGCAACGTTGCGATTAGCGCCGCATTCTTCGCGATGCGACTGGCAAAACTCGTAGTGGCCGATCGGCTGCGAGGTGGTGGCGCCGACGACCATCGAAAGAGTGTTGGTCGATGCCGGCGTAGCCGAGGTCGACATTGCAAACATGGCCATCATGGCCACCAGGAAACCCTTGATCCGCACGCCCACTGTCCCTTGCATCGCCCTTGATTTATTAACAAAAAGTTAACGGAGACGGCTGCTTGGAGTCAATCACTACTTCTGAGGAGGGGGTGAGAAGCGGTCAATATGGTTAAAATGCGTTAGGATTTGGCACAAGGTAGTGCGCCGCGCGCGCTCATCGCGCGCAGCGATTCATCGCCAAGTCATTGAAAATAATTAATATTTTCAGGTCGTTCGGCTGCGGCGTACCGTCGACGCCTCAGTGAACGAGCGATTTGACCGCCGCAAGCATGCGCTCGATGTCCTGTGGACGCGACAGGCGGTGGTCGCCATCACGAATAAATGTCAGCACAACGTCGTCGGCGGGAAGGTGCTCGATCAGCGTCATCGCATGCGTGTAGGGAACGTCGGGATCCTTCATGCCCTGGAGGATGTGAACCGGGCATCCGGTCTCGATCATCCCGGTCAGGACCCGATTGCTGCGGCCGTCCTCGATCAGCGCGCGGGTATAGATATTGGGCTCGGGGCTGTACTCCGAATGCTCCTCGAAGAAGCCGCGCTCGGCGAGCGATGTCTTCTCTTTCTCGGTGAGGTTCGGCTCGATCAAGGCTTCGGTGAAATCCGGCGCCGGCGCGATCAGCACCATTCCTTCCAGCTTTGGGCCTTCGAGTTTCGGCGCACCGGTTTTCGCGGCCAGTTCCTGCACCAGCCGAAGCGCGATCCAGCCGCCCATCGAGGATCCCACGACCACGATGCGCTCGGGCTTCAGATGAAGAAGGACGGCCATCGCCTCCTCGAGCCAGCGCGAAATCGTGCCGTCGCGGAATTCGCCGCCGGAGAGCCCGTGACCGGAATAATCGAGGCGGATGCAGGCAAGCCCGGTCTCGTCTGCCATGCGGTCGAGCTCGACGGCCTTGCTGCCGCTCATGTCCGACCGGTATCCTGACAGCCAGACCAGCGTCGGGCCTGTTTTGCCGCCGGCAGCCGGGCGGGCGATATAGGCGATCTCTCGCGCCGCCAGCCCCTCGCCGACGGTCAGAAATTGGTGCTGAGGGGCGATATTGGCGTCGGGCATGGCGAAACTCCTTTGTTTCGGCCTATAAAACAGATTCTTGACAGGCTGACAGCAGGTGATTTTTCCGCTAAAGCGTGCTAATGACTTCGTTGCAGCGATGGCGAAAAACGGTCGTCTTCCTTATATAGAGGCGATCCGCTGCAGCAATCCGAAACAACGCGAGGAGAATACGACCATTCGCAGACCGTTTAAGAACGACGCGCCCGTAAAGGATGGGCCGCGCTCGAACAGGGAAATTCGCATTCCCAAAGTTCAGCTGATCGACGCTGAAGGACAGAATTTGGGCGTCGTGGCGACCGACCAGGCCCTGAGAATGGCTGAAGAAGCCGGACTCGACCTCGTTGAGATTTCCCCCAACGCCGAACCGCCTGTGTGCAAGATCCTCGATCTGGGTAAGCTGAAATACGCCAACCAGAAGAAGGCCGCCGAGGCGCGCAAGAAGCAGAAAATCGTCGAAGTCAAAGAAATCAAGATGCGTCCGAACATCGACACGCATGACTATGACGTGAAGATGAAGGCGATGGGCCGCTTCTTCGAAGAAGGCGACAAGGTCAAGGTGACCCTGAAGTTCCGCGGCCGCGAAATGGCCCACCAGGAACTCGGCATGAAGCTCCTGCAGCAGGTCAAGGCCGACACGCTGGAGTTCGCCAAGGTCGAAGCCGAGCCCAAGCTCGAAGGTCGCCAGATGATGATGGTGCTCGCGCCCAAATAAGGCGCGTCGCCACCGTTCGTATCAAAGCCGTCCGCGAGGGCGGCTTTTGTATTTCCGCCCTGGCACAAAGGGCGATCGGCGCCCGAGGAGCAGGGGCCGAAGCGGCCCTGGAAGATTCCTTCCTCGCCCCGTTGCACTTTCATGACACTGCGGTTATAAGCGCGCGTCCGAACTGACCGGCAGGGCATGCCGTGGCAGTTTCGAATGCTTGCGGCACGGTTCGTCACCGTGACCGCAGATCAACAACAAACGCTCCCGCACTTGTTGCGACGACCGGGCAACCGGGCATCGTAAGAAGGCTTCTTTTGAAGCGCGCCTCTTTGGCCAAGTGGGGGGATCAGAAACGGAGTAGCAAAATGCCCAAGATGAAGACGAAGTCCTCCGCCAAGAAGCGGTTCAAGATCACCGCGACCGGCAAGGTCAAGGCTGCCGCCGCTGGCAAGCGCCATGGCATGATCAAGCGTTCCAACAAGTTCATTCGCGATGCACGTGGCACCATGGTTCTGGCAGAACCGGATGGCCGCAAGGTCGTGAAGAATTACCTGCCGAACGGTCTCTAAGACTATTCCGCGAACGTATAGATTAAGGAGATCATGAAATGGCACGTGTAAAGAGAGGCGTTACCGCCCACGCCAAGCACAAGAAGGTTCTGAAGCAGGCCAAGGGCTTCTACGGCCGCCGCAAGAACACCATCCGCGCCGCCAAGGCTGCTGTCGATCGTTCGAAGCAGTACGCTTACCGCGACCGCAAGATCAACAAGCGTAACTTCCGCGCACTCTGGATCCAGCGTATCAACGCTGCTGTCCGCGAATTCGGCCTGACCTACGGCCGCTTCATCGACGGCCTGAACAAGGCTGGCATCGAAGTTGACCGTAAGGTTCTCTCCGACATGGCGATCCATGAGCCGGAAGCATTCGGTGCGCTCGTTGCTGCCTCCAAGAAGGCACTCGAGTACCTGAAGGACGCTGGCACGAAGAACGAGTTTGAAGCAGCCGTCAACTAAGCCGGCGCTATTCGAACCTTCGCTTCGATGATTTGAAACCCGCGCTGGCAAGGCTTGCGCGGGTTTCTTCGTTTTACCGGGATAGGGACGCCTGACGTGGCGAACGATCAAGATTTGGCAAACGATGTGATGCGTCCGACGATGGATCGCGACCTGCTTGCCGAAAGCGGGTTGGGCGAGGAGGACGTTCCCGTTCTGCTGGCGGCCCTTCTGCGCGGCTCCAAGCGCGTCGAGCGTGTCGCTCTGTCGGGTGGCGCCGTCTGGATCAAGCGCTACGGCACCGAGCGCGCCTCGCGCTGGATGGTGCTGCAGCGCATGCTCGCCAATCTCATCCGCGCGCCCTTCCTGCGCCCGTCGCCGCTTTTGGCCGACGAGGGCATGGCGGCGCGCGAAATCCGCCGCATCGCTCAGTTTTCCGCCCACGATGTTCCTACGGCCCGCGTCATCTATTCCTCGGGTGCCGCCGTCGTCTTCAGCGATGCGGGCGAGACCGTCGATCGCCAGCTCTATCATGTGCTGAACAACGATCCCGTCGCCCACGACAACATGCTCGTCCATTGCGCCGGCGAACTCGGACGGCTGCATGCAAAGGGGCTGTGCCACGGCCGGCCTTATCCGCGCGACATGTTTTTGAAGGACGGCCGCGTCGGCTTCATGGATTTCGAGGAAGAGCCCGACCGGGTGATGCCGCTGGAAGTCGCCCAGGCGCGCGATATCTGGCTGCTCTTCCTGCAGGTCGCGACCCGCGCCAAGCTCGGCGGCGAAACCCACGACCGGGCCTACAAGGCCTGGGCCGAGGTGGCGCCACCGGCGGCCGTTGCCGAACTGCGCAAGCTTACCGGCTTCCTCGGCGGCTTTTTGTCGGCTGCCCGGTTGATTGGCCGCGTACACATGGGTAGTGATCTGCGACGTTTCATCGTGGCGACCAGCTATCTGAAGCATGTTTCGTGAAGTGTCCCTCAAAGACTGGGCGCCCTGAAGGCAGGAAAAGATGACCGAACTCGCAACCCTGGAAAAGCAACTCCTGTCCGATGTCGCGGCCGCCGCCGATGAACCGGCGATCGAAGCCGTGCGTGTCGCGGCCCTCGGCAAGAAGGGGTCGGTCTCCGAACTCCTGAAGACGCTGGGCTCGATGACCCCTGAAGAGCGCCAGACCCGCGGCGCGCAGATCAACGCGCTGAAGACTGTCGTGACCGACGCGATCAACGCCCGCAAGGCCGACCTCAAGAAGGCGGCGATCGACGCGCGGCTGAAGGCCGAGACGGTCGACGTCTCGCTCCCCGTTCGCTCCTCGCCCGCCGAGCGCGGCCGCATCCACCCGATCAGCCAGATCGTCGACGAGATCACCGCGATCTTCGCCGATATGGGCTTCTCGATCGCCGAAGGTCCCGATGTCGAGACCGACTATTATAACTTCACGGCGCTGAACTTCCCCGAGGGCCATCCGGCCCGCGAGATGCACGACACCTTCTTCTTCAATCCGGATGAGAACGGCGAACGTAAGGTGCTGCGCACGCACACCTCGCCGGTGCAGGTGCGCACCATGGAAGCGCAGAAGCCGCCGATCCGCATCATCATCCCCGGCAAGACCTATCGCCAGGACTCGGACGCCACGCATTCGCCGATGTTCCACCAGGTCGAAGGCCTCGTCGTCGACAAGAAGGCCAATGTCGCCAACATCCGCTGGGTGCTGGAAGAGTTCTGCAAGACCTTTTTCGAGGTCGACAGCGTCACCATGCGCTTCCGCCCGTCCTTCTTCCCCTTCACGGAACCGTCCTTCGAGGTCGACATCCAGTGCGACCGCTCTGGCCCGATCGTCAAGTTCGGCGAAGGCACCGACTGGATGGAGATCCTGGGCTGCGGCATGGTGCACCCGAACGTGCTGCGCGCCGGCGGTCTCGATCCCGACGAGTACCAGGGCTTTGCCTGGGGCATGGGCCTCGACCGCATTGCCATGCTGAAATACGGCATGCCCGACCTGCGCGACTTCTTCAACGCCGACGTCCGCTGGATGACCCACTACGGCTTCCGCCCACTCGACATGCCGACGCTGTTCGGCGGGTTGAGCGCGTAAGGGAGGATAAAGATCATGAAATTCACGCTTTCCTGGCTCAAGGATCATCTTGAGACCGACGCCACACTGGACGAAATCTGCAAGCGCCTGACCGAGATCGGCCTTGAGGTCGAGGATGTCGACGACAAGGCGGCCTACAAGCCCTTCGTCATCGCGCGCGTGCTTTCGGCTGAAAAGCATCCGGAAGCCGATCGCCTGAAGGTGCTGTCGGTCGATGCCGGCCCTGACGTCAACGGCGGCAAGCCGCTGCAGATCGTCTGCGGTGCGCCGAATGCGCGCGCCGGTCTGGTCGGCGCGCTGGCGCGGCCGGGCGATTATGTGCCGGGTATCGATGTCACGCTCGGCGTCGGCAAGATTCGTGGCGTCAAAAGCCACGGCATGATGTGCTCCGAAAAGGAGCTCAACATGTCCGACAGCCACGACGGCATCATCGACCTCCCTGAAGACGCGCCAGTCGGCACCTCTTTCGCCGCCTACGCCCATCTCGACGATCCCATGATCGAGATCAACCTGACGCCGAACCGTCCGGACTGCACCTCGATCTACGGCATCGCCCGCGATCTGGCCGCTTCCGGCCTTGGCACGCTGAAGACGCGCGCCGCGCCGTCGTTTGCCGTCGAAGGCGAAACGCCGGTGAAGCTGACGCTCGATCTCGACGACGACAAGCTCTGCCCGGGCTTCGGCCTGCGCCTGGTGCGCGGCGTCAAGAACGGCCCGAGCCCCAAGTGGGTGCAGCAGCGCCTGACGGCGATCGGCCTGCGTCCGATCAACGCGCTCGTCGACATCACCAACTACATGACCTTCGACCAGGGTCGCCCGATGCACGTCTTCGACGCCACCAAGGTGAAGGGCAACCTCACCGTTCGCCGCGCCAGGGACGGCGAGACGGTGCTGGCGCTCGACCAGCGCGAATACAAGCTCGGCCCGAACAATGTCGTCATCGCTGATGAAAACGGCATCGAGTCGATCGGCGGCATCATGGGCGGCGAGCACTCCGGCTGCGATGAAAACACCACCGACGTGCTGATCGAATCGGCGCTCTGGGACCCGATGAACATCGCCAAGTCCGGCCGTGGCCTCGGCATCATCACCGATGCGCGCTACCGCTTCGAGCGCGGCGTCGATCCCGAATACATGGTTCCCGGCCTTGAGCGCACCACCGAGCTGGTGCTCGAATTCTGCGGCGGCACGGCGGCCAAGGCCGAGATCGTGGGCTACAAGGGCTACGAGCCCAAGGTCGTCGACTTCCCCTTTTCGGAAGTGAAGCGCCTGACGGGCCTCGAGGTCTCCACTGAGGAGAGCGTTGAGATCCTGACACGCCTCGGCTTCAAGGTCACCGGTTCCGGCGAGCGCGTTTCCGTCGCCGTTCCCTCCTGGCGTCCCGATGTCGATGGCAAGGCCGATCTCGTTGAAGAGGTCATGCGCATCCACGGCGTCGACAACATCAAGCCTGCGCCGCTGGAAAGCCACACCGAAGTCAACGGCCGCATCCTGACGACGCTGCAGATCCGCACCCGCACCGCCAAGCGCGCGCTTGCCTCGCGCGGCATGCTGGAAGCGGTCACATGGTCCTTCATTTCGGAAGATCAGGCGAAGCTCTTCGGCGGTGGTTCGCCGGCTCTGAAGCTCGCCAACCCGATCGCAGCCGAAATGTCCGACATGCGCCCCTCGCTGCTGCCGGGTCTGCTCACGGCTGCCCAGCGCAATGCCGACAAGGGCTATGGCGACGTCGCGATCTTCGAGGTGTCCGGCACCTATGAGAACGACAAGCCGGAAGGCCAGCGCCGCGTTGCCGGCGGCATCCGTCGCGGCACTGCCTCGATGGCCGGCTCCGGCCGCATGTGGTCGAACACGGCAAAGGGCGGCGGCAAGCCGGTCGACGTCTTCGACGCCAAGGCCGATGCGCTCGCCGTGATCGAAGCCTGCGGCCTGCCGATGACCAACATCCAGGTCGAGCAGGGCGGTCCGGAATGGTATCACCCCGGCCGCTCCGGCACTATCAAGATGGGCCCGAAGGTCGTGCTCGGCTATTTCGGCGAGTTCCACCCCTCGACGCTTGAGGCGCTCGACGTCTCCGGCGCGCTTGCTGGCTTCGAAGTCTATCTCGACGCCATGCCTGAGCCGAAGAAGAAGGCGACCCGCACAAAGCCGGCGCTGGAGCTTTCGCAGTTCCAGGCCGTCAAGCGCGACTTCGCCTTCGTCGTCGACAAGGCGGTCGAGGCCGGCGCCATCATCAAGGCCGCGACCGGCGCCGACCGCAAGCTGGTCGCCGGTGTCAACGTCTTCGATATCTTCGAGGGCGCTTCGGTCGGCGAGGGCAAGAAGTCGGTTGCGATCGAGGTGCAGATCCAGCCGGTCGAGCGCACGCTGACCGACGAGGATTTCGAGGCCCTGACCCAGAAGATCGTCGCCAGCGTCACCAAGGTCACCGGCGGCGTCCTGCGGGGTTGATGAAATCGGCGGGTCGATCTGCCTCAGCAGTCGCCCCGAGCTCTCCCTCATCCTCGCCCTCGTGGCGGGGATCCAGCCGACGCGCGTCGGCGCGGCGGAGAGACTCTTTTTCTGACATGCATAAAAACGGTCATTCACGGCGCGGACGCGCCGTGGCTGGATTCTTGTCACATCGCACGGGCGAAGCCTGGGCAAAGGAATGAGGGAGGAGAATGGGCGATCGCGGAACGCGATAGCAAGCCTACGGGGAGGCCCACCACCACCTCATCAATCGTGCAGATAATAAACCTTATTCACGATCGTCCACCGCCCGTCGATCTTCAGCATCGAGAGATAATCGGTGAAACGCATGCCGGCGAAGTCGTCGCTGACCTTGACGCTCGCGGCGTCGCCGATCACGTCGAGCGTCTGGATGTCCATGTGCGGCTGCGTGCCTGGCGGGGCGGAGCCCTCGGCCACGATGGCGGCGATGAACTCGTCGCGGGTCGACCATTCGACCGCGCTCTCGTAATGCCCGATGACAGCGCATTTCGGATGAAACGCCTTGCGCAGCGCCGCCTCGTTGGCGAAGGTCATGCCTTCGACATAGAGATGCACGACTGCCTCTATCGCCTGCCGGTCCGTCATGGTCCGTACCTCGATCGTGTCGATGGTGACGTATAGCGCGGAGCGGGCAACGCGCAAAGTCGTTGCTGGGTAGCACTTACTTTAATGCGTGGATGGGTAGAGCGTGGCCAGGGCGGTGCCGATCAGTTCCTCGGCATAGGCCTGCGCGGTCGATGAGGCGTTGTCGGACAGACCCATCTCGTCGCACTTGTTGCCGACGGCCTCGCGGATGAGGTGCAGGATACCCCGCCCCATCTTCCCGCCATCCTCGCCGGATGTGTCCAGAACCAGCGCCAGCGAGGTCATCGCCACCACTTCAAGCACGAGCATGCGTCCTCTTATGTCGGACAGGCCTGGATCGGCCGGCCCTTTGTCCTTGGCATCTGGCATGGGTTCCCTTCCTCTCAACGGAAAGTTTACCTAGTGCTAATATGCGCGAGGAGAAGACCCAAAGTTGAACAAAACCAAATCTCTTTCCTGATCTGTGGTTGGGCCTCCCCGCTGATCTCGCAGGGCCGGCCCAACCGGTCAGAGGTTGTCCTCTCAGAGATTGGTCATCGCCAGTGATGCCTCGGAGTAGCGCTTGCCGGCAATCTCCTCGAGCGGCATGATTGCGCTAAGCTCGGCGAGCTCGCTAGCCGAGAGCGCGATATCGGCGGCGGCCGCGTTCTGCTCGAGATGGTTGACCTTGCGGGCGCCGGGGATCGGCACGATATCCTCGCCCTGATGCAGAACCCATGCGAGCGCCAGCTGCGCCGTGGTCACGCCCTTGTCTTTCGCCAGCGCCTCAAGCTTGGCCACAAGGGCGGCATTGGCATCGAAATTGTCGGCCTGGAAGCGCGGCAGCTGGCTGCGGAAGTCGTCGGCGCCGAGATCATCAGGCTTGCGGATCGCCCCCGTCAGGAAGCCGCGACCGAGCGGGCTGTAGGGCACGAAGCCGATCGAAAGCTCCCGGCAGGTGGCAAGCACGTCATGCTCCGGGTCGCGCGACCAGAGCGAATATTCGCTCTGCACGGCCGCGATCGGATATACCGCATGTGCCCGCCGGATCGTGGTGCTGCCGGCCTCGGACAGCCCGAGCGCCCGCACCTTGCCCTCGCGCACCAGCTCGGCCATGGCGCCGACGGTCTCCTCGATCGGAACGCTGGGATCGACGCGGTGCTGGTAATAGAGGTCGATGACATCGGTGCCGAGCCGCTTCAGCGATGCTTCCGCCACGCGCTTCACATTCTCCGGCCGGCTGTCGACGCCCGTCAGCGCCGCCGCACCGGATTTGGAAGGATCGAACTTGAAGCCGAACTTGGTGGCGATGACGACGCGGTCGCGCACCGGCTTCAAGGCGCGGCCGAGCAGCTGCTCGTTGGTGTAGGGGCCGTACATTTCGGCGGTGTCGAAGAAGGTGATGCCGAGATCGACGGCGCGGTGAAGCGTGCGGATCGATTCATTCTCGTCGCTGGCGCCATAGGCGAAACTCATGCCCATGCAGCCGAGGCCGACGGCGGAGACTTCAAGGTCTTGTCCGAGTGTGCGGGTTTTCATGTCTGGCTCCCTTCGAGCAAATAGTGAGGCCGCCGCTCGAGCGGCACGAGGCAAACCTAGCGCGCCGGGAGCTTTCAAGAAATACGTGCAATGCGGCACAGGCTGTTCTAACAAATAGATCAATGAACAGGACCCAGCTCGCCCAACTCGCCGTTCTCGCCACTGTCGCCGAGCACCGCAGCTTCCGCGCCGCCGCCAAGGAGCTGGAGATCGCGCCCTCGGCCGTCAGCCATGCCGTCTCCAGCCTCGAGGAGAGCCTGGGCATCCGGCTTCTGGCGCGCACGACGCGTAGCGTCGCGCCGACGGAGGAGGGGAGACTGCTCCTGCAGCGGCTGAAGCCGGCGCTGGACGAGATCGGCATCGCGCTCGAAGCCGTCAGCGAGGCGGGCGGCAGACCGGCCGGCACGCTGCGCGTCACCGCACCCCGCTTCGCCTCCGATATCCTGCTCGCGCCGCGCTTCGGCGAATTCCTCAACCGCTATCCCGATATCACGCTCGAAATCGCCAACGAGGATGGCTTCATCGACATCGTCCGCGAAGGCTTCGATGCCGGCATCCGGCTGGAAGAGAGCCTCGAGGCTGACATGATCGCGGTCCGCGCCTCGCCGAACCTCACGACCGTGATCGCCGCTTCGCCGGATTATTTCAAACGCCACGCCAAGCCGCTGCATCCCTCCGACCTCGTCAACCACCGCTGCATCAAGCGGCGCTTCACCAATGGTACGATCTACCGCTGGGAGTTCGAGAAGGATGGCCGCGAACTGGTGGTGCCCGTCGATGGCCCGCTGATCGTCAGCGAGGACAGGCTGGCGCTGATCGCGGCGCTGAACGGCGTCGGCCTCGCCTATCTCTTCGACCTGCGCGTCGAGGATGAGCTTGCAAGCGGCAAGCTGGTGCGGGTGCTGGAGGATTGGTGCGCGCCCTATCCCGGCCCGTTCATCTACTATCCAAGCCGCCGCCAGATGTGCCCGGCCTTGCGCGCCTTCATCGATTTCTTCCGCTACACGGGCTGAGGCGGGAGCGGCCGATCATGGCGCTCCCGCATGCGCCGCCCGTCAGGCCGCGGCCTTCTGGTTGGCCGCCGAGGTGGCGAGCTTCGACAAGGTCTTGTCGGTAGCCGCCTCTTCCTGCAGCGTCTGGTCGAGCAGCGTCACCACGTCCTTCTTGCCGAGCGTCTGCGCCCAGGTCTTCAGCGTGCCGTAGCGGGCCATCTCGTAGTGCTCGACGGCCTGCGCCGAGGAGATCAGCCCGGCATCGATAGCCGGCGAACCCTTGAATTCCTCGATGATCTCTTCGCCTTCCGCGATGATCCCCTGGATCGCCTCGCAGGTCTTGCCCTGCGCCCGCTTGCCGATCAGTTCGAACACCTGCTGCAGCCGGTCGACATGGCCTTCCGTCTGCTCCTTGTGCGTCATGAATCCGGCTTTCAGCTCTTCCGATTGCGCCGCGCGCGCCATTTTCGGCAGCGCCTTGAGGATCTGCTTTTCCGCGTAGTAGATGTCCTTGAGCGTATCGTAGAACAGATCGTCGAGGTTCTTTTCCTTTGCCATGTCCCTTGTCCTTTGTCCCTGGCTCGTGGAAGCCGCGCCATGCGGCTTCGCAAGGAGAAGCTGGACGAAGGCTAATGGTTCCGATCATTTCGGGTGGCGATTTCCGGCCGATGCTGCAAACTTGCCGTCAGCAGGGGAGGGAGGACGCCGATGAAGAAGCCTGGATCAATGAAAGCACTGGAGGATCTGGGTCGGGCGCGGCTGTCGAAGAATTTCTTCCTGCGCGATTTCCTGCATTCCGAGATCGCCGATTTCTATCGCATCCCGAACATCCCCGACGATCCCCATCTGGCGATCGAAACCGGTAAGCGCCTGTGCGAGGAGCTGCTGGAACCCTTGCAGGAAACCTTCGGTCGCCTGCACATCCGCTCCGGCTACCGCTCGCCCGAGGTCAACCGTTTCGGTAACGTCAACAAGCTCAACTGCTCCACCAACGCCGCAACTGCCGCCCACCACATCTGGGACATGCGCGATGCCGATGGCTACATGGGTGCCGCGGCCTGCGTCGTCGTCCCCTGGGTGGTTGATCGCTACCACGCGCTTGAGGACTGGCAGCGGCTCGCCTGGTGGATCCACGACCATCTGCCCTATGCCTCGCTCTGCTTCTTCCCGAAACTATGGGCCTTCAACATCCAGTGGCACGAACGCCCGCGCCGGGTGATCCAGAGCTACATCAGCCCGCGCGGCATATTGACCAAGCCGGGGATGGAGAATTGGGAAGGGGAGCATTCGCAGTGGTATGAGGGGTTTCCGCCGCTCGAAAGTTGATCCGCTAGCAGATGTGGCCGTGAAGGGCGAAGCTTGAAGGCAAAAGCAAGACGGATTATCTTACATCCGTCTTACCTCTGGAATTCAAGCCATGGCGCACAGCGAAACCTTGATCACGACTGTCTCCACGAAGGGGCAGGTCATTCTTCCCAAGGCAATCCGCCAGCGGCGGGACTGGGAAGCCGGTACGCGTCTGATCGTTGAGGAAACGCCTGATGGCGTCCTGCTTAAGCGGGCCCCGGCGTTCGCGCCGACGCGACCGGAAGATGTTTTTGGCATGCTAGCCTACAAGGGAGAGCCGAAGACGCTTGAAGAGATGGACGCGGGGATCGCGGCCGAGGTTCGACGTCGTTATGATCGCAGTTGATACGAATATCGTCGTCCGATACCTGACCGGAGATCATCCGGAACAAGCGGCCCGCGCTCGCGAAATTATCAACGGCGAGCAGATTTTCGTTTCGACGACAGTCATACTGGAAGTCGGGTGGGTGCTGCGAAACAGCTACGCCTATACGCCGGCACGAGTTATCGCGGCGCTGACAGCATTCTGTGGTCTGCCTACCGTTGTGTTGCATGACGAGCAGATAATCTCGGCGGCACTTGAGCTCGCCGGTCAAAAAGCCGATCTCGCGGACGCGCTGCATTTCTGCGAAGCCAACCATTGCGAGGCTTTCCTAACGTTTGACCGGAAGTTCGTGAAGATCGCCAGGTCGGCCGGTTACGCATCGGTGCGAAATGCATAATGGCGCATTTCCGATAGCCCTGCGGCAGGATTAATCTGCCCACCTCAAAACAACGACTGCTGCACCGGCTTCGGCGGCGCGAGCTTCACGCCTTCCAGCTCCAACATCCGCGCCTTCGACACCGAGCCGCCGGGGGCCGAGAAGCCGCCGATCTTGTTGCCGGCGGCGAGAACGCGGTGGCAGGGGATGATCAGCGCGATGGGGTTCTTGGCCATGGCCTGGCCGACGTCGCGGGCGGCTTCGGGGCCGTGGCCGAGCTCTTTGGCGAGCGCGCCGTAGGTGGTCGTTTCGCCCCAGCGCAGGCGGCGGGCGGCGGCGTAGATGTCGCGGAAAAAATCGTCCTGGCCGGCGAGATCCAGCGCGAGATCGGAAAAGTCGATCGGCTCGCCCGCGAAGTAGCGCTTTACGGCGGCGATGGCTTCCGCGATGTCGGGCGTCGGAGTTGCCGGCTCGGCATCGGGGACGCGGCGGAGCAGCAGGCGTTCGGTGCCATCAGCGCTCGATGTCGGCAGCTGGAAGCGCGTGATGCCGATGGAGTTCCATGCGATGCCGCAGAAGCCGCCCTCGGTTTTGAAGATGGCGTAATGCTGTGCTTGTTGGGCCATGGGTCTCGCCTCCCGATATCGAAGCCTGTCGGCCGAAGGATCAGCCTCACCCAAAAATCGTGCCTGCCGGCCAGGAATTCAACCCGTTTCTTGCGCGCCGCGAATTTGCGGTCAGCCGCGCGCCTGGCGGGGCTCGGCCTCGTCTTGCGGCTGCTTTGCCAGATCCGGCCGCAATTTGGCGAAGACGGCGTCGAAGCCAGCGGCGATCTTTTGTGGCTCGTAGCGGCGCGCGGCCTCAAGGGCTGCGCGCGACAGCGCCGGGATGGCCTCGGGTTTCGCCGCCATGGCCGCGATCTCTGCGGCCAGCGCCTTGTCGTCGCCGGGATCGAAGAGATAGCCGTCCTTGCCGGGATCGATCGATTCAGGAATGCCGCCGGAGCGGGCGCCGATGACGGGGACGCCCTGCGCGAAGGCCTCGATCACCACGCGGCCGAAGGGCTCGCGAAAGAGCGAGGGCACGACCAGAACATCGATCTGAGGGAAGAAATCCTCGGGCTTGGTCCAGCCGAGGAACTTTGTATTTTCGCCGGGAAATTTCTGCGGCAGCGATTTCGAGTAATCGCTCTTGGCGCTGCCGGCGATGACGAAGCGGACGTTCTGGTCGTTCACCAGCCGGTGCGCGGCGCTGGCCAGCGTATCGAGGCCCTTCACCGGATCATGCACGCCGATGAAGCCGAAGCGCATCGGCCCCTCGGGCGGCTTGCGCGGTTCTCTCAGGGCGATCGGCGGGACGGCGCCGGGCACGCGGTGGGTGCTGGCGTTGGGGAAATAATCATGCTCGGTGTGGCGGCCGATGATGAAATCGGTCTCGCCGATCACGGCATCGACATAGCGCGAAAAGAATTTCTTGCCGTAGGAGGAGACCTGGCAGGAGGAACAGGCGCGCACGCAATTGTCGTCGCCGCGCCGCATGCTCGCCTTCCAGCAGAGGAGAAAGGCGCTGCGCAGGATATGGCAGACCGGCACGCCTGATCGTTTGGCGGCCGCCCAGGTGGCGACGTTAATGTTTTCGATGCTGTCGGTCAGCACGATATCCGGCTTGAAGCGTCGGATTTCGCGGCGCATGACGAGATAAGCGCGGGGATTGAAATTCTCCAGCGCGTGCCAGATCAGCTTCTTCCAGCCCGGCCGGGGAAGCCGGTAATTCCAGTCGATGTTCAGCGTCTTCAGGCGGTGCACGGGTACGCCGTCATAGACCTCGTGCTTGTCCTCGCCCGCGACGTTGACGACTTCGAGGTCGTGACCAGCCGCGATCAAGAGCTTGGCCACCATCATCGCCGAAATCGGGCCGCCGCCATCGATGAAGGGCGGAAAGGCCGCACAGGCCATCAAGATACGCATGTACAGTCTCCCGCCATCGATATTGAGTGTTCTTCTTTTGTTCTTGATTTCCTCAATTCACCTGCTACCATCCCTGCGTTCCCTGGATAGACAGAGGCGGGGCGGATGCTCCGGTGGTTGGTCATGCACGAACAGAACACGCAATCGTCCTTCGATTTCGCAAGCCGCAGGATGCACCCGAAATCGTCAAGATTTGGCAAAGAAACCCTGTTTTTCGCGATCCCGCCGGATCCCGAAGCGCGACAGGCCTGCCTGGAGATACAGGCGCGCCTGCAGCGCGAGCACGACGGCCTGCTCTCGCCCATGGCGCCCGAGCGGCTGCATGTCTCGCTCTACGGCGTCGCCAGCGCCGAGAAAATCAAGGACGAGATGATCTTCGCGGCTTGCCAGGCAGCGTCGGCGGTCGATGCCTGCCGGTTCGATCTCAGCTTCGACCATATCGCAACGTTCAGAACGGCATCGCGCAACGCCATCGTGCTCTCGGGCAATGGCGGTCGGGAACTGTTGCGACAGCTGCATATCCAGATCGGTATCGAGATGCATGCGATCGGCTGCGACCCGCATGTGAAAGCCGATTTCCAGCCGCATGCGACGCTGTTTTACGCCGACGAGACGGTGGCAAAGACCACGCTTGCGACGCCGGTCATCATGCCCGCGCGGGAGTTCGTGCTCCTGCACAAACGGCCGGGTGAGCCGACTTACGAGCATGTGGAAAGCTGGCCGCTCAGCGAACGCGGCTGACCGCTTGCCTCACACCTTGCCTCACGCATGGGAACACGCTTAAAGCTGCTGCAGCAATGACAGCAGCAGCGGAGACAAAGATGGATAGGTCCGAGATCATCATTTCAGGCGATACGGCGGGAATGGAGTGGCGGCTGCCGGTGCTGCGCTTCAAGGGCAGCGACCCGAAGGCGCCGAAGATCTATATCCAGGCGGCGCTGCATGCCAACGAGCTGCCGGGCACGGCGCTGGTGCATTTCCTCTGCGAGAAACTGCGCGCGGCCGAAAGCGCCGGCGAGATCCGCAGCGACATCACGATCGTGCCGCACGCCAATCCTGTTGGTGCGGCGCAATCGCATTTCGGCGAGCTGCAGGGCCGGTTCGATCTCGGCACGCGCACCAATTTCAACCGCGAGTTTCCGCTGATCTCGGTCAGGGATCGCGACGGGCTGGTGGCCGATCTCGACCGCTACAACGCCGTCGACCGGCTGAAGCGGCAGCTGATGCATATGGCGCTCGAAGCAGAGCTGGTGATCGACCTACATTGCGACGATGAATCGCTGCAATATGCCTATATCGACGAGGCCTTCTGGCCGGAAGCGGCCGATCTCGCCTCGGCACTCGACATGGAAGCGGTGCTCCTGTCGGATGGTGAAAGCTCGGCCTTCGAAGAGGCGATCGGCTATGCCTGGAAGCACGAAACACAGGAGAAGAAGACGCGGCTGCCAGGCAAGCTCTCGGTCACCGTCGAGCTTCGCGGCATGCGCGACGTCTACCCCGAGATGGCCAAGAAGGATGCCGAGGGGCTCTTCAACTTCCTTGCCGCGCGCGGCGCCATTGCTCATCAGGTTACGCTTGCGCCCTTTACCGGCCCTGCCGTGCCGCTCGACAATATCGAGATGATCCGCGCGCCTGAGGCCGGCACCGTGCTCTTCCATCGCGATATCGGCGAGGAGATCAAGGAAGGCGATCTGCTCGCGACCATCCTCACCCGACCAGGCATGGCCGATGGCGCGATCGAGGTGCGCGCGCCGCAGGCGGGGCTGATCGTCACCCGCACCTCGTCACGCCTGATGCGCCGCCGCGCCGACCTGATGAAGATTGCCTGCGGGGCGGCCAGCAAGGTTGTGCGCAAGCCGGGCGCGCTTGAGAACTGAGCGCCCGAGCATTGGGGCTGCGAACTGATTGGGAAGAACCGAATGACCGTCACCATCTATGGCATCAAGAACTGCGACACGATGAAGAAGGCCCGCACCTGGCTGGAAGAGCACGACGTCGCCCATGATTTCCACGACTACAAGGCGTCAGGTATCGACCGGGCGCATCTGGAGAAATGGACGCAGGAAGCGGGCTGGGAAACGGTGCTCAACCGCGCCGGCACGACCTTCCGCAAGCTGCCGGATGACGCCCGCGAAAACCTCGATCGCGAGAAGGCGATCGCGCTTATGCTGGAGCAGCCGTCGATGATCAAGCGGCCTGTGGTCGAAGCCGACGGCAAGCTTCTGGTGGGCTTCAAGCCGGATATCTACGGCGGGTTCTTCAAGGGCTGATCGGATGTCGAAGACGACGCGGGCGACGCAGGTTCTGGAAAAGGCGAAGGTGGCCTTCACCGTCCACACCTATGAGTACGATCCGAACGCCGAGCGCATCGGGCTGCAGGCGGCCGAAGCGATGGGCGAGGAGCCGCACCGCGTGTTGAAGACGCTGATGGCCGAGGTGGATGGCAAGCCTGTCTGCGTCGTCGTGCCCTCCGACCGCGAGGTCAGCATGAAAAAGCTCGCCGCCGCCTTCAGGGGCAAGTCGGCCAACATGATGAAGCCGGCGGATGCCGAGCGCCTGACCGGCTATCATGTCGGCGGCATCAGCCCCTTCGGCCAGAAGAAACTGGTTCCGACGGCGATCGAGGAAGCGGCAATGACTGAAGCCCTCGTCTACATGAATGGCGGGCAGCGCGGATTGCAGGTGCGGCTCGCGCCGAAGGATGCGCTCGACGTGTTGAACGCGACGGCGGCTGCGCTCATCGCCTGATTGTCTTCGAGCTTCAATTTCGCCGCAAAGGGGTCTAAGTCTGATGGCCTGTCCGTTCGTTTCAGAAGGTGATCGATCATGAACTACATGCCGCAGGGCGATAACGCCGTGGACCCCATCAAGCTCGACAAGCTCGCCGAAGTCGCCGTCAAGGTCGGGCTGCAGCTTCAGAGCGGCCAGGATCTCGTGATCACCGCGCCTGTCGTGGCGCTGCCGCTGGTGCGGCAGATCACCAAGCACGCCTATATGGCCGGCGCCGGCCTGGTCAGCGCCTTTTATTCCGACGAGGAATCGACGCTGGCGCGCTATCAATATGCCAATGACGCGAGCTTCGACCGGGCGTCCTCCTGGCTCTATGAGGGCATGGCGAAGGCCTATGCGAACGGGGCGGCGCGGCTCGCCGTTGCCGGCGACAATCCGATGATGCTCTCCGAGCAGGACCCCGCCAAGGTCGGCCGCGCCAACCGGGCGATGTCGACGGCTTACAAGCCGGCGCTCGAGAAGATCTCCAATTTCGACATCAACTGGAACATCGTCTCCTATCCGAACCCGGCCTGGGCCAAGCTGGTGTTCCCCAATGATCCCGAGCCGATCGCGGTCGCCAAGCTTGCCAAGGCGATCTTCGCCGCCTCGCGCGTCGACGTCGAAGACCCGATCACCGCCTGGGCGGAGCATAACGCCAATCTTGCGAAGCGCTCGAGCTGGCTGAACGGCGAGCGGTTCTCGGCGCTGCATTTCACCGGCCCGGGCACGGATCTGACGGTCGGTCTCGCCGATGGCCATGAGTGGCACGGCGGCGCTTCCACCGCCAAGAACGGCATTACCTGCAACCCGAACATCCCGACCGAAGAAGTGTTCACGACGCCGCATGCGCTGCGCGTCGAGGGTTACGTGTCGAGCACCAAGCCGCTGTCGCACCAGGGCACGCTGATCGACAATATCCGCGTGAAGTTCGAGGGCGGCCGGATCGTCGAGGCGAAGGCGTCGCGCGGCGAAGAGGTGCTGAACAAGGTGCTCGATACGGATGAAGGCGCACGCCGGCTCGGCGAAGTGGCGCTGGTGCCGCATTCCTCGCCGATTTCGGCCAGCGGCATCCTGTTCTACAACACGCTGTTCGACGAAAACGCCTCGTGCCACATCGCGCTCGGCCAGTGCTATTCCAAGTGCTTCCTCGATGGCGCGAAGCTTACCCAGGAGCAGATCAAGGCGCAGGGCGGCAATTCCAGCCTGATCCACATCGACTGGATGATCGGCTCCGACAAGGTCGATATCGACGGCATCAGGGCCGATGGCTCGAAGGTTCCCGTCATGCGGCAGGGCGAGTGGGCGTAACGGTCCAAGCCACTTCACGCATAGACCGGCCGGGTTTACCCGGCCGGAATTCTGGGTCAGCGGTAGTAGATCACGTGGCCGCCGTTCAGCGCGCGCTGCACCTGGATGACATTCTTCAGCGCGATGCCGCGATCGGCGATCGCCTGCATCAGGTGCCTGTCGGCGCTGACGGTTGCCTGCGCCTCGCGGATCCCTGATGGCATGGGGTGGCGCAGCGAGAGTGGCAGGGATTGCTCGCGCTGCGACAGGGAGGTGATGCGGATGGCGGTGACGCTGTCGTTATAGGCCTTGCCGAAAATGAACTCGGACACTTTCGACTGGCCCGCCAGCGCCGGCGCGACAGGCAATGCGCCAGCGAGTGCACCGGCAAGGGCGCCGACCATCAGAAGAGCGGGCAAGATTCTTTTCAAGGTATTTCTCCAGGTCGCATCATGAAGCGGCTGAAATCGCCGCGCCTTTGCTTCCACATAGGCGTTTTGCCGCATTTTTTAAACGCCCGGCCGAGGGCGTCGCGACCAATATTTGGTGATCGACGCGTAAGAACGTGCCCTATGTCGGCAAGATCAAAACAGGCTGCCCTGCTTCGGCGGTGCTGCGGGATCGGCTGCCTTTGGTTCCGAGGTTTTGCTGCCGCGCTTTCTGGCGCCGGCCGGCGGCTCGCCGCCCTCGGTGGTGATCGCGCCGATGCGGCCATCGGAGAATTCGATCGAGATGCCTGAGCCCGCCGACAACATCGCTGCCTCGGAAACCGGGCGGTTGTCCTCGTCGCGAATGACGGCATAGCCGCGCTTCAGCACGTTCTTGTAGGAGAGCGATTGCAGCATGCGCTCCTGCGCCGAAAGCTCGCCGCGCGCCCGCACCAGCTGGTGGCGCACCGCCGTGTCGGCGCTGCGCGAGAGATTGGCGAGGCGGTCGCGCATGCGCGATGTCTGGCTCTTCAGCCGCGATGGCAGCGAGGCGAGTGCCGCGTCGGCGCGGCCGATGCGCGATTTCGAGCGATCGATCAGCCGTTCCACGGTGCGCTCCGCCCGCGTCATGCGTTCAGCCAGCATCTGGCGGCGCTCGGCGATCCGGTTCGACAGCATGTCGGGACGCAAATGCGCCGCCGTGCGCTCGAAGCTGCGGCGCTTGTTCAAGGTGTTGAGTTCGAGGCCACGGCCAAGGCCTGACGCGGCCTCGTCGAAGCGGCGGCGCGGCAAAGCGAGAAGTTGGTCGAGCGAGGGCAGTGCGCGCATCAGCGCCCGCACCTGCTGCCGGCGCTGGTCCATCTGCCGCAGCGTGCTGCCCTGCAGCCGGGCCGCAAGACCCGAGAGCTGCGCCTCAAGCTCCGCCTTGACCGGCACCGCCATTTCGGCGGCCCCCGTCGGCGTCGGGGCGCGAACATCGGCTGCGTAGTCGATCAGCGTCCAGTCGGTTTCGTGGCCGACCGCCGAGATCAGCGGGATCCGGCTTTCGGCGGCGGCGCGCACCACGATCTCGTCGTTGAAGCTCCAGAGATCCTCGAGGCTGCCGCCGCCGCGCGCGACGATCAGCACGTCTGGACGCGGCGTTGGCCCATCGGGCGCGAAACTGTTGAAGCCGCGAATGGCGTTCGCCACTTCCTCGCCCGAGCCCTCGCCCTGCACCTTCACCGGCCAGACGACGACATGCACGGGGAAGCGATCGGAGATGCGGTGCAGGATATCGCGGATGACGGCGCCTGTGGGCGAGGTCACCACGCCGATGACGCGGGGCATGAAGGGCAGCGGCCGCTTGCGGGCGGGATCGAACAAGCCCTCGGCGCCAAGCTTGCGCTTGCGCTCCTCGATCAACGCCATCAGCGCGCCGGCGCCGGCCGGCTCCAGCGTCTCGATGACGATCTGATATTTGGAGGAGCCCGGGAAGGTGGTGATCTTGCCGGTCGCGATCACTTCCATCCCCTCTTCGGGGCGGACTTTCAGGCGCGAAAAGCTCGTCTTCCAGACCACGGCGTCGATGCGGGCGCGGTCGTCCTTCAGCGAGAAATAGGCGTGTCCCGACGAGTGCGGGCCGCGATAGCCGGAGATCTCGCCGCGCACGCGCACCTGGTCGAAGGCTGTCTCGACGGTCCGCTTGATCGAACCCGACAGTTCCGACACCGAATATTCGGTGAGATTGCTCGGCGAATCATTGTCGAAGAAGCTGCTCATAAGGCTGTTCTAGCCGAAGAAGAGCGCAAAGGCAGCCCCGTGCGCGGGGAGGTTTTTCGTTCGCGGACTCTGTCCGATGCTGCGTCTCAACGAAAACAATCTCGCTGTTTCAAGAGCTTGACGGATCGGCAGGACAGCACGACGTCTGAAGCCCGCGCGCGATTTTCCCCGTTTTGCATGGTGGCACCATGATTGCGGAAGAAAACCAAGGAGCTTCCAATGTCCGATCGCTTTGCATCCCACACACCCTCGCTCACAGGCCCCGCCAGCACCGGCTTTCCGATCACGCCCGACGACACGCTGGCGCTGCCCGAGACCACGCGCGCGCTTTATGTCGGCGGTGGCGGCACTCTCGCGGTGGAGATGGCATCAGGCGCGGTGCTGACCTTCGAGGGCGTGGGCGACGGCGTGCTTTTGCCGCTGCGCGTGTCGCGCGTGCGCGCATCCGGCACCACGGCGAGCGGTCTCATCGGCCTCGTTTGAGTTTTCCGGAGATGTTTTTCGTGCAAGCCAAATATATGGAACCGCGAATATTGCCGGTGCGTTAATTGTTCGTCAAAGCCAGCGGACGTATAGTGAGGTGATTCGGGAGACCCTGATGATTGCTCTGACCGCAACAGCAATTGGCATCGCAACCGCGCCGATGCGCAACATCTTTTCCATGGTTCTCGTGGGCTTGCTCATCTGCGGAAGCTATATCTGTGCGGCGCTTTTCGGGCCGACCTCGATCATCGATCTCGCCGTCGCCATCCTCTTCTACAATATCAGCCTGCTCGCCTGCCTCGCAGGACTGCACCTGATCGGGCGCGCCCGCAAGAGAGCGCGCCTCGTTTAACTTCCGTCACGATCCACCGATAGTTACGATCCGCTAGGCACGTAGCGGAAGAACTGCACCGGCGAGCCCTCCTGCTTCGGCAGCGGCTGCAGGTAGGACGGGACATTGCCCTTTTCCAGCTGTGCGTAGAGACCATCCGGCTTCATCTTGGCGATCTCGCGGGTCTGCGCGAAATCGGGGCAGAAGGCGAGCGTCGTCACGCCGGTGCCGCGGATGAAGGCTTCCGCATCGGCAGGCGTCGCAAGGCCGATATGCAGCTCGGTAAGCATGCCGCCCTGGTTGCGGTGGTACGGCGCGGAAAGGATGCGGTTTTGCGTGAAGCGCAGGATATGAACGCCCATGTCCGAGGGTGCGGAGACGAGGCCGGGCGCTATCGACGCCAGCGGCGCAACCACCTCGGGCGAGGCGCAGGTGAGCTTTTCCTTGGCCTCGGCCAATTCGGCCTGGGTGTTGTCCAGACGCGAGCCGATGAAGCCGCCGACCAGCCCCCAGACCGAGGCGACGCTCAGGAGCACGGTCAGGATATAGCTCAGCGCGGCGGCGCCATTTTCCCGATCGGCATTGGAGACGCGGCGTATGTCGATGATCAGCAGCGCCAGCGGGAAGACGGCGAGCTGGTTGGCGAAGGTCGAGCCGCGAACCTGGACGAGCGAGATCCCGAAGCTGATGCCAAGCAGGCAGAGCAGGATGAGATGGATGCGGACGCGATCGGCATGGAAAAGCCGGAAGACGCAGACGGCGATGCCGAACAGGCCCGTCGCGTAGAAGAAGCCGAGCGTATAGGGATCCTGCCGCATTGCGCCGAAGATCGACTGCGCTTCCTGGACATTGTTGAGCCAGAGATCGATCAGCATCGGGTCAAGATCGGCGAGCGGATTGCGCAGGCATTGCGGGGCGATGATCAGAGCCGAGGCCATAACGCCGGCCCCCACGCCCGCAAGGGCCACGAAGCGCAGGCCGCGTCCGAGACCGCTGGCGAAGGCCGCGGCAAACAGGAGCAGACCGCCGCCGATGGCAGCGAGGCTATAATAGCCGAGTGAGAGGTTGTCGCAGGTCACGGCTGGATAAAGCCGCGGCGGCACCGTGCCGAAGAAGAATAGGCTGATCGACAGCGCGAGCGTCAGGCCGAAGGCCTTGGCGGCGGGCGCAAAGGGCTTTCCTTCCCAGGCCCAGGCCAGCGAGACGACAAGGCAGACGCCGGCGACGAAGGGCGTGGTCTCGGCGCCAATCGCAATCGCCAGTGCGGCTGAAAAGCCAGCGATCGCGTAGCTCAGCGGCCGGTTATCCTCATCGAGCAGCATCGCCGTCATGATCGCCACGAGGGCGAACTGGACATTGTGATGATCGATGGAGCCGGGCAGGAAGCGGTTGCTGGCAAGTAGCAGGAAGACCGTGAACCCCAGCGCGATATGCATGCCGAACACGCCGCCGACGCGCCGGCCGGCAAGCCCCATGCCCCAGAGGCTCGGAACGACGAGCGAGAGCGGCCAGACGAGCAATGCCGCGGCTTCTGCCCGCTGCTCGGACAGGAAGAGCGAGAAGAACTTGATCAGCGTGGCGATCGGAAGGTCGATCACCCGCGACCAGTGCATCAGCGTGCCGTTGCCCAGCCCCATGCGATACTGCATGAGATCGAACCAGCCCTGTCCGTTCAGGAAATCGCGAACCTCGACGAGGCGCATGACATCGTCATTGTCGGCACCGACATAGTCCTTCGCATTCGGCAGGCGAAGCGCGACGATCGCGATTATCAGCAGCACGCTGTAGAAGAGGACGGAAGGCCAGAGCCGCGTCGCCTGCAATTGCAGCCTTTCGCGCAGGGACATGGATGTTGGTTCGCCAGTCATCGGGGCAACAGTCGCCATGAAGCAGATCTCGTCATTGATTGCGGCGCGACTTTACGATGCGCGTATCAAGAAAGCGTAAAGTAGCGGCGCGGACACATCTTCGCGGTCCCATCAGTGACCTTCGCCCTCGTCATAGGCACTTGTTAACGGCCCTCATTTAGACTTGCCGCAAATTCCTCCTGATGGGTGTGATCATGACTGGATCGCGTATCGACAATCTGAGCGTCGCCGTTTTGCTTCCCTGCTATAACGAGGCGGCGACGATCGGCGCGGTCGTGCGCGGCTTCAAGGCGACGCTGCCGGATGCGGCTGTTCATGTCTACGACAACAACTCCACCGACGGCACGGCGCTCCATGCCATGCTGGCCGGCGCCCATGTCGTGCGCGAGCGGCGCCAGGGCAAGGGCCATGTGGTGCGTCGCATGTTCGCCGATATCGATGCCGACATCTACATCATGGCCGATGGCGACGGCACCTATGCGCCCGAGGACGCGGAAGAGCTCATCCGCACGCTGCTGTCGGAACGCGCCGACATGGTTGTCGGCACACGCCGCGGCGTGCATGACGACGCCGGCCGCCAGGGCCATGCCTTCGGCAACCGCATCTTCAACATTCTGTACCGCACGATCTTCGGCCCGGATTTCACCGATATCTTCTCCGGCTACCGGGTGTTTTCGCGCCGCTTCGTGAAAAGCTTCCCGGCGGTCTCGGCCGGCTTCGAGATCGAGACGGAGATGTCTGTCCACGCCTCACGGCTGAAGCTGCCTGTCAGCGAGCTGGAGCTCGACTACGGCCGTCGGCCCGAGGGCTCGCATTCCAAGCTCTCGACTTTCAAGGATGGCGCCAAGATCCTCTGGATGTTCGCCATGCTGATGAAGGAAACGCGGCCCTTCGCCTTCTTCGGCATCATCACCGGCCTGTTCATGGCGCTGAGCCTCGGCTTCATGACGCCGGTCCTGGCCGAATATTTCGAGACGGGGCTCGTCAGCCGCATGCCGACCTGGGTCATGTCGATGGCGCTGATGATGATCTCGTTCATGATGTTTACCGCCGGCGTGATCCTGGATTCGGTCGCCCGCTCGCGCGCAGAGCACCTGCGCATCGAATATATGCGGCTCGAGGCATCGCATCTTCTCGGCAACGGCCTTGCCTCCGAGCTCGAAGAGATCGACATTCGCCGGCAGCCCTCTCAAGCGGGTGCGGCGTGAAGAAACTGCTGCGCTTCGGCATTGCCGGCGGGCTGGGCTTCATCGTCGATGCCGGCGTGCTCATGCTTCTGCTGCACACAACGCCGATCGGGCCTTTCATCGCCCGGGTGATCGCGATCGCGCTCGCCATGGTGACGACATTCGTCTTCAACCGAACCTTTACCTTCGAACGCTCGGGAGATTCTCTCGCCGCCGAAGGGTTCCGCTACGGCTCGGTCGGGATCACCGCCGCATTGGTCAATTACGGGCTCTACTCGGCGCTGCTTCTTTCCATGCCCGACCTGCAGCCGCTGGCGGCGATGGTGTTTGCCACCGCCGCGGCGACTGTCTTCAGCTTCTTCGGCTACTCGCGCTTCGTCTTTCGCGAGAAGTAATCACACCGTCTCCCAGCCATCCTTCTCGCTGGCGCGATAGATGGCGTCGATGAACGCCTGGCTGAGCTTCGAGCTCTCAAGCGACACGATCTCCTGCGCCTCACCCTTGGCGGCGCGCGCGAAAGCTTCGGCCTCGCGCTTGTACTGGCGGCTGTCGGGGAAGCGGAAAGTGGTGGATTCGTTGTGGTTGCGGTTGCTGAGTTCGATCTCTTCCGCACCCCAGCGGTCGGCATTGAAGGGCGACTTCACCTCGATGAAGCCTTCGGAACCATGGAACACCATGATCTGGCGGTTCGCCATCTGCGTGGAGATGTAGAAGCTGAGCTCGAAGCCGCCGAAATCCGCCTTGACGCTGGAATAGATGTCGGTGCCGAAATCAGGATCGCGGCGGGTGACGGCCTGAACGCGGCGCGGCTCCTCGCCGGTGACGAAGCGGGTGGTGATGGTCGGGTAGACGCCGATATCGGGTAGCGCGCCGCCACCGAGTTCAGGGATGTTGCGCATGTTGCCGGGGTCGCGGTTGAAGTAGGTGAAGGCGCCCTGCACATGCAGCAGCGTGCCGATGGCGCCGTCCTTGATCAGCTGGCGCACCTTCAGCCAAACAGGGGCGTAGGTGACCATGTAGGCTTCCGTCACCAGCACCTTGTTGCGATCGCGCGCGGCGATCAGGCTGTCGATCTCGTCTGCCTTCAGCGCGATCGGCTTTTCGCAGAGCACGTGCTTGCCGGCATCCGCCGCCTTGATCGTCCACTCGACATGCTGGGCCGTCGGCAGCGGGATATAGACAGCATCGATCTTGTCGGAGGCCAGCATCTCCTCGTAGGAGCCGAAGGCGTGCGGCACCGAGAAACGGTCGGCCATTTCCCTTGCCTTG
>Ga0308158_10001120_pt1 | contig 30898 bp, 25 predicted proteins | sample PhyBR2_FD_201038 | JGI IMG/M metagenome (GOLD analysis project Ga0308158, IMG submission 201038) | Phyllosphere microbial communities from UC Gill Tract Community Farm, Albany, California, United States - DLSLB.R2 | ecosystem: Host-associated > Plants > Phyllosphere > Unclassified | place: USA... | reverse complement strand
AAGCACCCAAGGTATTTAAAAAGCCGGTATAAGTGACACGGTCGCCCACTTGAAAGTCAGTAACCCCCTCACCTACGGCCTCAATCACACCAGAAGCCTCTACGCCCATGCCATTTGGCAGTGGAATTTGGTATGTACCGTCACGGAAATAAGTGTCAGCATAATTTAGCCCTACTGCCACATGACGTAGAAGAGCTTGCCCTGCGGCTGGCTTTCCTACTTCGATATCTTCGTAGCGCATTACTTCAGGAACACCCGATCCATAGAATCGTATTGCTTTATTCGACGTCATTTTTCTATCCATGCTATATTTTTATTCAGTGATTAATCACACATCAAAACTACAACACTCAATAGAGCAACACTTTACATAAGACGACATTAACTTAGCATTTTACGACATCATAATGCAGCTACACGATCCAAACCGCTTAAAGTCTTTCACATATAAATTATTTAAAATCAATCATTTTTATTACAACCAGCATTGATTTAAATACTTATATGGTTACATTTGACATGAATACTTCGTAGCACAAATTTATGAACTCATGCTGCACTTTAAAGTATCCAGCAACACACCAAGTTTGAGCAACAGTAAGTCATCACTAAACGTTCCATCTCTTACCATCTTAGAGCTCGATATTAAAAATAGAGATACGAATGAGATGATTTTACAGGTATGACTCTCTCGACAAGGCACGAGGTACAGATTCTTCCATGTGCTGGACTAATGTGGATTAAACAAAAGCTCATGGTATAGGAAGACCGAATGTCTTAAACAATGAAACATCGCGCTGGAATTTACTGGTATTGAAACAGTTCCATTTTAAGTACTATTTCAACATGGTGCTTAAAAGAATGCTGATCTAGGCCCTTTAAGCCGAGTTGATAAATCCCTTCTAAGCCACAAACAAAAGCTATGAGCCGCCATGCAATGTCTTGACTAGAACTTGCTGTCGAAACTTTAAATTCTTGCTGAATAATCCCCTGCTCAATGGTAGCCACTAAAGCGTTATGCCATTGTTCCATTGTCACGTTATAAGCTTTTTTAATTTCCTGATCCTGTTCAATTAAAATCTCAGCCTCATTCCATAAACGTAAATAAGGTTGTGTTTGTTCAATATTTTCAATGCCGAGCAATAAAAATAGGCGGTCAAGACTACTATTGGTTGTGATTTGATCTTCCACTTGATCCAGCTGATTCATCAATTCAATAAATACTTCGGCTTTTAAGTGTGAGCTTGATTGAAAATGATGATGCACTTGTCCAGTCGAAACTTGGGCTTCAGCGGCAATCCTACGCACAGTTAAACCATTAAGCCCTTCTAGTAGTGCTACGCGTTTTGCTGCATCTAAAATCATCGTACGACGCTGTTCACGGTTTAAATAGTTCATTGCATTAGTATTCAACAGAGTTTACAAAACAGATATTAAACAAAGTTGGACACTTGTTCAAGTATGGCTATAATAAGCAAACTTGAACAAGTGTCCAACTTCAATTAGGTGTTTTATGTCCCGCAAATGGGTGATTTTGGCAATCATCGTACTCATTTATTTACCTGTTTCAATTGATGCAACAGTACTCCACGTTGCGATCCCGACATTGAGTTCAACACTCTCTTTGTCAGCCAATGAAATGTTATGGGTCATCGATATTTATTCGCTGATTATGGCTGGGCTAATTCTGCCAATGGGTGCATTGGGAGATAGGATTGGCTTTAAGCGCCTGATGTTAATTGGTGCAAGTATTTTTGGTGTGGCTTCATTGATGGCGGCCTTTGCAAATTCAGCTTATATGTTGATTGCAGCCAGAGCCTTTTTAGGTGTCGGGGCAGCCATGATTTTACCGGCAACTTTGGCTGGTGTTCGAAACACTTTCTTAGATGAAAAACAGCGAAATTATGCTTTAGGACTTTGGGGAACCGTTGGCGGTGGTGGTGCTGCTTTTGGTCCACTTTTAGGTGGCTTTATATTGGAACACTTTTCATGGGGTGCGGTATTCCTCATTAATGTGCCTATTATTATTCTTGTACTCATATTGACTTTATGGCTGGTCCCTAAACAAGCAGTTCAAACCAAACAGCCTTTGAACCTGTTACAAGCACTGATCTTAGTGATCGCGATTTTAATGCTGATCTATTCGATTAAAACCTCGATCTACGCTTTTAGTTTTTGGATGGTGTTGGTTTTTGCTGTTGGATTATGCTTATTGGTGGGCTTCGTTCGGCATCAACTCCGTGCAGTTCAACCGATGATTGACTTTAGTTTATTTAAGAATCCTGTCATCTCAACCAGTATTGTGATGGCAATGGTTGCCATGATTGCACTGGTAGGTTTTGAATTATTGCTTTCTCAAGAATTACAGTTTGTGTATGGCTATACACCGCTTGAAGCGGGTCTCTTTATTTTACCGTTTATGATTGCTATCAGTATTGGTGGGCCTTTCACCAGTGTTCTGATGAATCATTATGGTTTACGTCCTGTAGCGACAGTAGGCATGTTGATGTGTGCTGTATGTTTCTTTGGTTTAGCCATGACCGATTTTGGTACACATTATATTCAAGCTTGGGTATGGATGGTGTTGATGGGTATCAGTGTTGAAATTGCATTATTGTCTTCTACAGCAGCCATTATGTCTGCCGTTTCCCCTGAAAAAGCAACCGCAGCTGGAGCAATTGAGGGTATGGCTTATGAGCTCGGGGCTGGTTTGGGAGTTGCCATTTTTGGATTATTACTATCATTATTCTATGCACAATACATTGTTTTACCGGATACACTACCTGCAAATATGCTTACTGAAGCAAGCTCTTCAATTGGTGAAGCGATCTCACTGCTTCGACATTTGGACCCAGCGTTGATGCAAGAGCTTAAACAAGCAGCTTCAGACGCTTTTATTCATTCACATAGTAAAGTGCTCACTATTTCAGGTGTGATGTTTTTAATTCTCTCTGTATTTGTTTGGCGAGCCTTACCAGATAAAGTGCAATCTGCTGATTCCTAATTTCCGCATAATATTCAATCGCTTATATTTAAGAATAACGGAGCTTTATGCAATAGATTGCATAAAGCTTCATTTAACTTATCAGCACAGCTTGATAACTTGAAATTTTAAATGATGAATAGTCACTAAAGTTTTAGACATGAGTTATTTATAGATCTTCAATTACATTTAGTATTATGACATTTTCAATATTTTTAGGGTCGTATTTGATTGTTACGCTTTTTCCAACGGCATATTTTGCAGTATCGCTTTTTCTCATGATCACTTTAAATTTATCAGTGATAATTTCATTTCCATCGATGTTGAGACGCAACTGCATAAAAAATAGCGGTTGATATTGAACTTTAATAAGAGAATCTAAGTAATAAACAATTTCAGCCTCTGTCTCTTTGCCTCTTATAGACCTACAGATCTTATAGTAAATATCTTTTAATAATATTTTCCAAAACACTAATATTACAAGCCCGCCAATTATAAACGAGAAAAAAATGAGTAACGGATTCACGAAATAAGCCCTCATTGAGACCAAACTCGCCTTAGCCAATCTCTATATTAAAAAGACATTTAGGAAATATGAGATTGATTCAGATGGTCATAAGTCAGAATTAAAACCTTCAAAATGAAATTGAATGACAAGACAACATTATAAGTATGTAAGCTTTCTGATTTTTTTATTGCTTACAAGAAATTAACTATAAAAAAACCACTTAGAATTAATACACCTAAGTGGTTGATATATATGGTGGGCCCACACAGACTTGAACTGTGGACCAACGGATTATGAGTCCGTTCACGTTTAATCAAAATATCAACAAGATATTAAAATAAAATACATATTATCATGCACTTATTAATTTTACAAAGTTTACTATTCACTCTTTTTGTTGATTAATATATATTGATTTTTAGTACTATTTGCTTACCAGATGCTTACTAGAATGAAATTCACAAAACCAGCTATAGACAAAATTAATTGTACAGATAAGACTAAACCAACTTTTTTTTGGGATGAAAGAACACCTGGATTCGGCGTCAAAGTTACACCTAAAAATAATAAAAGCTACATTTTCCAGGGTCGCATTGGACTCCAAAATCGCCGTATCAAAATTGGCGATGTCGATACATGGAAATTAGATGACGCTCGTAAGTATGCACAAGAATTGGCTATTATGTGTCACAAAGGGATTGACCCATTGATCGAGCGTAAGAAAGCTTTAGCTGATAATAAAGAACTGCTAAAACAAGAAAAACGCAAGACGATTAAATTTAAAGATGTATGGTTTGAATATTTAAAAGCAAGACAACCTAATTGGCGACCAAGAAGTTATCAAGACCACATCGAATTATCTAGAGGTGGTTACGATCCTAAAAAAAATAGTGTTTATACCAATCAACCTATTTTTCAACTGTTTGAGTACAAACTTTCTGAATTAACTGCAGATATATTTTGCGATTGGCTTGATCACAATGACTTCCGTCCAACAACATCAGCTAAAGCATACAGACTTACCCGAGCTTTCCTGAATTGGTGTGAGGAACACGAGGATTATGAAAACTTAGTGCCGCCAAAATCATATAACTCAAAGAAAGTTAAAGATAAAGTCCCTTCCCCCAAAGCCAAAAATGATTGTTTGATGAAACAGCATCTAAAACCATGGTTTGAAGAGGTAAATAAGTTAACTAGTAGAAAAATAGCGATTTTTTTGATATGTAGTTTAATCACTGGTTGCAGAAAGAATGAGCTGCTTTCATTAAAATGGACAGATGTCGATTTTCGTTGGAAAACAGCAAAAGTCAGAGATAAAATTGAAGATGAAGGTCGCCTAATCCCTTTGACTGCATATGTTGAAAGCTTATTATTAGAACTAAAGAAAAATTCTGATTCTAATTTCATATTTAGCAGTCAGGACGCTGCATGTGGACATATTGTTAATCCCTACGATAGCTTAGAGAAAATATGTAAAAAACTAAATATTGGACTAACTCCCCATGGATTGAGAAGGTCATATAAAACATTAGCTATATGGGCAAAAATCAATGAAGGATCTTTAGCACAAATATCCGGTCATAAACCAAGTGCATTAGTTGAAAGACACTATATCGTACGACCTATGGATATGCTACGAGAAACACTGCAAGAATATGAGGATTGGATACTTCACACCATATCAGCTGAAGAAAATCAATTCTAAAACATTTTGTGGGAGGATAAGAATGGTTATCCTACCAAAAAGTAATAGTTACTAAAAGATAGCTTTCTTCTGTTAAAGCTTATCTTTACTTATTCAAATCAAATGGTCAGGTCAAAAATGATTTTAGCTAGTCAGATCAAAAGAGCATGAATGGTCAGGTTGATAGATATTTTGCAGAAGCTAGAAAAAGTTCCCAGTACACAGTCAGTTTTTTATTTATAGAGTCTCTCCTAGACAAAAGACGTCTATTCATTTTGCATAGGCGAGAAGAATGACTTATTGGCTTTATAGGTTATTTTTCTCATTATTCAAATTTCTTCTTTTTATCATGTCGATAGATTTTTGTACTAGGGCTTGAAGTCATAATATTTGAGATTGATCGTTCTATAGATGTTCGCAATCCGTTAAATAACTGTACCTCATTAGATAATTGGAGATAGTCCAATATATTTTCGCTAAAAAATTCTATGATTTCTCTCGGATTTCTAATTCTAAAATGCTCGCTTTCAGCTAATTTTATGAGATGTGATAGCTCAGGAAATGCTTTACTCCCAGCGAGTTTAAGCGCCATTTTATTATCAATTGATTCGTAGATAAGTGTATGCGTAATATCAAAAGGTGGCGATACAAAAATGTTCTTCATATCTGGGGAATATTGCAGAGCAAAGTTTTTCAGATGCGCATCGCCATTACCAATTAAACAGTTGAATATTATGTATTTATACATTTTCTCAACTTCAATTGCGCTACCAGTATATAGATATGTCGCTTTCAATAGTTTTTCATAGCTCCCTGAATATTTTACATCTGGGTCATTTGACTTTTTCATAAGTGTCGTAAAGTCTTCATAGCCTAGTTTTGTACCATCACTGGATTTATCAAACCGTTCTACAACATATGTTTCTAAATTTTCAGACAAGTACGTTTGTGGTGGCTCAAGTCCACACTTTCGCGCAGCCTGCATACAGACAAATTCATTGACGGTAAGTAATGGAAATTCAGAGTCAAACGACTTTACGATTAAATCCTTTTGTTCAACTGTTCTATCAGTTTGAACAGTTTTTGCATTCGGAATGCTCACCTTGGGTTGCATACCAGCCAACGAATTTCTGAGATAATATTTTTCTAATAGCTGTGGAAAAAGAGGTTCTTTACTACGGTAAGATAGGATTTCACTCAAGCTTAAAGAATCTGCTTCAGGCAAATTTAGCTCACTTCTATAAGAGAGCATCCCAATTCCTTGACTACCTTGTAGTGCCAATAAATACATATCATTAACTTTGGCATATCTGGCAAGTTTTTCAGCAATAAATCTCCGATTAAAGCCCTCAGGTAAGTTTTGAGCAAAAATTGGGTGAAGTGCACCGGAAGAATATCCGTCTATGCCTTTGCGAGTCATAGTGAGTGATACATGCTGTTTTTCTTGTGTTGGCTGATAATGGTGCACTGAACCATATGTCAATACGCCTAATTCAGCTTGATTAGCACATACCTTAATATTATTGATTTTGGCTGGAAGCTTTGGTGTACTCATTCACTATCCTCCGAAAACATATTTTCAATATCATCCCAGTGGGGCAACGAATGTTGCTTTGGAGATACATCAAACTGTAAACCTACTGCATCAAGTACACGCTCAAATATGTCAAACGAACCAGTAAAGCGCCCATTCTCGATCTCAGAAATTGTAGTTTTGTTAATTCGAGTCAGTTCTGATAATTTTTGCTGTGTAAAACCAAGGGCTTTTCGTTCTGCACGAACTTTTTTCCCAATTTCTACTCTACTCACCATTGCAATTCAACCAAAAAATATTAGCCATATAGCTAATATGATATACCATTTTCAAAATGTTATCTATATAGCTAATATTTTAAAAATAGAAATCAGTTACTATTGTCTTATAGTTGATTAGAAAATGATGGACTGCCTGCCACCATTCTCCTAGATAAATTTTGTCTATTTTTTATATAGGTGGACTGCTCCCAGTGTCATAGATATGGCACAGAATCATATGCATATCTATTTATTTTATAGGAGTAAATTTTGAATTATAAAATAAAATATTATACTATTATGAATTAGTAATTCTTACAAAAATTCGTAATACGTATGAAATATGAAAAAAATTTTATTAGAATACAACTTATGGAATTAAAGTCTACAAATGAAAACTCTCCAATTACATTTACTGGGCGATACAAACATAAAGAATCGCAAGACTATATAACCTTAACAACTATCAGAGTCTATAAAAAAGAAATTGGGAAACAAAAAACTATATGTGATCATATAAACTTAAAAAAATCTTCTATTCCTAAAGATATGATTTTTGATGTTAATGTACATAACAGGAAAGTATATTTTATAGGTGAAGTTATCTTATATGAGCATGATGGAAAAGTACGTGCTGGAATACAGCTAATTGATAAACCTAATGAAATTATTATGTGGTTTGCAGATCAGAATTTAAACTTCAACAATTTAAAATAGGCACTGTTGCAAATAGCTGCTCTGATAAGCTAAATATTTGTACAGTTCGAGATACTACAGATGAATCCATTCCATAATTGGCATCTTCAAGGAGGAATCATTCTTTGGGCTGTCCGTTGGTATTGTAAATTTGGTATTAGTTAGCTCACTGAACGAGGCGTGAATGTTGATCACACCATAATTATGGTTCTGTGGCATTAAGTTTTTGATTCATATACATCATTTCAATATAATGGGTTTCTATGAACAGGGAAATTCAACAAAGACTCGTATGGGTTAAATTATTTGAAGAGACCAATGATGCTAGCCTAGTTTGTCGGAGATGTGGCATTTCTAGACCAACGTTACGCAAGTGGTGGAAACGATATTCTGAGCAAGGTATTGATGGATTAAGTAGCCAAAGTAGACGTCCATTAAAATCGCCAAATACCAAAATCAATGCTGAGCTAGAAGCCTTAATATTAGAAATGCGCTCAGCTAGAGATCTTGGTGTCAGTGGAAGTGCAAGTATTCACAAATAATGCGTAGCTAAGCTAAGAAACCAATTCGTTTAGCAAGTAGAATACTCCTAGTTTTTCATTTCGCATCATTTATTTTCAGCATTACCGATTCTTCTCTATCTTTTATTAGGGGGATTACCCATATGTTATTTATTACTTATTAAAGGTATTCCTTCTACATTTAATGTTTTTGTTGATATTAAATACTTTTTTAATAATTCAATAGATGGTTTACAATTTTCTTCAAGATGAAAATCATTATTTAAAGCAGAAATATAAATATTCAGCCAAACAGTATTTTTTACTTTTGGAAGAAAGCCAGAAAGTTGTATAAAATTTTTTTTATCAAAAATTAACCTTAGAGTTCTAAGAACTGGAGTAAAATATTCATAATTCAATAAATTGGCTACATCATCATTTAAATCCTCTGTTATGAATTTTTTATTTAAGTATTCTTCAAGACTAGGATCAAGAAAGGAATCTAGCGGATTTAAAATAGCTAAGTATAAGGATTTGAATGATTTAGCACCATTCTCAATACACTCTAATTGCAATTTATCAGCAGTTGAACCTGTAATAAAAATATCATCGCCAAATATAATATGAACATTATTGCTAGCAAAAAAATTACTTTCTGGAATGATATGATCTCTATTTTTAGAGATACTAATTCTCTCCATTTCACTTAATGAAGCATAATTTTCACATGGTAAGGCCAATCGAGGAAGTTTTACATTAATTATGGTTGGATAATTTTTTAAAGCCAACCAAACATTGAGCTTTTTAGAAAAATTTTCAAATAAAATATTGGCGGTTGATGGTGCACTTCTCCAACCAGTAGTTAATAATACAATTTTTTCATTAGATTTTTTAACATTTTCAAAAAAGATATACCATTGGCTATCTTTATTTTGTAATTCTACTATCATGTACTCATATAAAATATTAGCAAAATATTCAATATCTTTATAACTACCATACTTTGCTTGACTATACATTTTTGTAAAGTCTATTGCATTCTCCCCAGAATCATAAATAAATTCTTCATTATTTAAAAACAACGAATGAATATAAAAACTATCTGTCATTTTAAAGTATTTATTTATATCAATAATATTTAACTTTAAGATTGAATGCATAATAGATCTAAAATTTTTTATAGACATGCTTTCAATTATATTTTCAGATATCCAATTATATATAACAGTTAGATTCTCTTTATTTTCATTTTTAAAAACTTTCCAATCAAAAACCTCTTTGTTTTTAATTAGATTTATAAACTCAATTTTACTAATCACAACCTAATTCCTCAATAAATCACGAATTTCTATATGTTTTTTATTTCTATTTTCAAAATAACAAATTTTCTTTAAACCTATGTTTTGAGCTTTTAATAAAATTTCCTCAAGTCCTAAACCAACATCTTCTGGTATATGTGCATCAGAACCAACGACAAAGTCAATTTTATTTTCTACACCATATTTAATGTTACCTAAACATGGGTAACTCCATTCTCCAAAACACTCCAAATTTGTAGTTGGATTATATTTACTTTTCCTTAATCCTGATGTATTTAATTCATATGCTAATTTATTTTCAATTAATAATTCTATTATCTCAAAATGATATTTTTTTAAAAAATTGCTATTAACTGCTCTTAATAAAATATCAGGATGTCCTATTGAATCAAACTGCTTTGACTTTATTAATGATTTTGCTTGATGAAAATACCTCTCAATAACTTGAGGATTATTTATTTTATTTAAATCCCAGACATTAATATTTCCATTAATACCTGGTATATAATGAATAGAACCAATAACGTAATCAGGTTTAATGCTATCAATTATTTCTTGATTATAATCAAAACAATCTTCAAAATAATCACACTCCAAACCAACCAATACTTTTATTTCATATAAATACTTTTCCTTTAAAGATAGTATGTTTTCTTTATAATCATATATCTCTTCTTTTCTTAATCTATTATTTGAATCTAAAAAAAATGGTGCATGATCTGTAATTGTTAATACACTTATACCTTTACTAATAGCAGAGAGTATAACTTGCTCAATTGATCCCCTAGCATGCTTTGAATATTCTGAATGTACGTGTGAATCAATCATTCGACGCAATCTCTTTTAAAATCTCTGGGTATGTTTCTAACTCCTTCATCACCCAATAAGGGTTATTATTTCTTCTTATAATTTCATTTATAATAATATTATCTTTCATTGACTCCATTAAATCTATAAATGGTATCCTATATAAATTATTAATGAGCTTATTATTTTCTACATGATGTTCTAAATTTTCCCAAGTAATATCATCTAAGTTTAAATTGCCTAATTTTATATTCTCGATGCCATAGAAAAAAACACTACCATCAGGCTTAATGGTTACATCCATACCATTGTTTTCAACATTTATACTACCTAAAGTAAATTTTTTATTTGTTTTTAGTTCTATTTCACTAATATATTCTTTTAGATCCAAGAAATTATCATTTTCTATATCTTTAGGTTTTACAAGATTCTTATAATCAATTTTAAAAATATAATTTTCATTAATTATAATTTCATCAGTTAAATTATTTATTTCCTTTATTTTTGCATGGTACCCAAATTTCATAGCCTCACTGACTAAAAAATTTCTTGTAAATTCTTTATCAGTATCGATTGATCTAAATGAAAAAGATAGATGGCTTTCAGGATTTTTAATAAACCAATCTATGCTTAATCCATGTGATCTATGTTTAATTTTTTCAAGATGATAAGAGTCAGAGCTTAACCTAATATTACATTTACTTTTGGATTTTAATAAGATATTGTTTGTATCTATATAAAATTGATACATCAATTCTTTTGGTAAAAAACCGCTACTAATAAATTCAAATTCATTTTTTTTGTGAGAAAAATCTAATAGCTTATGAAAAGCTTCTATATTGTTTAGTGGTTCTCCTTCCCCACTTATTGATATTCGTTTTACAGAATTATGATTTATTAATCCTTTTAGATTGTTTTCTGATTTTTCTGTTAAAACTAAATTTATCCCACCTTTGTGTTTGTCAGAATACATACAAAAAGAACAACCAATACCACATATTTGTGTAATATCTATATATAACAAGTGATCAGTTAATTTCATTTGTTATTTCTCAATTTAAATAAAAAAAAATCCATATAACCCTCTACATATTTAATGTTAATATTTTTCATTAACCAATTAATATTTAAAAATTAATAGGTCTGCTTCTGATTGGCGTAAAATTGTACATCATTTTTCTTTTAAATTTATAAAATATTGATTTTATTAAGCTATTTTTTGATCAAAAAGATTGAAAATTTAAAGCCTAATAGTATGAAGTAGACCTCTTGCGAAAGTATGTTTTACCTAATTTTTGAATCAGCTAAAACCTCATAAAATATAGCTTGCAGCTGTTTAAATTTTGACTACCGCAAGAGATCTAGTATATTTGGTAGTGCTAAAACCTAACGTGTTTAACCTATAATTAAAAAACTATATGAATAGCCACCGATTTTGTAGACACCTTTTAGTTAGATAAAATGGCTAATTAACGAGGTGCTTATGAGCAGTAAACGATATCCTGAAGAATTCAAAATTGAAGCAGTAAAGCAAGTTACCGAGAAAGGTTATAGTGTGGCCGAGGTTGCTGCGCGTTTAGGTACAACTACACATAGTTTATATGCCTGGATTAAACGCTATGATCCTCGACAACCCAAAGTTACTCAATCAGCAGATCCAACTGCAGAGCTAGCAAAGCTCAGAAAAGAACTGCAAAGAGTAACTGAAGAACGGGACATCTTAAAAAAGGCCACGGTGTACTTCGCAAGCCAGACCAAATGAGGTACGCCTTTATTCGGGACAACCAGCATATATGGCCGATCCGTCGTTTGTGTTCAACTCTAGATGTTCATCATAGTGGTTATTATGCATGGCTAAAGCAGCCTATCAGCAAGACAGCCCAGAAACGGCAACAACTTTCAGGACTGATTAAACAGTTTTGGTTAGAATCTGGTGGGGTTTACGGCTATCGCAAGATTTACTGTGATCTGAAAGATGTTGGTGAGAATTGTGGGATTAATCGAGTGCATCGGTTGATGAAAGTTGATGGACTTAAATCACAGCGTGGCTATCGCAAACCTAGAACTCATGCAGGTACTCCGTCGGTTGTTGCTGCAAACACTTTAGACCGCCAATTTAATCCAGCACAGCCGAACCAACTATGGGTGACTGATATTACCTATATTCGTACCCATGAAGGATGGCTGTATCTCGCAGTGGTAATCGACCTGTTCTCACGACTTGTAGTTGGCTGGTCTATGAAATCCAGAATTACGACAGATCTGGTTTTAGATGCGTTATTAATGGCTCTATGGCGGAGAAAACCACAGAATAAAGTTCTGATTCACTCTGACCAAGGCAGTCAATATACGAGCCATGAATGGCAAACATTCCTTAAGCAGCAAAATCTGGAATGTAGTATGAGTCGCAGAGGAAATTGCCATGATAATGCTGTTGCTGAGAGTTTCTTTCAGTTGTTAAAGCGAGAAAGAATTAAGAAGAAACTATATGCATCAAGAACTGAAGCTAGGTCTGATATCTTTGAATATATTGAGATGTTCTACAATTCAAAACGCAGACATGGTTCCAATGGTCAGCGTTCTCCATTAGATTATGAAAAGGCCCATCAAAAGATGGTTAGGTGTGTCTAGAATTTTGGTGGCTATTCAATAGCCAAAAATAACACGTAAGCTAAATTGCCTTAAATGCGATATCTAAAGCTTCTTGAAAGGTTTTATTCTCTTTTAAGCAATCACATGTCTAAGTTCACTTTTTATTCGGCTGCTTCATCCTACAGATGGATTTGTTTGGCGGTTACGTATTCATTCTTCTTTGCGAATTTGTACGGTTGAATTAGAGTCAGTTCATGCCCGTATTTGGTTAAGAAGAGATAGATGTTGATCTTTGGCATCTAATTGTTTTTTATCTTCTGCGAGTTGTTGATGCTGCATCGTCAACTGTCTGGTGAGTTCCAACAGTTGTTCATGGGTCAGTTAGCTCAAATCAGGCAGCATCTTCATGACCACAGTATGCCTGATACCATTCGATTTCGATTACCTGACCTCTTGTGGAACATTGTTCCTTATGTAGTGGAATTCTGATATGAGCGACAGATTTCTTCTCGAGTTCAGTTGGCGGAGGTGCTCCTAGTTTGACTGAAGGCGAAGGCAACACAATAGGAAGAAAATCGATCTGTAGACTGGATGGAGTTGTTAATGTATGTGTCATTGATCTCGAATGGCGAATCCATTTATGTAGTAGATTGGCATTGATCTGATGTTGAATTGCTGAATCAGTTGATATTTAAATTCAGCCTCGAAGGTTCGACGAGCTTTTTTTAGTGTTGGTGTACTGTCTAAGATTATCTTTAAATCTATAAATAGGTGTCCGCTCAAATTTAGTGGACACTATCTCGATATTAATGAGTTAGAAAAAGTGGGGTTCAGCGGATGCTTACGTTGTTATAAAGATTTGAGCAAGCTTTCCTGTTGCGTACGAAAAACTGTCCACAGGATAGTTTTTCGTACGCAACAGGGCTTGTCAGGGTGATCCACTGAACTCAAAACATAATTTATTAAATAGAGGGAGTGAATAATTTAGACCTTTTCATGGATTTGTAGTGTAATTGATTGAATAGTTAATCTTTTATAATTTTTTTGGGGGATATATGGGCTTACGAAAAATCAAGGTTGTTAAATATTCTGCTAATATAAGCAAAATTGATAAATTAGAAAATTTAGCAAAAAAAGGTGATGTCTCAGCACAACTCGATGTTGGGCAAACCTACTTAGCAGAAGGAAAGTATAAGCAAGCACATTATTGGTTAACTAAATGTGCAGAACAAAAAAATGCTGTTGCTCAATTTCTATTAGGTCTTTTTTATAAAAATGGTACTAGTGTCAGTTTAGATAAAAAGATGGCTTTCAATTGGTTTAAAAAATCTGCTGAACAAGGGTATGCAGATGCTTTAATGGAAATAGCGATTTTCTACAAGAATGGTTGGTGTGTTGAAGCCAACTTTGAAAAAGCAATTGATTTAATTATTGAATCAGCTGAAAAAGGAAGTCATAAGGCTCAATTATATTTAGCTAGCTATTATCATTACACGAATAATAAAAATTTGTCCTTTGCTAAAGATTTGTATAATAAATCTGCTGATCAAGGGAATATCTATGCTGAAATTAGTTTGCTTAATTTAAGTGAGAGTAGTGATAAATTACTGACTAAATTGGCTCAGGTGGTGAATATTACGGAATGTATTAGCATCGGCGACATAGCTTTTAATTTAGCGCAAGCTCATTTGGAGGGTGATACCGTTGTTCCTAGCATAGAAGCTTGTGTTCATTGGACTAAGATAGCTGCGCAACTTGATTCCAAAGAGGCGCAACATAAACTTGGTATGTATTTTTTAACTGGTGAATTTGGCTTTGAAAAGGATACTAAACAAGCTTATGAATGGTTCTTAATAGCTGCTAAAAAAGGCCATGCTAGCTCTCAGTATCAATGTGGAAAAATATGCCTAGACTTTAAAGATTACGATAATGGTATTAGTTGGTTAAAAAAATCAGCAGACCAAGATGATCAATCAAGTCAACTTTATTTAGCTTCGATTTATAAGCTTGGACAATATGGTATTACTCCGAATGAGGAGGAGTCTCTAATTTGGAGCTTAAAATTAGCAGAACAGGGGAATTCTAAAGCTCAGTACTTATGCGCAAATATTTATCTTAAAAAAAATAATAATAAAGATGGTCTTTATTGGTTAACTCATGCTGCCCAAAATAACGTTGAAGCCGCTCAATATACATTAGCCACGTTTTATGTAAATGGAGACAAGGGCTTTAAACAAAATACTACAAAAGCGATTTATTGGGCTGAGAAAGCAGCAGAGCGGTCTTTTTTAAAGGCTCAAAAATTATGTAGTGAATTATATTTTAGATCTAATAATTACAAAAAAGCCCAATATTGGATGGAGAAATTGGCAGAATCAGGAGATGTGGATACCCAATATCAATTAGGAATTATGCTTATGACCAAGTTTGCTCAGAAGCAGGATCAAGTAAAGTCACTTTATTGGTTGGATAAGGCAGCAAATCAAGGGCATGCAGGTGCACAATATGAGATAGGGTGTAAATATCTTAAAGGCATCTATGTTGAAAAAGATTACGAGAAGGCTTTCAATTGGTTTGAAAAGTCTGCTGGGCTAGGTTTTCAATCAGCAATGCTTGAGCTAGGATTACTTTATAAAAAGGGGTCGGGGGTAGTTAAAGATTTAAATAAGTCACTATTTTGGATTGATAAAACCCTAAGTCATAAGCCTAGCCAGCCTAAGATAGAAAAAAAAGCTCAATTGGAAATGGCTATGATGTATGGTCTGTGTGTTGAAGAAGGCTTTAAAAATGATAAGTCTTTATATTGGCTAGAGAAATTAGTTGAATTTGGCGATCCAGATGCTGAGTGTGAGATGGGTAGATTGTATAAAAATGGAGTTGGATTTATTCAAGATATAAGTAAAGCTAAGCAACTCTTTAAAAGTTCTATGAGGAACGGTGGACTTTTAGGCGAAATTTATCTTGGTCAAATTCTAGATCCTATTAAAGATAGAATTGAGTTTGTTGAGATGCTTGAGCTGAAAAATCAGCTGACAGATGACACAGACTTAAAAGAATTAAACAATGTCATGATTTCAGCATTGAAAAGTTTAAATTGATTTCAAATCCTTTAAATTATTTGGTTTTTTTGCGATGAAAAATTGTCTTGTAAATCTAATCGAATGTTTATTAATTGCTTTATTGGATATAAATATTTTAGAATCTAAGGGAACAGATATGGCCGATATCTGACGCTTAGTCATTATGAATTTAGTCCTCTCACTTAAAAATAAGGAGGGACTAAAATAAGGCCAATTGGATCACTTGGTAAAATGAGTTAGCTGGATGTTTACTAAGCTCGCAGGATAAAAGGCAAACCATTGCCCAAAATATTCCCTTGTGCATCAATACGCCATTCATTGGTCACAGTTAAGCTCCGAGTTTCAATGCTTACATCATAAAAATCAGTAAAATAATGAAAACGCTGATTAGTAGACCCCACCCAATTACGCACGTTTTCAGTCAAAGCCTGTTGATATTCCCCATCCACCAAAATATCTGTGGCTTCAAGCAATTGCGATGCCCCTTTAAAGCGAGAATCATCCAATTCTTCCAATTGATAACCAGTAAAGACCATTACCGACAAACCCATTTTACGGCATGTCTGTGCAATATCAGCCAAACCTTCTGCCTGTAAAAAAGGTTCGCCACCTAATAAGGTCACACCTTCAATGCCATACTGTTGTTGATTATGAGCAATCTGTTCAATGATCATCTGTGAATCACACACATCAGCAGGTTGAATTTTTAAAAATTGCCCATTACAACAGCCAACACAACGTTTTAAACAACCTTGCACCCAAATGGCTGTTCTTAACCCAGGACCCTCTGCTTGGGTTACATCTATAATTTTTGCAACATTCAACCATGCCATGTGCTGATCCTTATTTATTGCTTTACTTACACAATATTAAAATCAAAAACCTTACCCGCCTGAATCACCTCAATGCTACGGTTTTTCAATTGCTCAGGATATTGTACTTCGGCAAATAAAAAATCTGCCAAGGGGTCAAATAAATTTTTGGTCAGCACATTGAGTACACCACGCCCGCCATGTTGTTTATTGACCTGATTGACCAAAGTTTGCAAGGCTTTATCTTCATCTTCAAAACGGAATGCCTGAATTTGCCATTTGTCTTTTAAACGCTGTTCAAGAGGTTGCAATTTGGCACGCGCGATATTTTTTAAAATTTCATCATTGTCCATAAAATTAAACGGAATAATATTGGCTTCACCAATACGTCCCAATAATTCAGGGCGTTTTAACTCAGTTTTAAAATGATGCTGTACCGCAGATTGAAATTGTGCCGATACCTGTTCAGGAGTACTTGGTTCAATCTCGCTTGCACCAATATTTGAGGTAAACACAATAAAAGTATCCGCAAAAGAAATGGTTTCACCTTTACCATCAGTTAAACGGCCATCTTCCAAAATTTGTAAAAATTTATCCAAAATACGCGGGTGCGCTTTTTCAATTTCATCAAATAACAATAACGAAAACGGACGATTTTTGACTGCATTGGTTAATTGTCCACCTTGTTCATAACCGACATAACCAGGAGGTGCTCCTACTAAGCGTTGATCAGCATGTTCATGGTTAAATTCTGACATATCAAAACGGATGCAGGCATCTTCATCACCAAATAAAAACTGTGCTAATGATTTTGCTAGTTCGGTTTTACCCACCCCTGTCGGCCCAACGAAGAACAATGCACCTTTCGGTGTTCGGGCTTTGGCAGAATGTTGTAAACCCGATAAACCTGTATAAGCACGAATCAAGATTTTATTCACAGCATCAATGGCTTGATCTTGTCCTTTTACCCGTAGTTTAAGAGTCTCTTTAGTTCCTTTTAACTTGCTATGGTTCAACTGTTCCCAAGGTGATTGACGCTTACCAAAACGATATAAAGACACCAAATTTTGCAAGTTTAAAGTGTCTTGTTGCTGACGAGATAAACGGGCTAAATGATATATATCTCGAACGGTAAAACCATCTGTAAGCGTGACAAAATCAGTCATAGCTTGTGATTGTGGTAATAGATCTTCTTGTACCTGAAATATCATTTTTAATGCTGAAATCGCACGTTCACGCTCATGTAAATTAGGTAAATCAATATTAATTTCAGCAAATAATGGATTATTTAGATATAAACTTGGTGGCAGATTACTTAATCCTGAGCATAAAAACACCAATAAGCTTTGTGGTTTATCAATTTCACTCGCGCTTAAATTGACTTGAGCATCACGTATACTCTTAGAAATTTGCTGTAACCATGCACGTTCAGCATCGCTCAAACTATTAATTTGACCAAACATATAATTTGACCAATCCACCACAAAAGCGACACGATGCTGAGATTCAAACATCACTTTTTGTGCAACTGCAAAAAAATCTTTAGGTGTCAGTTCGGTTTGACCAGTACTGCTATTGGTCGCCTGAGTTGATGAGCTATCCTCCTCCCCCATGTCATAATCATCAGCATCACCAAATACCGAGGATTGAAAACCTGTAGCCTGCAAATCATTCCATTGGTGTTCCGTAACACCGGAAACGCCACCAACACGTGAATAGAACACCACATGTTGGAAGCCTTTTGCTTTTAAGCTATCACTAATAATTTGATTAATCGGCTGTAATTGTCCATTTTTGGCAAAAGCTAAATCAATAATATTACCTGATACTACCAAGGCGCGGCGCAACATGCTTTGACGCTCAAAATTTTCTAACCATGTTTGAATATGTTCTGTATTCATTATTATCCTGTTTTAAATAAGCTGTTTTCGATTATGTTTCAAGTCGCAGATTAGCATTTGAAATACTTTAACCACGTTGGTGTTGATGTGGAGTTAAAGGTTTCATTTCCTGACTTTCATCATCAGGGTTTGACCAGATCACACGTTCATCACTGAGTTCTACGCCATAGACTTCCGATAGTCGTGGTAAGACTTTTTGCATATCTTCTTTACAGGTTTGACCACGATAATTATCAAACTCGTAACGGACTTTACCATCTAGCTCAATTTTAAATTTTGCCTGATTGCCAGATGGCCGTTGTGCCTGAATAATTACAATGTCCTGATCCTTTTCTTTTACCCGCTTTGGTTTTAATACGCTAAATCCTGCATTTTGTAAGGATTGATAAACCGCTTTTACCATTTCACGACGAATACTTTCATCTTCTAAGGCCTGATCTGTTTTTTGTGCCATGATTTTCACTTGGTCAAAACTCACAGAAGGATTATCCATAAGTTTAACCAGATCCGTTTGCAACTGTTCTGTTTCAGCAAGAGGCAGTTGTCCCTCTTTAACATCATCAGCGAGTTGCTGTAATAACGTTTGTGTTGCTGCTTGTTCAATTTTTTGCTGTTGGCTTACTCGCTGACTTTTTGCCTGTTGTTCATAATGCTGTTGAATTTTATCCATCTCTTGATTGATTTGTTCAACCGTGTAATGACTTCCTTCAGCAAAAACCTTTTGGCGTAATGTACTTAATTCATTTAAAGCTAAATTGCGGGCAAGTTTGTCCGTCCATTTATGCCAATTGCCTTGCCATGCTTGTTCTAACGCTGTATGTTCTTGGCGACGTTTTTCTACCAATTGGCGTTGTTTTTCTAACGCTTCCAGATGCTGATTTTCAGTTTCAATCTGCTGATTACTGCGTGCAAGAGTCCTCAAGCCATAGATACGTTGCCCAATCGTTAGACTCAGCTCACGTGCAGCAAAAGCATCGGTTCGTAATAAACTTTGCATTTGAGTAAGCAGTCTTGTTATTTGAGCAACTTCAGTTTCCACATAGGGTGTTAAACCTTGTTCATCTAGCTTATTTAAATTGTTTTGATAACGTTCTAAATATTGTGTCGTTGTTTCACGTACACGTGCCTGAGCAATTTCACGTTCACGTTGTAATCTGTAGCGTCTTTCATGAATTGCGCTCATGTTAAAATCCTATTTATATATTTAATTTTGTATATCATTAATTTACAGAATCTAAGGCAGGTTTAGATTGAAATTCTGATCTAGCACAGATATCTAATGCCTTAGCTAAATTTCTCATGTTTACATCTCGACTAAACAGTTCACAATCGTTGAAACGATAGAAAAATGCTACGGATAAGATTTTTTCGTCAGCAATCAATTTATTAGTTGTTTTCGTTTTCGCGATCAATGTAATGAATTCATCATGGCTATCCTCGATGTGTTCTGAAGTTAGATTTAAATGTTCAATAGTGCGGATTGCACGTCTTGCTTTTTGTGCCTCTTCACTGAATTCGTCATTATCTTTTCCTTTTTTTAATCCATCTAATTCATGTAATACAACTTTAGGAATCACTACAAAATAATCTTGCGATAAACGAGTTAATTCATCACTACGATCCATTAAATAACTGGTATCTAAAATCGCAATTTTTTTGCCATTTTCACGTACAGGTGCAAAGCTTTGTGCAATACATTCTTTTAAATCCACTAAATGTTGTTGTTGTTTTTTAATTTTTCCACAAAGAGTTAAAATTTCAGGATGATTCTGCACAAGTTCATCATAGCAATTTAACCATTCACCCAATAAGACTAAGGCTTTAATACTAATTTTAGTGGAATGCTGAGCACTTACAGGCTGGTTAGGATTTAGAAGCTCAGGGTTGATCTGACTTTTTAGTGACTTATGTACCTGAATAAGATCTGTAAAATCCTTATCTAGCGTAGTACCAGCACTCTTACCATTTTCAAAGGCATCCTCTATAAGTTTCACAAAAAATATAATCTCAGCCCATTGCGGTGCTAATGATAAATGTGAAAAAGTCTTACGAAAATCTGTTAGCTCACTCAAATTTGAAATTCTTTGGATTTTGTCTAACCATACACTCGAACGTAAACCAGAATTGTTCACTTTTTTCATCGCTTCGTGTAAAGCTACTGCCTCTTTCATAGTTAAATTTGGTGCATGTTGGAAAACTTCATTCTCCGATAAAAAATAACGCGTAAAAGCCAATACATCTAAAGATACTGTTGTGTTCCAACGCAACACTTCAGTTTGAATATTTGTCCACACTTGTTCATCGCTTAGCTTTATTTGCAGTGCAACTAAACGTGGTTGTTTAGCATAAAATATATTGGTATTGCCTTTGATAATCAGTGTAGCCGTTTGATCTTTATAAAAATATAGTGACTGAAATCCATCAGGTAAGGTTGTAGAAAATGGCAAAGTTAATGTTTTTCCTTGTATTTTTGCCAATTTTGCCTGTGCAGATAAAATAATTTCTGGCTTATCATTCACCTTATTCGGACTTTTTTCGGAATAAACTCGAATCAATGCATTATCATCTAACAAATTATTCTCTGCTAGTGTCACATCTAATACCGATGACCATTCAAAATTAGGCAAATGGTTTTCCACCTGTTGAAATGTTTTAGATAAAATATGTTCCCAAACCACTTCAGGATTTGTTTGTTCAAGCCATGTGCTAAATGCTTGTTGTACTTCTGAATTACCTTTAGCATCATAGCCAAGATGGCCTTGATTATTCAGTGCTATACGTACTGGTAAGTGATGTGCCAAGGTTTTAGAAACCTGGCTATTTACCTCACTGATATTAGTGTTAGGTTTTTTCCATTCAAATTGTTTTTCAGTTGCCTGTTCAAGCATGTCACGAATCATTTGATTGACATGTTCAATGTTTGCATCAAAAAGGGTTGGAGGTATTACAAAACGGGCTTGGGCATCATATGGTTTTAGCTTGAATGCTTGATCATTAATAAACTGATTTATTAATGGATAAAATTTACGCTTTAATTCAGCATTTTTATTTGTACTTGGCATTTCATTTTTATCATATAAATCTTTACCTAGTGCAGTAACTGCCAAATTTCTTACCTGCATGGTTGTCAAGTCAGTATCACAACGCTCTAACATTTCATTATCAATGAGGCTAGACAGCGCCTTTTGAATTAAAAATGGCTCGATTTTAAATTTTTCACACACTTGGCTTAAACTAAATTGCCCTAGTATATTTTTATATTTTACGGCTAAGTTTAGTATCATGCCCTCAAATACACTCGGTTGGCGTATAGCTTGGTAACTTACATGAGATTCCATCTCATAAACTGGCAAGGAAACTTCAAATCTTTTAAGCTCTTTGAACATAATTATTCTCTATAAATTTAGGTCAGATATCGATAAAGTTTAGCTAAGCGTTTGATTTAAGCCATCTGTGGTTTAATATCTAAATTCGCTTGCATAAACTCTCTCGCAGAACAAACCTGTCCTTCTCGATCCAAACGATTAAAAATATCTTGATAAATTTTACGTTTACTTGTGCCTGGTTGATCCATATTAGGTAAGTTTACATCTCGAAGTTCCAACATATTGCGTGCTCCAAATACCATGAGTAAATTTTGTGCACGTGACATCGCCACGTTGATAAATTCAAAACGGGCAATATTGGCACGAGATGAGCGTTTATGCTCTTTTGGTTTACCATCATTACGCACTAAACTTATTAAAATTATAGGTTTTTCTTTACCCTGATAGCGAATTACTGTATTAATTTCAACATGGATAGCTTCGAAGTCCAATTTACCGCCATTTTCTTTACGGATTTCATCTCGAATGGTACGGCACTGTGACTGATAGAACGATACCACTCCAACTTTTTGTTTGTTTTTAGTGTGATAACCATGCTTTTTCATTTGTGCATTGATATTTACTAGTGTTTTTGCAATCAGCTTTGCTTCAATAATATTAGTGCTTTCATTATCTTTATACGCCACACCTTTATCATCATTTGAAGTATCCACCCAAAGCAAATGCTTGTTAGCATCCACTAAGGTATTGAGCTTTGATTTCAAGATAATTTGATGCTCACGTGGCTCATCAGGGTTACCGCATGTGAGCTGATTATCATAAAAATAGTTGATCATTTTCATGATGTTTGGATGCATACGGAACTGCGTGGTTAAACGCTCACGTAACACTTCAGGAGCTGTTTCAAATAATTCTTTGAATAATGAAGCAGTGACTAGTTTTTCATAGCGATTGAAATTATCTTTTGTTAACAAACTTGAACGATCTTGGTTTTCATCCTCTGCCTCAACCAAGTCTTCAAAAGTTTCAGCAGCATCTTGCCCCTCTTGGAACATTGGTGGTAATTGACGATGATCGCCTACTAAAATGGCTTTACGGGCACGCATAAGTGGCATTAACAATTCAATTGGGGTGGCTTTAGATACCTCATCAATAATCACAACATCAAAGCCATCAATACCTGCGTCTTGCAAGGTACGCGAATTTTCATTACATGAAATCGCTACTAAATTACAGTTTTGCGTGTATTCCTGACTCATTAATTCCCAATCTAATTTTGGCTGTTGTGGATTATTAAGAGATTGCACCCAATCTTCAAATAAACCATGCCAATTTTGGTTTTGTGCTTTGGTATCCTGATATTGTTGCTGTAGATATGAAATATGATTTTGAGTAGATTTAATTGATTCGCTTAAGTGGATATTTTGAAAATTTTGTTGCTGTAAATGTTGTTGTTCCGCATTTTGCTGTTTTTGAGATTTAAGTTCAATAGTTTTGTATTGATCAAGTAGATTTTGGATCTCATGTTCAATTTGTTTGATCGATGCATCATCGGGCTTATGCATCTCAAATGCTTGCGTTTGTGCGGTTAAGCTTTGGTTTACTTCAGTCATCTGCCCATTAAGACATTGTTCAAATTGTTTAAATTGCTCTAAACGCTCAGTTAATAATGTTGCAGTAGATTGTGCATGTGTAATATTAAGGAATTGATCTTTATCCTTAAATAATTGGTAACATTCATGCGTTAAACCACCACTTTGTTGCTTTAATTGATTTACTTTACGACGTTTTTGGCGCCATAAATTAGAAATTTCTTCGCTATCATCTAGATCCATTTGATTGGCAAGCTGTTCAATTTCTTGTTGTAGTTGTTGAACTTCTAGCTGTGTCTCAATACTAGTTAGCCCTCCCTGACCTGCTTGCTGCAGACGAGTAATATCTTGCTCCATCACCTCAAAGCTACTATGAATCTTTTGCCATACATCTAATAATGCCATCAAAATTTGAGCTTGTGATTCTGGATAAAAGCGAAAATCTGAAATTTGAAATGGCAGTTTAATTTGGTAACTATCTAATTCAAATAAGATATTTGCAATATTTTTCATCATATCAGGTAAAATAAGCCCCTGAGGTGCAACACTTTGCCCTGATAACAAATCCTGTAACTGTTGTAATTCTGCTAGTTGTTGTTGATGTGCTTGATACTCGAGTTGCTGTTGTTGAAAGGCTTTCTGTGCCTGTTGTTGTTGTTGCCGCTTTTCACTGCCTTGCTGTTTGATACTTTGGCGTTCTTGCTCAAGCTTTTGTGCATCAAGTTGTAAAAACTCAGCTTGATTTAGCCATGTTTTTAACTCATCGATTTGTTCTTGCTGTTGCTGCAATGGCATTAAAAAACGTGCATTAATATCATGATTCAACGCCTCATAATGACGTGCTAATGCTTGCTCACCTGAGAATAGTTTGCCTTCATCGGTAATTTTATCTCGTCCACGCCCTTGTTTCGCCAGACGAATCGCTCGTAATGAAGGATGATTGGTAATACGTGATAGTGCATTATCTATGGCATCGTGTGATTGGCTACTAAGCAAAATGGTTTTACCCTCTTTTACTAACTGTAAAATAGCCTCAGCAATAACTGTGGTTTTACCTGTACCTGGAGGCCCTTGAATTAAGCATAAGTCTGGCGCAACAAGCATTTTTTTTACTGCCCGTTTTTGTGCCTCATTTAAGCTAGGATTAAACCATTCATTAAGTTCAGGGAGTGAATTAGGCAACTGTGCCTGTGTAATATCGAATAAATAACTCGATAAATATGGTGCATAGCAATTTTCATTTTGCTTTAAATTACGCAAAATTCTATCCTGACGATCTACTAATGACCAATCACCAATTAAAGCAAAAGATACGAAACCTGTGCTTGGTACTGCATCAAGCATTTCTTTAATATCTTCTTTATACTGTTTAATGACGTCTTCATCGGATTGATTAGGCGCTAAATTGGTAACTTTATTTTTCCAATCTTCTGTTGGTTCAATATTAAGCCATGCAAATACAGGTGCTGAAAAAGGTATTTCTTTTAAATCTATATGTTGAAAAAATTTCTTTACTTCATCCGGATTAAGTAAGCTAAATGCATTTTTCCCACGTTTAAACTGTCCAAGTTCAAATTTTACTTTTTGTTTATTCTGTCGATTATCCTCTAAACTAGGTAGTTCAAATTTCCATGGATCAGTTGAGGTATTTAAATCAAATAATTGTAAGTCTTTTCGTGCTAAGGCTCTACGTACAGTTTCAAAATCTTGTTGACTATTGGCAATCGCAAGCAATTTAAAAATATGTTTTTGTTCATCATAATCAATTGTTAAGTAGCGTAAACCCACTGATTTTTGACGAATCAGTTCTTTTTTAAAGCCCAAAAATTTACGCCACTCTTCTAAACGTTCATTGGCTAAAACCGAAATTTTAGGTAATTCTTCTACAAGTTGTGGTGTTAATACATTTTGGATGTCGCGAGGTGGATATTCTCCTTCCTTCAATAGTTGGAAGTTACACTCTAACTCATGCTCATAGTTAGTAGGCTGTTCACTATTATGACTAATGATCACACTTTCAGGTATAAAATAAGGCGTCGAAGAACGTGTACCCCAATAACCGATCACGACTAAGGAACTATGCTCATCCAAATAAGCACTCAAAACAGAATGATGAGGAATACGAATGGCTAAATTGATACGTTGGGCAGATTTATCCTGCAAAGATAGATTTGCTACATAAAACGTTATTGGGTCTGGTATAGATGGAAAAAAGAGATTTAGAAAATGCGTACTTTTGTCTGAAGTAACATTTTCAAATAAAGTTGCAAGACTTGGTTTAGCTTTTAAAATATGTGTAATATTTTGTTCCAGCCTAGTTTCACGGTCTGAAAGCTTCCAAAAAAGTGTGGCCATAATTTTTTGTCTCTTGTCTCGTAATAAAATAATTATTTAGTGAAGAAATTATATATATATATATATATTTGAAAAATAAAATAATAAATCGAATCTATTGTGGTTAAAAACGATTTTTTAACTAGCTCATATAGAGTGAAATATATAGCCACAACTGTATTACTATAATTTTGAGGTATTGATCTGGTAATCCTCCTATAAATCACCTAAGTTAAAAGTAGAAGTGATGGATGTTGAAATCAAAACTGATTTCTCATTATATTTTTGGACTGCTCCGAGTTGATGAAAATAAAAATGTTTACGCCATTTTTATCCGAGTAAAATTTCAACAACTAAAGATTACTACTGTAATCTTTAGTTCATATATTGATTGAGAAAACCAACTCAATTCAATTTGCTTTTTATGCCAGTCTACAATCCCATAAAGAAGAGAACTTACTAGCCTCTTCTGAGTTTGAAGCAATGTACTATGATAAGATTAACCTATTAGGTCAAGTGGCCTAACTTAAATAAAAAGTCTCCGACAATCCCGGTACGGCTCAACCTGATGAGCTTCGCTCATAAAAGGCTTAAATGCTTGTCCAAGTTTTTGAATATATTCCAAATGCCAAACTATATGGCTTTGCCAATGATCTGGATTGTGTGCATCTACATCTATACTTTCTAGATCTTCAAGAATTTTTAATCAATATCAGCATAAGATTCTCTATATTTTGGCAATGTTACTCATTAAAATTGTTCTCTACATATACATAAAAATCATTTCCCACACGATCATATTTAAAAGCCATGGTGTTCCGAGTCATCCATCGCTTTAAAAGTTTTTCGTAGACATTCGCTTTTTTAGTTGAGGTCGAACTAAAAGACCAATAATGGATCCCATGCTTATAAATAAGCTCCTCAACTCTCTGACTAATCGCATTAAGAACTTTCATGGCAGGTAAATTCAAGTTGATATCTTCATATATGGGATCATCTCTAAATAGGGCTAATTCAGGATGTTTACGGTAATTGATCTGGACTCTGGCACGGGGTGGTCTATTTAAAGAAAAGGAAAAACTATAATGATCAAATTTGAGTATGTAGTGTAATCCATCAATCATTAAGTCTTCTTTCAAAATCATACGATATCCTGCGTAAAATGATGATGAATAAGATTAGTGTATATCCTCATCAAAATATCTTGAGTCTGCGCTGTTTGAAAAGAACTGCCAAAAAAATCACGATCAGTTGTATTAAATAATCGGGTAAAGTATTTTGCAGCAGGTTTTAATTTTTTACGCTTACAGTAGGCAAAATATTCACTCGCATCTTCGAATAAAATCCACCATTCCTGAGCAATACTAATTTGGTTTCCACCCATCGGATGTAATTGATCAAATAGAGCATTCAGTAGATATTGAAAATTAAACTGCATACTGCCGTATTCAAACTCTGGATATTCTGAATCCAGATCTAAAATATTTATATGCTGATGAATTGCATAAGCCTCTTTAAGTATTTTTTGAACCTTTCGATACTGTTTATAGCGAACCAAATCTTTGGCAGATATTTTGGAAAGACGTGATAAATCCATATTGTCACGTAAATCTGCAAGTTTAACTTCGCAAGCAATCGGATTTTTTACTGTTCTTTGCACTGCCTGAAAACGACTTTCACCATCTTGTTTTGTGACGGCTAAAACTGCATGAATAATATTTTCATCAAACCCTAGTGATCTTAAATCACTTACCGATGTTGCTGTATCTTCCAAAATATCATGCAAAACAGCTACAATTTTGGCATCAGGATGTTGTGTATTTTGCATTACACGCAAGGGGTGATGGATGTAGGGTTGCCCTGCTTTATCTATTTGACCCAAATGCCGTTCAGTTGCGAAGGAAATTGCTTTTTCTAAAGTAGCGATATGATATTCCCTTTATATTTAATCAAATTTTATTCAATTATATTAATCAATTACAGCAAATAAATAAAGTTTAATCATAGCTATTACGTCAATTTATGTCGTCTCATTAGGCAAATTTATCTAGGTTAAATCTAATTCTTTTACAAGCTGATCAGCTTTCAACTTCCTTGCCATTCTGCCCATATTGGTTTGTGGTTCAGCTACGGCTACATATTCATTTGCCGGAGTGATAACAAATGTTCCTAGAGATTCATTTTGGAATTTATCCAAGAATAAAGTCATTAACCATTCTGCAGCCTCTTTCACTTTAACGGTTGTTTGTGAAGGTTCTTTGTTGACGTAAAGTCTAATATTGGCGCCCTCATCTTGAATGCTGAGTAGACATTTCGATGTGATTTGAAAGTAGTGACAAATTTTTAGAATATTTTGATTAAAGACTGAATCTTCACAATCCTTGGGTTGTTTCACCCAAAAAAACAATTGTCCATTTTCTTTTTCATTAGCATTTGAATAATGCAGACTCAGCTGTTCAAACGTATATTTTAAGCCAAATAAAGCAGCTGCGATTTCGACTTTACGGGTGAAGACTGGAAGGATATAGATTCCTAATTTTTCATTAGAAGTATCGCCCAATATCAGTTGATTGATAATATCTAAATCCTGAACTGTTTTTTTAGTTTGATGTACACCCATATTTTTTTCCTCACGATAAGCGAATTATAGTTGTTTGGTTTATAAGGATTAATTTCATAACTTACTCTACGGCTTATATATTCAATTAGCAAACCTATCGAGCATCTTTACGACATTAGTTGTCGTCCAACTATTGTTTATTGAACCTACAGCCCTTCAATTGAAATTATTCTGTGTTAGCATTTAATAGAAAATTAAACAAATCTTTTAAACACTTTACTTCACTTATTAGCTAGATATTTATGTACTTTTCAAATCTAAATTGAGTTTGAGTCATACATATACATACATGCATTCTTCAACGAAACGTTTTCCAAATGGACCTTTTATGATTTATCAATATTATCAAGAAATTAAAGACTATAACTTTTCCGAAGATCAAATTTTAGTATTTGGCTGTCATGAATTAGGTAAGCATTACTCTGGATATGCACAAACAGCTCTACATCATTTTGGTGCAAAACTAGGTCAAGGCGAAGGAAGACAAGGCCAGTCTTATGGCATTCCAACCATTGCTAAAAATGGGGAAGTATTGGATTTAAATCTTATTCAAAACTATATCAATAACTTTAAGCAATATGCCAAAAACCATCCTCATCTTGAGTTCTATCTCACTGAAATTGGCTGTGGGTTTGCCAATTTCAGAGTAAATCAAATTGGCCCTTTATTTAAAAATTCACCAACCAATATTTATTTTCCACGTAGCTTTGTTCCATTCTTAGAAGATTTAACGGTATTTTCTGTAGAAGATATTGAATACGTGTGGAAAGCGGACGATACTCACATTGAGTTGCCTTTAAACACTGGAACAACTGTACGTTTGAAGCTAGATCACCATCAGCGCTTAAACATGCAACCAAATGTATGGGAAAAATTCAATACCAATCAAAATATTCAATATTTCACACTTAAAGAACAGCAGTTTAATCAACTCGATCAAGCGATTGAAAATTTTAGAAAGGAAGAGGCTTTATTATTTTCTGAACTGATGTGAACACCAGTATTTTTTAAGCCTTATTTTCTGTTTATAGATCATCGTTATTTGTGAACGATGATCTATAAGCTAATTAAAGGGTAAATTAATTACACATAATTAAGCACGGCAGTCATCAGGATAATGGAATGGCTAATTTTTTTGATCGCTAATTAGAGCCTGTAAATCACATCCCTATTGGGTTACAACTTTTCCATACCTTTGCCAATGTTATCCATGCCTTACTTTCTTTTGTCCAAATGCGACGACATAACTCCGTTAGATCATCAAACTGTTGATCGACCTCCAGAGATACGCCGTATTCCCAATGCCCTTCATAAACCCGTGCTTTGGCTAACTCGAATATTCGATCTGCCAAAGCAACATATTCTTCCACAAATTGTTGTTCTATGATTTCATCATGTGCAAATTTTTGCAAACACGCTTCAGATTGTATGATTAAATCTTCTGTTTCCCCAATCCATAAGGCAAAGCATCGATCTGCGCTTAAACAATCAATAAGTTGTTTAAAGTTTTCAAGTTTCGTCTTAAATGCAAGATTCGCTTTTATTAATGATTCGAGGTATATGAATCGCTCTTCAAATGCATAAGGGTCAATATTTAATGTATCTAAGTAATCTTTAGATTTACGGTGTAGGCCAATTGGTCTCATTTTGCCTCTCATTTTCTGTATATACGACACAGTTAATTGAAATTATTTATTTCACATCTATGGAAATGCTATTCAATTTGAATAGCCAATCTAAAGTAATAAACCATCACTTGTATTTTTAATCGTAAACTTTTCAACATGTACTAGCTTGTAGCTTACCCCTCATAGTGATTAGCTATCACTATATTGCAAATTACAGAGTTTCGTGTACTAGCAAAACATAAAGTTTGGGTTTGAGATAAAACCTGTAATTTGCCCTAACCACTTACACAACTCTGGACGGTAACTAAGCACTCTGATGCTGTATTCACAAGAAAAGACAGTGGTTATGTTCAAACAAGAATTGGGTAAATCAGGCAGGTAAGATTATGTGAACGGTACCGGGTTTGTCGGAGAGTCAATATTCTGAGATGAGAAGCATTGCTTCGCAAGACGTAGCGAAGCGTAGTGTCCCGATGACAAAATTAAAATATACCCCTGAAATCAGAGAAAGAGCGGTTCAATTATTGATTGAATCCGAGAAAGATTATCCATCGAATTGGGCTGCAGTTTCCGCAATTGCTTCTAAAATTGGCTGTACTCCTGAAACACTTCGTGCCTGGCATCAAAAGCATTTAGATCAGCAAAATCCTATTAAAGTACAACAGATATCTGATCAAGAAAAAATGAAGCAAATGGAACGTGAAATTAAAGAATTAAAGCGT